>Ga0209755_10000390_pt1 | contig 82094 bp, 63 predicted proteins | sample TergutCo191P1_FD_187301 | JGI IMG/M metagenome (GOLD analysis project Ga0209755, IMG submission 187301) | Cornitermes sp. P1 segment gut microbial communities from Petit-Saut dam, French Guiana - Co191P1 (SPAdes) (version 2) | ecosystem: Host-associated > Arthropoda: Insects > Digestive system...
AAAGCGGCTTCTTCAAGAGCTTTATCAATTCCGTCTTGTTCTTCTCTTGCTCTCTCTTCGATAGAATCAATATGATCAATAAAATTTTCAATATCCTGACGAGTAATCTCGCCAAGCAATCTGCCGGAAAAAAAAGGAATCCAATATTTACATACAGCTCCATTCATTTCGATTGTATGGCTTCGATGTAGGCTATGCTTCTTTCGAAGTTTTTCTTTTACATAAGGAGACGTTTCCCAATTCCAGAAATTCTGAAGAAACTTTGTAAAGCATACAGCATTTCTGCTCTCAGGTAAAATATAAGATTTTAAGAAACCTCTCCGTTGTAATTCCTTACAAATGAAAACAGAATCATCCTTAGAAATTTCTGCCGCTTTTGCCATATCTCTTAATGAATATTGTTTAAAAGAAATTGCCTCCCCTTGTTTCGGGATGCCTGTTCTAAGCCATTCAAACGCGATTTTTGTGGCTTCGATTTCAGATTCTTATTTTGTACTGATGGCTGGCAAATAATCACCTGTTTCTTCATTATTAAATTTGACGTAATAATTTCGGCTGTTTGATCTTTTATAAATCGAAAAAGGAAGACGCTTCATATCTTTAATCCTTGCAAACACACCCCAATAAAACCTAACACTGCGTTTAGGTGTAATTTCAGGTGTAAATTTGATGATCTGCAATGATCAAAGACCTCTGATGTCAGTCAGTCTTATGTAAGTCTATACAACGCATAGACTTACGCTTTAGCAAGGACAGGACTCGAACCTGCGACCTCCGGGTTATGAGCCCGACGAGCTGCCAACTGCTCTACCTTGCGTCGTGTTTATAGATTAGGATTATTTCCTGATTTTGTCAATGGAGGTTTTGCGGCGTTAAAATTTACGCCTCGTATTGATAAAACAGATGTGGTTGCAGCGGAAACGGCGATAATGAACGCAGCGATTGACGGGAAGCCGGGAATGGTTACCATAAAATTGTAAATACCGTGAATGGCGGTGGCGGTTAAGATGCGAAGGAATGCCTGAAAAGGGCTGGAACGAAGCATTATTACAGCAGCGCCGATACGGGAGCCGCAGGCGCCGTGGATGGCTGCGGTAAAGAATCGTAAAAGTATTATGTTGATTTCCGCTCCTGAGGCGGTGAACCTTGCGGTTTCAAGGATTGAAAATCCTATACCTGTTATAAAACCGGCTGCGGTTCCTTTTTTAACGCTGTTGAAAGTGGGCTGCCTGTTTATGATCTCGTCGCTATCGGATGAATTTCTTTTTGTAATCATATCAGTCACCCAGAAGAAAACAAGAAGCACAAGCAGGCGGCTGATTTCTTCTGAAAGAGCTACGCGGATAAAATATTCAAATAATAACGCGGCGCGGCTGTCTGCTATATTTACTCTCAGTAATAAATCCTGAAAGAAAAGAGCGGGAAAAAAAGCGGCTGCACCGGCAAGCAGAGCGGAAAAAAACCAGATAAGAGAAAATTGATATTTCGCGGCGCGAAACCAAATGTAAACAGCAATCACAGGAAGCGAAGACACAATAATTAAAACTAATAAAATCCATGTGCTGTACATAATGGCATATTATCACAATTCTATATAAATTTTAACCGGTCCGAAATACTCAGGAAAAACAAGCGTGCTTGCAAAGCGGGCAGCGGCATGTAATGAGACTCCGGATATTATATTAGGAACCGGGGGAAAAACTCCTGATGAAATATCAAAAGAAATCCTGAATGCAGTTAGTGATGATTCTCGTAAAACAAAATAGCGCGGTGTTTTACAAAGGTATCAAGCTCCCTTGAAGTTTTTAAATTTTCCTTTGATATAAATCCGCCTGCCATATTATCGTGGCCGCCGCCGACTCCGTATCCTTCAACAAGAAATCTGATAAGGTCATTGGCTTTAACTTTTTTGCTGGTGCTTCTGACAGAAAACTTAACGCCTTTATCACGATACGCGTAAGCTATAACAATGTGCACTCCCGCGACGCTTACAACAATATCACCAGCAGCGCCCAGAAGCGAATCATTGACATTACTGAGGCGCAAGAACGCGAGCTCGTCATAAATCTCCACAGTTTTAAAAGCCTCAGCGTAAAGATTTAAATCGTTAATCGAAATTTCATTGCCTTTAAGCTCTACAATTAAGCTGATGTCCGCAAGGCTGTAAAGTTTATAGAACATTTCGATATCAAGATCCGAGACGCCCCTTGTAAGGTTATCGGTATCCATAAAAATTCCGTATAGCAGAGCGGTTGCAATATGTCTTGGCGGTTCAATTTTATTTTCATAAAACCAGTCAGCGATGATCGCGCTGCAGCTTCCGGCTTCCGGCCTGATATCCATAAATTGATAACCTTTGTCTCCGCAGTATTCATGATGATCGATAACAGCCACTTCATCAGTAGGGAGGTCTGTTATATTCGCGTTGCCTTTCTGAGCGTCAACTAAAACCGCCCAATCTTCTGTTCCGAGAGTCGCGGCCTCATCAGCGCGGATTATCGGTACATCAAACAACTCAAGCATTTTTAAAGAGTTCGCTTTTTCAATTTCCTGATCATAAATTATAGCGAGTTTCTGAATGCCGCGCTGCGAAAGCAAATAATACATCCCAAGGCTGGAAGCAATCGCGTCCGGATCAGGAACATTATGAGGCTGTATAAAAATTTCATCCGGCGCGTTTTTCAGGATACTGACTAATTTATCCAGTTTAGTTTCATTCATAAATTAATTGTAACATGATAAAAATATTTATATAATTAAAAAATATAAAATTTTTATACAGTTGTATTTAACACCGCGCGGATATTTTTTACGGTTGAATTTAAGTATTCTAAAAAAGCGTTAATATTTTCTTTTATAAACGCGGCATTGCCGGTTTTTCCGGCTTCTTCCATCGTCAAGGCTTTTTTTGAAAGTTCATCAGCGCCGATAAAAGCGGCCGCACTCTTTATCGCGTGAACATTTGTTGTAAATAAATGCATATCCTTTAATGCATGATCTTTTTGCATGTTAGGCATCCTTGCTTCTATATCATTAATAAATAATGATAATAATTTACAATAATCCTCTATCGTACTGCTGGTCATAACAAGACCGTTTTTGACATCAATACCGGGGATATTAAATAATGATGAATCAAGAATTAAAAACGAAATATTTGACGCTGAATCGTCAGCGCCGGAATCCTGTTCAGTAATATTTATTATTTCTTTTTTCTCTTCCGGTATCCAGCGATCAAAAATTTCATTCAGCTTAAAAACTTCTATCGGCTTGGAAAGGAAATCGTTAAATCCGTTGTCCAAAAACATTTCCCGCATTCCAACAACCGCGTTAGCTGTCAACGCTATTACCGGAAGGCGGATTTTATTTACTTCCGATTCCCACTTGCGGATAAGAGCGGCCGCTTCCAATCCGTCCATTCCGGGCATCATGTGATCCATAAATACAAGGTCATAATCATTTTGTTTAATCAATTTAACGGACTCTTCTCCGCTTAAACATGTATCCACTTTCGCTTTATACGGCGCAATCAAACCTTCGACAACTTTTAAATTGGTAGCAAAATCATCAACAATAAGAAGACGCACGTCAGGAAGCGTATAATGAATTACCCCCATTCCCGCGCCTGCAGATTTATTTATAGTTCTTCCGGTTTCTTTAGCTGCAGATATAGGTTCGTCAGATTCGATAATCTGCGGAATCATCACAGTGAATGTACTGCCTTCGTTGTATCTGCTTTTTACAGTGATGTCTCCGCCCATCGCGTTGCAAAGACGTTTCGCGATTGCAAGCCCGAGACCTGTTCCTTCTATGCCCTGATTTGATTTTGAATCCAGCCGGGCAAAATCACTGAACAATCTTTTTTGATCTTCGGGTTTTATTCCTTTTCCGGTATCGCTGATTTCCACTTTCAGCCACGCGAGTTTATCGTTTTTGTTTTGCAGCATCATCGACAAACTGATATGGCCGGTGTTAGTGTATTTGACCGCGTTGGATAAAAGATTTAACAATATCTGCCTGAATCTTGATACATCGCCTGTAAGGTTATTTGGAATTGTTCCGTCAATAAAAGTTTTAAATTGAATCGGTTTTTCCTCAAGCCGCATTTTAATAATATTAACAGTGTCATTTATCAGCGCTGAAAGATAATATTGTTCGGAAAGAATTTCCATTTTCCCGGCTTCGATTTTAGAAAAATCAAGAATATCATTTATGATAGATAATAAATTATTTCCGGCTTGTTTAATATCCTGCATATGGCTTCGTGCTTCTTCAGAAAGTTCTCCGCGCAGAAGCAGTTCTGTCATTCCCATTATCGCGGTCATTGGAGTCCGGATTTCATGGCTCATCCTCGCGAGAAACGATGTTTTAGATTTGCTTTCTTCGTTCGCGCGCGCTCTTGCCGCGGTTTCTTTTTCGACATTGCTGATAAGGACTTTAATGCCGTCCTGAGTCTGCTTTAACATTCCCATCATCTCGCCGATTTCATCCTGCGAACTGACAATGATTTCGCTTGTTAAATCGCCGTCTTTAATTTTCTGCAAAACCGAATGAACTTTATTAATAGGAGAACTGATGTTACGCGAAACAAAATAAACAATTAAAAGAGTTGCAAGGCTGATAATCACCGCGCTTAAAAGAACAAGCAGAATTACGGTGTTTCTTGCCTGCATCGCGTGACCGCCGTCTCTGATTGTAACTACATACCACGGTTCGGAATACTCATTTAGTTTTACGGGAAGATAGTTCATGTAAAGGAGTTTTCCATTCTCGCGGAATTTTGTCCAGCCGCTTTCTCCTTCCAGCATTTTTTGAATCGGCGCTTTGTACGCTTCAGAAATATCAATGGGAACTTCCAATATTTCATGTCCTGCGGAATTTTTTACAGGGTTTCCGTACTCATCGCGGATTAGTACAGTTTTTGTTAATGTCAAATAATTATGCTGCTCATCGATAAATGTCTGATCCGGATGAGCTACAATTACTCCTTTCCCGTCCATAATAAAAGAAAGTGAATTATCGTCGCTGTATTTCGCAACTAATTCATGAAGATATAAAAGACTGATATCAGATCCCATAACGCCGATCATTTCGCCGTTTTTCCACATTGGAAAATAAATTGACGCGCAGATTGTATCGGTGCTTATGGAAACATAAGTTTCGGAAATATACGGTTTTTGAGTTTCAAGCATTCTGATAAACCACCAGCGATCCCTGCGGCTGCCAAGCTCGCCTGAGGAACGCCCCGTCTGCATTCCGTCAACTCCCTGCGCGTAAAGCAATTCAAAAAAATCATTTCTTCCGGCAGTTTCAATTAAAATACGGTTTTGCGTATCAGTATCCATAGAAAGAACTTCTGAGTTATACGAAAGATCTTCGACCAGTTTATAAGCAAGATTTAAAAAAGAATATAACGCAAGCGAAACATATTCGGCATTTTGTGAATTCCCGCCGACAACCTGTTCTTCGTAACTTCTTGAATAAACCAATGTAAAGCTTGTCAAAACAGAGGCGATTATCAGTACATTTATCAATATAAACGACAAAAACAGCTTGCTAAACAGTGTTTTCACGATTTATTATTATTCCTCCGCGCACGAATATATTAACATACATGAGAGGATTTAGCCATTAAATAAAATCAATAAAAATTGCCGGGTGTTACCTGATAATTCCCTCGTACACAAGTAGTTCTTTCGCGTCTAAAGTTACAGTCATTCCTGTTTCGAGTTTTACTGTCGCGTGTCTGATATGAGTAAGCCATACAAGATTAGGATTGATGTCGCGTAATTGCGCGTCCGGAATCTCGGAGATTTCTTCGCAGATAACTCCTTTAACGATACGGATGATGGGAATAAAATCTTTTGTCAGAACTTTGCAGGCCAGAATCTCTTCGATTTGACCGGAGGCGGAATCGGTTTTATTCATCTCTAACTGAATAATTTTTTCGCGGGCGGCTGCCGGTGTTTCCGCGGCGGCGATCCTGCCGTGTATGCGCGTAACGTCAGGATTTGAAAAACCGCCTGATGAAGAGCGCGCCAGTATCGTGCCGATAATTATTACGCGGACAGTATTTACCATATTAGGACTTTGAAGAGGAAGCCCCGCCACAAGAACAATTTTATCTGAAATTACAGCTCCGTTATCCGCCGCGACCTTCATTGAATTTTGAATCATGCTTTCGGTTTCGCAAGCAATCGGCGCGTGACACGGAGTTACTCCCCAGTAAAGCTGCATTTCGCGTAACGTGTGTTCGTTTGGCGTAACGGCAAGCACATCCTGATTGGGCCTGTAAACGCTGAGAAGCCGCGCTGTGTTTCCTCCGAGAGTGGGAGTTACAATCGCTTTTGCGTTAACTGACGCGGAAATATCGACGCCCGACCGCGACATTGTAATGCCGAGGTTTTCACCGGGATTAAAATCTTCTGAAAAACATTCGCTTCGGATACTTTCCATATGCTCCCTGAACTCATAGGAACATTCAATTGTCCGCGCGATTTTATCCATCATTTCCACCGCTTCGACAGGATACGCGCCGTTAGCTGTTTCCCCCGAAAGCATGACCGCGTCTGTTCCGTCAAAAATAGCGTTTGCGACATCGGTAAGTTCGGCGCGGGTCGGGCGCGGATTAACAATCATCGACTCAAGCATCTGAGTCGCGGTAATAACAGGCTTCCCCGCTTTTCTGCATGTACTGATAATTTTTTTCTGGGCAAGCGGAATTTGTTCTGTCGGAAGCTGCACGCCGAGATCGCCGCGCGCGACCATCACTCCGTCAGCAATCTGCGCGATCTCCCTGATATTTTCCACGCCGTCGCCGCATTCAATTTTCGCGATAACTTTTGTCGACGCTTTTAAGCTTTCTAAATATTTCTTAATTTCGACTACTTCATGCGGAAAACTTAAAAAGCTGGCGGCAATAAAATCCACTCCCATTTTTACGCCAAATGCGATATCTTTTTTATCCTGCTCGCTCATTATCGGAAGCCCCGCGTGAACACCCAGAAGATTAACATTTTTTTTGCTGCCGATAACGGCGGTATTATTCGCACGGCAGTTAATAATTCCGCCGGAAACATCAAGCACTTCAAGATCGAGAAGACCGTCCGCGACAAGAATGTGATGCCCGGTTTTTAGCTTTAGCAGCGCTTCTTTCCATGATATTGACATACGGGCAGGCGCATTTTCCGATGCCGCGGCAGTCTGGCAGTCATCTATCGATACTGATACAAAATCGTTTTTATTAAATTTAACTTTTCCGTCGTTCTCAATCGTTCCCGTTCGAATTTCAGGACCTTTTGTGTCAAGGAGAATCGCGACATGTTTATTTAATTCACGGGATACGCGTTTAACGCGTTCTATCGATTCCTGATGCGATTCATGCGTACCGTGGGAGAAGTTAAGCCGGGCGACATTTAAACCGGCAAGGATAAGCCTGCGGACGACATCATCATTAAAAGACGACGGACCAAGAGAACAAACGATCTTTGTTTTTCTGTTTTGCATAACAACCCCGGATATTATATTAACAGATTATTATGTATACAGAATAGTGCTTTTTATATTAATTCGAAACATTATTGCTTTTTATTTGCCTGCGGTGCGGCGGAAGAAGCGTGCACGGAATCAATCTGCTGCTCGTTATTATATGACGATTTTGCGAAAACAAGCGCCTGCAAAATGCCAAGAATATAATCCTTTTGCTCTTCATTAAGCTTCGAGAAATCATTACATACTTTTTCAAGTTTATCATCTTGAATCATTTTATCCCCCAAAAGCTCTCTGTTTGTGAGAATATTACACTATTTTGTGAGAACTGTAAAGCAAGACCGGACAGTAGTTTCAAATCTGAATAGAATTATTGCATAGTGAGTATTATTATCGTATTATATTTGTATGACAATTAGCAAGCGTATAAGATACGTACGGCAGACCCTAAATATGTCACAAGTTGAATTTGCAAAGGCAATTTATATAAGCAACGGATACATCGCTGAACTTGAATGTGAACACCGCCGAGTTAACGACCGAATAATTCATTTGATATCGCTCACATTCGGAGTAAACGAAAAATGGCTGAAAACCGGAGAAGGCGATATGTTTTTTAAAACACCCGGAGAAAAACTTCAGCGCATGGTCAGTTTATTTAATGAACTGCCTCCGAAATTTCAGGATTATGTAACACAGCAGATAGAGCAGCTTCTGAAAATGACAAACGAGAAATGATCCCATTATATAAACTGGAAAAATTACCGCGCATACAAAAGTTAAGAAAAATAGCGAAAATTTTTACATTCGCGGAGAACCGGCTCTGCATGTCAGCAGAAAAAAATATCAGCATTTTTAATGAAGCGGAATTTGTTTTTTATTCCGAAGCCGCCGCGCTGCTTGCGAAAGACGATCTTTTATCCGATGACGCGAAGAGGGCTGTTACTGAAGCCGCATGTGTTTTTAATTCATGCATTTCAGCTAACGGAGCGAAAACACAGCCGGAATATGCCGCGCTTGTTTATACAAATACGCAAGTATCTTTAGATACACAGGATGCGTTAATTATTCAACTTCACCGCGCATTGAATAACGTCAAACACATTCTGCATGCGGAAACAGGACGCGATCAGGCTGATTGGGATTTTACCTGCGGCGACGGGCGGCTTGACTCACAAAAGCGGCAAGTCTTTAAAGGAATGTATGTCTATATGGAAGATATCCGCTCGCCTTTTAACGTGGGCGCGATGTTCAGAACAGCGGAAAGCTTTGGCGTTGAAAAAATAATTCTTTCTCCTTTTTGCGCCGATCCGAATCATAGACGCGCCGAGCGTACCGCGATGGGCTGCATAGAAATTATCCCGTGGGAAAGGCGGGACTTGTTTTCCGCACCAAATGACTTACAAGAAAATTTACAAAGTGAACTACAAAGCAGTTTACCGGTATTCGCGCTGGAAACAGGCGGCATTCCGTTAGCTGATTTTCCCTTTCCGCGCCGCGGGATTTTAATTACAGGCTCCGAAGAACTTGGAGTAAGCCCCCGCGCACTCGCCGCGGCGGACGCATCTCTGGGCAGGGTGTCGATTCCCTGTTACGGAACAAAAGCGTCGCTTAATGTGTCGGTGGCTTTTGGGATTGCGGTTCAGGCGTGGGCGCAAAGATATATTTAATTCAAAAAAAATTCTAATAGGCATAGCAGGCTGCAAGCTTGAAAAATTTTTAGCAGAATTTACCTGCAAACCCAAGAAGTTTTTCAATTTTTTCATGGAAAGTACGCAAAACAGGAACTAACTCTCCGCTTCCACAACCAGTATCTTCAGTTCTTCACTTTCCGATGTGTTATAGAGCGAGTGGGCGCCAAAAGATTTATTTAAAAGAACGTCGCCTTTTATGACAGGAGTTTTATTTCCGTCCAATTCAGTAACGCCGCGGCCTTCAAGTATGATATATAGTTCCTGATTATTTCCGTGCGTATGCAATCCAATTGATGTGCCGGGAGGCAGGACGGTGTAATGAACAAAACTCAGCGGCGCGGATAATTCGTTGTCAAAGATATTAACAATTTTTATTTTACCTTCTCCGCCGTGGCAGGCTTCTTCAACAGGCTGTTTATCAAGAAAATTTTTAATCGGCATAAATTATTCCTCTGTCATTAATTTTTGTCCGTCAGCGGCGCGGGAAACGATATGAAGCATATCATCAAAATTTTATTCGCAATACGAAAATCAATTCACTCTTGGAAATACCGAACCGTGGCCATGGCCGTCGTCCCATTCATCCGGCAGATACAGTGAATTGTTAATTATACGTCCGATTACCTGATTTCCGCCTGCATAAAAATAAACTAATGTCTGACCGTTCTCATTTGCTTTAGTATAAGACCCGTTTACCGCGTGATGCGCAAGGTTCGCGGTAAAATTTCCGTTAGCATATAACAAAATTGACTGTCCTCCGTAACGGTAAATCTCAGCGCCGCCGCTGCTTTGATTTCTTACAGCTAACGTTACAATTACCGCGGCAGCAGCTACAAGAACACATATACCGATTATAATAATTTTTTTTCTGTTTGCTTTTTTAATTGCGTTTTCTTTTTTCTGAGCTTTTGCTTTATTTTGCATACTTCTCGACACTTTATTCTCTCCTTTACAAGCAAATCTAAAACAAACCAAGGTTTATCTTGTTTTTAAACATCCAAATTACTTACAAGCAGCGCGTTTTCCTCAATGAACTCGCGGCGCGGCTGAACAACCTCTCCCATCAAAGTGGTAAATATACGCTCCGCCTCTACTGTGTCGTCAAGATGCACCTGAACAATATTGCGCTTGGCCGGATCCATCGTAGTGTCGCATAACTGATCGGGATTCATTTCACCTAACCCCTTGTAGCGCTGAACGGAAACTTTTTCAGCGTTTTTACCGGACTGTGATAATATCTGATCTTTTTCCGCGTCATCATAAGCGTAAAACGATTTTTTGTCATAGCTGACTTTATAAAGCGGCGGCATTGCGATATAGATATGTCCGCGCTCGACAAGCGGTGTCATGTAACGGTAAAAAAAAGTTAAAAGCAGCGTGCGGATATGAGAGCCGTCAACATCGGCGTCAGCCATGATGATAATTTTATGATACCGTATTTTATTAACGTCAAAATCATTGCCGCAGCCTGCTCCGATGCTTGCGATAATAGGCTGCAGTTTATCGTTTGTGATAACTTTTTCAATTCTTTGCTTTTCTACATTAAGCATTTTCCCCCAAAGCGGAAGAATCGCCTGTGTGCGGCGATCGCGCCCTCCTTTCGCGGAACCTCCGGCTGAGTCGCCCTCAACTATGAATAATTCGCACTTCGCGGGATCTTTTTCAGAACAATCGGCGAGTTTTACGGGAAGCCCCGCGCTGTCCATCGCGTTCTTGCGCCGTGTCGCGTCACGCGCCTGCCGCGCGGCGATGCGCGCCTTTGCAGCTAACACGGATTTTTCCAGAATATTATTAATAACATCCGGATGCTGATCAAAATAGAGTTCAAGCTGCTCGTTTACAAATGACTCGATAATCCCCTTTACTTCAGAGTTGCCCAGCTTGGTTTTCGTCTGTCCCTCGAACTGCGGATTGGGAACCTTGACAGATAACACGGCTGTCAGCCCTTCGCGCACATCGTCCCCGGAAAGAGTTTCTTCCAGTTTTTTTGCGTGTTTGGATTTCTTTAAAAATTCATTCAAGGTGCGGGTAAGCGCGGATTTAAACCCGCCAAGATGGGTTCCACCCTCCCGGGTGTTAATATCGTTAACAAACGAAAACATTATCTCGTTAAAACCGTCGTTATATTGAACGGCAATTTCAATCTCGATCTGGCCTTCCGCGCCGTCATCACGGCTGCCCTCAATATAAACCGGCTCTTTATATAAAATATTTTTATTTTCGTTCAAATATTCAACAAAACTTTTAACTCCGCCTTCAAACATAAAATCATGAACTTTAGGAGTGGTAAGACGTTCGTCGCGGATTGTGATTTTAAGCCCTTTATTAAGAAACGCTAGTTCTCTAAGCCGGTTTGAAAGGGCGTCAAAGCTGTGTGTCGTTGTATCAAAAACCGTCGTATCGGCTTTCCACCGGATTACAGTGCCTTGCTTATTTGGAGTATACATGTACGGCAGATTTACCGGTTCAATTTCCTTTGCAGACCCTTGAGCAATGCCAATTTTATAACGCTGATGAAATACTTTTCCGTCAAGATGAACATAGGCCTCGCACCACTCAGAAAGCGCGTTTACAACAGACACGCCGACGCCATGAAGACCGCCGGAAACCTTATAAGACTTTTTATCGAATTTTCCTCCGGCATGAAGCTTTGTCATAACCAGTTCAAGAGCGCTGATTTTCTCGGTAGGGTGAATATCAATCGGGATACCGCGGCCGTTATCCTCGACCCTGACAACATCGTTGCCTTCCAGAACAACCAGAATATTGGTACAGAAACCCTGCATGGCTTCGTCGACAGCGTTATCAACAACTTCAAATACAAGGTGATGAAGACCGTCAATGCCTGTTGTCCCGATATACATGCCGGGGCGCATTCTGACAGCTTCCAAACCCTTTAAAACAGTAATATTTTGCGCCGAGTAGTTATTATCTTTGCTCATACCGGCATTATATATATAAATTTTAGTTTATTAAATAGGTGTTTGATTACATCGAAATCCATAAGGTAAATAACAAAAAAATTTTAAATTCTAATAAATTCCTCTTGCAAAAAGAATCGAATTAATATATATTAACCTCCTATCTGTTATCGCATATTCAAAAAAATGGCTTTTTGTGTAAAACATGTGGATAAAATAAGAAATAAACAGGTAAAATGTATAAAGAAAAAAGGAGAAATCAAAGAAATAATAGTAAAAAAAATGATTTTGCGTTAAATCTTTACAGGATAAGGATTTAGAATGAATCTAACGTATCAGATATTAAGTAAAGTTATAAAAATATATACTAGTTTATGAAAAAATGATGATATTAGCAATTTTATCTTTGTGGATAACTTGTTAATATTTTGCGGATAAAGGCAGAAAATGGCTGATTTGGATCATGAGGGTTTCTGGAACGAAACTCTAGACCATCTGCGGAATGACCTAAGGGAGGAGGAATTCAGCGGCTGGTTTTCGGATATGAAATACCTGCGTGCTGATGAAAACAGCATTGTCGTAGGAATTCCCACTGCATTTCACCGGGATAAGGTGAATACATATTATTTAGGCAATATAAATTCAAAACTAAAAGAAATATCAGGGAAAGATATATCCTTAAAACTGGAGGTAATCGGAAAAGAAACAAAAAATAATGATTCAGTAATTCACGAAATCATAAAAAAAGAAGCCCCTGCGGCGGAAAAAACACATAAAACAAAGGAAAAAAGAAGTCAACATCCTGATTTAAGGGATGATTTTACATTTGACAGATATATTATCGGGGAAAATAACCGCTTTGCCGCAAATGCGGCTATAGCCACAAGTAAAAATCCGGGAAAAACAAAATATAATCCGCTATTAATTTTCGGCGGCGTAGGTATGGGAAAAACCCATTTAATGCAGGCCATTGGAAATTATATCCACGAAAACACAGACAATAAGGTGGTATTTATCACTTCGGTTAATTTTCTAAACGACTACATCGAAGGAATCAGTCAAAATAAAATGAATCCGTTCAGAAGCAAATACAATCTTCAGCCTGATGTCCTGCTAATTGATGATATTAATTTTTTTACTGACAAACCGGGGGTTACAGAACAATTCTTTCATACCTTTGTCGAATTGTACGGAGCAAAAAAGCAGTTAATTTTTACATGTGATCGTCCGCCTTCGGAATTAAAAAAGTTTCCGGACAGATTAATATCACGCATTGAATCAGGCGTAATAGTCGATCTTCAGCCTCCAAGATATGAAGAACGCTGCGCAATATTAAAATCAACGGCAAAAAACAGGAATGCGGATATATCAGACGAAGTGATTGACTTTGTAGCTAAAAACGTTTCGTCAAATGTCAGAGATTTAATATCCGCATTAAACCTTCTTATGTCTTATACGGAATTAATGGATAAGCCGATAACCCTGGAAATCGCCCAGCAGCGCCTTAAAGTCAATTTTTATTCATCAAGACAGGCAAATTTATCCATGGATAATATAATAAGAGTAACTGCAGAATACTTTGGTCTTACCCCAAATGATTTAAAAGGCAAGAAAAGATCACAAAATATTGTATTTGCAAGGCAGTTGGCCATGTATATGGGCAGGGAATTAATGGAATATTCATTAACAGAAATAGGCCAGGATTTCGGAGGTAAAGATCATACAACCGTAATGTATTCAATAGACAAAATTAACGCAAAACTGCTGAAAGACCCGTCTTTGGAAACAACAATAGAAAATTTAAAGCGTTCAATAAAAGAATTCAATACAAAGTATTGATATGATGTTATAATTATGTGGAAAAGTCCTGTTTTAGAGCAGGATTGTGGAAAGCGGGCAAAAAATTACATAATTATACATAATAACTGATGATAATAAATGTACCGTGGATAAGGAATTAAATGAGTTATCCACATATTAAGGTGCTTATTATTACTACTATTATTATATATATTTATATATATGTAAGGAGGAAGATATTGTGAAATTTACATGCAGTAAAGAGATATTATTAAAAGAAATTTCAATTGCTCAGGAAATTATTTCTTCAAAAAACGCCATATTAATACTATCGAATATTTATTTAGAAGCCGTAAATGACAGCTTGATTATAAAAGCCAAAGACATGAAAGTAAACTTTCAAACTAAAGTGCCTGTTAATGTGATTGAAGAAGGATCGACAACTGTATACGGGGATAAATTTTTTGGCATTATTAATACATTCCCTTATGATGAAATTGAATTTTCGCAAAAGGATATTACTGCGGTCATTAAACCTGTTATGCAGAAAAAACCGGAATACAAGCTTAAAAGCATGGCGTCGGATAAATTTCCGGAACTGCCTGTTTCGTCCGAACCGTTTTTTGAAATGCCGATAAAGGATTTCAGAGAGATGATTCAACAAAGTGTTTTTGCTGTTTCCGATGATGAGACGCGTTATTTTATGAACGGCGTTTACATGGAAAAAAATGAAAATAAAATAAACATGGTAGCTACCGACGGAAGAAGACTTGCTTTTGTCGGAAAACCCGCTGATAAGAAAATAAAAGACTTTCCCGGCGTTATTATTCCGCCCAAGATACTTACAACAGTGACAAAAAGATCGGGAGACGAAGGTTTAATAAATATTTCTATTAGCGATAAAATGATTTTTATTAATTTTGCTTCTTATCAATTCTCTTCTGTTTTGATAGAAGGAATGTTTCCTAATTATAAAAAAGTTATTCCTGAAAATCAGGATTTTTCTCTTTCTATTAAAAAAGATGAAATGTTAGACGCGCTCCGCCGTGTATCGCTCATGGTAGAAAAAAAATCTCACAGAATTTATCTCGGCATATCATCCGGCAGAATGGCAGTATATTCCGAAGAAAGCGAAATTGGCACCGTCGAAGATGAAATTCCCTGTAAATATGACGGTGAAGATATAACCATCGCGCTCAATTACCGTTACATGGAAGAACCCTTTAAAGTAATGACAGAAGATGAAATTATGATTCGCTTCAGCAGCGCTACAAAAGCTATAACAATAGAACCTGTTCCTGAAAAGGACTTTTTCCATATTGTAATGCCAATGCAATCTTAATTGCCAAAATATCAACAGCAGTTCAGATTGCGATAAAATTGAAACCAAAGGTTTCTTAGCAATGTTTTTTTCTTCGCTTAGAACAGCATCATTTCGCAATCTTGCAGACGATAAGATTATTACAGGCGCAAAAGATATTTTTCTTGTAGGAGAAAACGGCCAGGGAAAAACCAATTTTCTTGAAGCTCTTTACTTTTGCGCGTACGCTTCGTCTTTCCGCGCAATGCGTGACAGTGAATTAGCGCGCGATATTAAAATGTCACATAACGAATCGCCGCCAAAGAAAGAGAAGGTTTTTTCAGCGGAAGTGAATATAGAACAATCTGTGAATGATAATATACTTGTTATATTTGAAAACGGCAGGAAATCAATATTTATTAACGGAAAACGCGCGGAAGACCGCAAAGAGCTTCTTTCAATAGCTCCGGCAATTGTTTTCTGTCATGAAGATATGGAATTCGTCAGCGGAAGTCCTGAACGCCGCCGCTGGTTTTTTGATCAAACTCTCAGTTTTTATGATTCTGTTTATTTAGACGATCTTCGCAGTTATAAAAAAGTATTAAAAACACGAAATACAATCCTTCGCGATTATGCGCAGCTAAAGCAGCGGGCTCAAAACAAGCTTTCAGAGAGACCTGATGCTGTCCTGGACGCGATTGATCCTCAATTTGCAATGTATGGATCAAAATTGTTGGAAAAACGCCAAAAGGCAGTGGAAGAATTTTCCGCACTTTTCAGTACACTCTACAAAGAAGTATCAGGTATTTCCGGCATCAATGTTAATTACATTAAAACATGGAAAAAAAATGAGAATAATAAATTATCAGAGGATGAAATTATTTCCCTTCTTTATGAAAAAAGAGCAGGCGATATGGCGGCAGGACTTTCCTTATCAGGTCCGCACCGGGATCGTTATATATTTAACCATAACAACGCGGATTTCACCGTTAAGGCTTCTACTGGTCAGAGACGGCTTCTGGCTCTTTTATTAAGAGCCGCGCAGGCAAGACGTTTTTCCGCAGAGACAAAACTTAACCCGATACTTTTGCTCGATGATGTTCTTCTTGAAATGGACGGAGAAAAACGCAGAAAATTCCTGTCTGTCCTGCCTGATTATGATCAGGCGTTTTATACCTTCCTGCCTGATGAACCTTATCAGCGTTATCAAAAAGATGATACGATTGTGTATAATGTAAAAAACGGCCAAGTATCAAAGTAAAATTTATTTCTAAAATCATGCTATAATATTTCTTTATAAAGGAATATTTATAATGCTGCATTATTTTGCAAATATTTACGGATCATTGGAACGCGCTAAAGCGGTTTGCTATACCGTGCAGAATCAATTTAAACAAGTTGAACAATATTTGAATAATTCCATAGACGCACTCAGGAAAAAAGGAAAAATTAAAGCGGCATGGGAAGAAATTAAAACCGCTGAACTTTGTTTAATTCCCGGCAGCGGTATTTATAAATATACTTTAAGCACCGTTATTACAACAGGAATTTTATTAAAAGAAAAAATGATATTAAGCGACTCAAGCGGAGCCGAATATACGATTCTAAAAAAAGATAATGATAATTTTACAATTAAAGGAAAACTGCCGTCTAATATAAAACTTTTCTATAATGAACTGGAAATTCCTTTTACAGTTAAAACAGACGCAAAACTACCGGTTAAAAATGTTGAAATCCTGTCGTCTTCAGAAAATGATATAATATTTTACTCTGAGAAAGATATTAATGCCAATAACACCGGAATAGAAAAGATTAAAATTTCCCAAGATCATTTTAATATAAACGAGATAGTCTACGATTCGGATCCCGATAATAAACCAGACATCGCCAAAAAAGAAAATTCCGGAGATTTAATAATAGTTTTAAATAATAAAGATGATATAGATAAAATTGTAAGGTATAAAAAAATAAAATTTGTAATAAAAGAATTAAAAATGGATAGTATAGATAATAATAAAATCAGATTAAAGGAAATTAATAATAATTATGATAATGATGATATATATACCGGCTCCCAATTAAATTATTTTTTTGAAGAAAATGTAACAATATATGACGACAATAATAACGAGTATATTGCGGATAAAAAATCACGCAATAAAGATGAGTTTGAAATTGTATTGCGAAGAAAACCGACTAAAGAAAATCCAAAAAGAACTCCCTGTAAACCTCCGGAAGGTTCAATACTGCAGGTTAAAGTTAATACACAGCCGCTTAAATGCCAGCGTGAGGCGATTAATATTTTAAAACAGATGCCGCATGAGTATCATAAAATGCTGCTGAAGCTGTTTGAAAATAAAGATGATCCTAACGTTAAATGGGGAAAAATTGATATTAATGAAAAAAAAATAGACAAATGGTATGTTTTAACAGATGATAAAAGAAGCGGTTATGAAGAACAGCGCGAATTTATTAAAAAGGCTGTAAATACGCCTGATTTTGCGCTGCTGGAAGGTCCTCCGGGCTCAGGAAAAACAACTGTAATTCTTGAACTCATTTGTCAGTTTATTGCGCATGGTAAAAAAGTTCTTCTTTGCGGATCAACAAATGTCGCGATTGATAATGTATTAGAGCGTCTTGTAATAAAGAAAAATAATTCTCCCTCTCTGCTTGAATTAATCGAGACGGATAGTAAAATTGTTTTTTTGCCTGTAAGAATAGGACCGGAGGACAAAGTAGACGAAAGTATAGAGAAATTTCATATAGATAAATTAACAGGAAAAAATATTTCTAAAGAGCAGAAAAAACTTAAAACGGAAATGCTGCTTGCTGCCGCAAATCTTGTATGCGGAACAACAATGGGCATTATAAATCATCCAAAATTTAAAAACCAGTCAAAAACAGATAATGATAAATCAGGAAATAGTAAACCTATTGTACCTGAATTTGATATACTAATAATTGATGAAAGCAGCAAAACCACTTTTCAGGAATTTTTAGTTCCTGCTCTTTACGCAAAGAAATGGATACTCGCAGGTGATGTAATGCAGCTCTCTCCGTTTACGGAACAGGAAAGCATTGAATATAATTTTAAGAAATTAATAATAAACGGCAAAGTAATGAGTGAATATACCCAACAGGCGGTTTTTTATTTGCTAAGGATGAAAGCAAATTTCTTTTATTATAGAAATAAAAAAACCGGACGAATTTATCATAACAAATTTATTATGCAAGCTCCAAGCATGTTGATAGAAAAAATTGTTAATGAATTAACCGCCGGCAGAATAAAAGATTTTAATCATGATGAAATATTTCTATGTATAACAAAGAAAAAATTACAAATAGAAAACGAAGATGAACAAAAACAAATTATAATGCGTACTTACAGCGCAGCCTCCGGTACCCAATCTTCATCTGCAGTTAAATTTCTTGAACTAAACGCCGCAGATTTGATTTTAGTAGATGAAACTATTTTTGATAACGTTATGAATGAACTTCCTTCTACTCATGCAATGCTGATGGCACCGGATTGGAAAAATACGCCCTTTGCGTACAAGCATAACTATTACCGGCAGCAAAATAAATTTGGATGGTATAAAAACGAAAATGAGGATTTTAACGACAGTTTTGAATTTGCTGATAAAATCTTCGAAGATTTTAAAGAAAGCTCATGGCATAAAGAAATAGCATGGCGTGTTAACAGCGAATATTCATTGCGTCTTGCCGATAAAAGCGGCAGAAGGGAGGATCTTCGTAAAAAGATAGAATATTTAAGGCCGTATTCAGCAGATAATAATAAATACCAGGAAGCTGTAAATTTAATTTCAGAAATGAGTTTTCCATCAATTCTTGAGTCATTGGTCAGAGGTGTAAAAGGCAAAGAAACAAAAAAGCTTTCTACCATTTCTGTCGGTTTTAATAAAGAAAACGGAGACTTACAGGCAAGAAGAACAATTCTTACTTATCAGCATCGTATGCATCCTGATATATCAGAATTTCCGCGTAAAAGATTCTATGAAAAAAAAGACGAGTTAGCTGCATTAAAAGATTTGGAACAGCCGCCGATTAAAGAAACAAGAATTTGGAATTATAAAATACGCGATAAAAATGATAAAATATATGATAATAGAAGCATTTGGGTAGATGTGAACAGCCCGACAAAAGGAAGTAAAAATATTTTCGAAGCGGAAGCAATGATAAAGGAATTGAATAAATTTTTAAAATTTATTATTAATTACAAACCGGAAGGAAAGTGCTGGGAGGTAGCATGTCTTGCTTTTTACCGCGGACAGGAAGAAATTATTAGAGACGGCGATTTTTATAATAATAAAAAAGTTCATGGCTTAAGAACGCTGCTTGATTCGACAAAAATGTCCAGTTTTGATTTTAATGAAAATGAAAATAGAAAATCCGGAACATATCCTGTTCATATAAAACTCTGTTCAGTTGACAGATATCAGGGACATGAAGCGGATTTGGTTCTTTTATCAATGTCGCAAACGCATAAAGACGGATTCTTAGATAATCCTAACCGCTTAAATGTTGCAATTACACGCGCGAAGTATCAGCTGCTTATATTCGGAAAATACGATTATTATTCCCGTAATCCAAAATCGGAGTATAAAACAAAATCTGATGATTTATACGAATTAGCTTTATCGCATAAAGATTCTGTTATAAAATGGAACTTATTATGAAAGTTACATTAAAACGTAAAATTTATTTATATACAGCATATGTATATTTAAAACTTCAAAAAAAAGTTCTTCGTAATGATATTAGAGAATATCTTAATGGAAATTTAACATTTTCAAATGACATTGTAACAAAAAAAATAGATCAATATCTTTCAGATCTGAAGATACTAAATCAAGGTAAGCTGACAGAGAAAGGAAATGAAATATTAAAATCCGGCTTAATTTCAGAACCGGAAGAAGGAAAATATAAAATATGGTACACAAAAAATGATCCCATGTTTGGCAGTAAAATATTTTATTTAACAAGAGCAAAACCGGAAAAATATAATAATGAATTAAAGAATTTTGATACAACGTTTATTAATATATCAAAATTTTTATCAATAGACGGTGTTCCTGATTATGAATGTGATTTTTTAATTAATAAAATCGCGGATTATTACGAAGAAACAAGAGAAGAAAAAATTATATGTAAATGGATTTTACTTTGGAATAATGAGTTAAAAAAGATAGAAACTAAAATTTATTTTGAAGGTATGATACTGATAGATAATGAACCTGCTAAGATTAATGAAAAAAAAGAATATTTATATGATATCGATATTAGTCAATTTCCTGAAATTCTTCCGGACTGGAATGAAAAAACCGGACGAAGAAGATTTAAATTAAATGAAAAAATTGATTATAATTATTTTGAATACTCAGGAGAAAATCCGTGCAAAAATTTTGAGAGTTGTTCTTACGATAAATTACGGGTTGAACCTTATAACGAAGACGAAGCAATAGAATGGCGTAATAATATTATTAACTTAGAACTTAAAGAAGGATATGTGCATCCTGATGATTTTATCGACAGTGTAATTTCTTCAAACCAGAAAGACGGTTTTTCTGCGTATAAACAGCATCTGGATAATAATATTCCGGATTTGAATGAATATTTATCAAAACTTGATTCCAATATTAAAATTGACCGCAGTCCTGATTATTGGCATCTTGCTGCTCCAATGGATTTAAATATTAGTATTCCTAAATCGTTATATGAAAATGAAGATGCTTATTTTTGTCTCAAAGAAAATGAAAATAAAAAATTAACTGAAATCGCAGATGAATTTATCAGATTAAACAAAGAAAAAACATATGAAAAAATAATTTATTATGATAAATATGTTATAAATTATTACCAGCAGCGAACTGTCTTGAATCTATTAAAATGTTTCGATGCTTCAAAAAAATATATAATAACAAATACAATTAGTAAAGATTACGATGAATACCTTACAAAGGAAAAAAAAGATATTACTGTTGAAGATATTGGCAAAATATTTAAAAAGAAAAAAAATATTCCCCACGATCGTTATGTTATCTTTAAAAATGGAAATAATATAGAAGTATGGACATCGACGAACTCATTAAGTTTTATTAGATTTAATAAAAACGGCGAAATAGATCCGGTAAGGGATACCGGAAAAGTGTATTATGGCGTAACATTCACAAAGATAAAATTTGAAATGCTGGGAAATGATATTAAAGGATATATATTATCAAACTAAAAGGGTTATATAGATGACAAAAATAGAACCAATAAAAGATAAAACAGAAATAGTGCCTTTTGGTAATGAAGTCCATAATGATTTTTGGCAGGAAACGCGGACAGGAACGCAGGCAGGCAATAATGTTGATAACATCGATAAAATAATTAAAATATTAGAGAATGCGCCGCCGGCCGGTGTTATATGTATTTTTTCCGGAGAACTTTCCGGTAATGGAATATACAATGTAATTGAAAAGGCGCGTAATAATGGAAACAGAATTTATATTCTTACAAATACATTTATTAACGAAATGAGAAAGCTTGAAGGCTGTCTTATTCGATACAACGAAGATGGGAAAAAAAGATCAGGTTCTTTTATATTAATCAATCCAAAATTAAAAACACCGTCAGGCTGTATTTTTACAGGATCGTTAAAAGAAACAGGCAGTTCTTTGGCGGATGCTGATAATCTGCTGCTTATACTTGATTCCGGTCAGATAGAAACTCTTTTTAGGTATTTTTGTTATCAGTTCTGGAAAATAGCTGATAAAGAACATATAAGCATGAAGGATCGTGAAACAGCCGCTTCTCCGATCGATATATATCCGGCAGTGAATGATTCATGCGATTTAATGTATTTGAGTAAACTTTGGAATCATAAAAATGAGGATGCAGTTATTACAACAAGCAGATTAATTAATACATCATATCTCGATTTTTTATGTTTTTCTAAATCAAGAATATATACTTTGTATAATGGAATTGATTCTGAAATATTACGTTCATTAAAAGAAAATAATAATGATATCTGCGCATTAAATTATAAATCATTTATTAATTCAATTAAAATTAAGGATGATACATGGCTGATAATTAAAGCAGATGATACACCTGATGAAGAAATATATTCAATACTGTTAAATAAGCGTCAGGAAAGTGAATTGATAGAACATATTAATGCGTTAAAGCACGGGAAGCCGGAATATAGGTATGTTGATAAGAGAAAACGTGAAAATTTAGAGAATGATACAATCATTCCTTTTGGAAAACCATTTTCTGAAAAAATTAATATAAAAAAAAGATACGATCAAAAAGTTTCTTTGCGGCCTTCGGAGTTTCTGCCGTATGAAAAATTTATTGCTTTAAAACCGGAAATGAAAGACGTTGTAGAAGGTAATAGTAGATACATTTATATAAATTATACATGGAATATCATTCCGCTTACTTTACCTAATGGAAGCAAAGAACACGAGCTCTATGCCGGTTGGGAAAAAATAAAAAATGGTATAAATAAATATATTGATGATCTAAATGAAAATACTTTAATAATTGAAAAAGGCGGAAATAGCTTTACAAATATTATTGATTTTCTCTCGGGAAAAAAACAAGAGTTCTCAAAGTACAGAGATGAATTAAACGAAATAAAAATTACGGAGTACAGCGCCTTAGAACCAAATGATTTAAAATTAAAAATAAACAGATTAAACAATATTAAAAGAAATATCGAAAGAGACACCAATGAAATTTCTGAACAAAACAGAAAAGTTCAAATAGAAGAAAAAATTAAAAAATGTCGTACAGAAACAGAAGCACTAGAAAAAAAATGCGTTGAAAAAGAAGAAATTCTAAAAAAATTTGAACAAGAAACGGAATCAAAAGAAAACAATTTTAAAGAAGATGAAAATAATAAAATGATAAAAAAAGAAATCAAAGAGTTAAAAATTCAGATAAAAAATAAAAACAATGAAATAAATCAATTTAATGAACAAATTAATAAACCGGTAAAACAAAATGATAAAAAACAATTAAATCATTTTAAATATTTACCGGATTTACAGATTCAAATTCCTAAAGAAAAACTGCCGGAAAAAGGAAAATTATTTAATCACGATAATAAAAAATATCTGGCAATAGAATATTGGGAAGATTACGAAACCGGAAAAAAAGAAGCGGAAAGACTAGGCGCAATATTGTGCGCCAAAGGTGTATAAAATGAAAACGGCAGGCGATATACTTTCTACTCTGTTCGATGAAAGATTTATAAAAAAGGCGCAGGGATATTCTAAACTTTTTGAATCATGGAAAGATATTTCCGAAAAAAACGGAATTGCCGCGGCGGCGGATCATTGCCGTATTAAAGATTTAAACAACGGTATTTTATTTATTGAAACCGATCATCCCGGATGGAAACAAATTCTACAGGCAAAACAAGGAAAATTACTCAATGATTTTCGTATTCGTTTTCCGGATCAGAACATTTGCGGCATATCATTTATCCTTGGTAAAAGCGATTCGTTTTTTGAAAACAATAAAGATGAACAGCCTAAAGCGGCAGATCGAAATATCAGAAAAACTGAACATCAGGTTAAATCTCAAAATGCAATTTCCGGCAATGAAATTACCGCAGCCGGCATAGACGCAATCAAAGATGAAGATTTTAAAGAGTCGCTTATAAGACTCGGGCAGACCATTGCCGGGGTGACTGACAATTTTACTAAAAAATGATATAATTAAAACCACATTCTAATTAAAATAACATTTCCTAAGGATATATTGAGTGGCTAAAACAGATACTGCTCGAACCGATGGTTCGGACGAACTACCTACCGGTAAGATTATACCTATAGCGATAGAAGATGAAGTAAAAACAGCCTATTTAAATTACGCAATGTCCGTTATTGTCAGCCGCGCCCTGCCCGATGTACGTGACGGACTAAAACCTGTACACCGGCGTCTACTTTACGCAATGGACGAACTTGGTTTACGCCCCGGAGCCGCAACCAAGAAATGCGCCCGCATAGTCGGTGATACAATGGGTAAGTATCATCCGCATGGCGATATGTCTTTGTATGACGCGCTCGTGCGCATGGCGCAGGATTTCTCCTTACGCTACCCGTTAATTCACAAACAGGGCAACTTTGGAAACATCGACGGTGACAGCGCAGCCGCAATGCGTTATACCGAAGCGAAACTCTCCCGAATTGGCGATGAGATGCTTCAGGATTTGAAAAAAGAAACTGTCGATTTTATTCCAAACTTTGATGAATCCGAAATGGAGCCGTCCATACTGCCTTCTGCGATTCCAAATCTTTTAATCAACGGCTCCAGCGGAATCGCAGTAGGTATGACGACTAACATGGCGCCGCATAATCTCGGTGAAATTTGCGACGCTATTTGCGCTCTTATAAATAACCCCGAATCATCAGACGAAGACCTTATGAAATTTGTAAAAGGTCCGGACTTTCCCACAGGCGGCGTAATCTTTGGCAGGAAAGGCATAAAAGAGGCTTATAAAACAGGACGCGGGAAACTTCTTGTCAGAGGCAAATTCAATATCGAAACAACCAAACAAGGCAAGGAAAAAATAATATTTACGGAAATTCCATACAATGTAAATAAATCGCTTCTCTTGGAAAAAATCAGCCAGTTAATGCGCGAAAAAACGATTGACGGAATTTCCTATGTAAACGATGAATCAGATAAACAGGATAATATCCGTATTGTTATTGAGCTGAAAAAAGGCGCAATTGTAAAAGTCATTTTAAATCAGCTCTTCCAGAACACACAGCTTCAAACCACATTTGGAATCATCAATTTAGCGCTTGTCGGCGGAATTCCGCAATGTCTCACATTGAAAGAATTAGTCCACTACTTTGTCGAACATCGTGTCGATGTTGTAACAAGGCGCACCCGTTATGACCTGCGTAAAGCCGAAGAACGCGCCCACATTCTGGAAGGATTAATAATCGCTCTTGCGAATATCGACGAAGTTATCAAAGTTATTAAAGCAAGCCGCGATGTAGCAACCGCCAGAATCAAATTACAAGAACGTTTCCTGCTTTCCGAAGCTCAATCTGAAGCAATAGTAGAAATGCGCCTTGGCCGTCTTACAAGCCTTGAAGTTGAAAAGATCGAGCAGGAACTTGCCGAGTTAAAAACCCGGATAGCCTATTATAAAGAGCTTCTTGCGGATGAAAAAAAATTACGCGGCGTTATCAGGGATGAAACCCGCGAAATCGCCGAAAAATTCGGCGACGCGCGCCGTACAGAAATTGTTTCCGGCGAAGTTGAAAATATCAATATCGAAGACCTCATTAAAAAAGAAGAAATGATGATTCTTATATCCAATTTAGGCTATGTAAAAAGAGTCCCTGTTTCTGTATATAAAAATCAAGGCCGCGGCGGAAAAGGAATGCAAAGCGCGAAACTCGCAGAAGATGATTTTGTTGAGCAGATTTTTGTCGCTTCTACTCACGAATATATAATGTTTATCACAAGCGCCGGAAAAGCATATTGGATGAAAGTCCACGAAATCCCGGAAGGCAGCCGAACAAGTAAAGGCTCACACATCAAGAGCCTTCTGACAGTTTCTCCGAATGAAGATATTACAGCGATTGTATCGCTTAAAGACTTCAGCGACAGCGAATATTTATTCATGGGAACAGCCCGCGCAGTTGTTAAAAAAGTTCAAACCAGCGAATTCGTAAACGCTAAAACCAGAGGAATTGTGGCAATTAATCTTGACGAAGGCGATAAACTGGTAAGCGCGCTCTTAACAAAGGGAAGTGACGAGGTTGTTCTTATATCACGCAGGGGGCAGGCGCTGCGTACAAACGAAGACAATGTCCGCGCTATGGGAAGATCTTCCCGAGGCATTACAGGAATGAGGCTTTCTAAAGATGATGAATTAGCCGGCATGCTTCGCGCTGATTCTGATAAAGCGGCGGACGGAAGCGCTCGTCCTGCGGAGGAAATTGAAAAAATGCTGATTCTGTCAGAATACGGATTCGGCAAACGTGTCGATTTTAATGAGTTTACTGCGCATGGCCGAGGTACAAGCGGTCAAAAAATATACACAGTAACTGAGAAAACCGGCGAGATTATCGGCTGTGTAAATGTACTCGATAATGAAGATATAATGTGTATCACGAGCCAGGGTAAATCAATTAAGATGAAAGTCAACGATATCCGGGTAATGGGACGCGCTGCGCAGGGAGTGCGCCTGCTTAGCATTGATAAACCGGACTTTGTTATAGGCCTTGATCGAATTGTTAAAGAGGGCGATACTGTTGCATCTGAGACAGCGCAGACTACATCAGAAAATTCCGAAAAAAGCTTAAATAACACATTAAATGCTGATGAAGATACTCAGGAACAGCTTCCTTTTGATGATAAATAATTAAAAACCAGTTATAATTGTTATAAGAGGTAGATCATGAAAAAAATAACGATTTTATTTTTGCTGGCTGGACTTATTATGAGCTGTGCCAGTACCGGCGGAAATACAGAAAGCATTACGGATTTTACACTAATTACCGGACTCGAATGGAAATTGGCGGAAGTTAGAGTAAACGGAACCAGAACTGAATTTAACCGTGATAACATGGAAGTTGGAATAAGAGAATTCTTCACTGTTACATTTACTAACGAAACTATAAGCGGGAGAGGATCTCCAAACACTTATTCAGCGCCTTATATTTTTGGAGCTAATCAGGCAGTCAGTATTTTACCAATGCGTTCAACTTTAATGGCGGCGCTTCGTGAACCCGATGAATTAAAAGAACATGATTTTTTTACTTATCTGCAAAATACATACGCATGGGAGGCAACCAGCAAAAATTTTACGCTTCTTTCTAAAAATGACGAAGGCCGCGAAGTAAGGCTGATTTTTGTAAAATAAATTATCTTTAAATTATTTTTTAATAGGAGTTTGAGAATAATACTGTTTTAATACAGTTTGTTTTCAAGCTCTTTTTTTATCTTGATGTTTTATTGATTTATATTATACTTATAGAATATGCAATATGTAGAATATAAGGATGTAAAATGAAAACATTAATATTAAACGGCAGTCCGCGGGGCGGCGAAAGTAATACATTAATAATAACTAAAGCGTTTATTGAAGGGCTGCAGAGTAATGCAAAAATTAGTACAGATATAATCGATCTTTCTAAAACTCAAATAGCGCCGTGTAACGGATGTTACGGCTGCTGGAAGATATCACCCGGTAAATGTGTTATTTTTGATGATATGGAAATTCTGTTTCAAAAATATATAAATGCAGAAATTATTATATGGAGTTTCCCTCTTTATTTTTATGGAATGCCTTCTAAAATTAAAGCATTTATGGACAGGCTTCTTCCAATCAGTTTGCCGCAGCATAGTGATAAAGGTACAGGCCATCCTAAGAGATTCGATCTTTCTTTTCAAAAACATGTTTTAATTTCCACTTGCGGATTCAGCGTTATCGAAAATAATTTTGAAGCACTAATTAAACAATTTGATATTATTTTTTCTGATAGATATGTTAAAATTTTATGTCCACAAGGCGAATTGCTAAAAATCCGGCAATTAATAATTAAAACAGAGCCATACTTAAACCTGATTAAACAAGCCGGAAGAGAATATATTTCTGATAGAAAAATTTCAGAAGAAATTGAAAGGCAGCTGGCTATTCCGTTTTTTCCGAAAGAACAATTTGTCGAAATGGCAAACAATCATTGGAAAAACACCTAACATTTTAGTGTCTGTCACTTTTTGGAGAATCTATGTCATTAAAATATGGCTTACTTGGTTTATTGAATTACAAAAAAATGACCGGATATGAACTGAATAAAGTTTTCAAGGAATCGCTTGAATTTTTTTGGCAGGGGCAAACCAGCCAGATTTACCGCGAACTTACAGCTTTGGAAAAAACCGGTTCGCTTTCGTCCGAAGTAAAAGTACAAACCGGAAAACCTAATAAAAAAATTTATTCTATAACAAAAAAAGGCCGCGAAGAATTTTTGAACTGGCTTTCGCCTTCGCCAGAGGTAAATATAATTGATAAAACGATAATTGACGCGCTGCATATCAGAAGCTCTTTCCACATGAAAATTTTTTTCTCCGGTGAGTTAAAGCCTGAACAAACTATGACCATGCTGCGAAATTTTCGTGACGAATGTCGATCCGCTCTTGAGAAAATGAAAACAGTACCGGACAATATAGAAAATTACAGCAAAGCAATTAATAACCCTGATATTATTTCGGGATGGCAGATGATTGCTTCATTAGGTAAAAGCTATTATGAAACTTGCGAGAGATGGGCGGACGAAATATTAAAAATTAAGAATAAAAAAGATAAAAATTCATGATAATTATACTATAATTTAAGTAGAGATATTCTATTTAAGGGTAATTACATGAAAAACGAGAAAGATGAACATGATTTTAAAATAATAAATAAAGTTATGACGATAAGTGTTATTGTTGTTGTTTCAGTTTGTATTTTATTATTAATCGCAAATATCGTAATTTCCGCCTTAAATGAATTTAGTAAAATAATTATTAATTTTGATTATTTCGCGATTATATTTGCATTTTTAACATTTGTCAGTTTTTATAGTTTTTCCAAATCAAAGAATATCTATCATTTAATTATTGGAATTGGTTTTAGCCTGACTTTTATTTGTATGTTAGTTCTGCACTTTGTAAATTTAATCGCTTAAAATGCTGCTTATGTTTCACGTGAAACATTTTTGCCTCATTAATCGATTTTTTAGTTTGTAAATGTTTCACGTGAAACAGGAATATAAATGAATATTAACCTTTTTAAACAGTCAATACATTCTTTTGCCGAAGCAGCTTTTTCCCGTTCAGGAGGACCGGGCGGTCAAAATGTTAATAAATTGAACACTAAGGTAACATTGAAACTCCGTATAAGTGATATTTCAGGTCTTTCTGAGGCAGAGCTGGAACGGGTTAATTTACTGCTTAAAAACCGAATTTCAAATAATGGCGAAATTGTTATTACCTCTGATGAAGAACGTTCCCAGAGGATAAATCTTGAAAGAGCTTATTTTCGTATGGAAGCATTAATTACCGCGGCGGCAAAGCTTCCAAAACATCGTAAACCTACAAGACCAGGCAGAGCTTCAAAAGAGAAACGTCTTCAGGAGAAAAAACGCCACGGTCAGAAAAAAGCCGACCGCACAGAATTCTTTTATGATGATTAAACAAATTAACCGAAGATATTCCCAATTTTCCCTTAAATTATTTTGTCAAACTACCCATACGGCTTAGAAGTACTATTGATCTTTTGGTGTTCTGACCATTACAAATTTCCACAGCTTTTTTAATAAACCTACTCTTCCGAATAGTAACCATGCCAGCAGAATTATTAATGTAATGATTGGAATTCCAAAAATTATTATACCAAGCAGAACAATCGCAACTGTAGACAGAAATCCGCCAAAATTATTTAGTAATTGATTTACCCGATCTCCTAAGGTTTGCTCTCTGATAACCGATACAGAAGGTCCTTGAAGATATAAATATACTGTCGCGTAATCTACTCTGTTTGCCAGATTTCGCAATTGTGTTCCTGTAAATTCTATTTCCCGCCGCAGGTCTGCGATGCGGTATTCAACAGCAAGAATCTCTTCCATGTTTACCGCTCTTGTAAGGTAAGACTGGAAAGTTCTTAACAAATCTATCTTTGACTCCAGTTGGCTTTCAAGATCATAATATCGAATTGTTACATCTTCTGTAGATTCTGAACGGCTGATTAATTTTCCAATCCCGTCTGTATCTGATAAAAAAATATCATACATATTTGACGGTACTCGCAGGACATAATTATGATTGTACTCATTAATATCTGATGATGAGATATAGCCATTATATTTATTTGTTAATTCTGTAACCTTTAAATCCGCCGCCCCCAGATTATCAACACGTATTCTTAGATTTACTTGTTTAACAAGTTTCCTTTCTATTTCGGTTAATATTGTTGATGGGGAAGAGTCATATCCGTGTTCATCACCATATTCCATTTCGTAGTTTCCAAATAGATTCGATGTTGTTCTGCTCATTGTCTGTGCGCTGTAATAATCTGTAACCGCATACGATTGCGAATCTCCGCCGCGGCTGCAACCCACAATCATTATTATCACTAACATAGTGAGAATTGTTGTTTTCTTTTTCATAGATACCTTCCTTACACTAATAATATAACATGATGAATAAATTAAATCTTTAACATGTAGCTGCTGCAATTTACCACGTTAATTTATCGCAGAAAATAGAAAGTATCTTTATATTTGTGCGTTTTTTTTTTATTTATACTATATAATCTAATGGTTAAGGTTAAAGGAGATATCCATGAGTAGAATTCATTTAAAACTCACTAAGCTGGAGAATGCGAAGGCTCCGGCGCAATGGGCTAAGAAAAGAAAAGTCAGAATGGAATTTCATATTAACCGTGATATCCGCGAAGAATATGATCTTAAAGATAGTCTTTTTTCTTTAACCGGCAATGTTGTATTTGCCGATCTAAAGCAATGCAGGGAATTGTCAGTAAAATTTAACCATAAAAAAGGCCGCCCGGAAGGTTATATTCAGGCAGGGCATTTATATGCGATGGGACTTATTGACGAAATCCTTCATTATGTCGTGTCTCTGTATCGGGAAGAAGTCCAGCATGATGTTTTTGAAACTGCCTTAAACAGGCTGGATAGTAATCTTGGCGTAGATAAAACAGGCGGTTTATTAAAGACATTTTCAACTTTATTTCCTCCGCGGTCTGTGTATAAAGGCGAGAAAAATGTTGATCAATATCTAAAAAGTTATGAAGAAGGCGATAGCTGCCGAGCTCTCTCTATCGAAGAAACTATGCTTCTTTGTCTTGCCAATCTTAACCCGGCGTTCAAGCCTTTTAAATTTTTATTTGATGATAAGGATTTAACAAAAAAAACGATCTATCCTGATGCGATTGAAGAACTTAAAGCGCATTTAAAAGAAATGCCTGTCTTTGGTCCTGATGGCATGAATTTGTGGGATTTTCTTCGTGCGCCTGCCCTCGCTTCGCCTGATTCGCTTTTTGGGCAGCTTGAGTACATGCGCAAACATTGGGGGCTCCTAATATCTAAATTTATGGCGCGTATTTTGATGAGCCTTGATGTTATTAAAGAAGAAGAAAAACCTGTTTTCTTTGGTCCTGGACCGACTCAGGTTTTGACTTTCGCAGGTCTTGATGAATATGAAAAATTCAGCCCTGATCAGGATTGGATGCCGCGTACTGTTTTGATTGCCAAAAGCACGCTTGTCTGGTTGTTTCAAATATCTCAAAAATTCGGCAGAGAAATTACCAGGCTGGATCAAATCCCCGATGAAGAAATTGATGAGCTTGCGCGCAAAGGTTTTACAGGACTTTGGCTGATTGGCATTTGGGAAAGAAGCCAGGCAAGCAAAATGATAAAACAATGGACAGGCAACCCGGAGGCGGCTGCTTCCGCCTACAGTCTTTATGATTATGATATTGCCGGAGAACTTGGCGGATGGAAAGCGTTAACAAACCTGCGGGAACGCTGTATGAAAAGAGGAATTAGGCTTGGTTCTGATATGGTTCCTAATCATACGGGAATTGACAGTAAATGGATCATCGAGCACCCTGACCGTTTTCTTCAGCTTTCATATCCTCCGTATCCGACTTATAACTATAACTGCGGTAATTTATCCGGTCGTGATGATATTACCGTTCAAATTGAAGAACATTATTTTTCCCGGAGCGACGCGGCTGTAGTATTTAAAAGAATCGATAATCATACAGGAGAAACACGTTATATATATCACGGCAATGACGGCACATCAATGCCCTGGAATGATACAGCGCAAATAGATTTTTTGAACCCTGAAGCGCGGGAGGCTGTCATCAGTACAATAATCGGCGTTTGCAGGCAATTCTCCATTGTCAGATTCGATGCCGCAATGACTCTCGCAAAACGGCATATTCAACGGCTTTGGTTTCCTTCTCCCGGTACAGGCGGAGCAATTGCAAGCCGTGCCGAACATGCGATTTCCACAGAAGAGTTTAACAATCGTATTCCCAATGAGTTCTGGCGTGAGGTCGTTGACAGATGCGCTGTCGAAGCGCCGAATACCCTGCTTCTTGCGGAGGCATTCTGGATGATGGAAGGCTACTTTGTACGTACCCTCGGCATGCATCGTGTTTATAATTCTGCATTTATGAACATGCTTAAAAATGAAGAAAACGACAAGTACCGCGCGACTATTAAAAACACAATGGAGTTTGATCCGGAGATTTTAAAGCGGTTTGTTAATTTTATGAACAACCCGGATGAAGAAACCGCCGTCGCTCAGTTTGGCAAAGGCGATAAATATTTTGGCATTTGTACATTGCTTGTGACAATGCCCGGCTTGCCGATGTTCGGTCATGGACAAATCGAAGGCTTCGAGGAAAAATACGGTATGGAGTACCGCCGCTCTTACAAAGACGAATCTCCGGATGGTTATTTGGTTGATCGCCATGAACGGGAGATATTCCCTCTTATGAAACGGCGTTCATTATTTTCCGGAAGTTCAATGTTCAGAATTTATGATCTGTACGGCAGCAGCGGCTCTGTAAACGAAAATGTGTTTGCTTATTCCAACCGCGCATGGATAAACGGCCGCGAGGAAAAAGCTCTGGTTTTTTATAATAACTCCTACTATGAAACATCCGGCTGGATTAAAACAAGCGATCCGGCGATTCCGTGCGAAACGGGCACTCGCAGAGACAGCCTCAGCGAAGCCTTGGCTATTCATGGTGAAAGCAATTATTTTACGCTGTTACGCGAGCAAAAATCAAATTTATGGTTTGTGAGATCTTCCAAGGACATTTGCGAAAACGGATTTTTTGTCGGCCTTAAAGGATATGAAACGCAGGTTTTCCTGGATGTTTATGAGGTTGAAGACAGCGTGAAAGGCCGCTGGGCAAGGCTTAATCACGACTTAAACGGAAGCGGTGTAAACGATCCCCACGCGGCAATAATGGATATTTTTCTTGGCGAACTATACTACCGGTTTAATGAATTGTTTAAACCGGAGATTATTACGTCAGCAATTTCTCTATTTGACAGCGGTACTTTTAATGAATCAATAAGTGTTATTTACAAGGAACTTGTAGAAACATTTATTAAAACAGCGTCAAATTTTATTTCCGGCGCAGGCGGAATATATGATGAATGGGTTGCAACCGATAAAAAAGGCGCTGCTGTCAAATTTACGGCAGTTAACAATGAAATTATCTGGGAAAAATTTAAAACATTTTTAATTAACCTTAAAAAGTTTAAAGAAACATTGGCTGACTCTTTATCAGCGCCGGGAGTTTCAGGCGCGGCGGCTGTAGGTATTATCGGAAGCAAGGAAGAGCTTGCGTCGCAGTTTAATACTAAATGTTTAACGCAAATGTCAGGACAGCTGTTATACCCGGTAATTCTCAGTTTTGGCGTGCTTTCATTATTACCCTTAATTATTGGAAAAGAAGCTACAGGACGCCATGCCGTAAACCTCGCGTTCGATCATTGGGATATTGGACGCAAGCTCAGGGATATTTTTAAAAGAGCGGGCGCAAAAGATTATGAAGCATGGCGCATAACAGATATTTTAAAGGCTGTTTTAAGCCGGAGTGTACAGGTTTCACAGCAGAAAGCGGCGCAGATAAAACTTGCAAAGAGTTTTGATAATGACGCGCCGTCTGTAATAGCGGCGTTAATTATTGAAGAATATTATAATGATGATGATTTTAAGCGTATTTTAGGGATTAACTTGTATGATGACGCTGTATGGTTCAACAAAGAAGGATTTGAAGACGTATTATTTTACACCTCATGTTTTGTAATGACAGACTGCTCTTTGGAAGGGCTTCATATCGAAGAACGATTTAAACGTATTACAGATATTTTTGATGTTCTGACTAAAGCTAAGGATAAATCTGAATACAGATTCGATATCTTGCTGGATGTTTTAACGTCGAAACCGGCAAAAAACAAGGCAAAAAAGACTGCCGCCGCAAAACCCGCGCCGGAGGCAAAAACACCAGTTAAAAAAGTATCTGCAAAAACTCCCGTTAAAAAGACAGAAAAAAAATCTGAAGTAAAGGATAAGACAAGCAAAACTGAAACTTCTAAGAAAAGCAATACAAAAAAGCAAACACCAAAATCAACTGACTCAAAAAAGAAAAAGTAAAAATTTGTATAATATTTTTTGCTAATAAAAAAGCCGTCAACCAACTGGAAGACGGCTTTAATTCTTCTAAATATTTATTAGTATGTAATGCCTATGCCGATTACTGGCTTTACTCCCCAGTTAACTCCTAAATGAACTATGTCCATTTTGTCATTGTAATCAAAGGATGCGGGTGTACTGGAAGTAGTATACCATCCTTTTATTGAATGGAAGCGGACAAAATCTAAAGCTACCTGAGTTTTACTAAACACATAAATACCGCTGTTAAAATGGAATTGGACCCCTATAGATAATACTACTCCAAGCTGTAAATCCGTTCTGTTTAGCCATGCTCCCTGTCCTAAAACATTAGATGAAGGATCATTTAATTCCGGAACCCAGATATCGTCGGCAAAGTAGTACATGTGAACTCCGACAGACAATGGAATTCTAAGTTTATTATCGTTATAAACATAGAATGTCGGACCTATAAAAAAATTCGCGCCAAAGAGCGAAATATAATCGGAAGTAGGAGCAGAGAACCCAGCCAGTTTACCCCCAAAGAAAAAATCCCCGTCAACACTTAAGCCAATAATTCTTGTAAAGTTGAAGGTAATCCCAACGCCAAAAGATGTATTTGCACTTACAGTTATGTCCTCGCCATAACCATTAGTATATCCATCGTTAAATTTATAAAAGTCATCATTATGTATACCTTTAGACCAGTGAACCGGGAAGCCAAGACCAAGTTCTACGTTTATAAATTCAATTTCACGCTCCTCCTGAGCAAAAGTTAGGCCTGCTGTCAGTACAAATACTATTAATAACACAGCGATTTTTTTCATTATTATCTCCTTTTTGTATTTCCTTGTTTGGAACTTATTGTCTACTATCATTTTGCAATCAAATTATCTGCCTGTCAAGCGAGAGTATATAATATATTTTCGGTATTTTTTTAGTAATATTTAACAGTACCTTGGCATTCATACTATTTGATTCAAGCGGAGATCTATTATTTGACCTGGGTTATTCTTTTTGGAACATAAAGGATAAGGCTGTTCAGGAGGAGCGAACTGCCTGTTTTCATTTTCATTAGTCGCTTTTGTAAAAAGTTCAGTTTAAATATATTTTTATATATCGCTTAACTGTGAAAGCGGAATCGGTTTTGGATTATTATTTTGTCCTTCAACTTTGGCAAGTTCCTCAAAAAGCTCTTTTCCCCTTTTTGAAAGTTTTTCCGGGATTTGCACCATTAGTTTAATGTATAAATTGCCTCTTTGGCTGTTTTGGGTTCCCATTGGAACGCCTTCGTCGCGGATGCGCAGCATTTTTCCGTTTTGTATACCGGACGGAATTTTTACTTTTATTGTTTTATTATCCAATGTTGTTACTTGAATATCTCCTCCGAGCGCCGCCTGACTTACAGAAACCGGAACCGCGCAGTAAAGATCGTAACTTTGTCTTTCAAAATATTCGTGGGGTTTAACTCTGATAAAGACATATAAATCGCCGGCAGGTCCGCCGTTTGGGCCGGTATCGCCTTGTTTTGGAATTATTACACGTTTTCCGTTCTCTACTCCTGAGGGAATTGTTACCATTATTTTTTGCCGTTTTTTCTGCGTTCCTGTGCCGCCGCAGTCATTGCATGGTTTTTCCACAACCGAACCTTCGCCGTGACATTGATGACATGTAGTCGCTACCGAGAAAAATCCCTGACTGTGCCGTACCTGACCGGAGCCGCGGCATGTCGGACAGGTTTTTTTTCCAGATCCGTCCGCTGTACCGGCTCCTTTACATGTTTTACATGACTCATTATGCGAATATTGAATTTCCACTTTTGTTCCAAAAACAGCGTCTTTGAACGGTATTTCGATATCGTAGCGTAGATTTGACCCCTGTCTTACGCCGCCGGAGCTTCTTCCGCTCCTGCCGCTGAACCCGCTGCCTCCAAAAAAACTTTCGAAAATACTGCTAAAGCCGCCTTCTCCGAATATATCCTCAAAACCGCGGAAATTACTGAAGTCGCTGCTGCCGCCCATGCCTTCGACACCGGCAAAACCGAATTGATCATAAGCGGCTTTTTTCTGATCATCAGAAAGAACATCGTACGCTTCTGTTGCTTCTTTAAATTTTTCTTCCGCCTGTTTATCACCCGGGTTTTTATCCGGATGATATTGAAGAGCCAGCTTGCGGTATGATTTTTTTATCTCATCTTTAGAAGCGTTTTTCTGAACACCAAGAACTTCGTAATAATCGCGTTTTGCCATTGCTTACTTCTTGTCGTCGTCCACAACTTCGTAATCGGCGTCTTCGGCACCCTTTGTATTATTGCCGCTGTTTTGGTTTGCACCTGCATTGGGATCAAAGCCTTGTCCGCCCGGATTAAAGCCGCCGCCCATGTCGGGACCGCTTTGCTGCTGTCCTGCCGCTCCCTGCTGTTTGTAAATTTCCTCCGCTATTTTGTAAGACACCTGTTTGAGAGCTTCTGTTTTTTCTTTTATTGATTGAATATCGCCGCCTTCCAGCGCTCTGCGTAAATTGGCAATGGCTTCTTCGGTTTTTGATTTGTCTTCGGCGCCCACTTTATCGCCAAGGTCTTTAATATTTTTTTCCGTGCTGTAAATCATTGAATCGGCTTCATTGCGCACTTCAGCTCTTTCCCGCTCTTTTTTATCTTCTTCCGCATGGAGTTCCGCTTCTTTTACCATGCGGTCAATGTCGTTATCGCTTAAACCGCTTGAGCTTTCGATGCGGATTTTCTGTTCCTTACCGGTTCCAAGGTCTTTAGCGCTGACATGAACAATACCGTTTGCGTCAATATCGAATGTAACATCAATTTGCGGTATGCCGCGCGGCGCAGGAGGAATTCCGACTAAATCGAAACGGCCAAGCGTACGGTTCTGCACCGACATTTCCCGTTCACCCTGAAGCACATGAATGGAAACCGCTGTTTGCCCGTCTGCCGCCGTGGAGAATGTCTGGCTTTTTCGGGTCGGAATTGTTGTATTGCGTGTTATAAGTTTTGTCATGACTCCGCCGAGTGTTTCAATTCCAAGAGAAAGAGGCGTTACATCCAAAAGAAGTACATCTTTTACATCACCGCCGAGGATACCGCCCTGAATGGCTGCGCCTACCGCGACAGCTTCGTCCGGGTTTACGCCTTTGTTGGGTTCTTTTTTAAATAAATCTTTTACAATTTGCTGCACAGCCGGGATTCTTGTTGAGCCGCCGACAAGGATAACTTCGTCAATTTGATCCGCGTTAAGCCCGGCATCCGCGAGCGCCTTTTTACATGGATCTTTTGAACGTGAAAGAAGATCTTCAACTAATTGTTCGAATTTCGCGCGAGTAAGGGATTTTTGAAGATGTTTTGGACCTGTTGCGGGATCGCCTGAAATAAACGGCAGATTAATTTCTACCGATTGCAGGGTTGATAATTCGATTTTTGCTTTTTCTGACGCTTCGCGAAGACGCTGTAAAGCCATACGATCCTGACCCAGGTCTATACCTGTGTCCTTTTTAAATTCCGCGATGATCCATTCCATAATGCGATGATCAAAGTCATCCCCGCCAAGGTGAGTGTCGCCGTTTGTCGCTTTTACTTCGAAAACTCCGTCACCCAGTTCAAGTATGGAAACATCGAAAGTACCGCCGCCAAGATCGTATACGGCGATTATTTTATCTTTTTTTGAATCTTTATTAAAACCAAAAGCCAATGACGCGGCGGTCGGTTCATTGATGATACGTTTTACGTCAAGCCCCGCGATTTTTCCCGCGTCTTTTGTCGCCTGGCGCTGCGCGTCATTAAAATACGCCGGTACTGTGATTACAGCTTCCGTGACCGCTTCGCCAAGATAGTCTTCGGCGGTTTTTTTCATTTTTTGCAGAACAAACGCGGATATTTCCTGAGGTGAATATTTTTTACCGTCAATATCAACGCGAAGATCGCTTCCCTGCTCTGTAATATGATACGGAACCATTTTTACTTCATTAGAAACTTCCGAAAACCGCCTTCCCATAAATCTTTTTATAGAAAAGACAGTATTTTCCGGATTTGTGATCATCTGGTTTTTAGCCGGCGCGCCTACTATTCGCTCTCCTTTGTTTGTAAATCCGACGATAGACGGTGTTGTTCTTCCGCCTTCTGAACTTTGAATGACTATTGGCTCTCCGCCTTCAAGTACCGATACGCATGAATTTGTTGTTCCTAAATCAATACCGATAATTTTTCCCATTTTTATCCTCTCCTTAAACGGCGGTTCCACCGTTGATTTTTATCGAACATTAACACGATGTGTTAATGATATCTCCTTCCTTATAATATAATATTTTATATTTTTATTAAATCAGGGAACAGGACTTCCCTAATCTTTATTTACCGTATCATCCGGCATTAAAACTTTTACTTTTGCCGCTCTTATTACCCTGTCTTTTAGAATATAACCTTTAAAGAATACTTCCTTTACTATAGCTTCCGCCACGTCCGGGGATTTTTCCATCATTAAAGCCTCATGCAGGTTAGGATCAAACAATTCTCCTTCGGAATTATATTTTTTTAATCCCCATTTTGCTTCCATCTGGCTTGAAAGGCGTTTTTCTATCATTCTAATGCCTTCTAACAAACTTGCGTATTCGGCTGAGTTTGATTGTAGACCTGCTTCTCCTGCTGTTATTGCGCGTTCAAAGTCATCGATTATCGGAATTATATCCGAAAGCAGGCTTTGATTTGCATATTCAATCGAACTTTGTTTTTCCTGATTCATTCGTTTACGGAAATTCTCAAATTCCGCCGCTTTTCTTAGGAGCTGGTCTCGGGTTTCCGCTAATTGTTTTTCTAATTCTGTGATTTTCTGTTCAGGTGTAAGCGGCGCGGTTTCTGGGTTATTATTTTGACTGCAATTATCGCTGGATTCCGCCTTATCCTGTGTTTCCTGAGTCGTTTCTGTGGTTTTTTCCGAATTCTCTTCTTTTAGACTATCTTTCTGCTCTGTTTGAGTTTCTTTTTTTGACATTTCATTTTCCCTTAAAAATAAAATTTATATTTATGGGAATTTCCCTACCTTTAGAATTAAAATACTAAATATCTTCGCTGCCGTCAAGGAAATTCTTTATAAACATTATAACATATTTTTATGATTATATAAAATTCAGCCCTTATTGCCAATTATCTTATTTAAACTTTCAATTGTTTGTTCCAATTCAACAAGTTTTAAATGCGTTTCTATCCTTTTTATCACGATTGTTTTATTAAATGGTTTGGAAATAAAATCCACCGCTCCCATTGATAAGCCTTTATCTTCATCCTCGCTGCAATTTAAACCTGATATAAAAATGACAGGAATATTTCTGGTAGTTTCTTTATCTTTTAGTTTTTTTATTACATCGAAACCGCTGATTTCCGGCATTATTATATCCAGTAATATAATATCCGGTATATGTTTTTCCGCCGCTTCAATTCCTGAAGTTCCGTCAGCGGCGACGATTATTTCAAAAATTGGCTTTAAAAAATGAGCCAGCGCGATTATGTTCATTCTTTCATCATCAATAATTAGAATTTTCTTTCCGTTACTCATGATCATTCTCCTGACTATTGACCGGTACTGTCATGAATTCTCTGTCTTAAATTCCCCAGTGTTTCTCTGGCTTGTTTAAATTTCATATTTTCTACCTGAGACACCAGTTCTCCCGATCCCGGAATCAGACCTATATCGTTTACCATATTCAGGCTGTCAAAACTGTCTGATGCCAGGAGAGCATCAAGCTTATCCAGAAGTTCCATGCATTTTTCTTTACTGTATACCTCATTCTGATATTTGCTTTTTATTTTGCCCATGTATTTATCCATAATCGGCGTAAGATCGTCTATTGCGCATCTTAATTCATTATCCAGTTTTTTTATTTGATCATTTAATGGTTCCATTTTTCCTGAGGATATTAAATGTTCAACTGTTTGAGCAATTTCCATAAGTTCGTGTAATCCGACAATGCCCGCAACGCCTTTTAGCGTATGAGTCAGCCTGTGCGCGAGTTTTAAATCGCCTGAGTCTATTGCGTTTTCGATTTCTTTTATTGTAGATTGATTGCCTCTGACAAATGCCGTTATCAGCTCCATCCGCTGTTCTTCTTCTTCGGCGTAATCTACTTCGTGGTTTATTGAAAGCATATTTACCGGTTTTAAATATTTTAAAAGACAAGCCCATAAATCATGAGCGACAAACGGCTTAGGCAGACATTCATACATGCCGGAATTTTTATATGTATCTCTGTCGTTTGCCATTATGTTAGCTGTCAACGCGACAATCGGAGTATTACATTTCATTTCTAAAATGATTTTTGCCGCTTCCAGTCCGTCCATTTCCGGCATGTGAATATCCATAAATATCAAATCGAATTGTTTTAAATTATTTTTTATTCTTTCTTTTACCATGTCTACGCCGATTTTTCCGTTAGCTGCAACAACGGATTTTATTCCGACTTTGGTAAGATGATCGCAAATTACCATCTGATTCAGAGGATTATCTTCGCATACAAGAATTTCGTTGTTAAATACCGGTTTTTCATCGATATCTATCGCCGTTTGCTGCTTTATTGCGCCGGTTTTTGAATCTATAGTGTCAAATGTGATATTAAAACTGAACCTGCTTCCGATTCCGTAATTGCTTTCAACTTCCAGTTTACCGCCCATCAGCTCGACTAAATTTTTTGTTATTGTAAGGCCAAGGCCGGTCCCGCCGAATTTTCTGGTAGTGCTTCCGTCTGCTTGCATAAACGGCTGGAAGATTCTCTCTTTCTGCTCATCTGTCATTCCTATGCCGCTGTCTTTTACTTCGAAGTGCATTGTAATTGTTGTTTCGGTTTTATCATTAATTGCAGATAACAATTTTACTATGCCGTTATTTGTAAATTTAATCGAATTGGAAAGCAGGTTGAGCAGCGCCTGCCTGAGTCTTGTAGGATCGCCGAGTAGTATTCTGTCAGTTGACGGTTCCGCATAACAAAATAGTGTCAGTCCTTTCTCGCGCGCTTTTGGAGATGATATTATGCGGCAAAGCCTGAAAATATCGCTGATATCAAACGGAATTTTTTCCAGTTCCATTCTGCCGGCTTCAATTTTTGATACATCAAGAACATCATTGATGATCATAAGAAGGCTTTCTGCGCTTGTTTTAATTTTGGACAGATAATTTCTGGTTTTTACCGGAATATTATCGTCCAGAGCAAGCTCTGAAAAACCGATGATTCCGTGCATTGGTGTTCTTATTTCATGGCTCATGCTTGCGAGGAATACCGATTTTACCCGCGATGTTTCTTCGGCTTGTTCTTTCTCGCGGGTCAGTTCTATAGTTTCGTTTTCGGCTTTAATTTTTTCTTCTGTTATTAATTTTATGTCTGTTGTATCGATTGCGTATTGAAGATGCACTTTCATTCCGCCCGGCCAATCAATATAACGATCCGAATGTCTGACATCACGTCCCAGTTCCTCCAAATGTTCTTCCCAAACAATAATTTTTTCGGGATTTTTATTTAGCTCATAACACGGACAAAATTCGCACATATCATCCAGATTCCGGAAAATTTTATAGCAGTATTTCCCGATGCAATCCTCTTCTTTAAAGTTAAAAAAATTCAGCATCTGTTCGTTAATAAACAGAAGTTCGCCAGTTTGCGGAACGGTTACATAAATATTCGCATCTATTCCGTGCAGAATATTTTTTAGAACATGAAGCGATTTTTTTGATTCTTCCATGTGTTCTTCGATGCGTTCGGCCATTACATTGACAGTATTTTTTAAAACCGCAAATTCATCGGTATATTTTCCGTTCATTCTGATGCTGTAATCGCCCTGCGAGATCTTTTCCGCGGCTTTGGCAAATTCACCTAACGGCTTTGAAAGTTTATCAATTAAAAAATACAGGATAATTGAAATTAGAATAATAATTATTACGCTTATCGCTGATACTCCGAACGCCAGTTTGATTTCATTCGCGTTTATCTCAGATAACGGAGCTACTATATTAAACATAAAAATAGTATTTAAATCGGGAATTAATATTGTATTTCTTGATAATAATGATTCTTCATTACTGAAAGCTGATCTCATAAAAATAATCTCGGATTCTACAATCACTTGATCGTTTACTGTTCTGATACCCTGCGCGTAACTTTCCGGAACAGCGCGGTTAAGGCCTGCTTCTTCCCGTGTTTTACCTATATCTTCAACTCTTGGGCTGTAAAATATTATACCCTTTTCGTTTGTTATTACGATATAACCGGTTTCGTAAATTTCTTCCGCCTGTAATTGCGTATAAAAATCACTTAGGTTAATATCTGCTGTTATTGCTCCGATAAATTCGCCGTTATTTCCTCGGAGCGGAAATACAATGATAAATAACAGCGCGGATACTCCGTCTATCTCATATCTTGTCGGATTTGTATATACGGGAGCGTTCAATCTCTTTGCTTCGATATAATACGGCTGTTGATATTCAATATCATTTTCAAGGGCTTCAGGAAGAAATAATAAATTTTCGTTTTCGCGTTTAAAATAAAAACCGATTCTTCCTGAACTGCTTGTGCCATAGCGTGTTCCTATGTACTCTGAATCAAGCCCGTCATACATATTCGGTTCAAAATAGATGCTTGATCCGTCAATTTCCGGATAATTATTAAATAATATATATAACAGTCTCTGCATTGATTCTCTGTCAACATTGCCTTCCTGCATTTGAAATTCCAGAATGCTGGAAACGAGAGTCAGATAATTTATTGCGCTGTTTAATTTATTCTCAAAATTCGCCGAATGTCTTCTTGCGATATTTTTAAAATTCGCAATTACTGTTTCCTGCTGTGAATTAAATAATGTAATAAAGAGAATCGTAAAAATAATTACAAAACTAATAATTACCGGGACTAAAGTATATAGAACCGCCTTTGTTTTTATGCCGTATAGTAATTTAATTTTTTTCATTTTTTTTGCACCTCTATATACATTAATTATTGCTTATAACGGCGTGATTCTATTAATTAACAATATTCATTATATCCTATATTTTTACATTTTTCAAATGAAATGATTACGCAGGAAATTGCTTATTGACCATATTATCGAATCCTGTTAATTTTTAACAATTCACTGTTTGAGGTAATTATGTTAATTGATATAAAAAATATTATTAAAAATCTGCATCCTCTGGAAGTACGGATTCTTCTTGCTTATAAAAAAGGCGATGAGCTTACAATCGAAAAAGTTGAAAAAGAACTTGGCTTTAAACCGGGAAACGGCAATCAGGCGCTTTCCTGGCTTACAGGTAAAGGTTTAATAAATGAAATTCGGCGGGAAACAGCGGTTTATTATGAAATTACAAGTCTTGGCCAGGAATGGAATGATAAAGGCAGCCCGGAAGAACGAATTCTTGAACTGATACGGCAAAGACTGGCGAACGATTTGGATAAACCGCGCCTTCCTGATATTGCCCATGAATTGCAAATGGAGAATAAAGATATCGGCAGCGCATTCGGCAGTCTTTCCAAGCTTGGCGTACTTTCAATGGACGGTGAGAAAAAAGTTGTTATTTCACTTCCGTTTGACCATCTAAATGATCCGGAAAAAAATCCTCTGCTTGCGCATTTTAAATTAATGCACGGACTATTTAATAAAGTTTTGCACGGAGGAGGCGTTCTTGCCGATGCTTCGTTAAATGACGCCGAGCGGAAAATCATGTCCGGCATTTCTAAAAAACGCGGCTCTGCGGATGCGCCGTTTCGCCAGATCGACAGGGAAACTGTTTTTTTCGGCTTTACCGCCGCAGAAGACGGCTCTGTTCCCGCAGCTGAAGCTGCGAAAGCCTTAAAAGCGGCGGGTATCACAGGCGACGAAGCAGGCGCGCTGACTCAGGCAATGCTTGAGGACGGCAGCTGGAAGGGGAAAACATTCCGTTCTTACAATGTAAAAACTCCGCCGGTACGCCTTACTCCGGGCAGAACCAATCCTTATGCGAAATTTTTAGAAAATGTAAAAGATAAACTTGCTTCTCTTGGTTTTGAAGAATTTGACGGGCCGTTAGTTGAAACCGAATTCTGGAATTCTGACGCTCTCTTTATGCCGCAGTTTCATTCAGCGCGGGATATTCATGATGCGTACAGCATCGCGGATGATTGCCAAAAGGACGGCGTAGCGCGCGCTAAATCGATAGAAGAGCCGTGGCTTTCTAATGTCGCATCGGCTCATGAAAACGGCGGCAAAACAGGCAGCAGAGGCTGGAACTACAGTTTTGACCGCGATTTTACAAAGAGGCTTATCCTGCGTTCTCAGGGGACTGTTTTATCTGCTAAACAGCTGCCGGCGGCGAAAATTCCCGGCAAATACTTCGGCATCGCCCGCTGTTTTCGTTACGACAAAGTGGACGCCACTCATCTTCCCGACTTTTATCAGACCGAAGGAATTGTGTTAGGTGAAAACGTCAACCTGCGCACCCTTTTGGGAATGCTTGAAATGTTTGCCTGCGAAGTCGCCGGCGCGAAAGAAGTTAAATACGTGCCCGGATATTTTCCGTTTACGGAGCCGTCGGTTGAAGTGCATATTAAACACCCTGTACTCGGCTGGTTCGAACTTGGCGGTTCAGGCATTTTCCGCCCCGAGGTAACCGCAAGCCTTGGTGTAAATGTGCCTGTCGCGGCATGGGGAATCGGCATTGATCGCATGGCGCTGATGGCGCTTGGACTGAACGATCTCCGTGAATTATTCAGTTATGATATAGAAAATGTAAGGCTGAGACGGGCAAAGACGGGATGATATCAACAAAGATTCAGCCCCTTGAACGCCTTGGTTATGACTTTATTTCCGCTGAGCATCTTCCGCCGGGAACTGATGAATATTGGCTGCGGAATATCCAGCAGGAAAAATTTTTTCATAAAAAACCGGGCGATTGGCGTAAAATAAATGAAGATGAAATTAAAACATTAATTAATAACGGGAGTTATTGTTCAAATTGGGATAATTTCCTTGTAAGCGATCCGTTTGATCCTGAACTGATTCATGACTCTAATTTTTACGGTCTTGTACGAATAGGTTCATTGCAAAAAGTTTTCTTAAAACATAATGATTTTTGTATACCAGCTGGGATCCGCAATACGACATTAATTTCCTGCGATGCCGGTGATAACGCCGCTATTCAAAATTGTTCTTATATTTCCAATTATATAATCGGGAACAATGTGATTCTCTCGGAAGTAAATGAATTGCAGACAACAAACCACGCAAAGTTCGGCAATGGCGTGTTAAAAGACGGCGAAGATGAAGATGTGCGCGTCTGGATCGATGTAATGAATGAAGCAGGCGGACGCTCCATCCTGCCGTTTGAGGATATGATTGCCGCGGATGCTTATCTTTGGGCGGCTTACCGCGATGATACGGCGCTTGTTTCAAAATTATCGGAAATTACGCAAAATCAATACGGAATGATTAAATGCCCTTTAAACGGAAAAACGGGTGCTTTTCGGGGAAGTTACGGGATAATCGGAAACGGCGCTGTGGTGAAGAGCTGCGCAATCATTAAAGATACAATGATCGGCAAAAATGCCTACATCAAGGGCGCTAATAAATTAAAAAATATTACAATACTTTCATCTGAGACAGAGCCGACGCAGATAGGTGAAGGCGTAGAAATGGTTAACGGCATTGTCGGGTACGCATGCAATGTATTTTACGGATCCAAGGCTGTGCGTTTTATCATGGGCAGGAACAGTAATTTAAAATACGGGGCGCGGCTTATTCACTCGGTGTTAGGTGATAATTCAACCGTTTCATGCTGTGAGATACTTAATAATTTGATATTTCCCGTACACGAACAGCATCATAATAATTCATTTTTAATCGCAAGCCTGATTCAGGGAATGAGTAATATGGCGGCTGCTGCGACAATCGGCAGTAACCACAACAGCCGCGCCAATGACGGCGAGATACGCGCCAAGCGCGGTTTTTGGCCCGGGCTTGCTGTCAGCCTGAAACATTCAAGCACTTTCGCTTCGTTTGTTATTATCGCCAAAGGCGAATATCCGTCGGAGCTTAATATCCAGCTGCCGTTTTCTCTTGTAAACAACAATGTAAATAAGAACCGGCTGGAAGTAATGCCGGCATATTTCTGGATGCACAATCTTTACGCGCTTGAACGCAATTCATGGAAGACTAAAAACCGCGATAAAAGAAAAAATAAAGTTCAGCGGATAGAAGCGGATTATCTCGCTCCGGATACTGCGGAAGAAATCATTAATGCGCTTTATTTTATCGAAGGGTGGCTTTATGAGTCCGGTTATTCTTCGTCGGATATTTCAAATCTTGACCGTTCAAAAATTCGTCTTATTCATTGCCGTCAGTTTGAAAATAGTAAACGCGGTCAGGTAATAATAAAACCGTATGAAGCTGTTACAGCCTACCGCCAGATGCTTCGTTATTATGCTGTTAAAACAGTTGCGGCTTTTCTTGACGAGCGTCCGGAGCTTAACTTCAGCGGTTTAAAGGATTTTCTTAAAAATTCCTCTGACGGGAGTGAACCCGGCTGTTCTATTTCTGCATGTTTTGAAAAACGGGTAAAAGACTGGGTTAATATCGGCGGACAAATTATACCCGCGTTTCGTGTTGATAAACTGAGAAAGGAAATCGGCGGGGACAGGTTTAAAAACTGGAATGAGATTCATTCCATATACGATCTTTGGCATAATGAATACGCAGAGGATAAATGCCGGCACGCATTGGCTGTCCTCTGTTACCTGAGAGATTCAGAAGTAAATGAATCTATTTTTAACGAGGAGTTAGACGCAGTTTTGGAAATACGGCGCTGGATAGAGGCGCAGATTTATGAAAGCAGGGCAAAAGACTATAAAAATCAATATAAGCTTCAGACTTATCGGAATAAAGCTGAAATGGAACAGGTTTTAGGAAAAATTGATGATAATCCTTTTATCCGTATTATACGCAAAGAAACGGAAATATTTTGTAAAATGATTGACAGAGTACGTGTATGATTGATTTTTTTGTGTTATATTTTATTTAGGGAATGTGATGTCTTTAGGAGGTGAATTTTGAAAAAATTTTTGTTATTTATTTTGTTGATTTTATTATTGTCAGCTCCGGTTATGGCGCAATATCTAAACCGAAACATGTCTTTTAATTTTAATGCCGGTAATCTGGGTTTTGGCGCAAACCTGCCTCTTAATGAAAAAAATGATTTTGAAGTTTCGCTCTCTCTGGCTAATTTTGGAATTGAGGACAGAAGAACAGGCCTTGGAATCGAGTTTAGTCCGTTTGTAACTTATTTTTCTGATCTTGGCATCGATAAAAATGATAATTTTGGTTATGAGAGTTTTGATAATGAATATACAACTAACGATATTTTCGGAGAATTCAGTTTCTTGAATTTAAGCGTTTACCTGAATGTTGTGAATCTATTTTCCTGGTGGGGCAGTAGTTTTTTCTTTGGCCCTTTTATAACAGCTAATTACCTGTTTCTGGGTGAAGATGTTTTATGGAACAGATATGTATTTACCGCCGGCGTACAAATGGGTCTAAGAACGACAATCGGTAATTTTAACTATAAAATATTTTCGTTTGAGTTCGGGTATCGTAATATTAACGGAACTCACCACTATCATTTGGGCGGAAAAATCGACCTAATTACATTATTCTTCGCTTATTTACTCACGGATTAATTGTTGTTATTAAAACAAATATTTTAAGCCTCGCGTTTAACGAGGCTTTTTTATTTGTTACTTCTTTGCAAGATATTTTCGCATATCTATAGCGACTGCAACCAGAATAATTCCGCCTTTAATGATGTACTGTATATCGCCGGAAACGCCGAGCCATTGTAAAGCAACGCTGATTATTTGTAGCAATATAACGCCTGTTATAATACCACTGATTTTTCCTACGCCGCCAAGGAAGCTTACTCCGCCGATAACGCATGCGGCAATTGCGTCCAGTTCCGCGTTAAGCCCTGTAGCAGGACCATTTGAACCAATGCGTGCCGCTTCGATAAAACCGGAAATACCGTAACATATTCCGCCCATCATAAAAACATAAATATTTGTTTTTAAAATTGATATACCAGACACGTTTGCAGCAACAGGATTTGCTCCAACAGCGTACATATTTTTTCCTAATGTTGTTTTATTCCAGATAAACCACATAATACCTGCCGCGGCTATTGCGTAAAATACGTATAATGGAACAGCCTCGCCTCCAATATTAACAGTATATTTTACAACATTTTTGTATGTATCTGTTAAACCGGAAATCGGGCCGCCGCCATTTGTCCCGAACTGAACATAAATTAATACAAGGCCGTATACGATCAGCTGTGTGCCAAGCGTTACGATAAAAGGATGCATTTGAAATTTTGCGGAACAGAATCCGTTGAATATGCCGAATACCGCGCCAATGGCAATTGATAAAAGAAGAACAATAATGATTGGAGGAGCATCCATGTTAGGGAACATTTTTACGCTGTATTCAGCAAGCGGCATTTGTAAAAGCGACGCGCACACACACGCTGTCAGCCCCATAATTCTTCCTGCGGAAAGATCAGTTCCCTGCAGAACAATTATGCCGCCGACACCAAGCGCAAGAAACAATGCCGATGCTGATCGCATCAATATATCTATTATCGATCTGAAAGATAAAAATGTGTTTGCATAGCCCTGTTGTATGCTGTAAGTCTGCACATAAATAACGACAAGGATAATAATTATATACATTGCGTTTCGTATCAGAAAATCGCCCCATGTAATTAATTTATCCTTTCTGTCAAGCGATTTGTAGTTCTGCATTCGCAGCTTTAACGCACTTATTAATTTATTATCCTTCATATTTGCTCCCCTTAATAATTGTTATACGCATTTTGCCGCAAGAGTCATTATTTCTTCTTGAGTTGTTGTATGAGGATCGACTTCACCTGTTTTAAATCCTCCGGACATTACCATTATTCTGTCGCATATCCCAAGCAGTTCTTCAAGCTCGCTCGATACCATTATTATTGAATCGCCTTGTTTGGCTATATCAATCATTAGCTGATAGATTTCATATTTTGCGCCTACATCAATACCTCTTGTAGGCTCGTCCAGCAGCAGTATATCCGGATCTGTCAGCATCCAGCGTCCAAAAATTGCTTTTTGCTGATTGCCGCCTGATAATGAACGAATTAACGTCCGCTGATTAGGTGTTTTTATTCTTAATGTTTTAATAGCCCAATCGGCATCAATACTCATTTGCTTATTGCTGATATACATTAATCGTTTGTATTTCTTTAAATTTGCGAAAGTTATATTTTCACATACGCTTAAAACACCGAAAATACCTGTTGCGCGTCTTTCTTCCGTGAGCATTGCGAAACCATGTTTAATTGCACTTTCTGGTCTTCCTGTTTTTATTTCTTTATTGTTTTTAATTATTCTTCCTGATTTTATTGTATTAAGTCCAAAAATACCTTCAAGAAGTTCGGTGCGTCCTGCGCCCATAAGACCTGCAACACCAAGAATTTCACCTTTACGAAGTTCAAAAGAAACATCTTTTAATTTGCAATACTGCGCAGTAAGTCCTTCAACTTTTAATATTACATCTCCTGGTACATTATTTTTAGGCGGGAAGACTTTGCTCAGTTCCCGCCCAACCATCATTGTAATGATTTTCTCTGTTGTAAGAGATGATGCAGGCTGTGTACTAACCATTTTTCCGTCTCGCATTACAGAGACATCATCAGAGATACGCAGTATTTCATTCATACGGTGAGATATATAAATTATCGCACATCCCTGGTTTTTTAAATTGTTTATAATGCGGAACAGATGTTCAACTTCAACATCTGTTAATGATGATGTCGGTTCGTCAAGGACTATAACCTTGCTGTGATGAGATACTGCTTTTGCGATTTCCACCATCTGGCGCTGAGATACTGACAGAGAACTAATAATGGCTTTTGGGTTTATTGGTATTTTTAACTCGTCAAATATATCCTGAGTTTTTTGATACATTTTTTTATGGCTTACATATACAGGCGGCAAGCCAGGGAAACGCCCAAGCCAGATATTTTCCATAACACTTCGCGTATGCACCTGATTCAATTCCTGATGCACCATTGATACGCCGCTTTCCATCGCTTGTTTAGGATTTGAAAATAAAACATTCTTTCCATCTAAAATATATTCGCCGCTGTCGGTTGTATATATTCCAAACAGACATTTCATCAAGGTAGACTTGCCTGCTCCGTTTTCGCCCATAAGGGAATGAATTGTTCCGGCTTTGACGCTAAGACTGACATTGTCTAGAGCCTTTACTCCCGGAAAGGATTTACACACTTGATTTATTTGCAATAATTCATTTCCCATGTTAAACCTTTTATTTAATTAATGATAAAAAAAACGGAGCGAAATTCTTTCTCGTATTGTAGAAAGAATCCGCTCCAAAATCAAACAGGACTAATCAAATAATGCGTAAGGTACACGAATCTTGGCAACGCCGCGATCCATGTTATATTGATCTATATCATGAAGCAGCGAACTGCCGTTAGCAACATTTCTGGTTAATGTAACTATTGTTCTTGCCATTCCGACAGCGTCCTGCAGAACTGATCCTGTCATTCTGCCGCCGCGGATAGCTTCCTGTGCAACAGTTGTCGCGTCAACTCCGAATACCGGAATATATCCCGCTCCTGTTCTGCCTGTGTTAAAGCCTTGCTCATTCATAGCTTCGATAGCACCGAGTCCCGCATCGTCATTATTCGCAACGATTAATTCAATTGCACCGTTTGTGAGCGAATGAGCTGCTAATGCTGTGCGCATAAGGTTAGCTGCTTCTGCGGCTGACCAGTTTGCATAAAGGAAGTAGTTACTTACTCCGTCATTTGCATATTGTGTGCTGGTTTGATTTGCCGGAGAAGGTACAAGGCGAAGTCTGCCGCCGAGAAGTCTGTTGGCTTCTTCGATGGAATATTTTGTGCGTCCGAATGCTTCTGCGTTTCCGTGTTCACCGCGTAACATGATATAATTAATATTACCGTCGCCGTTAAGATCGAAGTTTGATCTGTTGCCTGTCCAGTTTTCCGGTTTTAACAGGAATTTGGCAATGCCTTCGCCCTGCATATAACCGGCTTCATCCGCGTCAGTGCCGACAAAAACAGAATTTGGATAAGCTCTGATTACATTGTTTGACACTTCACGATTGAACCAAATTATAGGTACATTAGCTCTTCTTGCCATATCAACAATGTTCATTGCTGCGTCTTCCGAGCCCGTTGTTACAATATTAACAATCAATACGCTTGTTCCGCGGTTGATAGCGGTTTGAATCATTTGAGCCTGTGTTGTTTGACTGTTATTGCTGTCATGATGCTGGTAAGTAATACCTGCAGATGTAAATTGATCGGTCATTGCGTTGCGTACACTCGCGAGAAATGTATCCGCGAATGAATACCAAAAAACATCTACCCTGAATGGACCGGCGGTTGTTTGTCCGCCGCCGCCCGCAAAGAGTGCGCCTGCTACGAGCAGAATCATTAATGAAACTGCAAATAGTTTTTTCATAAATTTCCTCCAATATATAGAATATTTGTACGTTTATTATACATACGGACATCTTTTTTTTCAAGTAAAAAAATTCATAAATTCTATTGAATCTTTACGGTTTTTTAATAAATTCCGTTAAATTTCATGTCATTTAATTTTTTCTCTCAGAAATCATTGTTGAATTTAAACGTACCTTTTTATTAATCAATTAATAGTTGTTTGATAGCTACAGTTATTGAACTAAACGAAGTTTGAAACTTCCTTATTAAATGTACATAGACGACAATATTAAAAATAAATATAATACCGTATGCCTAAAATTGAAGTAAATGAACAGGTTTTTTATTCCCTTGCGGGACGTATTAATTCGAATAATGAACCCTGCGGATGGAAAAATAAGGATGAATTTGAAGAAATTCTGACATGCGCTAAAGCCGAATTGGATTCAGACCTTTGGTCTGCAGAATGTGATAAAAACCTTCCCGAAACAGAAAGAACCTTAAAAATCGAACTGAATGACACAAACCGCCCCGATTTATGGGGGACAGCAGGCTGCGCAAGGCAGCTTAGGATATATCAAGGCGGGAAAATCCCTGATTATAAATTTTTCTCGCGAACAGGTGATATTAAAAACGCAAAATATAAAGTAAAAGTAGAAGCAAGCGTCAAACAGGTACGCCCTTACATAACAGGCTTTGTAGCGCGTCTTAAAAACGGCAAGTCAATTACCGACTCGATGCTGCGTGATATGATCCAGACACAGGAGAAACTCGCATGGAACTACGGAAGAAAACGCCGCAGTTTATCTATGGGTATTTACCGTATCGCTGACAAGCACGGAAACATGTTAATTAATTGGCCTATTGTTTACAAAGGCGCGGATCCCGATGCTGTTTCCTTTGTGCCTCTTGCCGCCGAAGAATATGGAATTTCCGGCCCTCTTACGTTACGTGAAATTCTTAAGCAGCATCCCAAAGGAAAAGAATTCGCGTTTATTCAGGAACATGAACCTGTTCATCCGCTGTTAACAGATTCGAAAGGAAACATTTTATCTTATCCGCCGATTATCAATTCAAATGATCTCGGCGCCGTGCAAGTAGGCGACAGCGAAGTTTTTATCGAGCTTACAGGAACTGATATGCACTGTCTTGTTCTTGCCGCGTCGATTGTCGCGTGTGATCTTGCAGATAACGGTTTTGAAATTGAGCCTGTGGAAGTTGAGTACGAGTTTGATACGCCGTTTGGCGGAAGCATTGTTACTCCGTTTTATTTTCAGGAGACTGTTTTCTGTTCGTTCTCCAGAATTGAAAAATTTCTCGGCGATAAACTAAGCGCTGATGACTGCTTAAAAGCGCTTGCGCGGATGGGAGTTAGAGCGGAGGCGGTAACTTGCGTTGAAAAGGGCGAGACAGAAAAAAAAGACGGCGTTCTTGTTTATCCTCCCGAATATCGCAACGATTTTTTACACGCGGCTGATGTAGTTGAAGATGTGATGATTGGCAGATCGCTTAGTTCCTTTAAACCGGAACGGCCTTCAGATTCAACAATCGGGCGGCTTTTGCCAATCACGCTTTTCAGCAGACAGGTTAAGGAACTTTTTATCGGTATGGGTTATCAGGAAATGATTTACAATTATCTTGGCTCTAAAAAAGACCTTGTCGACAATATGCGTGCGCATAAAACTTCAGGCGGCAGAATCCTTAGAATTTTTAACCCGATGACGGAAAATTATGAATATGTACGCGACTCAATCATCGCGTCATTGATGATAAGCGAATCAATTTCCGGGAGATCGGTTTATCCTCATAAAATTTTTGAAATTGGAAAAATCGCATTTATTAACGACAATGAAAATTACCGCTGTTCAACCTGTCAGTACGCAGGATTTCTGCACGCGGGAACAGATGCGAATTTTAATACAGCCGCCGCCGAAATGCAGACGCTTTTTTATTATCTTTCCCGCGAATATGAAGTGGAAGAATCTTCTGACCCAAGGTTTATTCCCGGAAGAGCCGCTGTAATTATCTGTAAAGGACAGCCTGTCGGCGTTTTCGGCGAACTTCATCCCGAAGTGCTTGATAACTGCGGCGTTACCGTTCCGTGTACCGCAGGCGAGATTGATCTGGATGCTTTAATCGATAAAAATTAAAGATGCATAAAATTTGTAATATATTCTCTTATCATCCTTTATCTTATTACATTGACAATAATCTATAATGATTTTATCATAAAAACATGGCTGGAAATGATCAACAGGGGGGGATGGATCCCGAACTTGCCTCATTATTAGGAACAGGAAACAGCGGAAACGGTCCATTGCCGGATTTTAACGATATTTTCGGCGGAAAAAATAACGATGATTTTGCTGATATATCCAGTACATCGGGCGGGGATGTAGATTTAACTTCTTCCGGTTTTCCTCAGGTAACAAAGCGCCTCGAGGAAACAGGGCATAATTTTTTTAGTGATCCAAATTATTATAAAGTCGTTCTTTCCAACGAAGGCGATATCGCCCAAAGAGTTCACGGTATTTTACAAAAATTCCTCACTTCTAAGGATCCTAAGGATCGGAGCGTTTTCCGCCAGCAATTTATTTCACCGTATTGGGAATTTTTAACCAATGTAGCGCGAAAATCCGCCGGAAAACTTCCTCCGCCTAAAAAATACCTTCTGCGTTTTGCGCTTATACACCCCGGTTTAATTCCCGCTGATGTTAAAAATTTTTTAAGTAAAATTGTTGATGATAACCCCTTGGATCAGCCGGTTTACTATCTTGATGAATGGTACAACGGAGTTGGAACAGGAAAGATGCGCCCTTCTACCACAGACGAAGTGAAAGTTTCTAAAGGTAATAACGCGTCAAAGGTACAGGCACTGCTTGAAAAAGCGCAGGGAAAGCTTGATGGTTCACGCTCTCTTTTAAAAGCTAAAAATAGGGAACGCGACGATATAGAAAAAATATTAAAAGACAGAGTTAATTCGATATTTGAACGCACTCCTTTGCGTGAATTTGCCGATGTCAGCGATACGTATACCGAATCGCAAAAAGCGTCAGTAAACGAAATTCAAAATTTACTAAAATTATTAATTAAAAACGATCATGATCTGGAAACTAGCATTAAGGATTATGTAAACGCAGAAGCTGACGTTCAAAATTTGGCTGAGAAACTTGCAAATGAAGGCGGAACCGTTACAGTAGACACCGGAGCTATTGAAACCGAATGTGATACAATCCGGCAGATGGCGAAAATGACAATCGGCAGGCAGGGAAATCACTTTCCTGTTTTAACCAGTGAATATTATCACAGCGTTCCAAACGAAGTCGCTACCCGTGAAAATGTTATCACCATGCTTGCAAGAATCGAAAGCATTGATTCTGAAGCTTTTTGCCGTATTTACAAAAACAAACTGAACCGCATCGCACCTTATGTTCTTCTTTTGCCGACATACGGCGATATGGGTTTCTGCTGGGAACCTTTTGATCGTCATAACCGCGCTACAAGCCGCGGGCGTATTACAATACCGATGTATCCAAGAAATCTTTACCTTGCTGTCCTTACCGCTGTTGCCGATCTCCGCTGGCAGGTCGCAAAAGAAAAAGCTTCGTTCTATTGGATGGAAGAAGGGCTTACGGGCCATTATTACCAGTGGTTTCAGGCTCAGAAATTAAAGGGCGATATTAAAGAATATTTTATCCGTGATTATATTTTGTGGATGACTAAAGAAGCGGAAGGCATACAAAAACTTGACAAGGATGTCCGCGGCACTTTCTGGCGTCACATGCCGTTTACAAAAGAAGTAAAAGAAAAACTTAAAAACCGCAGCTTTGTTTATCAGGAACTTTATCAGCGCGATGTAAACAGATCAATGTCCGACGGGTATTGATTAACATTTAATTTGATTGATTTTGGCAAATAAAAAAGCCTGACCATGCGGTCAGGCTTTGCTGTAAATTAATTAATTAACGCCGTTAACTCTACTCAAACCATGCGCTCAAAATTTTATCCGCTGTTGCATTAATAACTCTATCATTTAAATATGAAGGATCATTAATCTTTTGCCTGAGTTCAGCAATCCGGGCTTCATCCAGTCCCGGGGCGGCTTTAATTAATTCCAAAACCTGATATTTCTCAGCCTGTTCTTTCGCTTGCGCAGAAAGGGTGATGGTATCAGCTTTGTCGTTCCCCCCCACTGGTTCACTCCGGCCCGGCTTTTTCCCGGTCGGAATGGGTTCTACATGACCTATCCTGTTTACTGTCATACTCATATCCTACCTATACCTTATTATCGGCAAATCTATACTATAAGTTTATCAACTATTTTAAATAATTACCAGAGACAAACACGGAAAATTCACCGATTTGTTCACTTTTTTCTTTTATTTTTTGCAATATTTCAGCCGCGCTGCCTCTTAAATATTCTTCGTGCAGCTTGGTCATTTCCCTTCCGAGGCAAATATACCGGTCACTGTCAATTTCGGCAATGTCTTCCAATAGCTTTAGAATCCTGAACGGCGATTCGTAAAGTAGGCAGGCAGCTTCCGCTGCCATAAGCTCGCGGAGACGGCTTCTCCTTCGGCCCGGTTTTGGAGATAGAAAGCCTTCAAAAACGATAGTCTTGTCTCTTCCGCCTGAAACACTTAAAAGAGCGGCAAATGCTGAAGGTCCCGGAACTGGAATAACATCATGCCCTGCCTGCACAGCGGCTTTTACCAGCACCGCTCCCGGATCGCTTAGTGCGGGCGTGCCGGCATCGCTTGCGTAGGCGGCTGTTTGTCCCTGATTCAATGCATCTATCACTTTCTGCGCCGCGAATTCTTCGTTTTGTGACCGGCACGAGAGCATTTTTTTTCTTATTCCTAGATGGGAGAGCAGTTTTAAAGTACGGCGTGTATCTTCGCACGCGATTAGGTCTGCGTTTTTTAATGTTTCTACGGCGCGAAAGCTGATATCGTTCAAATTCCCTATAGGTGTCGCGATTATATAAAGAATTGACATAGGTAAATATACCAAGTGTCAGCTGGCAATGCTAGTGTCAGGCTTGATAACATGAAACAATGTCCGTAAAATCAACTGTTATGGGAGATTTACTTCAGACATTTATTTTAGTTATCATCGGGATAATTCTTTTTGCACTCGGGTATTTTTTATTTTTTGGGCCCGCGTCGCCTTTGTATCCGCGTCTTCCGTGGAACAAGGATAAAATAGTTCCCGGCAGGCCGGGTGATCCCCAGATATGTCCTGTCTGCACAATGAAAATGTCAAAAGGCGAAACGTTAAAAACCACAGCCTTTGAAGCAAGCGCGCAGAATAAAGATCGTCTTGTGCATATTAAAGGCTGCATCAGTTGTCTTGAAAGAGGCGTGCCGAGAAAATGTCCTGTCTGCGGTATAAAGATGACGCTGGATGATTATTTGATTTCTCGTATGTTCGAACGAACCTACCAGAAAAATCACATCCATGTGTTAGGGTGCAACAATTGCAGAAAGAGGTAATATGGATGGTTCGAAAAGATTATTTCATGCTGAGAGGTTAAATTAAATTTCCTGTAAATAATAAGTTTTAATATCCTTCGGGACAGCTTTCGATTTCTATCCAATCCGCGTCACATTCATTTTTTTGTATTGCTTCCATTATTTTACGCGCTTTCGCGTATCCCTTTACTGTCACTTTTTTTACTGAAGGGTCAATGCCGTTCTGCTTTTGTTGTGCGCCATCCTTTGACGAATCAAAAATATCTTTATCAAATTGTTCTTCCGGCAGCGTTTCAATTTTTATTCCCGCTTGTTTAATCATTTTCGCGAGTTCCGAGGCTGTCAGCGCGTAATCATTTTTATCGGATTTTATCGAATATTTCTGCGCGAGATATGGCATAAATGAGACTGATGTGATGTCAGCCGGATTCAGTTCCGTTTCTTTAGCGAAACTGTTTTTTATATCCGCCGCCATCAGCTTGCGCGGATTCTTGCCTATTGTAAGATGGCTTTCAAGGTCAGGATAAAAATTCCTGATAAAGCGCGTAACGCCCTGCGAGTTTCCGCTGATAACCGGCAGACTGTAGCCTGAATTGTCTTTCCGCTGTTTTACTTCGCTGCAGATACCTGAGTCTGTAATGTTAGCTGCAATAGACGCGTCATATACTTTATCAAAACCCAGTAATTTTAAAGCTGCGGTTAATTTTCCGGCTGTAACAGTTCCTGCGCGAAGTGAAAGTTCTTTTTCCAGAGCGGGTAACAGATCAGACGAAAAAGCTGCGATTGTTTTTGTTTCATTGCTGTTAAGCGCGTTCCAAACTTCGGCGGTTTGATCATACCCGTAAATCGCGCCCACAGGACATACTTTTGCGCATTCACCGCAGAAGACGCAGTTAGTATCTTCCAGCGCTTGATAATAAGCTGTGCAGATTTCAAATTCATGGCTGCGATGAGCTGTGTTAAGCGCTCTAATCGTCTGCATTTCCTGACAAACTTCCACGCAGCGGGCGCATTTTATGCATTTATCCATATCGCGGACAATTGTTTCGCTCTCAATTACTGGCGGATTATTTCCGGCTTCATTTTCAAACGCAGAAGAAGTAATTCCGTAATTTACAGCTAACGCTTGTAACTCACAGTTTTTATTGCGGACGCACTTTAGGCAGTCTAACGGATGGTTCGCGATTATCATTTCTAGAATTGTTTTGCGGATGCTTATAAGGCGCTTGTTGACTGTAACAATATTTACATCTTCCCAAACATCATTCGCGCAGGCGGCGATTAATTTTCCTCTGCCGTCACATTCCACTACGCAGATGCGGCAGAACGCTCGTCTGCATAGATCCGGGTGCTCGCAGAGAACGGGGATATTTATATTAATTGTTTTCGCGGCTTCCAGAATTGTTGTTCCCTCGGGAACCGTTACTTTTATCCCGTCTATTTTTAGATTTACATTTTTTGATGGATCTGGTTTATGGCTCATGATAAGGCTCCTTCAAATTCACCGGGGAAAAGTTTCCACGCGCTGTTAAGCGCAACAGCGGCGCTTTGACCAAGGCCGCAGAACGAGGCGTCTGTCATTGTGCGGATTAACCGGCGCATTGTATCAAGATCGGCTGCCTTCGCTTCGCCCGAGGATATTTTTTTCAGGATTTTTATAAGCTGCCTGTTTCCTTCTCTGCAGGGCATACATTTACCGCATGATTCATGAATGAAAAATTCCGTTACGCCTATTAAATAATCGATAACAGAAACGCTTTCATCCATAACTACAACCGCACCCGAGCCTACGGCAAGACCGGCTTTTTTTAAATCGGTGTAGCTGTAAACGGTATCAAGCTGATCGGCGCTGCCAATCGGGCCGCTCTGTCCGCCGAGATGGAAGAACTTTAATTTTTTATTTCCCGCGATACCGCCGCCCATTTCCGGATCGTAGATCGCGTCACGCAAAGTTATTTTTCCTAGCGGCGCTTCATAAACGCCGCGGTTATTGCAATGACCGGATAAACAAATAAGCTTGCTGCCGCCAGAATCGGGATGTCCTGCTTTAAGGTACGCGTCCCCGCCCATGTTAATGATGACAGGAATGTTCGCAAGCGATTCAACATTATTTACAAGAGTCGGATGCAGAAAGAGACCGACTTCGGCAAGGTGCGGCGGCTTGATCCGCGGACGTCCTACTTTGCCTTCTGTTGAGTTAAGAAGAGCCGAATTTTCGCCGCAGACATACGCACCCGCCCCTGAAATTACGTGAATATCAAAATCTAAACCGGAGCCTGCGATATTTTTTCCAAGGTATCCTGCTGCGCGCATATTATCCATTGCCAAAAGAAGCCGGCGCTGCAGTTTGCGGTATTCGCCGCGTACATAAATGTGGCCTGAATGCGCGCGAAAAACGAATCCCGCAATTACGATGCCTTCCAGTAATTTTAGCGGGAGTAAATCCATTATTAATCTGTCCTTAAAGGTGCCGGGTTCGCCTTCATCGGCATTGCAGACAATATATTTCGGAGTTTCCGGAATATGTAAAAGATGTTCCCATTTTTTTCCGGCAGGATACGCGGCGCCTCCGCGGCCAAGCAGCTGAGCTTTTTTTATTTCCGCGATTATTTCTTCCGGCAGGCTTACAGCCGCTTTTTTTAGCGCGGCAAAACCGCCTGTCTTTTCATATTCGGAAACAATGAGCGAGTAAGCACGGTCAGCGCCGCCTGTCAGCAATTTTGTTAATTTTGACATAACGCCCTTAACTCCTGTCTGTTGCCTGCGATACAGTGTTTAACCAGCATTTTCGCTTTTTCTTCGGTCATATATCCGTACACATCATCGCCGATTTTTACAGCAGGACCGATGTCGCACGCGCCGAAACAGCTTGTAAAAATCAGCGATAATTTTCCGTCGGACGTGGTTTCGCCTATTTTTATGCCCGAAGCAGCTTCGAGCCAGCTTACAACATTTTGAGTGCCGCCTTTTCCGTCATGAATATCGCCTCCCGAACCTGAAGCGGAATGACCCGCAAACCAGCAAGGTGTGCTTCTGCAAATCTCTATAATAAATTCGCCGTGCGGCACTGTATTAAACATTGAATAAAAAGTCAGTACATCATAAACCTTGGATAAAGGCACACCCAAAACTTCCGAGGTCAGTTCCGCCCAATGTTGTTCTACGCAAAATTTCCCTGAAGCGGCTTGAATATCCAGTAAAACAGCGATTAACTGCTGCGGATCGTTGCCGTATCTTTCCATTATTCTTAACATTTGGTTCTTGTTTAGGCTTTGCATTTTTTTAGTTTATGGGGTTTTAAATAATTAAACAAGGGAGATTTATGACCCGTGTCTGCTGGAATTTTCCCGGTAAGCGGCGTAGAATGTTATATAAAATGTATGGGTTTTGTCAGCCGGATTGTTTTATTTAATTCTTTATGTAATATAGAATTATTGTTGTTTTTCTGAGTAAAATGTACAGATTTTGTAAAACAAATTGTTATTGTTCTTGGAATGTTTTATATTATAAGTATGAAAAACACATTGGAACATATCTCCTTCAAGGTTAGCTGGAAAGAAAGTGAAAAATCCACAAGCTTGCTGGGTCAGTGTTATGCATACATTAATTCAATGGTGAATATTCCAATTCAGCCAAATTATCGCCAGCAGCTGTTGATTGTGTCATTAAATAAAGGTGCGTTGGCTACAACTGCTATCGAGGGTAATACCCTGACAGAAGAAGAACTGGATCAAATATTAAATGGCAGGGATCTTGCGCCAAGCAAGAAATATCAACAGACAGAAGTGAAAAATATTATAGACGCTTTTAATACTATCTTAAATGAATTGGTTGAGATGAAAACCCCTGAGATTGTTACACCCGGGCTGATAATGAGATTTAATGAAATGGTAGGAAAAAATATCGGTGATAATTTTAACGGCAGCCCGGGGCAGCTGCGCAGGCGGAATGTAACTGTAGGCGCATATAGACCGCCTTCATTCGAAATGGTAGAGGATATGGTTCAGAAACTATGTGATTGGCTGATAAAACAATTTCATTACGGACATGAACAAACCTTTAACGAGGCTGTAATAGAAGCGATTGTTTCTCATGTTTATATTGCATGGATTCATCCCTTTCTTGACGGTAATGGGCGAACAGCCCGGCTTTTGGAATTTTATTTGCTAATGAGGGCAGGAGTTCCAAATATTGCCTCGCATATATTATCGAATCATTATAATAATACACGCAATGAGTATTACCGTCAGCTTCAACGTGCTTCAGAAACAGGAGATTTAAGTTCATTTATCGAATATGCACTGGAAGGATTCAGTGAAGGGTTAGAATATATTATTAAAATTATTCATAAAGATCAAACCGAATCAACATGGAAAAATTATGTACACGATGAAATTGAAAAAATACAGGATGATGGAAAAAATGAAAAAATATTAAGGCGTATAAAACAGCTTGCTTATTATATTCCGGCCGATCGTTTTTATGGTTTAAATGAAATTAAATTTCTTAACAATAGAATTGCAAAAGAATACGTGAATTTAAACGATATTACGCTTCGCCGTGATTTGGAATATCTGGTTGAAAAGGGATTATTATTAATGGAAAAAAACAAATTCCGCGCCAACTACGGATTACTTCAAAACCTTCTGCCCGGAACAAGCATGCAAATTAAATCGCATTATAATAAGTCTTCTTAACGCAGGTATATTTTTATTAAACCTGTTATACTATCTCCATGAACAATCAACAATTAGAGAACCTTATTGTTCCGCGTTTTTTAAATTATGTCCGGTACGATACCGAGAGTAACCGCCATGTTGAAGAAACGCCGTCTACGCCCGGTCAGAGGGTGCTGGCAATGGCTTTGTGTGATGAGCTTTTTTCGCTTGGTTTAAAAGATGTAAAAATCGCAGACCCGTGTTATGTGATTGCGCGTTTACCTGCAAGCCCCGGAAAAGAAAATAAAAAGTGTGTCGGATTTCTGGCTCACCTTGATACGGCAAGCGATGTTTCCGGGAAGGACGTAAAACCTCAGGTAGTCGAAAATTATGACGGAGGAAAAATAAAACTTGCGTATGACCAAATCGAAGGAGGGCTGTATCTTGATCCTTCGGTTGAACCTGATCTTGCTTTACAAAAAGGAAAATCAATTATTCACAGCGACGGATCAACCCTGCTTGGAGCTGATAATAAAGCCGGTATCGCGGAGATTATGGCTGCGGCGGAGTATCTGATCGCCAATCCGCATATTGAACACGGCCCTGTCGAGATTATTTTTACGCCCGATGAAGAAACCGGAAAAGGGCTTCCCGGCTTTCCTTTAGATGAAATTAAATCGTCTTATTGTTATACAGTGGACGGCGGTCCCGTTGGTGAAATTGAAAGCGAGTGTTTTAACGCCTGGCAGGCGAAAATCGAGTTTACCGGCAAGGTTATACATATCGGAAAGGCGCGGGGTGTTCTCGTTAATGCCGCGCTTATGGCGTCAACTTATGCCGCTCTTCTTCCCCGCAGCGAAAGCCCGGAAGCGACAGACGGCTATTACGGTTATTATTGCCCGATGGAAATTTCCGGTGATTTGGAAAAAGCGTCGCTTGAGGTGTTTTTACGCGACTTCAGCGCGGGCGGAATGGAAAGGCGGATTGCATCGCTGGACGCGTTTGCTAAGGCAGTAGAAGCGCAGTTTCCGGGCGGAAAGGTAATTGTTAAAACTCAGCCGCAATACTACAACATGAAATTAAAAATTGATGAAAAACCCGAAGTTCTGGATCGGCTTAAACAAGCTGCGAAAAACATCGGCCTTGATGTATATCTTAATCCAATACGCGGCGGAACGGACGGTTCGCGGTTGACTGAGCTCGGCATTCCGACTCCTAATATATTTACTGGCGGAAGAAATTTTCACAGCCGCCTTGAATGGATCAGCGTATGCGAAATGTGCGCTGCCTGCGAATTGATAATCGAACTTATCAGATTATACGGAGAATAAAATATGGCACAGACATTAACCGATCTTTTCTATGATCAAATAAAAACAGCTTTAAAAACCGCGAAAGTTCCGAAGGTTGTCACCGAGGACAATGTATATCAGGAAGGCGATCCGAACATTCTTCCGCTGCTGGATGAAATGGTGGAACGATTATCCCTTCCGGGAAGCGGAGTTGACGGATTTGAAAACCTTGAGGAATTATTACAGAAAGCCGAATCGGGAAAATCCTGTCTGCTTCTTGCGGAACATTACAGCAATTTGGACCTTTCAATTGTGTCCTATTTATCGCGGAAGGCTGGAGGCAGGGGCAGGGATATTCATGACGCATTGATCGCTATTGCCGGAATGAAGCTTAGCGAACATAATCCCGGAGTTGCGGCTCTTGCAAGCGCTTACACTAAGATAATTATTTATCCGAGCCGCTCTATCCAGGATCTTGATCCGGAAAAAGATAAAGATGAAATCCAGCGCGCCAAAGCAATCAACATTGCGGCGATGAAATCGCTTATCAGGCATAAATATAAAGGGAAACTTGTTCTTGTATTTCCGTCAGGAACGCGTTACCGCCCATGGGAACCCGAAACTAAAAAAGGCGTACGCGAGATTGATTCTTATATTCGTTCTTTTGATTATATGTGTTACGCGGCGCTTAACGGCCAGATTATGCATGTTGAGCAGAGTGATATGCTGCACGATGTAATGACAAAGGACATAGTCCGCCTGACAGTCGGACCCGTTTTAAGCTGCAATGAATTCCGCGAAAATATTCTTGCAAACGCTTCAGCGGAAGAAGACAAAAAACAAGCCGTAGCTGACGCGATTATGAAAGAACTAGATACCATTCATGATGCCGCAGAAGAGAAAAGATTAAAATTATTAAATTGATTTAAATGTATGCCTGATTTCTCAAGCATACATTTCCGTTTTTACCAGTTGCCGCCGCCTGAGCGTTCGCGCCGCGGTTTGTCCATCGCTTCGTTTACGCGCAGTTGGCGCCCTTCAAGTTCACGGCCGTTTGTTCCTGCTATTGCCGCTGCTGCTTCTTCATCGCTGCCCATTTCGATAAATCCGAATCCTTTGGAGTTGCCGGTTTCACGATCGAAAATGATCTTTGCTGATGCGACAGTGCCGAAACTTGCAAACAGGTTACGCAGACCATCCTCGGTTGTGTTGTAGGAAAGATTACCGACATACAGTTTCTTCGCCATTGAGAAAATTCCTTCGTACTCGGATACAAGTATTTTTTATACACAGTACCCTTGTACATTTGGACTAGGAACTTTTGGTTCCATGCGTCCTTAATATTCACGTCCGCAAAAGCGAACGACTCTAATATACCCTAGTATCGTTAAACACTAAAGGCAAGAAGATGCATAAATATATCACGTCATGCACCTGATGTAAAAGGTGTTTACGGCATGATCATATCATTATTACATATTTTAATTGTTAAGGGATAAAAGCATGTCTGATCATGATACATGACCAGATGACGGTCTGCCGGTAAGCAGCAAAGAACGATAAGAAAAAAACTAACCACTAAACCATGCGGCTTTTTACATCATCCGCAAAAACAATTTAAGTATCATTTTATTAATACTTATTTTGAAAATATAGACGAATATTTTAATATTGTCAAGACTTTTTGTTAATTTTAACCATTAATTATCTATTAAAACGGTTATATTAAAATTGGTGAATTATTTAATATTAGTTAAATTGGTTATTATCTATAATGATTTTATTTTTTTACATTACTTCGCGCCATAAATCAGTTTAACAGCGGTTTTTATATCATTTGCTTCATATACCTTTGATTCATGTTTTGTTTTTTTTCCGGTTTGATCCGCCGCGGGAGCTAAAAATGAGTTAAAACCAAGGCTTGCAGCCGTTTTTATCCGCCCTGATAGCCTGCGTACGGGGCGAATTTCTCCTGTCAGCGATAATTCTCCCGCAACTGCCAGATCTGAGGGAAGCGCGAGACCAGTACGCGCGGAATAAAGAGCGCACGCAAGCGCAAGATCGACTCCCACTTCTGTTACGCGGATGCCTCCTGCGGCATTTATATATAAATCCTGATCCGATAACCTGAGCCCCGGCTTACTCTGCATTCCAAGATGTTTTTCCAGTACCGCTGAAATGCGCGAAACTCTTCCGGAATCAATTCTGTCCGAAAAAACCCGGCTGATTGTACTTTTTGCCGGAATGCAAAGCGCTTGAATTTCGACAAGGATGGTTCTTGTTCCTTCCAGAACAGCGGCGGTTACAACTCCCGGCGGCAGGCTATTGCCTGAATCCGCGTTACGGCGTACCAGAAACATTCTGCCGGTATCCTCTACGGGCGAAAGTCCCTGCTCTCCCATTATGAAAATACCGATTTCGTCAATTGAACCAAACCTGTTTTTCGCCGCCCGTAAAAAACGGCAGTCGGCTGTTCCGCTTAAGCCCGAAGTTTTATCGTTCTGCTCGAAATATAAAACGGTGTCTACCATGTGCTCAAGAGTCTTCGGCCCGGAAATAATTCCTTCTTTTGTTACATGAGCTGTCAGAAACAGCGCGGCGTCATGTTCCTTTGCCCATGCGATAAGCTCAAAAGAACAATACTTCATTTGGTTTATGCTGCCTGATATCTGCTGCATGGATGAATCTTCAGAATAAAGAGTCTGCGCCGAATCCACAAGAATTAACACCGGCTTAACATTATTTAACACAGTCTCAATTACATTCAAATTTCCTGTACAAAGGATTTCGATGCGCTCCATTACGTTTTTATTTCCGCTTAACCCAAGGCGATCGGCGCGCAGTCTTATTTGCCCTGCGGATTCTTCGCCGGAAACGTATAAAATGCGTCCCTTTGCTAAAGCCGCATTACAACAGGCCGCATATGCAGTCTGCAGCAATAAAGTTGATTTGCCGATTCCCGGTTCACCCCCGATTAATATTGAGGAACGCTTCATGATGCCGCCGCCAAGTACACGATCGAGTTCGCCGATACCGCTTGAAATTCTGTTTCCTTCCATTGGATCTACAACCGCAAGCGGGAGAGGCGCCGGTAAACCTTTGGAATCGTTTTTGTATCCAAACCGGCTTTGCGCGGATGCATCGTTTTTGGAAACTTCGATTAGCGTGTTCCATTCGCCGCATTCAGGGCACCGTCCAAGCCACTTCGGTTCTTCATGGCCGCAGGAGGAACACCGGTATACAAAAGTTTTTTGCTTTTTCATCAGGATTTTTTTCGCGGTGTTATGCGAAATCCAGCCCCGAAACGCCAGCCGTCGATGTCTGACATGTTATCCTCCGCCCAAAGCCTGTAAACCGGAAACCATACGCGAAGATCAAAACCAAGCATGTAATTATCATTCAACGGAAAATCCATTCCCGCGCCGAACACTGGCATAAACCACCTGCCGCTGTTCCAGAAAAATTCTCTTATGGCGTCTGTTTGTAATTGTATGTCTGTGTCGATTTCTCCTGTATAATCCGCAGGATGATTTAAACCCGCAGCTAAAGTTATTATGCGAAAATCGAAAGCAGGGCCCAGGAAAACGCGTACCGCGATATCGCTTTGACCGAGCGGAATTACTCCCGTTAGCTGAATACCTGTAAGAAACCCCATTACAAACGCGGAACGGTTTTCGGGATTACTCGCCATTGGATAGCCAAGTTTTACATTGTATTCATAATTTTTGAAATATATATCTTCGGTTACTTCAAGCCTGAAGTGAAACTTTGGCGTTCCCCAAAACTGCCATGCTGCGGAAAATCCTAAAGACGGAAGTACCGGCTCAGGATCAGAGTCAACTCCGTTGTTTGCCGGGAAATATAAAAGGCTGCCGGAAAACGACCAGTGGAAATTATCTGTAAATGAATTTGCGCTTAACGGTATTAGCTGAAGAAAAAATATAACAAAAAACACAGCCAGCGTTCTTAACGGCGAACGATTTTCTTTAGAAACCCGCTTTTTAAACCGCTTAACGGTCGAGATAGCGGTTTTTATGGATTTTCGCCGTAAAGCCGTAAACATATCATAAGTATATCTTAAAAATGATAATGAAGCAATTGTTTATCCTGAGTCATGGAATTGACAGATTTTTCTTATTGCTACTTAATGGTATTGATGATAAAAAATATCTTTAACAAGATTAAATCGGTTTTTTCCCGTCCATTAATCGAAACTGTTCCTCCTGAACTGCAGGAAAAATTTGATGAAATCCAGCTTAACAACAGCATCCGCAATATAAGAATACTGACTTTGATCGCCGTTATTGGAAAACTTGTGAATCCGGTTTTTATTTTGCTGACTAATCAGCATCTTGAAAACGGATTTTTTGATTTTTTTGATTACAGTGAGTTCGCGATTATAATAATTTTTAATATAGTGATTACATTTTTACGGAAGATCAATAAAAGAAAACTGCTGTGGTTTTTGTGTTATTTTTTAATTGCGGGTTTTTATATTTTATATGAGTACGCTATAAATTTTTCCGGGACAGTAAGTCAGATTCCTCAGTTGTTTTTTATTACAATATTTTTATTTTCTTTTTTGCCCGATTTTAAGCCGAGAATTTTTATTACATTTGCCACGCTTTATTTCCTTGTAACCGTTTATATACTTATGCTGAAAAATCAATATGTATATGAATTTTTCGGAGTGCAGTCGCATATTATTAATATTTTCCTGATAATCATTATCATAAAAATTCTGCTTTATAACAGAAAAGTCAGAACATTTGTAAATACATATCAGATCAACAAGTTAAATGAAAATCTTTTAAACGCGAATACGGAAATTCAAACTCAGAAAGAGGAGCTGCGCAGATATAATAATAATCTTGAAAAAATGGTTCTGGAAAAAACCGAAAGAATTGTCAGGCTTCAGAACGCGGTTATGGAAACAATCGCGGAACTGGTTGAACGCCGGGATGATGCGACAGGCGGGCATATTAACAGGACAAGCAGATTTTTAAAAATATTTATCGATGCGGTTCTTGAAAAAGATTCATATAAAAAATATACCGGTGCGTGGAACATTGATCAGATGGTTTTATCCTCGCAGCTTCATGATGTCGGAAAAATCGCAATTGATGACAGCATTTTAAAAAAGCCCGGCAAGCTTACAGATGAAGAATTTGATAAAATGAAAAATCATACAATTCTTGGCGGCGAGATTATTAAAGAGATTCAGGCAAAATCCGAAGGGCAGGAATTTCTGGATTACGCGTTTACATTTGCGGTTTATCATCACGAAAAATGGGACGGAACAGGATACCCGTATAAAATATCAGGCGCGGACATACCGCTGCCTGCACGGCTGATGGCGATTATTGATGTTTATGACGCGCTGATTTCCGAAAGGCCGTATAAAAAACCGTTTTCACACGAAAAGGCAATTACAATTATTGATGAAGGAAAAGGCTCTCATTTTGATCCCGCATTAGCTGATCTGTTTATTTCGATATCAGACAAAATGCGTTAACGAATAAGCTTTTTTAAAAAGGCTTCGTATGATATTTAATAGAATTGTTGTATAATGGTTGATGATTAAAACAATTACCGCAGTAGCTTTATGCGCGGTGGGCGCCGAGAAAGCTGTATCAAACGAAATTAAAAAATTTGTACCAATAAAAATTTCTCATTCAGGCGAAGAATCTTTTTTTAAAATTGATGATTCATTATACGGCAGAGTCCGGTTTAAAACAAATATAACAGGCCTTTATCAGGCGCTGATAGGGCTTCGCGCCGCTGATCGTATTTTGCTGGAAGCCGCTGTTTTTAACGCAAAGGATTTTGACGATTTGTTTGACGGCGCGTCAGCGGCCGCGTGGGAAGAATTAATTCCAAAAGGAATGGGGCTTAAAGTCGCAAAGGTTCGTTCCAACCGCTCAGTGTTAAAAGCTGAAACAAGTATTCAGGCGATTGTGCACAAGGCGGCGGCGCAGCGCCTTTGCGAAAAATATAAAATGGGCCGGCTCCCCGAACCTGTAATAATTCCCCGGTTGAAAAATAAAAACACAGAAAGCGCTTCTATTATAAAACCTGTTAAAATCGCCGAAGTGCGCGTATATATCGAGAAAGACATTGTTTCTTTGCTTGTTGACTTAAGCGGGGATCCGCTTTTTAAACGGGGTTACAGGAGCGAAGGCGGCGCTGCGCCGCTTAGGGAGACGACCGCGGCTTCAATACTGCTATTGTCCGGCTGGAAACGCAAGTTTCCGTTATACGATCCGTTCTGCGGTTCCGGCACAATTTTAATCGAGGCGGTTATGTACGCATGGGATATGTCTCCGGGGCTTGGCAGGCATTTCGCGCTTGAGGATTTGCTGATAGCTGACAGTAAAACCGAACAGGCAGTGCGCGGTTCACTGCGCGGTAAAATTGATTTTAACCGCGTTATAAGAATCGCGGGAAGCGATGAAGATCTTCGTTCGGTTTCCATCGCGTCTTCCAATGTCGAGCGGCTTCGTGATATCGCCGAAGGCAGAGAACCGCAAAGAGGTATTCGATCTGCAGATCGCGGTAAGCCGGATATTGATTTAAAAGTTTTTCCAATGAAAGACGCTTGTTTTTCTTCCGCCGGGGATGATCACGGATATATTATAACAAATCCGCCGTATGGAAAAAGACTGGGCGATCAGTCTCAGGCTGAAAACATTTACAAAGAAATGTCAGGGCTTGGTTCGCGTTTTCCGGGCTGGAAACTGGCTGTTATAACGGATCACAGCGGCTTTGAAACTTTCTTCGGGAGAAAAGCGGACTCCTGCCGCGAGATAAGCAACGGCGCGATTCCTTCCTATTTTTTTCAATATGAGTTAATATAAAATTAATAGTTTTTATTTTAAGAGGTATTAAAACATGGCTATTACTGTTGAACATGATAAAAGAAGGCAGAAAATTCTTGAAAAAGCTCTTATTGTTTTTATGGATGACGGATTCGAAGCCGCGACTTTTCAAAAAATAGCGGATAGATGCGGAATAACCAGAACCATACTTTACTTATACTTTAAAAACAAAAGAGAAATTTTTACCTACAGCATAAAGCAGTTACTATCCAGCGCCGAAGAAAAAATTAAAATGATCTGTGATGATAAAAAATTAAACAGCATAGAAAAAATTTCTGATATACTTTTATCTATTTTAAAACTATTGGAACAAAACCGGCAGCTGCTGTCTGTGATTCTTGATTATCTTCTGCTTATTTCTAAAAGCGATACGAATCCTGATGAACGTGTCAGGCGCAGGACTGTAAGGCTCAGGCATATTTTATCGTCAATAGTAATCGATGGCATTAAGTCAGGCGAATTAAAAAAAATTAAAATTAAAACAATGCATGATTCGCTCTACAGTTTTATAGAATCCGCCATCTTCCAACTTGTTGTTCTTAAACGGAAAAATATCAATGAACTGAAAGAAGCAATGCTTTTTACGGTAAAGCAGTTCGCGGCCTGATAACCGGAAAAGATATTAGCAGCAAAGTTATGAGTTTGTAATAAAATTCCTCAGTTTTTTCATTACAATTTCAAAGTCCAGCGGCTTGCCGATATGATCGTCCATGCCGGCTTTCATGCAGTTATCAATATCTTCCTTAAATACGTTAGCTGTCATTGCAATTATCGGAATTTTCTTGTATGAAAGCAGTTTTGATCTTAACTCTTCTTCATGAACGCGGATTTGCCTTGTCGCTTCATATCCGTCCATTCCCGGCATATGAACATCCATAAGGATAAGATCGTATTTTTGCGGATCTTCAGTGAACATTTCAACAGCCTGCACTCCGTTAACAGCGCAGTCAATTTTTAAATTCGCCGGTTCAAGAAGCATCATCACAATTTCACGGTTTATTTCCATATCTTCCGCCAGTAATATTTTTCTGTCTTTAAAATTTTCAAAATCATTCGTCTGCGAAATTTCTGTTTTTTCTTCTTCTCCGTTATCTTTTCCGCGCTTAACTTCTATTGTAAACGCGAAAGTTGACCCTTTACCCTGTTCTGAGTCCACCCAGATTTTCCCGCCCATCATGTGTACAAAACTTTTTGAAATTGAAAGGCCAAGACCTGTTCCGCCGTAATTGCGCGCTGTACTTGATTCAGCCTGCTGGAAGGATTGGAATAAATTTTTCTGGTGTTCTATGCTTATTCCTATTCCTGTATCTGTAACGCTTATTTGTAATGTGCAGGTATCGTCATCTTCTTTTATTAATTTTGTGTTAAGACTGATGATTCCGTTTTCCGGCGTGAACTTTACCGCGTTGCTTAGCAGATTTGCCATCACCTGCGATATCCTCTGATCGTCGCCTATCAGTATTTTTGGAATTTTATTATCAATATTCACCAGAAAAGTCTGATGTTTTTCTTCCACGCGGAAATTAATTACATTTACAACCTGTCCAATCATTTTTTCAAAGTCAAACTCAACAGGAACAAGTTCGAATTTATTCGCTTCAATTTTTGACATATCAAGAATATCGTTTATAACGCCGAGTAGGTGAGTTGATGCGTCTCCGATTTTTTCAAGCGCGTAATTTTTCCGTTCGATATCATAGGAATTTTTCGCTATTATTGTCATGTTTATAATCGCGTTCATAGGAGTGCGCATTTCATGACTCATGTTTGACAGGAACTCGCTCTTTGCTTTGCTTGCGGCGGTAACTTCCGTTACAGCGTCCTTTAATTTTGTGTTATAAATATCAAGCATAATTGCGCCTGCGATTGTGCTTGCTGTCGTTGCGACAAAACCTTTTTCGTTATCTGTCCACACACGCGGAGAGTTTTTCTGCTCCACAGCGAGAAATCCCCATAACATTCCTTCCACATAAAGAGGCGCGCAGATAAATGCGTATACGCCCTCGGCAAGCATATCGCGGAAGACATCATCGCTGCTTGTCCTTGTGTCTGTACATGAAAGAATCGGCAGTGTAACGCAGTCGTACAGTCTTTCGGGGAAACTGTTTTTTATTAACTCGCGGGTGTTTAGATTTTTTCTTCTGGGATCTTTTAATTTCGATGTCCATTGACATTCTACCGACGCTTCTCCGTTTTTATATTCAAGATTGTAAATTATTACGCTTGATACTTTGTAATAATGGCCAAGCTTCGCTATTGCTTCTCTTATTAAAAATTTTATATCGTCTGATGAAACAAATCTTCTGGAGATTTCCGAGATTAATTCCTGCTGCTCAAGCCTGATTTTTAAAAGCTCGCTTTTATTCTGCAGTTCATCCGTCATTAATTTTATATTGCGAAGATCGTACTGATAACATAACGCGACAAAATTATCTTTGTATTTTGTCCGTGTCAGCGTTACCTCAAACGGTATTATTTCACCTAACGAAGTGCGGTGCGTCCACTCTGTTTTTATATTTTCTCCGTTTATGGTTCTTTTAATTATCTCTGTGATTTTTTCGCTCGATTTATCTCCGTTAGGCTGATATTCCGGAATCAGTTCAAAAAAATGTTCGGTATAATATTTCTTGCTGCATTTAAATATTTCCAGAATCGCGTTATTTGCGTCAATTATATTAAGATTTTCATCTATAATTGTAAAACCTACCGGAGCCGCGTCAAGCATTGCACGGTTAAATTTATTAGCTTCGGAGATTTCCTGTTCCATATCTTCGCGCATAACCGCATTTGCGCACAGGAAAGCCGCGGAACGCATCAGTTCCGTTAAATCATCTTCAAAATATAATTCTTTTTTTCGATCCTCAAAAAGAACAAATCCCCAAAAATCATTGCTGATAAAAATCGGCGTTACAAATAATGAAATCACTCCGTATTTTTTTAGCAGTTCAGCTTCCTGCGGCGGCTGCATCTGCACAGGACTGTTTATTGTTTTATCACATGAAAGTATTTTTTCCCAGCTTGGCGCAAGTTTGGAATAGGTCACATCATCAAAAATCGAGGTAGTACCGGTAGTGCCGCCGGACTCTCTGTCCCATCTGTAAATTTGCGAAACGTGCATTCCGTCGGTTTTCATGAAATTACGCCAGACTGAAACTCTGTCTAAGTCCATTACATCAGCAATGAGCCTGACGCTTTCCGTCATCATTGCCTCGAATGATTTTTGACTTTTCGAAAGAAATTGCACGGCGGCTTTATTCAGCGCGCTTGCCATATTTTCACGGCGTTTTATTTCTATGCGGTCTGATAAATATTTTTCATTTATTTCATTTTCTTTCATAATTATTTATATGTTTATATAAAAACATTGTATTTTTTCCCTTTTTTTATTATATCATAGAATTATTACGGTTGAAAGTTACGGCTTGAATTTTTTTTGCTTTAGTTTAATACTGTTAACATGGATGCGGGCCAAACCATCTTAATTTCCAGCCAGTTAATATTCGGAGCGTTGGCTGCTTTCATGGCGATTTTACTCTGGCCGAAAATCAGAGACGCTGCGTGGATGCTGATTATTTTCGGCACAATTGTCGCTTATATCGAAACTGTATATTTCGTTCTGGAAAGATTCGGCATTACCGGAAATGAGTTTTTGGTTTTTGGATCTGTTCCGTTGATATCGTTGGTTTTACCGGTTATCAGGATGTCTTTTTTCATTGCCGCGTTTGTGATAATGGTATACAGACAGTCCCGTAATAAATAAATTGTATCTGTCTTTAAAACAGTTATAATAATAATTACAAACAGAGGAGAGTTTATGAAAGCAATAATTATCGGTCTATTAATTATCGCTGCCGCCGTTTTTACAATTCTTCCGGCGGATATTATTGGTTTTGGGCTAAGCTGGGGAAATGACGTTCTTGCATTTTTACGCGGCGGTGTTCCGGTTATTGCTATCCTGATTGGTATAATTGCCGTATTCATCGGAATAGCCGATATAAAAGATCGGGCGGAAGCCAAAAAAGAAGAAGCCAAAGAAAAAAACAGCGAAGCTTCTGTATAGATGATTATATCAATACAGCGTAAATTGGTTTTTGCAGTAATAATAATTCAAGCAGGAACGTTTTTTAACGGCCGGTAGTGTGCGCTGTTTTCATAATTAAAATTTATTTTCTTTAAGGCAGGAATACAGTCCCTTTTTGCGCGCCTTCGGCGAGCGCTTCAACGCAGCGCGGTCTTCCGCCGTTTGCAAGGATTGCCGGGATACCGTAGGACAACGCAAGTTTTGCCGCTTCCAGTTTTGTAGCGATGCCGCCTGTGCCGAAACTGTTTGTTTCGCCTATGGTGATATTTTTTCGTACAGCGTCGATATCATGCACTTCTTCGACAATAACCGCCTGCGGATCGTCTTTTGGATTTTTTTCGTATAAACCGTCAATGTCACTGAACAGGATCAAAAGATCCGCGCTCCATAAAATCGCCGAGTTTGCAGCTAACGTGTCATTGTCGCCGATTTTTATTTCTTCCACAGAGACAGTATCATTCTCGTTAATAATCGGGATGATGCCTTCGTCGACAAGCGTAAAAAGAGTGTTGCGCATATTCAACGTTCTTTTTGAATCGTTAAAATCATCGCGTGTTAAAAGAATCTGCGCGATATGAAGATCGCTGTCAATCACGTTCTGCTGAGCAAAAGCGCGTCTCCACGCGTTCATCAGTTCAACCTGCCCTACTGCGCATAACGCCTGCCTGTAGTGGATGTCTTTTTTTCGCGCCCATTTATCCATTGTAGAAAGACCGGCAACCTGCGCGCCTGATGAAACTATAATTATCTGCTTTCCCTTTTTTATTAATGCGGCTGTCTGCCCTGCGAACTCGGATATAAACGCGGAATTTATTTTTCCGTCTTTTCCCGCAAGAGTATTTGAACCGATCTTTATTACGATTTTCCGCGCGTCAGCTATAAGTTGTGCAATCATCTTATTTGACCATTACCCGTTACAAGATATTTTATTGTTGTCAGAGCTTCAAGCCCCATCGGTCCTCTTGCGTGAAATTTCTGCGTGCTGATTCCGAGTTCTGCGCCGAACCCAAATACGCCGCCGTCCGTAAAACGCGTCGACGCGTTTACATATACGCAGGCCGCATCAACGCGGTTCTTAAAATTTTCCGCGGCTTGTAAATCATTTGTTAATATCGCTTCTGAATGTTTTGTGCCATAACGGTTGATATGATCGATTGCTTCGTCACACGATGAAACTGTTTTTACAGCGAGAATATAATCGAGGTATTCGGTTTCCCAGTCTTCTTCTGCCGCGTCCTTTACAGTTAAGCCCGCCGGAAGCGCGTCCGCATTAAGATGATCGCCTAACAGCGCCTTTTTCGCCGCGGCATCGCATCTAAGTTCCGCTTTTCCTGCGATTTTCTCCGCGAGCTCCGGCATCAGTTTGTTTACTGCGTCTTTATGCACAAGCAAAGTTTCCGCAGCGTTGCAGGCTCCCGGTTTTTGTAATTTCGCGTTTAGAATAATCTCGACTGCGCTGCATAAACCTTTGTTTGTTTCAATATACGACGGCTCAACATAGATGTGGCAGTTTCCTTCGCCGGTTTCGATAACAGGAACACGCGCGTTTTCCACAACACGCCGGATCAGTTCATGGCCTCCGCGCGGAAGCACCGCGTCAATATAGTTACGTGCAACTAAAATTTCGTCAATCTCATCCCTGCTGCCGGACTGCGCAAGCGCAACCGCGTCCGCTATTCCGCCGCTTGCCGCAAGCCCTGTTTTAATGGCTTTAACAATTTCCCTGTTAGATTCAAGCGCGGATGAAGAGCCGCGTAAAAGTATTGAGCAGCCCGCTTTGTAAGCGAGCGCGGCGCAGTCCGCTGTAACATTCGGGCGTGATTCATATATAATTGCGGCTACGCCGATTGGAACTGTCACTTTTTCAATCTTTAAACCATTTGGAATCGTCCAGCCTGACTGCACTTTTCCGGTCGGATCTTCCTGTCTTATTACAACTTCTATTCCTTCGATGATGTCGTTGATTCTTTTTTCGTTTAAAAACAGCCTGTCGATAAGGCTTTCTTTCATGCCGCTTTTACGCGCTTTTTCCACATCGCGTTCGTTGGCTTGAAGAATTGCGGATTTGTTTTTTCCAATTTCGGCGGCAGCTCCGGTAAGAGCTGTGTCTTTTGCCGCGCGGTTTTGTACCGCGAGTTTCGCCTGCGCTTTTTTTAAAGAGATGAAAATTGTTTCCAATGAGGCGGACATGAGTTAACTTTAACTGAATAATTCCTGTTGGACAAGAAGCCCGTAAAAGGAATTTAAATACTGCATGTATCTATTATATCATCATTTAAATACGATTTCCCAACAGCTGTATATTAATCATTTTTTACAATACTGTTGCCTAATAAATTTTTTTTTACATTTTTTAAAATATTGTTTCGTTGATATTCAATTTTTATTGCGATATAATGTACTTGATTATGATAGATTCCATGACAGATTACAATGAAAAAAATATACTCATAGATTCAGAAACCGGTTTTAAACGCGCTTCGCTATACAATTTTAATCTTGAAAATGAATTTTCCGCATGGAAATTATGGCGTACTAACGACGGACGAATCCTTCCAAACGCAAAAAGCAGCTTCTCCCTTATAACAAATCCTTTTATTTCGGGAAATCTGGTTCAGCTGACAACTTACTTTGATCCTGTCGATGCCGGAAAATCTTTCGGTGGGTTTGGTATAAGAGCGCCGGTTAAACCATCTGTTAAAATTCAAAATAATGCGTTCATAGAATTCGATCTGTATTATCCTGAAAGCGCCGCCGGTAAATATATGAGATTTGAAATATGGTCAACTTCATCCGGCGGAGAAGGCGTCCAGGGAGCGGCCGATAGTTCAGGGACGAACAGATCTCAGGTTTATATACGGACATCAGATTTAGAAAGCGTTGAATTTATCAGAACTAACAGGGTTGGGTTTTTTAATGATGAAACATGGTATAAAAGGCTTTTTTATATTCCGGTTCCTGTATCTGCCTGTGAATGGGCTTATCTAAATATCGATCTTCATACCGAAATCGGAACAAAACTTGCAGGCGATATATTAATGATCGGGAATATCTGCATTACTCAAAAAATTAGCAATGAAGAAACTATTCCCGATGCCGTTAATGATAAAAATTATCTGGAAGTCGCGCCTATAAAGGAAAAGTATAATCCGCAAAACGGCTATTTTCTGATTGGTTCTGCCGATACCGGTATTATCGATCCTGATTCGCTGAGCGCCCGTCATTATCAAATTTTTTATGATAAATACAATCTAACGCCGGATTGTCATATAAGACCGCCGAAATGGTTTATAGATGAATATCTCGGTTTTAATTTTTTGTACGATGGTGAAGGTCCGGAATGGAATTTACCCACAAGCGAATATAAGGGAATACGGGATTCTTTTGACGCCAAAACCGGCGGATATAAAATTCACGGGCATTGTCTTTCGTGGACAAATCAATCTCCGCGGTGGATGCCTCAAATAATTCCGGAAAATATTACTTCTATGCAGTGGCTTCCGGACGGGCTTTTTTTTTCAGGCGGCAGCAGTTCTATGGGACCGTATATAAAGGTAAATAAACAAATCTCACGAAGGCTTTTCTTTAATCATGTTCTATATAAGATGCGGCATTTTTTGACCTCAGATCAGAAATACGGTTCAAGCGAAAAACGCGGCATTATACCCTTTCACTCTTTTACAGTTATTAACGAAGAAATTCATGAAAGCAGACATTGTTCTATCATGGACAATAACCCGGACGAATGGAAAACCTCGTTAAAAAATCTTTCATGGCTTATGTCATTAACGGATATGGATATAACTGACATTAGAATGCATTATGTTTACCTGCTCTTTAAATACGCTCATATCGCCGTTCCGAACGCGCAGATGGCGGCTAAGTATAAAGCGGGTTTTTCCGATCCGGATATTGTTAACGATTACATGAAAATGGATAATCATGATGATAACGGAAGTATCGACGCGTATATAACCGCGAACCCCCCCATCCTTATTTTAAACGACTACGGAATTAATATCGCCTCGAAGGCAAAAGTTGCATATAACATGATTCGCGAAATTAATAATGCATGGAAAACCGATCCGCTTTATGACGGCAGAAACCTGATCGAGGGTATGGGAATACAGGGACATGAAATTGTAACCCCTATTACCGCAAAACAGAACCGCCAGTCCGCGGGTTTATTTGCGCGTTTAATCGATGAAGGCCTGCTTGACTGTATATGTTACACCGGCGTTGACATAAGACAGCCGTATGACGCTCCGGGCGGCGAAGCGCATGCGCCGGCTGTTTTGAATCAAACACAGGCCGATGTCATCGGCTATCAATACGCGCTTCTTTTTAAAGTTTTCGAAAAATATAGAAAATATATTGATCATGTTATTTTTTGGAGCCGGTACGGAGCCGGCTGGATGAACAGCTATGTGCCGTTTGATCATGAAAAAATGGCAAGTCAGGCATATTACGGAATTATGGACCCGGATAAATTCTTAAAAGAACATACCTATCTTGATTATTATTTTAACAGGGAAAAATCTGTTGTATCGTAATGATAAACATGATGTTTTTTGTTGAATATTATCTTGAAAATAATCGTTATTATTGTTTAAATATAGGTTAAATAGCTGACCGTATGGTTGCTTAAGAATAAGGAGGATTTTTATGACTTTAAGTTTCAGGGTAATTGCAAAGCTGTGTTTTCTAATCGTTATTGTTGGATTTTGTATGCCAATGGCATGTGACGCAAATGGCTTTCAAATAGCATCAGGAGATGTTGCAACTACCGAATTATCATTGGCTTTGTACGGCATATTTGTGTTTGCGGTTATTGGTTTTTTAATCGGGGTTATATTATTACTGAAGAAAAATTTACCGGTTATTGTCGATTGGATAGTAATTGCCGCTTGTATTTTATGCGGTGTAATCCCGTTCTATAGAAATATGAGCAATTATGGAGATTTTTATCAATCCGGAATATATATAATTCTGGTCGGATATGGCTTAATTCTAGTCGCTCAAATTATTTCGGCGGTAAGAAAAGAAAAAAGATAATTCTTAATTAATCATACAGCTGAAACAATGGACATTGTATAAATTGTGCAGTATTTGCCGTATTTATACATAAAACAAGGAAAAATGTTTCGTTTAGCGCAAAACAGACATTGAATACCGGCGTTTTCAGGATTATATCAACAGAATTCATCTAATGTAAGGAAAAATTATATTAAATTATATTAAATTATGTTAATTATTCCTGACATTTTTGTTTTCTTGCCGCGTTTTTTAGCTGTTCAATTAGTTATTTTTTTCTTGTTTTTCTGTATATTATACTGTAGAATTTTTCAAGGCTCGTTGAGCTGTGCTTTTATAGATAAAAGGTTCGTTGAATTTTTTGTCTGAGTTAAAATTGATTTTGAGAGGTTGATTATGAAAGGTGGAATAGGCAGTACCATTTTAAAGATCGGTGTTATTGTGTATTTGGCAGTAAATGGAATTTTTGGGTTTATGGCTCAGGGTGATTTCCAGATTATTTTTTCCAGATTGGGTTTTAGCGGTACTTTGTTAAGTATTTGCGTGATTGTTTTCAGTGTTTTGGCAATCTTGGCAGCGCTCGGAACTTTATTGGAAATGTTCGGTATTAAGTATAAGATTTTAAACACTCTGCTTTTTGTTGTCGCGATTATTTGGGCTGTTTATATTATTGTTAACATTGTTTCTTGGATTATTCACGGTTTCAATAATCCGCTGGGATCTTTACAAATGCTCGCGGTGCACACAATCGTCTTTGCAACATTGTTAATTGAAAGCGAAAAATTCAGTTGAGTTTTGATAGAATTGTTTCAGGATATCTTTTTTAGGATATTCTAAATAAGAGCCGCGTAAGTCCGCAAGGATTTATGCGGCTTTTTTATTAATTCAATTTTGGTTTTATAAATCTTCAATCAAGTTTCTTAAATGCTCGTTTGTATTTTTTATTCTGCGCGACATGTGTTCGATAATATCTCTGTCAAGGCTTTTATCATGTTTCAGGATGGTTTCAAATAATGACGGCGGCAGCATTAAAACAGATACGTCTGTTTTTGCTCTTATTGTAGCGCTGCGTTCTTCAGATAACAGGTAACCCATTTCGCCAAAAAACGAATCCGCGTACAGTACATTAGCGGGGCTGTCCTGCTGTGCGGAAGAGATCAGGATTTCAACTTCTCCTTCCAAAAGATAAAAAATTTCTTCTCCTGTATCTCCCTTTGTTACGATAATTTCATTCTTTTTGTATGAGCAAAGATATTTTTCAAGATTGCCTTCGGCGGAAAATAATTTTAATGATACATTAACCTGCAAATCCGATATTGATTTTTTTGCTTTATTTTTTTGTTTTAATTTATTTCTGGTATGTCTGAGCTTTGAAAAAAATAACGCGTCAAATGAATCCGTTACAAACGCGAACTCCGCGCCCAAAAAGAAAAATGAAAAAAAGAAATATACATTTATTAACAGAAAAATCATATTTCCTAATGTGCCGTAAAGAAAATTTATTCTTGTTTTATCCATAAAAAATGTCAGCACCATTGCGGTAACGCCGTATGCGATTGAGCAGAGAACCGCTCCCTGCAGCGCTGATAATTTTCGCGGCGAATTTGCCGGAATTAATAAATACGCAAGGAATGATACAAACCCTAAAATAATTATCGGAACAAAACGCTCCATTTGCGAAAGCATAGGAATAAAATCTAATAAATTGTAAAAATACATCGCTGTCCGTGAGCTGACAATCGCCATTAAAATACACAGCAATATTACCGCGTCAATCGCGATTACTATAACAGTGTTCATTATCGGATTTCGTTTTTTCTTTGCCGGAAAAATTACAATCAGCCCTCTCCTGATAGAAAGCGCCAGAATTCTTGTAGCCCACAAAATGCTTATAATTGAAATTATGCCTGAGATATTATGTGTTGATATGCTTATAATGCTTTGTGTCAGCTGCCGCTCGTCAATAAGTTCCGATAAGAATGAAATATTTCCGATTAGTGCGGATATTTCCTGCTGAGAAGGCCTGAAAAAATATAGAATGGAAAATACGATTATTAAAACCATAGGCGCAAGCGAAAGCAGAAAACCGTAAGCGCCTGCGGCGGCATGATTCGCGAGTCCGTTAACATTATAAAGTTCAATTGTGATTATTAATTTTTGTATTAATTTTTTTCCGGCCTTTTTTATATTTTTTAATACGGCTCCCATTTGTTTTATTATAATGCACGAATTATAAAGATGACAGTTTAATTCTTTTATGATAGTGTAAAATTATGTGTGATATGTTAACTTCATCAAAACTTGACGCTTTTTTTAGGAGCTTTCTTGATATCGAAGGATTTTCTTCCATAGATGATTCTGTAAACGGCATACAGGTAGATAATGACGGCAGTCCAATCCGTAAAATCGCCTTTGGAGTTGACGCCGCTTTAGAAACATTTGAACATGCTCTGGCAGTCGGCGCGGATATGATTTTTGTTCATCACGGTTTATTTTGGAGTTCTCAGGCCGCGTCAATTAGAGTAGCCGGAAATCTCAGACGGCGGATAAAATTTTTGCTCGATCATAATATCTGCCTTTATGGGGTTCATCTTCCCTTAGATCAGCATCCGAAATTTGGGAATAACGCGGTTCTGGCTCAGCTTCTTGGGCTGGAAAACATCGAACCTTTCGGCGTTTACCACGGGAGAAAAATTGGTTACAAGGGAAC
>Ga0209755_10000391_pt1 | contig 82043 bp, 69 predicted proteins | sample TergutCo191P1_FD_187301 | JGI IMG/M metagenome (GOLD analysis project Ga0209755, IMG submission 187301) | Cornitermes sp. P1 segment gut microbial communities from Petit-Saut dam, French Guiana - Co191P1 (SPAdes) (version 2) | ecosystem: Host-associated > Arthropoda: Insects > Digestive system...
GGTTTTCCCCCAAACCCCCTTTCCAAAAAACTTTAATGTTTGTACATATACGGCAGAATCGCCCATGTACAGCGGATTAATCCGCTATAACATCGTCGGCCAAAACATGCTTTATCTCGATTTTGGGCTTCCGAGCATTTTCTTTTGGGAATTGCTTGCGGTTTGGGTTTTTCTTAATGAGGATAAGTTTTTTAACGGCTTCGAGGGTGTCCAAGTCTGCAACGGGAATCATCATCCACTTGCCGTCATGGTATGTTTTGCTGTCTTCGTAGATGTAAATAGCCAAGATGGTTTTTTTGCCTTGACGAAATTTTATGCAGTTGGCGTCGATAGTGCATGGTACTTCGTCAAGGCGGTACTTGCCGCGCATAAAGCGCATTGTTTCCTCGCTTACTTTTTGAAGCTCTGTTGTATTGCTCATTTTGCTTCCTCCCCGCTTTTTACATATATCGGAATAAAAATATCTTGCTGAAACTTATTTATTTTTCCCACAATATCCCACGGCAAAATTTCCTCCAGCATTTCCGAGCGTTTTTCGTCCGGCTCAAAATCGTCGCTATCATTTACCCATTCTCTCAAACTTAGCCCGAGGGTCGGCAAAAAACCATACTTGGCAAACAGATTTTGCATTTTGTCGCCGTCAAGGGCTTCGGCCTCGCCTGCCTTTAGGCGGGAGGTAAGTACACGCATTTTTGGCAGTCGTATAATGCGTATGTCGTTTAGCTTTAACGCTTCGCGGTTTGTCTCCGATAATTTTTCAAATGTAATCCGTTTTTCTGTTTCTTCGTAAAGCAATGTTATGGTAGAGATTTTTTTTATTCCATTAACCAACATATTGCTTAGGAACTCGTCCACTAATTTTCGCAGCTTAGACAATGCGGTGATTTCTGTATCAAGGGATTCCAGCTTGTCCGCAAATACCTGTATCAATCCCGCCATGCTTTCACTCTCGAATATCTTTACAATAGTAGTATCGCTGCGCCTTATTTTCCGGATGGCTGCTCCACAAAAGCCCAACCTCTTCATAATACCTAAGCGTTCTGCTGGATACCCCGAATTTTTCCACCACTTCGTTTATCCTGATTAACTCCAAAAAATCACCTCGCAAACCCATTATACAAGTTTACGTAACGTCAATGTCAACCATTTTTTTACTGCGTCCTTGCCGCACGTAGATACATGGTTTATACTACATAAAAGGAGGTTTTTTATATGGTGACTACAATCCAAAAAAAAATGGGGAAATTCCCATGCAGTAAGGCTTCCCAAAACTATTATGGAGGCATTATTTTTACAAGAAAATGATTCCGTACCGAAAGAAAAACTGCTATATCAGATAGGGAGTCATACCTAATGAATGAAGTTGCTGTAAAACACGCTTTGTTGGTGGGGTCATACACATACGCCGGGGAATATTATGATTACTTTCGCTCTTTGCCCGATGATGTATCCGAGCTTGGATATTTAATTTGTTCGCAAATCATCCACCGGGTTACATTAAAAGAGGGCAATACAAACGCCAATGCTTCTTTGCTTTACGGGGATATGAATTTGTTTCCGTGGCACAGGCTTCGCTGTGAAGATGATGTTTTTCTTACGGCAACCGCTATGGCGGCTGAACTTTTTCGCTTGGATAATAACGGATTCACCTTAAACAGAAAAGTGGAGGACAAACTTGTGCTTACTTGCCGATATGTGTCGGTTTTAATGTCCTCGATATTGAAGGCAAAAGGGATTCCTTGCCGTTGCCGTTCGGGTTTTGCTCCGTATTTTGTTCCGGGAAAAAGTGTAGACCATTGGGTAAATCAATACTTTACCGACCATTGGATTACATTTGATGCCGATGGTTTCTTCGACACGGAAAAACTGGGCTTTTACCAATATGATATGCCCCATGAAAAATTTGATTTCGCCGCCGACACATGGTTGAAAATTCGTAACGGCTCGGAAGCCGGCGAAAAATATATAAACGGCGGTGGCGATTTTGCCCTTGAAGCGGTTGTACTATCCTTGTTTTCCGATTTTCACGCACTTATGAATAATGAAATTTCATATAAATTTATGCCTGCATTCATTGCCGGCAAATTTGAACGCCTAACTTCATCTGACTTAGCAGAAATTGACGATTTGGCTAATCTTATGATAGCACCCGATGAAAACTTCCACGCATTATTGGGTATATGGGAAACCCGTAAAAAATTCCGCATATTGAACAGCCCTTTGGTTGGGGATTGGGATAATCAACTGTAAACAAGATTTTAAGCATACGCAAAATACTAAACATTTTTTATTAATCTAAGTTAATAATATTTTGTGCTGACAGGCGCGGAAGCCCCGTGCAGGGCGCACGGCATCGGCTCTGCGGTGTATAGGTGCGCAGATTGCTCTGTTGGTAGAATTACTGTAGGTAAAATGTAATGATTAAAATTGAAGATTTATCTATTGTACATTATTGTCATCCAACTTGTATTCCGTTTTTAAATATATGCAGATTACCAAAAGAAGAAGCCTTTACTCTTGCATATAAAATGGCGGTCGAAATGGCGGTTGCTAACCCAGAAGCCAACTCTTATCATCGCTTCGCTAAGGGCGAGAAGGGTTTTGAAAGTTATTATCCGCGCCGGATGATGACGGATGAATACCTTTATGATATGTTTACATCTCTTGGCGGAAAGCCAAAGGAAAAACACCCTTTGTCTTTTGTTTTACAAGGCAGTGAATGGCTTGATAGCTGGTTTGGGAATGGCTTGGTTTTTAGTATTAAATTAAACACAATCCCATCTGAATATATAAGTTTTACATTGGGTGACAGTATGGTAATGCTTCTTCAAAAAGATGGTGTAAGAGTTAGCGAAATACAGCATGGGAAAATAACTATGTATACAAAAGAAATGTTGTTAAGTTCTATAACCCATTTTGAAGGCGCGATTGATGATTATATGAATCATATAACAGATAAATATAAATACATCGAAGTTCAGCTTTGGAATGATGATTATTGCATAGTATAATTTTCTACAGGCAAAGAGAACACATAATCCCCGGCATGGTACACCTCAAAAGGATGGTGACAGATGTAGATTCAAAAGAACTAAGCGTTTTATATCAAGTGCTGGTTAAATTTATCCCTGAAACAGTACCTATGCCAAATATACCGGAAAAGTAACGCATATGCATTGCTCCTGTTTGACCATGCGGGTTTAAACTTAAAGTGCGTGCAATGGAGGAGTATAATGAAAATATATCCTAAAAAAAGTCCGACAAAGTATTAAGAGATGTTTCATTGCTGTGTTTTGTACTGGAAGTTGTTCTTTTTGTAGGTGTTATCGCTTTTGTTATAATTACAAGAGGAGACCCAAATATTTATGCTGAAGATATACAGCATTTTCTTGTGATGGTATTTATGCTTTTTTTATTGCCCTCCCTTTTAGGAATGTACACTTATTTTCTTGTTTTTTGGGAGGGTGACGGGATGGAAAATATTAATGCAATTAACACAAAGAACACAAATGTATATCGCACCTTGCTAGTTGTGGCTTTTGTCGGAATAATAGCACCCTTTGCCGTTACTTCAGGTGATTTTTTTGCAGAGAATGCTAGAGAATCCATTTATTTAGCGATATACTTGATTAGCTGGGGGCTTCATGTATTTGTTGCTCTACTAATGTGGCTTTGGGCAAGCATAACATATGAAAGTATCGGCGAAGCTTTAGGATATTTAGTAATGTGTATTCTTATTTTAGTGACAATCGGATTGGCTATTTATTTTTTCGCAACAGGAGGCGTTGTGATTGTCGGATAGTATTGCTAAAAGTATGCCCGAAACCATCGTATGTCAAGGGGACAGTTCTCTTGACAACAATACAGTGTTTATGCGGGTTGGAGTGGTTTTATCCAAAACATCTACCCATAAAATGGCAAATCCTCACCAGCCCGGCAACCACACGGCCTGCACAGCTTAATCCAAAAACATCTATACCGGAAAAGTAACGCAGATACATCACCCCCGCCCGACTAACAAACTAACTAATCCACAATCACCGCCCGTAACCACCCACGGGAACTTTCTTTGCAGATTTGCGTTATATAGATAAGACGTAACGCAAAAGAGGTGTTTAGCATGAAGTGCGAGTTCGATTTTTCTTCATATTACGATGGCGAGGCGGATAACGCGGAGGAAATTGCCGCGCATTTGGCGGATTGTTCTGCTTGCGCAAAGGAATATGACGACTTTTGCAAATTGATGAGCGAAGTACGCGAGTTGCCCGAGCCGCAGTTGCCCTCGGGTTTTTCTGATACGTTGATACGGGCTGTGCGGCGGGATTCTTTTGCGCGGCGCAGGCGTAATCGGCGGTTGACTTTTGGGCAGTTTGCGCTGGCGGCAGCGGCTTCTGTTTTGTTTGTCGTGGTTGTTGGGATTATGGATTTTGCTGTGGTTGATGAGATGGCGGGTGGGGCTGCGGTTTCCGATTGGGGGGGCGTGGCGGTTAGGACAGAGACGATTGATATGCCTGTTGTTGCAGGTGGCGGCGATAGGTTGGAGCGGAATGTGAGCGAGTGGTTTACGATTGCCGATGAGCTTGATGATAGCTTTGATGGGGATTTGATGCTCGGTGGCGGAATAATTGCGTTTGACGAGGAGATGGAGATGTGGGTAGATGTTGTGCCGCAGGCCGCGCCTGTCGCGCCCGGCGCGCCTGTGTTTGGTGTGCCTGTTGCACCTGTTCCCGCTCCTGCTGCGCCGTCTGTGCCTATGGAGGCTGTTGTTGCGGAGGCGGAGCCTGAAGCTGCGGTTGAAGAAGCCGAAGAGGAAGAGGCCGAGTCGGAATTTTTCTTTGCGGTGGGGGAGATAATTGTAGACGAGGAATGGTATGTGCTGCGCAGATACTATGTCGCGGAAGATACTTGGCGAGAAGCCGAATCGCACGAGTTTATTCCCTACGGGCAGTTGTTTCAGCAGCGGCGTTTGTACCAAGACCGATTGAGGGGCTTGGGCGAGGATGAAATTTGGGATACGCGAGTTCTTTCGCGGCAGGTGATGGTTGATGGTGGTTATGACGCGCCGGAGGTATTGTCTGAGCGGTTTTATGTTTCTTATGTGCCTTCGCGGCCGCCTTTGCGTAATGTTGTTGGGTATGCCGTGCTTGTTGTTATTGTGTTTTCCGCTGTTGGCGGCGTGATTCTCATACAAAAAAGAAAGAGTGAATAATAATGCCGTTTGACGGAGCTACCCTCGCGGGTATCGTGCATGAGTTATCCGTGCTGGAGGGCGGGCGCGTAGACAAAATAGCACAGCCCGAGCGCGACGAAATTTATATTACTATCCGCGCAAAGGGTGCAAATCATCGCGTTTTGCTTACTGCAAACGCTAATTCGCCGCGCCTTGGGTTTACTACGCAAAGCAAGGCTAGCCCATTGCAAGCCCCGATGTTTTGCATGGTTTTGCGAAAGCATATCGGTGGGGGGCGCATTACGGCTATTCGTCAGCCGGATTTTGAGCGCATAGTGGAAATCCATATCGAGGCTCTCGACGAAATGGGCGACCGTGGCGAAAAAATTTTAACACTGGAAATAATGGGGAAACACAGCAATATAATGCTGCGTGACGCAAATGACAGAGTGCTGGACGCGATAAAGCATGTTCCGCCGTCGGTTAGTAATGTGCGGCCTATTTTGCCGGGGGTGACGTACTCGCGGCCGCCGACACAGGGGAAAATAAACCCACTCGCCGCCGACGAAAGCACCCCGTTAACACCTCCGCTTTTTAAGAATTTCACGGGTGTAAGCCCCGTTATGTCCGAGGAAATTTGCCATATGGCAGAAAAAATCGGGCTTAGGGAGGCTTTTTTTTCTGTTTTTGCGAAGATAAGGACTAATGACTTCGAGTGTGCCATATACCGTGACGAAAACGGAAAGGCACATGATATCGCGGTTTTGCCGTTTTCTATTTATGCTCATCTTTCTCGGGAGAGGTATGATTCTGTGTCGCGTATGCTGGAGGATTTTTATTCTCAGCGCACGGAGGCGTTTCGGATAGGTCAAAAAACTGCTGATATGCGAAAGCTTATTACTACGCACCGGGAGCGTTGTCGCAAAAAGGCAATTGTTTTTGACAAGACGCTGGAGGATATTAAAAATCGTGACGAGCATCGTGTAAAGGGCGAGCTTTTGACGGCGTATCTTTATATGGTGGAAAGCGGCGCAAAGGCTTTTACTGCGGAAAACTTTTACGACGATAACAAGCCCATAGAAATCGCTCTCGACCCGTTGCTTAGCCCTTCCGAAAACGCGCAGAAATATTTTAGGTTATATAATAAGCAAAAGCGTGCTTACGCGGCTTTGCAAGACCAAATCGCAAATAATAATGCCGACCTAGTGTATTTGGAGAGTATTTCCACGGCAATGGAAACAGTCACCGACGAGGCCGACATAGCCGAAATCCGCGCAGAACTTGCGGAGCAGGGTTTTGTAAAAAAACGCGCCGCCGCTAAAAAAACCGCTTCTCTTGCAAAGCCTTTAAAATATATGATAGACGGCTTTGATATTTTTGTGGGCAAAAATAATACGCAAAATGATTTTTTAACGATGAAAATGGCAAAAAATAATGATATATGGTTTCATACAAAGGATATCCCGGGCTCCCATGTTATTTTGGTGACAAACGGCAGGGAGCCGACAGAAAACGTGATAAAAGAAGCCGCGCTTTTGGCGGCGTACAATAGCCGCGCCCGTGCGGGCAGCAATGTTCCTGTGGACTATGTGGCAAAAAAACATGTTAAAAAACCTGCGGGTGCAAAGCCCGGGTATGTAATTTACGATTTTTATAAAACAATATACGTTACACCACGAGTTTGACAAAAGCTTTTATTTGCGGTATTTTTGTAGGATACATACAAATGGAAGGAGCAAATCTGTGTCCGAGCCAATCCTGCAAATAAAAAACCTGCGCACATCGTTTCGGCTGGAAGGCAGATATTATGCGGCTGTAGACGGTATTAACTTGGAGATAAATAAAAACGAGGTTTTTGCAATAGTAGGGGAATCCGGCTCGGGCAAAAGTGCGACTGCATTGTCTGTTACGCGGCTTCATAATCCAAATTACACCACCATCGAGGGTGAGGTTTTGTTTGGCGGGCAGGATTTGATTTCCATTCCCGAAAAGCAGCTTAACGGCATACGCGGCAAGCATATCAGCATGATTTTTCAAGACCCGCTTACCGCGCTTAACCCGCTTATGCGGGTGGGGGCGCAAATAGAGGAGCCGCTTTTATATCATTCTAATATGAATGCCGCGCAAAAAAAGGCGCGTGCTTTGGAGCTTTTGGAGGCTGTGGGGATGGCAAGCCCGCAGCTTATATATAGGCAGCTTCCCCATGAGCTTTCGGGCGGAATGCGTCAGCGCGCCATGATTGCGGTGGCCTTGGCCTGCGACCCGCAGCTTGTAATCGCAGACGAGCCTACCACGGCGTTGGATGTTACCATACAGGCGCAGATTCTCGACCTTTTGCGAAAGCTGCAAAAGGATACTCAGGCCTCGGTTATTTTAATTACCCACGACCTTGGTGTGGTGGCGGAGATGGCCGACCGTGTGGCCGTTATGTACGCCGGCCAAATCGTAGAAATAGCGTCGGTGTGGCAGATTTTTAAAAATCCTCGCCATCCTTATACGCGCTCATTGCTTGCTTCTATTCCGAGCGCGGGCGAAAACTCGGGCAGGCTAAACGCAATCGCGGGTACTGTGCCAACCTTGCGAAAAATGCCGCGCACGGGCTGTCGCTTTGCACGTCGTACCCCATGGATTAGCGCGGCCGCACACCAGGAAAATCCAACCTACCACGAAATAGAGCCGGGCCACAAGGTGCTGTGTACATGCTACAGAAGCTTCCGTTTCGAAGGCGTAAATGGGGGCGATAAATAATGGCTCTTTTGGAGGTTAGGGACTTAAAGGTGTATTTTCCGATACGAGGCGGGATTTTTGGGCGCGTTGTTGGGCATGTTAGGGCTGTAGACGGCGTAAGCTTTGCCGTTAACGAAGGCGAGACACTGGGTCTTATCGGAGAAAGCGGCAGCGGAAAAAGCACAATCGGCAAAGCAATCCTGGGGCTTGTGCCACTCGCGGGCGGCTCGATATATTTTAACGGAAAAGACATAACACGCTACATCGGCAAAAACCGCAGCAGCTACAGAAAAGGCGTGCAAATGATTTTCCAAGACGTGCATTCGTCTTTGAATGCAAAAAAACGTGTGCTGGATATCATTGCGGAGCCGCTTCGTAATTTCGAAAAAAATACCCCAAAGGAAGAGCGTAAAAAGGTTGATGAGCTTCTTGCAATCGTGGGCATGTCTAACGAGGACGCGCTAAAATACCCGCATGAGTTCTCGGGCGGGCAGCGTCAGAGAATAGGTGTGGCTCGTGCAATCGCACTGAAGCCGCGATTAATCGTAGCCGACGAGCCTGTATCCGCGTTGGATTTATCCATTCAGGCGCAGGTGCTTAATTATATGAAGGACGTACAGGAGGAATTTAACCTGTCTTATATATTCATAAGCCACGACCTTGGTGTGGTTAGGCATATGTGCGAAAATTTAACGATAATGCATAATTCCCGCTTTGTAGAAACAGGCACACGGGAAGATATCTACGGCAATCCGAGCCATATATATACTCGTCGTCTAATCGCGTCCATCCCCGACGTAGACCCACACAAGCGCGAAGAAAACGAAAGCCGCCGCCAAGCCCTAAACGACGAATACGAACGGCTGTATGCAAACTACTACAAGCCCGATGGGGGCGTTTACGACCTGCGCTCCGCGACGGGCAGCGGCACGCATTTTGTGGCAATGCCAACCGATAAAGGGGAGGAGCTGATATAATGTGGAAGATGATTTTAAGGCGCGTACTCATATTATTTCCTCAGCTTTTTATCATTAGCGTTATTACGTTTATTTTGGCTACGGTTATGCCCGGTGACGCGCTTTCGGGGTTGGTAGACCCTTCCGTAAGCAGAGAAATACTTGAGCTGGAACGAGAACGGCTTGGGCTTAACGACCCGCTTCCCGTACGCTATGTACAGTGGATGCGCGGCATTATTTTAGAATTTGACTTTGGTCAAAGCTTTACTCACCGCCGCCCTGTTACAGATATCATTGGCGACCGTGTATTTAATACATTTCTGCTTTCTACTGCTATTTTGGTGCTTACTTATATTATTGCCATCCCGCTGGGAGTTTTGGCGGGGCGTTATAAGGGTAGGATTATCGACAAAATTATTATGCTTTATATTTTTACCGCTTTGGCCATGCCTACACTTGTGCTTTGTATCCTTATGATTTTGTTTTTTGCCTTTAATTTGGGGTGGTTTCCGTCGAGCGGGTCTGTTAATGCCATAGTGCTTGCGGGGGGTGACGCTTGGGAGATTTTTGTAAGCCGCTTGCACCATCTTGTTTTGCCTGCGTTTACCGGTGCAATCCTTGGTACTGTCGGCATTGTGTTTATGCTGCGCGCAAACATCATAGACAGGACATACTCCGAGTATGTAACCCTTGCGCGTTCTAAGGGAGTGCCTACGGGGGTTATTTTCCGCAGACATATTTTGCGTAACTCGTTGATACCCGTGGCGGCGGGCTTTGGCTTTGCCATTGCGGGCTTGTTAATGGGGCAATTTTTTATAGAGAGCATGTTTATGTACCCCGGTATGGGTATGCTTTTTGTACAATCCGTAAATGCAAGGGATTTTGCCGTGGTTAACGCGATTATTATTATATTCTCTGTGCTTACGGCACTGGGTATGCTGCTCTCCGATATCTTCCTGATGATTGTGGACCCAAGAATAAGAGTGGAATAGGAGTGCCTTAATGAGAATTTTTAAGCTGTTTTTGCGGGAGCTAAAGCATGATTATTTTGCGTTGGTTAGCATTATCATGCTGGCTATTATATTTTTGTCCATTTATATAGGCGCGTTTGTTATCGACCATTTTTATGACGTAATGTGGGTGACGCCGCAAAGAATGCCCGTTTCTCCCGAGGCCAGCGGTACATTGCTTGGGCTGGATGTTATGGGGCGCAATCAGTTTCATTTGCTTTTTGTCGCGGCGCGTAACTCGCTTAATATTGCTTTGGGCGTTACGTTTTTTTCTTTTGCTATCGGTTTGACCGTTGGTGTTATTTCCGGATTCTATGGTGGAAGAACGGATAATGTTCTTATGAGAATAGTTGATACTTGGTCCATGATTCCGTTTTTAATGGTTGTTATCGTTTTGCTTGTTGTTTTCGGCAGAACCGTGCCTACATTTATTTTGTTTTTGACACTGTTTAGCTGGATGACAAGAGCGCGGCTTTTGCGTGCTGCGGCACTTTCTCAGCGGCAAATGGATTATATTTCTGCCAGCAAAACATTAGGTACACCCAATATAGTAATTATCGTAAGAGAAATGCTGCCCAACCTCGTAGATATCGTCGTGGCAAACTTTGTGCTTACCTTGGCTGCGAGTATCGGTATCGAGACGGGGCTTTCTATGCTGGGCTTTGGGCTTGGCTGGGATTATCCCTCATTGGGCGTTATGCTGCAAAATGCGACTAATCCCATGTACCTGCAACATTTTTGGTGGGTATGGACACCACCGCTTATTTTGGTAGTTGTTACTATGTTATGCGTTAATTTTGTCGGCAACGCGCTGCAAAGAGTAACCGACCCAAAACAACGCTTTGCGTAAATAAGCCTTATGGCGAATGTATCAGAAGGAGGAAAAAATGAAAAAGTTAGTAATCTTGCTATTAGTTGTGATGGCTGTTTTTGCCGCTTGCGGCAATAATGACGGCGACGGCTATGGCGAAGGACGGCAGGAAACCCCACCGCCAACGGGCGGCGGCGGAGAGCCTGTAGAGTTTGTGGAGGCCGGTGACGGCGACTCACCAATGCACCCTGCTTTGCTGGAAGCTTTGCGGGCATTCCCTGCTTACACCACAAACGATGCACCTGTTTTACCCAGAGGCAGCGGAACGGATAATATTTTACGTATCGGTGTGGGTACTTCAAGTACGCTTATCGGGCTATTTCTCGGCACGCACAATGCCGACGCAAACGACGCGTCCATCAACGAACTCGCGGGCAGTTATTCTCTTGTATCTTGGGACGCAAACAACTTGTGGACGCAAAACGGTATCGCCACGCTTGAGCTTGACAGAGAAGCAAACGTGATTATTTTAAACATGCAAGAATACGTATACTGGCATGACGGTGTACCCCTCACATTAGACGACCTCGTATTTGCATATGAAATAATCGGCCACCCCGAATACACAGGACAGCGTTTTTCTCCCGAGCTGCAAGTACCAAACGTACGCGGCATGGCAGAATACCATGCGGGTCAGGCAGATTATATTTCCGGCCTTGTGCTTTCCAACAATAACCGTACATTGCGCATTTACTATGTAGACCCGCTTCCGCCCAGCACTTTGTTTGCGGGGTCGGTTTGGCTTCAGCCGATACCGCGCCACTGGATTGAGCCTGCTATTGCAGAAGTAGGCCATTACGGTCTCCAAGGCCATATTCGCGCACGCGACCAAATCCTTGGCTTTGGGCCTTTTATCATCGAAACAGTGGTTGCGGGAGAATCTGTATTTATGATACCAAACGATAATTACCGGCAAGGCGCACCTCTTGTGGACGGCGTTCTTGTAGAGCTTCTTCCCTTTGAAATGGTACCGTCGGCTATGCGTGCGGGTGATTTTGATATCGCGGCTTATCAAACCGCAAATCTTTCCGAGTTCTACCTGCATAATCCTACAAACTACAGCTTATTTGGTTGGCCGGCAGGTGCTACTACCATCATTAACTTCCGTATGGGCGGCTTTGGCGAACCGGAAACAGACGACGATGGTAATGTAATCGGCGCGGCTCGCGTACAGGCTCGTGACGACGACCATCCGATTATGAACGTAGCCATACGCCGCGCTTTGGCACATTCCATCGACCGCGAAACAATCGCACACACAGTCGGCCACGATATGTGGATACCTGCGCCCTCCATTCTTCATCCGTTTAACGCGTCGCCTTTTATCGACATTAATCGGCAGGGTATTGTGTTTGACCTGGAGCTTTCCAACAGAATCCTCGACGAAGCAGGCTTTACCCAACGCGACGCAGAGGGCTATAGGCTGGACCTCGACGGAAATCATATGTACTTTGTCTACGGCCAACAATCAAACCCCACACACGACCAACTCGTACCGCTTAACATCCAAAACTGGAGAGAAATTGGCCTTCGCGTAGAAATGTTTGAGGGCGGCTTTATGGACTGGGGCTTGTTTTTGGATACCGTTGCGTTTACCGACGAGGTTAGCCCAATACACATTTTTGCAATGGGCTGGGCTCTCGGCATGAATCCTGACCCTGCCAGCCTTTGGGCGGATACCGCACAATTTAACATGTCTCGCTACTCATCACCCGGCTTTGCACAAATCCTCTACGATATACAATCCGCAAACGCTTGGGATGCCGCTTTCCTCGCAGACGCCTACGACCGCTGGGAACAGTATTTCTACGAAAACGTACCCGCATTACAATTTACATGGAATCTAGACCTCGTCGCCGTTAACAACCGCGTCACAAACTTTAGCCGCGTTCGTGTTGATAACGGTTATAATGAGCCTGGCAACATGACAACAGATAGCTGGGCTAATCATTTGATTGGCTTGACTGCTCGGTCTCCTTATGCTAATTAGTTAAGACCTTGGCGCACTCGCGAAAGTGAGTGCGCTTTTTTTTAAATGTGTGGACATTTTTTATGTTTGTGGGTTATAATAGAACAGAAGCCAGTGCGCTAACACTGACTTCTGCACACACCATTGGGCGGTTTAAGTCGGCCTCCAATTTTTACTTTGAAGGTTTTAAAATAAGCCGAGACCCAGCCCGGGGCGGCTTATTTCTTTTTCGTGTGAAGACTTTTGTAGGTGACGATAATAAGGATTATCATTAGGATAATGCTTAGAGCTTCGAATAAAGTCATGCAAATCACAGTCATGGCCTCACTCCTTTCCGGGAGGTCGGCCGAAATAACGCCCATGGTGCTTACATATTATAACATTTTATGACAGTGAGACAAGCAGGATTTCTACGCCAAGTTCCGGGGAAATTAGGCCTGTTTTTATTTTTATGTCGGTGCTTTGGCAGCTTTCCAGGGCGGCGATTAGGCTTTGCTTTGTGAAGCGTTTGCCGTGGAGCAGGGCTTCCGATACTACAAAGTCGCGGATGTTTAGCTCGCGGGCTATTTGGATGTTTGGGGTGTGTTTTTCTGCGTGGCATTTGCATAGGAGGATTATGCGTAGCTGGCGGATTATCATGGTTAGTATCATTATTGGGGATTCTTTTAGGGTTAGCATGTCGTTGTACATTTTTAGGGCGTCGCCGGTGCGGCCTGCGCCCATGGCTTTTGTTAGGTCGAAGATTTTGGATTCTAGGGTGGGGGTGCAGATTGCGTTTACGTCGGTGATGGTTATGTCGGGTTTGTTTGCGCAGTAGTGTTGGAGCTTTGTGGCTTCGTTGTTTAGGGTTGTCATATTGTTTCCGCAGGTGCGTATTATGTGGTTTATTGTTGCGCCGTTTATGGTTTTGTTTTTGAATAGGCGGGTTAGCCATTTTGTTAGGTTAGGGGGGGAGAGGGGGGCGCAGTCTATGGCTGCGCCCAGCTCTGCCGCTTTTTTGTAGGAGCGGATGCGGCGGTCTATTTCTGTTTCTATAAATAAGAGGACTGTGTCGGGGGGGATTTTTTCCAGATAGTCGGCTATTTTTTCGCTGTCGTCTTTTCGGCCTGCGGCGAATAGCTTGGAATCGCGTACGAGTAGCAGTCGTTTTCCTGTAAATTGCGAAAAAAACGGTACTGTTTCTGCCGCCATTATTATTTCTTCCGGGGGGATGTTGCCGTCGAAGACGGTTTTTTCCTCGCCTGCAAGGTCTTCTATTGCCTTGGCGTAGTGGTTTACTAAAAAACGCTCTTCGCCGTGCAAAAGATATAAATTTCTTATATTTCCGCGTTTTAGTTCTTGTTTAATTTCTTCCATTTCGGACTATCCTTTCAAGGAAAAATATGTTATATTTTTGACATAATAGCGGGAGAGGGACAATATGTTAAAACGAACGGTTATAAAACTTAGCGGCGAAGCCATAGGTTGCGAAACGGGCTACGACGACGTGATTATCAATTCGATTGTAAAACAAATTATACAGGTCGTGAAGGCCGGAACACAAGTAGCTCTTGTAATCGGCGGCGGAAACTACTGGCGCGGGAGGTCGGCAGCCCCCGAGATGGACAGGGTAAAGGCCGACCAGATGGGAATGCTGGCTACCGTAATGAACGCGCTGTATCTTGCGGATACGTTTAGGCGGCATAAGCAGAAGGTAAAAATCGCCACACCAATCACCATCGGCAACATCACCGCCGTGTACGACAAGGACACGGCAATCGAGTGGCTGGAAGACGGTATCGTGGTAATAAACGCCGCAGGCCTTGGACATCCGATGTTTTCTACCGACACAATCACCGCCCTGCGCGCTGCGGAACTGGAAGCCGGGTGTATTCTGTACGCAAAAAATACCGACGGTGTATATGACAGCGACCCGAGGGAAAACGAGGACGCTAAAAAGTACAGCTCGTTAAGCTACCATACCGCAATCTCGCAAAACCTAAATATCGCAGACATGACGGCTTTGCAGCTTGCGCAGGAGGCGGATATTCCGTCCTATGTATTTGAGCTAAACGCAGAAAACAGCATTGTAGACGCATGTACAAATTATAAAAACTCGAGCGGCACTTACATAGATGTAAGTGCAGACGACGTTTGGGATTGTATGTTATAGAAAAAAGGAGACCGGTAAAATGGACACAAAAAGTTACGAAAGCAGAATGAAAAAATCAATTTCCGTCTTGGAAGAGGACTTTGCAACGATACGTGTAGGCCGTGCAAACCCGCGTGTTTTGGACCGTCTTACGGTAAATTACTACGGCAGCGAAGTGCCGATAAGCCAAGTGGGTAACATCACAGTACCCGAGGCGCGTTTATTGCAAATTTCCCCATGGGAAGCCAATATGCTGAAAGAAATCGAAAAAGCCGTCCAATCCTCCGACATTGGCATAAACCCAACAAACGATGGTAAGGTAATCCGCTTGGTATTCCCTGAGCTTACGGAAGAACGCCGCAAAGACCTAACCAAAGACGTAAAAAAGAAGGGCGAAGAAGCAAAGGTATCCATCCGCAACATCCGTCGCGACGCGATGGACGCCTTCGCCAAGGCGCAAAAAAAGAGCGAGATTACCGAGGACGACCTAAAGCAACTGGAAAAAGAAATTCAAAAGCACACGGATAAAGCAATCGAAGAGCTTGACAAAAAAGTTGAAGCAAAAAATAAGGAAATAATGACGGTATGACGTTTGTAAAACGTGCAATTACCACGATTGTTGGGTTGCCGCTGGTTATTTTGCTTGTATACCTTGGCGGCATCCCGCTTTTGGTGGTTGTTGCAATTTTTGCGTTGGTGGGATTGCGCGAGTTTTATTTGGCGTTTTCTAAAACTGACAGGGCTGTTCATGCTGTTGGGTATGTTGCCACTGTGGGTTATTTTGCGGCGATTTATGTGTTTGGTGCAGGGTACTGGCTGCTTATTGTCCTTACTCTTTTTATCATCACCGTGCAAACCTGCCTTGTTGTCTTTTATAAAAAATTGCCGATTAGTGAGTGTATTTCTATAGTTTACGGCTTTTTGTATGTGCCGTTTTTGCTGTCGTTTTTGGTGCTTGTGCGTGAACACACGCTTGGATACTACTATGTATGGCTGATTTTTACGGCTTCTTTGGGTTGTGACACTGTTGCGTACCTCACAGGGTCGCTTTTTGGAAAAAATAAATTAAAAGGCTCGCCAAGCCCTTCCAAATCTGTGGAAGGGCTTATTGGCGGTGTTGTGGGGGCGACGCTCATTGGGCTGGTTTATGGGTTGGCGGTGTCGCACTTTGCCGCAGATTACGAGGCCACGCAGTATATTGTGCTGATTGCTGCTGTGATTTCTTTTCTTGGTGCGATTTTTTCTGTTATCGGTGATTTGGCTGCTTCGGCGGTTAAGCGACATTGCGAAATTAAGGATTTTGGAAATGTTTTCCCCGGGCATGGCGGGGTTTTGGATAGAATCGACAGCGTCGTGACGGTCGCGCCCATCGTTTATATGGTGATGAGCGTGATGGTCTGGTTTTTGGTGGCGTGATGAGCGTAGCGACCGACGTGCGAATGCACGACGCGGCGGCAATGCCGCCGGAGCGGAATCGGGCTTTGCCCGATGTAGCGAGGGGGCTTGGGGGCGTAGCCCCCATTGGAATGAATATTGCGGTGCTTGGAGCTACAGGCTCGATTGGGACGCAGACACTGGATGTTGTGCGTAATTGTTTGCGTGGGCGCGAGCTTGTTTGTGGCGCGGGTGAGGTTAGGGTCGTTGCCATGAGCGGATTTTCTGACATGGAGAAATTTGCTCCTCTTGTGCGGGAGTTTTCGCCCGAGGTGGTTTGGGTTCCGGATGGCACGGCGGCGGCAGAGTTGTCGGGGCGGCTTTCGGGGGGCAATACCCACGCCTCCCTTAGTATCCCGGAAATTTTGACGGGCGACGGGGGACTTGTGGCTATTGCTTCCGAGTGTAGTGCCGATGTTGTGGTTAATGCGTTGGTGGGCGGCGCGGGGCTTGCGCCTACGCTTGCTGCTATAGGGGCGGGCAAGGATATTGCGTTGGCTAATAAGGAGACGCTGGTGACGGCCGGTGAGCTTGTGATGGGCTTGGCGCGGGAGAAGAATGTGCGGATTTCGCCTATTGATAGTGAGCATTCTGCGATTTGGCAGTGCTTGCAGGGTTCGGATATCGTGGAAGTGGAAAAGATATTGTTGACGGCTTCGGGTGGGCCTTTTAGGGGACGCGGGCGCGAGGAAATAGCCGCTGCGACTGCGCGTGACGCATTGAAGCACCCAAACTGGAGCATGGGCGCGAAAATTACCATTGATAGTGCGACGCTTATGAATAAGGGCTTGGAGCTTATCGAGGCAATGCATTTGTTTAATCAGCCGCCCGATAAGGTGGAAATTTTGGTACACCCGCAGAGTATTATTCATTCTATGGTGCAGTTTATTGATGGGTCGGTTGTGTCGCAGATGGGCTTGCCCGATATGCGGTTGCCGATTTTGTACGCGCTTTCTGCGCCGCGTCGGGTGGCTACGGAGTATCCGCGATTGGATTTTTTGGCTTGTGGTGATTTGACCTTTGAGCCGCCCGATATGGAAAAGTTTCCGTGCTTGGCACTTGCTCGGCACGCCGCCGCTACATGCGGTACGCTCCCTGCCGTTATGAATTTCATCAACGAGTGGGCGGTGGGGCAGTTTCTGCAAGAAAAAATCGGCTTCTATGAGATTTCAGATATAATTTCCGAGGCCTTTGGCATATATAATGTAAAGACGGTAACGAGTATCGCTGATATCCGCGAGGCGGAAGAATGGGCGAGTGAGTTTTTGGAAACGCGCAAAGCGCGACCCGCAGTCGTTCACGCGAAGCGTAAATGCGAGGAAGCGTAATCGGGCTTCGCCCGATGGAGCGGCGGGGTCGTAGGGGCAGAGCCCCTACTTAAAAGGAGAATTTATGGACACTTTAATTCCTGTATTAATTTTTATTTTAATCCTTGGCGTGGTTATTTTTATTCATGAGCTGGGGCATTTTTTGGCGGCACGGCGTGCGGGTATTTTTGTGGAAGAATTCGCGCTGGGTATGGGGCCTATTCTTTTGAGCTATCAGGGCAGGCGGAAGGGCGAAGGCACGGAGGAGGACGAAGAAGGTACTTTGTACTCGTTGCGAGCCTTCCCGATAGGTGGCTTTTGCAGAATGCGCGGCATGGATGATGAAGCAAACGATGACCCCGGCGCGATGAATAATAAGCCGATACCGGCGCGTTTGCTGGTGATGGCGGGTGGCTCTATTATGAATTTTCTGCTGGCGTTTGTGTTATTTTTTATGCTGGTAATGCTGCAAGGCTACAATGTGCTGGAAGTGGTAAGCGTTAACGAGGGCTTTCCCGCGTACAATGCGGGTTTACGTGCCGGCGACAGAATCACGCATATCAACGGCACTCGCGTAGACATGCAAGAGGATATGGCGGTTGTGATAAATGCGGCACGCGGGCGCGATATCGCGGTACGCGTAAACCGCGATGGTGTGCGCTATGATTTTTCTGTTACGCCGGACTATGTGGACGGACGTTACCTTATCGGAATCACTCGCAGAGGTGCGCGGCAGCAGGGTTTTTTGAGCGACCGGCCGACCGATGGTGATTTTAGGCGTATTCGTGTGGGCGAAGGGCTTGTAAATGCGGGCGAAATGATTGTGTTTCATATCCGCGCCCCGTTTAGGCTGATTGCGCAGCTAATCGCGGGAGACCCGTTGCCCGAAGGCGGCGCAGTTATGGGTCCGATAGGAATTGGCGCGGTTGTCACCGAGGTATACCAGATTTCTATGGAGCAAGAACGCGGTATCCTCGACATGGTGCTTACTATGGTGTTTATCGCCGCTTTCATAAACGCGGCGTTGGGCATTATGAATCTTTTGCCAATCCCCGCGCTGGACGGCGCACGGATTATCTTTCTTCTGATAGAAGCCGTGCGAAAAAAGCCCGTTCCGCCGGAAAAAGAAGCCATGGTGCATATGGTAGGCTTTGTGATTTTGATTGTACTGGCTATTTTTATCGCGTATCAGGATATTGCAAGACTGCTTAACCTCGGTGATTACGCGGGCTAGAGCGGTTTTAACCAAAAAAACAAAGTTGGGGTGGGCTATGGAAATCACTAAAGCGGAAATACGGGATTTGCCGTCTATTTTGGCGTTGCAAAAGCTTGCATACCGTAGCGAGGCAGAACTTGTCGAAGATTTTTCGATTCCGCCCTTAACCCAAACCCTTGACGGAATAACGGATGATTTTAACGGCGGTTTAATATTAAAGGCCGTTGATAACGAAAAAATTATAGGGTCTGTTAGGGTGCGTCTATCTGAAAATACCGCATATATCGGCAGGCTGATTGTTGACCCGGAAAGGCAAAATCAAGGGATTGGCACGGCGTTGTTATCAGCGGCAGAAAAAATATATTCAGGTGTAAGGCTTGAGCTGTTTACCAGCGAAAGAAGCAGCAGAACTTTGTCGATATACACTAAAAACGGGTATGCCGAGTTTAGGCGTGAGCCGCTTAATGATAAAGTTAATCTTGTTTTTTTGGAGAAGGTGCTTTCCAATGATAACACGTGATAAAACCCGAGTAGTCCATATCGGCGGTGTGCGTGTGGGCGGTGGCAACCCTATTGTCGTGCAGTCCATGACAAACACGGACACGAGGGATATCTCCGCTACTGTGGCGCAGATTAACGCGTTGCAAGCGGCGGGGTGTGAGATAGCGCGTGTTGCTGTGCTTGATACCGAGGCGGCGGCGGCTATTAAGCATATTAAAAAGGAGATTAGTATTCCGCTGGTGGCGGATATTCATTTTGATTATCGGCTGGCGGTGGAATCGGTGAAAAACGGGGCGGACAAGCTTCGTATTAACCCCGGTAATATCGGTGGCGAAGGCCGCGTGCGCGAGGTTGCCGAGGCCGCAAAAGCCCATGGGCTTCCGATACGGGTGGGGGTAAACGGCGGCTCCTTGGAGAAGGATATTTTAGAAAAATTCAAAGGCGTAACGGCGGAAGGTTTGGCAGAAAGCGCGTTGCGCAATGTGGCTATGCTGGAAAAATTCGCGTTTGACAATATTGTTGTCTCGGTGAAGGCGAGCAATGTCCCGCTTATGCTGGAGGCGCATAAGATTTTGGCGCGGGAACTGCCTTATCCGTTGCACATTGGGCTTACGGAGGCGGGGACGCCTTATGCCGGGGCGATACGTTCTGCGGTGGGGCTTGGGGCTATTATGAGCCTTGGGTTGGGGGATACTATTCGGGTATCGCTTTCGGGCGACCCTGTGGAGGAGATACGGGCGGCGCGGGAGATTCTTTCTGCTTTGGGGCTAAGGCGTTTTGGTGTTACTGTGATTGCTTGCCCTACATGTGGACGTACGGATATTGATGTTGCTTCTCTTGCGACGCGGTTGGAGGAGCGGTTGATTCATATAAAAAAACCGCTTACGTTAGCGGTTATGGGTTGTGCGGTAAATGGGCCGGGCGAGGCTCGTGATGCCGATATCGGTGTGGCAGGCGGGCGTGGCGGTGCGGTGCTTTTTCGCAAAGGCGAAATCATCCGCAGGGTAGGGGAAGACGAAATAGAAGAAGCCGTAATGTGCGAGGTGTTTAATCTATAGTCCCGCCGCCGATTACCGTGTCGCCGTCGTAGAATACCACGGCTTGTCCCGGTGTGATTGCGCGTTGGGGGCTGTTAAATTCTATGTGGATTTTATCGTCGGCGGTTTGCCATATCGTGGCTTTTTGCGGAGAATGGGCATAACGGATTTTGGCTTGTACCGCTATTTTGTCCTCGATTTTGTCCAGCGCGATTAGGTTTATGTCGCCGGCAATCAGGCTTTTGGAGAAAAGCTCGCTGGAGACGCCCAGGGTTACTATGTTTTCTTCGGCGTTGATTCCTACTACATATAGAGGCTCGGGGGCGGTGATGGAAATGCCTTTCCGTTGGCCTATTGTATAGTTTATTACGCCTTTGTGGTTGCCCAGGATTTTGCCGCTCCTGCTTAGGAAGTTGCCTTTTTCGGGCTGTATTCCCGTGCGGCGGCTTATAAAGCTTGCGTAATCGCCGTCCGGCGCAAAGCAGATGTCTTGGCTGTCGCGTTTTTCTGCGTTTATAAAGCCTTGGGCTTCGGCTATGGTGCGTACTTCTTCTTTCGTAAGGCCGCCCAGCGGGAAAAGCGTGCGCGATAGCTGCTCCTGTGTCATTGCGTACAGGACGTAGCTTTGGTCCTTTGTTGTGTCCAGGCCTGTTTTTAGCAGAAAGCGGCCGTTTGCGTCTTTTTCTATGCGGGCGTAGTGGCCTGTTGCTATATGGCCGCATTCCAGCTCCGTGGCGCGGTGCAGGAATTTTTCGAATTTAATAAAACGGTTGCAGTCGATACAGGGATTTGGTGTTTTGCCTTGTAAATAGGCTTTTGTGAAGCGTTCCATTACTTCTTCCGCAAATGCCTCGCGGTAGTTAAATACATAAAAGGGAATGTCCATCGCCGTAGCTACGGAGCGGGCGTCCTCTGCGTCGGACAGCGTGCAGCAGCTTCGGTTGGCTTTTGCCGACTTTATATGAGCTTCGCTTAAATCCTCGTCGGAAAATAGCTTCATCATCGCGCCGATAAGGTCGTGATTTTGCTGCTTTAATAAATGCGCAGCCACGGTAGAATCTACCCCTCCACTCATCGCCACAAGAATTTTTGACAAATTTAACACCCACCTTGTTTATGTATTTTGTTTGTTTTTAAAAGTTTACACTATTTTGTACAATTTGGAAAGGGGGAAGTTTTAAGTTGTGTAAATATTTGCGTTATTGTAATATTTATCAAAAGGGAGGCCTTACAATCATTCAACAGGAACGCTATAACCATAGCCCCAACAGCAAACGAATGATTGTAGCTATAATCGGGAAGTACAGAAAATTTATATACCGGACACATTTGAGCATTTTAGGCAAAGAAACCATTTTTGCCTTGTGGTATCCTCACATTGACAGGAGGGTTGCAAACGATGTACTGGATTAAAGAAATGCAGAACGCTATCGGATTTATTGAGGAAAACTTGCTGGAAGAATTGAGCATGGAATCCATTTCCAATAGTGCCAATTCCTCGGTTGCCAATTTTCAACGGATTTTTTCCATTGTTACAGGTATGACTGTGGGGGATTATATCCGTGTAAGACGATTATCACTTGCGGCACAGGAATTGGAAAATTCCGATAGCAAGGCTCTTGATGTAGCGTTAAAGTATGGTTATGAAACCGCCGCCAGTTTTACAAAGGCGTTTGTGCGTTTTCATGGTGTAACGCCGTCTGATGTCATGCGTAAAAAATCCAGAGTATTGTACTTCGCACCCCTCATTATCAACATTGATATTCGAGGAGGACTCACAATGACAAGAAAAGTAATCCCTAACGTGCCGATTATAACTTATGACGGCAACAATGCGGCATTTTTTATCACGCTTTTAGAGGCTACGCTCCAAAGCATGGGCGAGGATTGTGACAAGGCAAAACTCATAGCTCTTAGCGGAGAGGGCAATCGCTTTTGTTGGACGGAAAACAAGTGGGTATTTGGAAACGAAGTAACCGATAGCATAAACGATACACCATTTGAAACCGAGTATCGTGTATTATCGGCAATCGGTTGGAATGCCAAATATATTACTGTACACAAAGACAGCAACGGCAATTTTATGAATACCGACCGTTTGCAAATTCGACAGGATTTTGTAGAAGCTATTGATAACGGCTACCCGATTATTGCTCGATTAGACATGGCAGATAATGATTTGAACGTGTTTTTCGGCTACGAGAATGACGGTGAAAAAATAGCCGGGTACGAATACAACAAGGGCTTTGAACCCGGTAACTCCTTGCCTACCGACATAAGCACACCCGTTACATGGAGTGATTGGGAAAAGAAAATAACCGGATACATTCTATTACAGGGCAAATCACCTACCGCATTGGAACGGACTACTGCTTTGACGCTTTTTCAAACAATCAGTAAGCACGCTCGTAAAACTAATGAAATTCGTGGCAAAAAAATAGGATTTTCCGCATGGGAATCTTTTTTATACCAGCTTGAACATGACGATTTTACCGACATTGCTTTATTGGAATCGGATGCCCCCACGATTGACGGTATTGCACATAGCGTTCAACACAGATTTTTTATCTACTGCGACGCGCTATGTCAAATAAATGCTCGCAAAGGGGCTTTGTCTTATTATCGTTCGTTGGCTGAAAAATTCCCAGAATGGCAAAAAGCGTTAAATGTTGCTATAACTGCATTAGACACCTGCGCTGATTATGGTGGATTTTTATGGACACAGGGCTTTACTTTTGATAATGCAGGGTTTGAGAAATTTCGCTCAAATGAAGCAAGGAAAGTACTTGCTGATACAGGGCGTAAAGCTATGCAAAATGATATTATCGCAATAGAACAATTCGAGGCGATTATTGGGGCAGAAAATGGATAAACAAGAGCGTCCTCAAACACGATACAACGCACAGGCAAAACACCGACCTCTTTCGCCGCAAGAATATTAACACTCTCCTTGTTGCAAACAGTAAAATCCCCAGTTCTACAAGGTGAAAACCGTGTAAAATGGGGATTTTTGGATTTCTGCTGCTTTTAAGAAGCGGATTTATCCACCGCTATCTGCGCTTGCAATGGTTTATCTACGACCGCGACCATCATCATCGAAGGGGACAAAATCGTTGTGCTGGGTGGTTATATTTATCCATTGTAGCGTAGAATCTGTTGCAGGGAAGATAATATGTGCTTCTCTGCCGCTTGCTGATGTTGTAATAAAGCTAAATCCTTCAAGGTAGACGGTGTTTACGTCCGTAAAGATGACTCTAAGGGTTTCCAGTCGTACATCAGCCGTGCCTACGGGGTTAAACTGGGCTTCCGCAAAGTGGACGGCGGCTTGGGTGTAGGCGTTAAGTGCTTCGCTGTCAAGTCCGACAAAGATGATTTGCTCGTCTAAAGTCATGTCAAACCAGCCGGATTCAAGCATTGCATTACGCATTTCATTGCCGGAGTTTATGCGTGCGTCAGTGTCTATGCGTGCGTCAACGTCACTGTCATATCTAACCGGGAGGCGTGCGCCTTGGTAAGAAATGTCGATTCTTTCGCCTGTAATGCCGTTAATTGTGAACATGTACAAATTAAGAGCAGTGCGCGTTGGCCTGCCGAACTCAGCACCATTGGGATGGTCGATATAGCGCAAAGTTGGATTTGCCGGGTCTTCAATGAATACTTGCCCTGTCCACCAAGTAGTTGTTTGCCTTTCGTGGTCGGCAAAGTGCATTTCCACATACATCCCCTCTATGCTTACGCCGAAAACATCCCAAATATAGCGCGCTCCTAAGTCGGCGGCTTCTTGCATAGAAAGGGCGGCGGCGGGTTGCGGGAAGATATGCGGGTTTGTGCCATCAATAAGCGTAAAGACGGGGGATACAAAGGTTTCGTGTGCAGTTTCCGCTGTTGTCGCTACTGAGGGCAACGGCACTGATTCATTTTCCGCTGTTGCCACTACGGGGGGCAGGGGCGTTGGTTCGTTCGTTGCCGCCGCAAAAATCAGTTGGTTAAACCCAACAAACGCTGCGCTGAACATCCCAATAGATAGGACGCATACTAGGGCCACTTTTAAAAGTTCCTTGCTTTTGCTTCTTGCTTTCATGATTCATCTTTCCTTTCGGTTTTTAATTTTGTGTGCGCTCACAAGAAACATGATAAGGCATACTTGTCATGAAGTTATCTCCGAGATGTCATGAAGTTGTAAATGTTATCTTCACTTCGGTTCCTACCCCAACCTCGGACACAATGGTCATCTCGGCTCCATGCGCTTCAGCAATGCGGCGGCACAGCGCAAGCCCAAGCCCTGCACCGCCGTCTTTGCGGTTGCGGGATTTGTCTACGCGGTAGAATGGTTCTGTCACTTTCGCAAGGGAGTCGGCGGAGATGCCGCAACCGTTGTCTGCCACAATCAGAGTTACACAAGCATTTTTCTCTATCGCTTTCAGATAAATTTGTGTCGCACCCGCACGAATAGAATTAGTGCAAAGGTTTGTCAAAAGAATTTTAAGCAAATCCTCTTGCCCGTTCACAGTTTCAGTGTCAATTTGACAATCGAAAAGTATATAAAAAGTTTTATGTAGTTCCTTAAATAATTCCGCTATGGAAATGGCGGCTTTGTTTGGCGTGTAATCCCGCAGCATTGCAAGTTGAAGTAGAGAATTTGCGATTTCTTGCAAATATCCGGCGCGGTTCATAATGCGCCCGGATAGCTCTGTAATCTCGCCCTCCTTCAGTAGTGCCTTCTGCATATATTCAGCGTAGCCATATATAGAGGTCAGTGGCGTTCGCATTTCATGGGCGAAGTTGTCCACAAACTGCTGCTTGTTTTCTGCTTCTTCTTCCAGCAGAATAATTTGCCGTTCAATGCGTTCCGCCATTTTGTTAAAGTCAACGGCTACTTGTGCAAGCTCATTTTTAGACTTTGATTTTATAGGAATCCGCTCGCTAAAACGTCCACCCGCAATCTGCCTTGAGGCCCTCGCCACAACCGTAAGAGGGCGAAAAATGGATGACAAAACCAAATACAACAAGACAGCGGCAACAGCGGAAAATGCGATTATAGATACAAGAAGCGTAGTTTGTATACCCCTCATTTCCGTTATGCTTTCGGTTATATCTAATCTGTAGTTTAGAATGAAATAGTCAAAAGGCTCGGTTAGAAACTCCGAAATAACGATAAAATACCCTGCATCATTACTGACAAATTCTATTTCAGATATTGGGTCATCGCTTCTTGTAAGCCTTGTGTCTGTGAGGTCTATGTTTATATTGTGTCTGTCGTAATACCGTGCATAACCTCTTACAATCGTGTCAACCGCATCATAAAATGCCGAGTCTGTAAGTCCGCGCCCACCGTCCCTGCTCCACAAAACCCCTATATCACGGTCAAGAGAGCTTACAATCGTTTGAAACTGCGCCCCGGATTTATCCTGCAACATGCTTATTTGGCTGTTGTTTAAGTAAAATGAAACGATACCAACACTAGAAAATAGTACAACAAGAAAAAGCAAGTAGGTAGCTATAAATGTCTTTAATCTCATTTTTTGACCTCCAACCTATAGCCTAGTTTATAGACGGTTTTGATGCGACTTTCCCAACCCAACTTGCTTCGCAATTTTTGGATGTGATTGTCTACAGTCCGTGTTTCGCCCATATAATCATAGCCCCAAGCCAATTCAAGCAACTTGTCCCGCGAAAGAGCTATATTTTGATTTTTGATTAGCACTTCCAACAAATCAAATTCACGGGGGGATAAGTCAACAGGCGCATCATCCACCGCTACTGTCTTGTTTGATAAATTTACCGAAACATTATCCAAGTTGAAGGTGGTTGTATTCTTCTGTATGCGGCGCAAGACAACATCAATACGGGCCAGTAATTCTAGCATTTCAAAAGGTTTTACAATGTAATCATCTGCGCCTAAAGATAAGCCGTCTAATTTATGTTGCAACCCGTCTTTTGCGGTGATAAATATTACAGGTTCAAAGGAAATTTTTTTTATTACTTCAAACCCATCCATGCCCGGGAGCATGATGTCAAGCAAGACTAAATCAAAAGAATTTTCTGCAACCATTTTAACTGCTTCTGCGCCGTCAAAGGCTTGGCTGTGAGTATGCCCAACCAATTTCAAATTTTTCGCTATAAGGTCGTTAATATCTATGTCATCCTCTACGATAAGGATATGTGCCACTTTGAGTACCCCCTTTTAAAGCGGATTAAATGAGAAACGGTCTCGGCAGAGCAAAAAATCGCGAACGCCTCACCGCGTTTTTTGCGATAGGCGAGACCGATTTCGAATTAATCCGCTATACTATCGCTCACCTACCATTATAAACTGCACTTGTCATGGAGTTGTCACGAAGAGCAGAAAATATATAATGGTAGGCGAGGGTTGTGTTTGCCTCACCCTTTGCTCCTTCTGCCAGTCCTTGATGGGCAATTCTTTATATAATTTGACTATAATAAAAGCGGGGAACGCTCGATACGCTCCCCTGGGCTAACCGTTTGGCGGTGACAGCCAAACCCATAATTTTAGTTACAGGTTAAAGATAAGCCGTTCCGTCCGGGGCGGGCTTATTTTTTTGTTTCTTTTGTGTTACTCGGATTTCTCCAAGTGACGTATATCAATATCATAGTGAGTATAGCTTGTACTATCTTGGCCAGTGACAATGGACTACATGTCATGGCTTCACCCTTTCTGGGGTTTAGCCAAACACCGCCCACTGTTAACTTGTCTTTATGATGCCCGTCATAATATTGTTTGCATTACGGCTTTATTTTTCAGATACATTATATCCCACCTCATCCCGTCGTTACGTTCCATATGCCTATTATACCATGAACGGTGTCCAATGGTACGGACAATGTTTTATATGGTAATTAATGTTGTCAAGGGGACACTTCTCTCGACAACTTTCCTGTGTTTATGCGGGTCGGAAAGCTTTTGGCCAAAAAAACAAATGCGATTAACCTTTTTTGTAACTTTGGAGTCTGAATTTCTCAATAATACCTTTAAGCGTTTCTGCTTGACCGGATAGTTTTTCAGCGGTAGAAGTTCCTTCTTGGCTTAGGGCAGTACCGGCTTGGGTTACATGGCTTAACTCTGAAATCCCGGTGCTTATTTGGGAAACACTTTCAATCTGCATCTTTGATGCTTCCGCTACAGTGCTTAAATTGTCGGAGATTTCCGTGATTTGCTTTGTCATGTATTCGAGACCTTTTGCGGTTTCGGCAGTTAAGCGCGCACCCTCGGAAGCGGTTTTGACAGACTCGTCAATTAAGACTGCTGTTTCCCCTGCCGCCGCTTTGCTTCGTGCCGCCAAGCTTCGTACTTCCTCGGCAACCACGGAGAAGCCTTTTCCTTGTTCACCCGCCCTTGCCGCTTCGACGGAGGCGTTTAGTGCCAGCAAGTTTGTTTGAGATGCGATGCCTTCTATAACTTTTATGATTTTTGAAATATTTTCACTTGCCAAGTTTATATCACCCATTGCTTTTAATGTTTGCTGCATCATAGCAGCTTCTTTTTCGGCTCTGTCCTTTGCGTTAAGTGCAAGCTCGTTTGTTCTGCGGGCAGCCTCTGCGTTTTTATTTGAGCTTGCTTCAACATCCACTATTACCGAGTTTAATTCGCTGTATGTTTGCGCCTGAGTGGTCGAGCCTTGCGACAGGTTCGCGCTTACATCAAACATCTGCTTGGCACTGTCGGAAACAAAAGCCGCAGATTTACCAAAATCGGATAGTATTCGGTTAAATGTTTGGATTATCATGTTGAGTGAATCCTTTATTACGCTAAAGTCACCGATGTATTGTCGGTCTATGGAAACATCCATATTCTGTGCGGCGATTTCTCGCAGCACCTCGCTGATTTCCGATACATAAGAAGAAACAGTGGCTTGTACCCCATTTATGGATTCTTTCACAAGCAAAAAGTCCCCTTCGTAGCTGCCTTCTACCTTCATGCTCAAATTACCGTCAGACATGGCGTGAAGGACCTGTGAGGCTTCGTTAATAGGCGTGACAATCGCATCCATTACGCTGTTTAGGCCGATGAGCAGTTTTTTCCAGTCACCCTCAAATTTATCCGGGTTTGCCCGCACACTAAGCCTGCCCTTAACTGCCGCTTGGGAAAGGGATTCTATTTCACCATCTATGTCCATGAAATGCTTGCGCAGTTTTTCCACCATTTTGTTTAGAAACGCTTTTTTTCCGGGCAGCAGGGCGTATTCTGTGTCAAAATCCCCCGCGCCGAAATTTTCTAACACCGCGCCAAGCTCGGTCAAATGCTTGACGTAATCGCCCGTCATTTCGTTGATGCCGATGGCAACGGTTTCGTACGCTCCTTCAAAATGAGCAACATCTATCCGCGCATCCATATCCCCTTGACTGTGGTCTTGGGCCATTTGCCCCGTTTGGGCAATCAGCTCGTTTAGGATTGCCATTTCGTGGCGTTGCTCGGATTCTCTCGCTTCTTTAATCTCGTCTGTTTCCCGCATGGTGTTGGTAAAAACCGCCGAGGCTTTGCACAGCGCGAAAATAAACATCCCTATTCCCCCAAGCGAGAAAGGCAACGCGATGGGCAAATCGGGAAAGGTAAAATAAAAAACATCCATCACCGAAGTGAAAATAAACGCCACAACGCCGACAATCAACAAAGCCTGTCCTGTAGTCACTTTCCGCACCTTCATTGCAAAGCGGGCAACAAGATAAATAATCGAAGTCCCCAAAAGTGCGAAAGAAACGTACAAAAGTACACTGCTCATAAAAATAGTATCAGCAAACAAATAAACCAAAATAAAGCCGGTAGAAACGGTGTACATAATCCGCAAAAATGTCTTATGTAAAACACCGGGGAACAAAGTCGAAATCGTGGCAACGATTAGCGCGGCCACTGCCGGAATGGAAATATACTCTATACGGAACCGCATTTCCCAGCTTAACCAAGGGGCAAGCACATTAAAAACACGCCCCCCTGTTACGCCCATTCGCATAAACCACACAAGACAAAACAACGCGCAGTACAAGATACCAAGGTTGCTTTGGCTTCCGCGAAGCATATAGAAAAGAAGCAAAAACACAAGAAACAGCATAAAAAAGCTACCCATAAAAATCGTAGTATGAAAGTCGCTCACCAAGGCTTCATCAAAAAGAGCCGTACCCGCGCCCATTTTCCAATCGTGGTGGGTGTCGCCCGCACGATGCACAAAATTGGAGGACTGCTGCACTATTTCAATTACCCCGTCCACAGGCTGTACCGTAAAGGTAACGCGCCCCAAGCCCGCAATCTTTTCGTCTCGCCCGCTTGCCGTTCTTCCCAACTCTTGAAGCAAGATCCCGTTTACATACAGCCTGTGCGCCCAATAAATAGTGCGCCGCGAAAATGTATACCAACCGTCGTCGGGTACAAGGATAACCAAGCGGCTGGTGACAAAATCCTCATCGGTTGTGTTGGCGATAACCGATTCATTTTCGCGCAGTGCAAACTCCGTCGGGGACAAAAGGGCGTTTGGGATAATCTGTGCATATCCTGCGAAATCAACATTGGAGTTTGTAAAATTAAAAGTCTGCAAATCCCATATGCCGTTTTCGCTGTATACCGTTTGTGAAGGTATTGCCGAAGAATTGTTTAGCAACGCAAATACAATCAGAAAAACAAACGGCAAAGCCGCAATCGGTATTAATTTTATCGGATTAATTTTCATTTTCTCACCTTCTGTTCAAGAATTTGCCTGCTTTCGTCAACAAGGTTTCATGGTTAGTGGGCTTTATAATAAAATCATTCGCCCTAAGCTTAATCGCTCTCTCAAAACGCGCCCTCGAAGAATTTCCGGTTAAAAATATAATCGGTGTATCCGCATGATAGGCCGAATCACGGATTGTTTCCGCTAATTCAAATCCATCCATGTCGGGCATGTCTATATCTAATATAAAAAGGTCGGGCTTTTGCGCCGCCATTATTTTGATTGCCGTTTTGCCGTTTTGCGCACCAAATACCTTGTAGTGGTTTTTAAGTGCGCTGCTTACAAATGATAAAATCTCCGGCATATCATCCACAGCCAGTATCTTTTTCGATAAATTTCTCCCTGCAGACTGATGTATGGCAGAGATATGTGTTTCTTTGAGTTTGCGGACAGCCAATCCAAGTTCGTTGAATTTGCGTTTGCTACTCAATTCCATTAATTCATAAAATATAGCATCATGCGTATGTTTTGCCATTTCTTCAATCATGCACATAGCTTTATAAGTATCGCCATCGCTGATAAGTTTTTCAACGGCAGAGAGATTATTTAGCCTATCAGCGTGCATTTCAATAATACTGGACGCTGATTTTGTCTTTTTATCTGTCCCATAGCGTTGGCCACTCTGCATTTCTATGGACAGAGAATTAAGGTCAGATATTACCGACCGTGTCGCCTTGGGAATTTGGTCTGCCCTGATATCAAAATCCTGTAGCATTCTTATAAGCCTCATTATATTTGATTCCAAAGAGCGAGCATAAGCGTCTTTCAGAAGCGGGAGCATCTGCTCTAAATCGGCCTTCATATTTATATACCGATTGTTTGCCAAATCTGCCTCAAGCTGTTCGGTTATTTCAGGCACAAGGTCAATAAATTTGTTAATGACGGCATCAACGCTCTTGAAAGAAGCATTCCTTGGCACCATCAACCCCGGTACAAAATGGTAATAATTGCCGTCTACCGGTGAATTCATAATAATTCCTCCTGTAATTTCACTATATTTACAAGTGCGCCTTCGCAATCAAATGATTCAAGCGCGAAAATAATTTCATTCAGCAATTTGTCCGCCGCTTCATCATATGAGAACTCCGCACAGGGCAATAACGCCTCCATCGCAACATCACGGTCGAAAGACTCGGCAGCGGTTTTCGCTTTGTCCAACGCTTTAACAAGGGATGATTTGTCTTTGGATATTTTCGCCGCTTCTTCCGGTAATGCCGCACTTATTTGCTTTTCCAGTTCAAGTAACCCGGCCTTAAAATGCGGATAGTTTTCTTCGCAATAAGCTGTGTTATTTTCCATACCGGCGCGTTCAAGCAAAGAGGCAATATCACCAAGCTCCGCCGCGCCTATATTTCGCAACACGCTTTTTAATCCGTGAACTTCTACGGTAAAATCTTTTATATTACCTGCGGATACAAGATTGTCCATTTTATTAACCGTTTCCGGCAACCGTCGCGCCGTTAGCTTTACTGTGTCTACATATACATCAGAAAATCCGCTCATAACCTCCAGCGCAGAATCGACATCCAAGGCGGCTATGTTTTTTAAAGGCGAGATTGTATCGGTTATATATTTTTTCAAAACAGCATCCAGTTGTCGTGTGTCAATAGGTTTTGAGATAAAATCATCAAAACCGTTTTCCAGGAATATTTCTCTTTGCCCTACGATTGCATGTGCCGTTAATGCGACAATCGGACGGGTATACCCCATATCCCTAAGATACCCGGTGGTTTCAACGCCATCCATTCCCGGCATCATCTGGTCCATAAATATGATGTCGTAACTGTTACCACTGCGTATTTTATCAAGCACCTCGTAACCGCTTTCGGCTGTTTCTATGGTCAGTCCGTAGGGCTTCATTAAACCTTTCGCCACAAAAACATTGGCATCCACATCGTCAACAATCAACACTTTGCCGTATGGCATATATTCGCGCCGGATTTTTGCCCGTTGCATCGCACTTGTGAATTTGAAGTTTTGAAGGCTTTCGGCACGCTCTTTGCCTAACACTTCGCCGTCTGCTGCTTGCTGAAGCAAATATACTTTAAAATCAGAACCTCTACCCGGCTCACTATTCGCTTCCATTTTGCCGCTCATCATCTCCACAAGGTTTTTGGTAATGCTCATGCCAAGCCCTGTGCCTTCTGTTTTGCGGTTTGTCTCTCGGTTAAACATTGAATATTCATCATAAAGAGCGGAGAGTTGTTCATCTGTCATTCCCTGCCCTGTATCACTAATCGTAAATATTAACATTATGCCGTTGCCGACGGCTTCGGAATCAATCTCAAAGGTTACGCTCCCCTTGTCGGTGTACTTAATAGCGTTGGAGAGCATATTGTTTAATATCTGTTTAATTCGGATTTCATCGCCTATCAGTGATGACGGCAAGGTTTCTGAAACTTTTACAACGAGCTCCAACGGTTTGTGGCCAATACGCATGGCATTTAGCCGCACGGTATCGTTAATAAGGCTCGCCGTATCATATTTAAGCGGCAGCAGCTCCAGCTTGCCCGATTCCACTTTTGACAAATCCAAGATGTCGTTAATAATCCCAAGCAGCATCTTGCCGGAGTTATGTATCCGACTTAGTGAATCCAATGCCTCGGTCGGATAATCCTGCTCTAGCCCAATCTCGGAAATTCCTATAATGGCATTCATTGGTGTGCGGATTTCGTGGCTCATGGTAGCCAAAAAACTGCTTTTTGCTTTGTTGCTTTCCTCCGCTGTTTGTAGTTTGCGTTCGGCTTCTTTGGCTTCTTCGACTTCACGCATTGTGCCGATTAAAACTGCGGTGGTCGTACACAGCGCGAACAAAAGCATTGCCACACCCGTCATCTGAAACGGAAGGGTGGTGATGGCATCAGAGAACGTATTGTAAAATGCATCGTGGACTGCGGATATTAAAAACAACGAAACGCCCAGCAGGAACAGCCGCTGCCCCATATTTGCCTTGCGTACTGCACTGCCCAAGCGGATAAAAGTGAATATAATCCCTAATCCGTAGACCAAGTAGACCGCAATAAGGGAATAGCTCATAAACATGGTGTCGGCAAAGAGGAACAAGGTGACGAAACCTGCCGTAACGATGTAAATAAAACGCAAAAAAATCTTTGGCAACAGTTTTGGGAAAAGCGTGGAGATAATGGCGGAAACCAGCGCGGCGGCAAGGGGTATGCTTATATATTCGATACGGAATTTCACATGCCAAGAGAGCCACGGTGCCAGTGCCGTAAATACATAGCCCCCTGTTACGCCCATACGCAAAAACCACACAAGGCAAAATAATGATGAATACAGCGGCCCCTTATTCCCCCGCAGCATATAGTAAAACAACATAAGAATCAGAAACAACATAAGGAAACTGCCCATTAAAATGGTTTGCTGAAAATCCGTAACACGCGCCTCGTCGCTAAGGGCAACGCCGGTACCCATAGCCCAGGTGTGATGGAAATAGGCTGACCTATGCACCCAATTAGATGCTTGCTGGACAATTTCAATAACGCCGTCCACAGGCTGTACTGTGAAGGTAACGCGGCTTGTTTGCGGCACATCCAGATTACGGTCAGCACTTGGGCTGCCTATTTCCAACATTAACCGGCCATTAACATACAAACGGTGGGACGCATACAGGGACACGCGGGTGAAGGTGTACCAAGTATCGTCATCAGGCACAATAATGGTCATTCGGCTGGTAAGGTATCGCTCGGGCCGAGGGTCTCGAAGGGCTGTCTCTCTTTCCCTTGCGGCAAATTCCTGTGGCGTTAAAAGAGCAGGGATAAATTCTGCATATCCGCTAAAACGGACGTTGTAATTATTAAAATCAATGCCGCGCACATCCCAAACACTGTTGTCACTGCGTACAAGTCTGTGGGGCATTTCCGATGCGTTTATCAGCAAGGCAAAAATTATAAGTAAAATCGGTAAAAGTGCTGCAAGAGGTGACAATTGTTTAACTTTTGTAAAAGAACTTTCTTTAAGCCTTCCCCGTGTTTTCTGTTCAGAAATAAATTTGCTTAACGCTTCTTTGTCTTGCGCCGCCACATTAAGAAATCTTATGCCGATTTTATACTTGTTTTCATTTGGCAAGCTGACAACATACATAATTTCCGCAGAAAGATTAAGTGGCGCGGTCTTGGAATCCAAGCGCAGCCGCAACGAAATCTGTTCGCCGGGTTTACATTGCTGTTTTGTGCAAATCAGCGCACCGGACTCACTTAAATTTTCTGTCTTGGCACGTTTATCCTGCGCCAACGCCACCGCTCGGTTAATCTCCAAGCGGAAATGTGCGCGGCGTTCCTCGACATTGCCTTTATATTCCATGAAATCCCCCTGCGAAACGCAAATGGGTACAAAAAAACCTACTAAGAAAATTTTAGCAGGTTTTAAATTTAGATGTGGCAATTGTCGAAAATTTATTACAAATAGATTTTCAGCCGCGCTCAAAAATATATCCCTTACCATGTTCGGTAGTAATCGTATAATCTGTAATTTTCAGCTTTCTTCGTAGCTGAGATACTATGTTTCTAACAGCGGTATCATCCCCCAGCATGGATTGCCGCCACACTTGCTGATAAATCTGCTCTGCACCGACAAGTTTGCCTTCCCGCTTTGCCAAATAAAACAACACATCAAATTCCTTGCCGCTTTTAATGCCTAAATCTTTTCTGTCAAAGGTTACGCTTTTGGAAATAATGCTCAAAACGATATGTCCTTTAACCAGTATGTCGGGAACATCCCTTGACCGATTTAAGAGGGATTCAACATTTTTTACAAGCACCTTTAAGCCATAGGGCTTGGTCAAATAGACATCGCCGCCGGATTCAAAGCCCTCGACAATTTCCTTATCTTCTTTTAATCCGCTTAGAAAAATGATAGGAATATTGCAATCCCTGCGAATTTCCTCGCATAAATCCAATCCGTTTCCGTCCGGCAGCATTACATCGAGTATGATTAAGTCGGGTTGCTCATTTAATAACAGTTCCCGTCCCTTTGTTATAGTTCCTGCCTCCAGCACATGGTAGCCCTGCATGGCCAGAGCTTTTTTATTTGCCTTTTGAATATGCAGATTGTCCTCTATAAGCAGAATTTTAGCGGTCATATGCTTATTCCTCCACATTTTATGTATAAATCGGCAGCGCAAAGGTTACTATTGTACCGATGCCGGGTTCGCTCTCTATGCTAATTGTACCGCCGTGAGATTCTATGGCTTCCTTGCATATATTAAGCCCAAGCCCCGACGAGCCATCGCCGCTGACACCCCTTTGAAATACTTTTTCCAATATGTCGGCAGGCATACCGGAGCCGTTATCAATGACCTTGAAAATTACCATTTTAGCATCCGGTTGTGCCGTTAATCGGATAATATCTTTTTTGGTATGGCGGTTGGCATTGCCGATTAGATTAAAAAGCACCTGCATAAGCATATCGGGTATGGCTCGCACTGTAGGGCAATTCGTTTCAATTATGTTTTCAATGCGGTTTCGGTTTGCCGCCACAATCGGATTGTAAATGGATAACACTCGGCTGAATACATCATGTACGGAAACTTCAATGCCCTTAGCACCGCTGTCCTGTGCTTCGGCTATGTCTAAAAGGCGGCTCGTTAAGTTTGCAAGACGCTGGGCTTCGGTAGAAATAGTCATAAGGTTTTTCTTGGTGTCTGCGCTTACGTCCCCCGCATCAATTTCCATATCGGTTAGTTGGGCGTAGTTGTCTATAACAGTAAGGGGTGTTCTCATTTCATGGCTTATGTCGGCCATAAACTTAGTCCTAAGTTGGTTAAGTCTTGAAAGAAGCTTGTTGGATTCCTCTGCAACCAGCCGCGCTTCCCTTTCTAATCCGCGTTCTTTTCGTGCCATGGTTGTTGCAATCCATTTTGCAAAGAAAAATGAGAACACACCTACGGTTGCCAACGCAAAAATAATTATGAACATCACGACTGAAAGTATCTGCATAACAGGGACGCTTGTTACTGTTGTAGGGATTACAGCTATCAAATACCAGTTTGTTGACGGCAACTCAAACCGCATAAAATAGGATGCTATTCCATATCGGTCAATGCCTTCAATCACAGCTTCACCGTCTTGGAAACGGTTAAATATTTCCCTGTAATTATCATGCTCGGACATCCTTGTTAATATGGTGTGCAAGCCGTCTTCCGAAGGCAAATAATCCGGGTTTGGATGGATAACAAACCCCCCGTCGGGAGTAGTCAGCATTAAATAGCCTTCTGTGCGACTTTGAAAGTCGTTTATCATAGCTTCAAGTTGCGTAAACTCAACAGCCATCGTTACGGTAGTTTCTTGACCGTGCCAGCCATAGGTATGACGAGATATTGCAGTCCAAATTTCTCCTGTTGATGCAGATATATACGGAGGCGTGGTTATGACGCTTCCGCTTCGTGCCGCAGACATAATCCACCAATCCCTGTCTTGCGAAACGAACCAATAAGGAGGCTCCCAAAACCCGCTGTCATAAAATCCGCCATCTGCCTTAGTTATCCAGAGGGCTTGTATAAAATCATACCGATTGAAATAATGAACAACAACATCTTGATAATGGCTTCTGTTCACAAGTGGCAAGGTCTCGGACAGATTTGTTATGATTTGCACTGCTTCTTCAAACCACGCATCCATATGCTGTGCGTGAATCATCCGGTCGCGGTAGGCACTTTCCAATATACTCTCATGCACAATATTTCGCACGAGAGTGTTAATAAAAACAAAGCCAAATATCAAACCAAGGGTGGTAAACAGCAACATCCCCAATAATAGCTTGTGTGATAGGCTCAATTGACTTCCTCCGTAATTTTTTTGACTTCGGTGGTTTCGCATTTTGGTTTGCGGCCCGGTTTTTGTTTAATGGTGCGAGTGGGTTTTTCGGCATCTTCGGGAATCGCCCATGCGTGTCCGAATTTTACAACACCATCTATCATATTTTCAACGCACCATACCTGCACCATGCGGTCTGATACGTTCCATTGCTTGGCTTTTTCTTTGGCGGTCATGTATCCAATCATAAAATTATTGCCTCCGTTTTCTATACGGAAATGTTGAATTTACAGCTTCAAATGCTAATTTAATTATATTCGCTTCATCGTAGTCCGTCAAGGTTTTTCGTAAAAGGCAAGCAAAGCAGGCGAATCCGTATATATGTTTCTTCCGGAAGCTCAAATACTTGGCTTGGCTTTGGTAATTAATGTTGTCAAAGGGACACTTCTCTCGACAACTTTCCTGTGCTTATGCGGGTCGGAAAGCTTTTGGCCAAAAAAACAAATATTGTTTCCAGTCCACTGACATAGTCGTCTGCACCGTGTAGGTTTTCATGTGTTCCAACGGCAACGACGCTCATGCCTGCGGCTCTGGCGGCCTCGATACCCGCAAGGGCGTCCTCAAACACGATACAACGCACGGGCGAAACACCGACCTCTTGCGCCGCAAGAAGAAAAACCTGCGGGTCAGGCTTGGCTAGCTCCGCCTTGTTACCATCAATAATTGCATCAAAAAGTGACGAAACGCCTAACTTATCTAATATGGTTATGGCGTTTTTGCTTGCACTTCCGATTGCGGTTTTTATTCCGCGGGCGCGTAGTTTTTCTACTAATTCTCGTGCGCCGGGTAATAAATCATCCTTGGTTAACGCGTCGATGTACTCCATGTACTTGTTATTTTTTTTAGCCGCAAGCCGCTCCTTCTCTTCTAAGGGAAGAGATAACCCGCCAACCTCCAGCAAAATTTCCAGGGAGGCCATGCGGGATACACCCTTTAGCCGCTCATTATGCTCTTCCAAAAATTCAAAACCTAAGTCGGCAGCCAGCTCCCGCCACGCAAGATAATGATACTTTGCAGTATCCACTATCACACCGTCAAGGTCAAAAATCACCGCATCAAAATCGAAAACATTCATGCTTTGCCACCCGTCCCCACCAAAATTTCATGTCTTTTTCCGCGATTATTAATCGCCAGCTTTATCGAGCGTATCTGCTTAGGTAAGCATGGGTTTAAAGTAAAGCCCTCGTCAGTAATCCGTAATCCGCAAAAGCCGTACAATAAAGTCAAAATAGTACCGCCCATGCCGGCTAAATGCAGCCCATCCTTGGTGTTTTTATGCAAATTATCCAAATCCAAGCGTGCATTTTTTAAAAAATAATCATACCCCTTATCCACATCTCCGATACGAGTAAACATTATCGAAAACGCCGAAAACGAAAGGGAAGAATCATGGGTAGTAACCCCGTCATAATACCGTACTGTGTTTTCTGTGGTTTGCAAATCCTCCTCATCGGGTAACAGCATAAGTGCAAGCACCGCGTCTGCCTGTTTGCAAACCTGATAGCGATAAATGGTTAGCGGGTGAAAATGTAATAACAGCGGATGCCGCTCAGTGTCACCCCAGTACGGCCACTGCGCCTTTTGTAAAAAATCTCTGTCTTGTGCAACAAGCCTCCGCTCGTTATCTACGGGCTTTGCCATGATACTCGCCAGCCGCACGTAAGACGCTGTTTCGTCGTCACTCACGCCCAGCCGCTCTGCCACCTTATTAACCCAGGTAAACAAAAACTTAACCATCACATTGGTATAATAATTATCACACACCAGCGCGGTGTACTCGTCAGGGCCTGTCACCATGTCGATATGAAATTCGCCGCCTGCCTCATGCCCGACTTCAGCAAAAAAACGAGCTGCTTCCAGTAAAATTTCATACCCGCCGTTTTTGAGCAAATCAACATCCCCGGTACATCTGTAATACGAAATAACAGCGTACGCAATATCCGCATTAATGTGATGCTGTGCCGCTCCCGCCTCAAAAAACGGCGAACATTCCCGCCCGGAAATTGTCCGCCACGGGAAAAGAACACCCCTGTCATAACCAAAAGCCTTCCTGTTTTCCTTAGCCGCAGGCAGGGTATTTATACGAAACTGCAAAATCTCCTTGGCCAGCTTAGGCGCGAAAAATAAAAACACAGGAAACATATACATTTCTGTATCCCAAAAAACATGCCCCTCGTAGCCGCTGCCGGACAGTCCTTTAGCCGCTATGCTTCGATGTCCGCCCGTTCCCAGGCTGGATAATAGCGTATACGTGCCAAAATTCACACTGCTTTCAATATCCAAATCAGAATCAATTTCGACCCGTGCCGTATGCCAAAAATCAGATAAATAATCCCGTTGCATTTCCTTCAACTTATCAAAGGATATATCAAGCCCCATGTGCGAAACATCATCAAATGCATAGCTAAAAATTTTGGTATAAGTATCACCGTCCAATGTATGACAAATCGTAACACGTCGCCTGTCACCGGACACACGACCCTGCATACGCCAGCATACCTCGGCTGAAAGACCGCTTTCGTGAGCTTTAAAGCTCACAAAATCATCCCCGCATTCTACCACCTCAACCTGTTGGATTGCGTGGCTCATGCGGGGGTCGTTTGGGTCTATTGTTTTTACTGGGCAAAAATTTACATGTGTTTCCAAGGTAATTTCTTCGTCGTGATTCAATTTTTCAAATTCGTATCTTACGGCAAAAATATTCTTATACGCAAAGGAAGCCAGTCGCGTTATCCCAATCCGCGTTTTTCGCCCCGCAGGTGATGTCCAAACCAATTCGCGAAAGGTGCAACCCGCCTCCATATCCAACCAACGCTGAGAATCATCCACCCGCCCAAGGTCTACCCTAAACGGCTCACCACCTATATTAATAAACGTAGTTTGCCCGTCAGGCACAGAAATCATGGTTTGAGCCATCTCTGCAAAGCCATGAAATTTTTCGGCATATTCTATTTTCCGTGTTTCATAAAAACCATTTATATAGGTTTCGCGGTTGGTGGCAAAATGCGTATAATACGCCTCCTCCAAATTTCCGCGTACCCCAATAAATCCGTTTCCGTTAAATAAAATGCTCTCGGCTTTTTCCAGCGTAGCTGCATTATAGTCATTAAGATATATCCTCACCCTTTAACAGCTCCATCCACCATGCCCTTGATAATATATTTTTGCAGGAATATAAAAATAATAACCACAGGCAGCATACCCATCAGCGTAGTGGTCAAAATCAAATCCCACCGCCGTACAAAGCTACCAACAAAATGCTGTACCGCCAGCGGAATAGTCTGCACCGCATTACCCGTACCAAGCACCATAAGCGGTAGCAAAAAGTCGTTCCAAATCCAAATACCGTTAAGAATCATAACCGTAACAGTAATGGGCTTTAAAACAGGGAAAACAATGCTAAAAAATGTTTTGGCAGAGCTACAGCCATCGATTTTGGCGGCTTCCTCCAGCTCCAGCGGGATACCCTTGATAAATCCGTGATACAAAAAAATCGACAACGGAGTACCAAAGCCCATATATGCCAATATTATGCCCGGGTAATTTTGCAAAAGCCGAAACGGTGTGTTGATAAGCCCCGTAAAAACTTCGATTCTGTGAAACCAAGACACCAGCGGAAACATTACAACCTGAAACGGAATAACCATAGCCGCTACAAAAATCATAAAAATCACGGTAGACAGCGTAGATTTTGTCCTAACAAGCACCCATGCCGCCATAGAAGAAATAATAACCAACGCAAAAACAGATATTATTGTAATAATAGACGATGAAATAAATGATGAAGTATATCTGACAACCTGGCTGGCCATTACTGCTTCTATGTTTGTAAATATCCTTGCAGGGTCCTCCGGCAACGCCAGCGGGTCTACGATAATATCCAAAACGGGCTTGGCAGAATTTATCAAAACAATCACAAACGGGAGCATGTATATGATAAGAACTAAAATAGCAACGATTTCCAATGCGTACATTTTAAGTTGGTTTTTCACATCTCCAGCTCCTTCCGCTTGTTAAAGTAAACTTGTATCAGCGCAACTAAAGCCAGTGTAACAAAAAACACAACAGCCCTTGCTTGTCCTTGGGCAAGCTGGCGTACTGTAAATGCGGTATTGTAAATGTTGAGTGCCAACAGCTCCGTAGTAGGGATAGCCTGCCCCATAAACATGCCCGCAGGCCCGCCCGCAGTTAATGCCATGTTTACGTCAAACTGTTGGAAAGACCTTACCAAAGTTAAAAACATAGCCACGGTAAATGCAGGTGCAACAAGCGGCATAATTATATTACGTACCCGTTGTAAATAAGTAGCCCCGTCAATTTGTGCGGCTTCAATAAGCTCGGCAGGCGCGCTTTGTATAGCCGCCACGTAAATCATCATAAAAAAGCCCGCATTCTGCCAAACTACAACAAGAACAATAGCAAGCAAAGCCCATTGACTATGCCCCAGCAAAGACGTAGCCAAAAAACCAATACCCAAATTGCTACCCACTTGCGTAATCGCGCTGTTAAAAATAAATTGCCAAATATAACCCAAAATAATTCCGCCGATGAGATGCGGCATAAAAAAAGCGGCGCGATACAGCCCTACCAACTTTAGCTTGTTAGTAACAAGCAAAGCCAAGCTAAACGCCACCACATTTACAACAATAATATTAATAACCGCAAACGCCACTGTTACCAAAAACGAGTGAAGAAACCTCGGGTCGTTAAACACAGCGGCATAATTTGCAAAGCCTACAAAGTTTACATCTGCGCCCCCCGTCATGGCATTCCAATCCGTGAAGGAATAATACACGCCAAAAATAAAAGGCACAATAATTACAATCACAAAAGAAAGCACAGCGGGCAGCAAAAACATAAAGAAAGTCACCATCATCAACCCCTAGTTTATAAAAATGCCGGGGAAGGATAGCCACCCCGGCATTTTTAATTATATTTTAGAATTAATTTAATGCAGCTACAGCATTAGTAAACAATCGCGCAAACTCCGCAGCGTCGATTGCGCCCGATGCCATTAGCTCATAGATAGGGCCTAACGTGTCCATACCAAAGCCAGCGGGCATGTCATTTTGATGCCAAGCATAAACCGCACCACGCGCACTCCATTCGGTAACAGCACGCGACAATGGGCCGGCAGGTGAATAAGGAACAGAGTAAAATGCAGGTACAGCACCGGCATATACAACCATGTAACGATGACCCTCAGGCGAACCGGCCATAAATTGCAGGAACGCTAAAGCCGCTTCATGATTATCAGAGCGCGGGTTTACCAAGTACCAAGACGGCGCACCCACAAAAATACCGTTAACATTTGTTGGTAAAAACGCATGTGGTACATAGCCCATTTCAAAATTTACGCCCCACTCTTCAAATACAGGGTCAATCCAGTTGCCTTGATGAATAAAGGCAGTGCGTTCTGTAGCAAAATCACCTATTTGGTCGTCAAACCCACCTACGAGCATTGTTGAGGGGTTAGCAAATTGGAATAGTAAATTGTAATACTCAGCGAAATAAAGAAGGCGTTGTTCATCCACTTGACCGTTATTAAGCATATCAATGATTCTTGTATCTTCATAAGCAAGACCCAATGACAGGTATGCGTTTGTACCATGCAGACCTGTTACCCAAGTCATGCCGGGGCCGGCCGCCATAGATACAACAGACACAAGGCCAAGCTCATCGCGCATTGCGTCGATAGTTTCAAATGCGTTGCGGATTGCGTTTACATTGGTAAGTGTGGCAGGGTCTATTCCGGCTTCACGCAGGATGCGTGTATTATAACCTAAGCCCCAGCCTTCCAAAGCCACGGGGAAGCCATATACGCGACCGTTGTAGCGGAATTCCATGCTGGTATCATTTACCCAAGGCTGGTCAGACATATCTAAAACACGCCCCCCGGCTTGTGCCGCCAAAAAGTCTGTCATGCCTTCAAATACGAAAATTTCCGGCTCGTCACCACCTGCAAGCAATGCCGCGAGAGAAGGCGCGTACGGTGTTTCGCCACCAAAGGAGTGGATGTTAACCCTAACACCAAACATTTCTTCATACAGGCGGGCAAAATCGCGAAGCGCGCCGTCAATTTCTACCTTGTTGTTAATAAGTGTAATTTCTACGTCTTGGTCACCTGCTTGGTCATTGCCACATGCGGCGAAAATTGCCAAAGCTCCAATTAGGGTAAGTAGTAGCATAAATATTTTCTTGCTCATTTTTTGTTGCCTCCTTGTTTTTTATTTGATTTTGTAAGTAACTGCTTTAAAATCCACATCCAGCCGTGCTTTGTTTCCGTTTAGTTCCCATTCGAGATACATCTCATGGTTGTTTCCGCCGACAGTAAGCCTCGCACCTTCGCCAAAAGCCGCACAAGTATTACGGAATCTGAGTAGCTCTAATTGCTTTATTGTCAAATCATTCGTTAGTGCAGATTCGGCTTGCGCTGCTGTGAGGTTTGTTCGGTTTATCTCTTTATGTCCGCTTACGCCGGAACGCTCTACTGCGTCATAATCGTTTTTACCGCCAAACAAATCAAGATACCAAACTTGCGGTTTGCCCGGCATAAAAATCTGCAAAGCTCTGGCCAAGAGCATTTTGTCGTCATCCTCACCCAAGGCACTGTAGTACGTCGCATTTACTTGATAGTACATATTTTTACTGCCCAGCAGGTCTTTTACATATCCCCCCCTTTCCACGATTATTTTGATAATATCTTCTATTTCGGAATTGGGAATCAATCCGCGAAGGTCCAGTAGGGGAATGCCATCATGGCAACCCAGCATATTTACTGTTTTCAGGCCTTTTTCTTGAATATCGTTAATCCACTGTAAAATGTATCGGCAGTCATGCTTTTCTATCGCATGGATAAACAGACCCGGCATAAAAAAGTCGTATATTAAATAACCCTCGCTTGCCAGCTTCTCATGTATCTTTCCTCCATACTCGGAATGGATTTCCGGGAGCAGTGTAAGATTATATCTTGTTGCGATTTCGCGAACCCGCTTTAGCAAATCCCATGTACCCGGGTCATTCATAAAATTTCTTGCGCCCGGTTCCTTAGAGGCATATGCAAAAGCGTCCAGGCGTACTATCTTAGAGCCATACTCTGCCAGCTTTTTTAATGTATCCTCGTAAAATTCCCACACACGGGGGGATTTTACATTCAAATCCATTTGCCCCAAAAAGCTACGGTGAGAATTTTCTATTTTCACCTCTTGATAAAATGTGTTCCAGTAAGGCTTTTCTGTGCCATCGGGCATCGGAACCATAAGAAGGGGCATCCCCGGCTTGCGAAAATGCATATCTTTTATATGCTCCGGGTATGGCTGAATATATCCATCGACTAAATCACCATAACCCTCCCAAAATTTGTTCCAGTCTATGAAAAAATCCTTATATTCAGACGCTTTGCCCTTTTCCAAAATATCTTGAAACTGCTCAGAAAGCACAGATGCGTGATTAAGCACAAAGTCCAGTTTTAGTCCCACACCCATTTTCTTTAAGTCGATGAGATTCATTGCATTAGCCAAACTCTCGTTTAAATCATAGCTTATAATCGAAAATCCTCTGTCTAAATCCGAATTAAAAATACTGGGCAATATATAAAAATCTGTAAAAACTCCGTTAAGCAGAGAATGGTTAAGTAATTTTATGCATTCGCTAAGATTGCCCCCTATGCTGTCGGGGTAGGCGTTTAACATAGGCCCGTTCATTTAAATGCTCCTCAACAACTCATTTTTTGCGGACAAAATTAATTTTGCTCTATGCGCTTGGGAGAGTAACAACTCGGATTCGATACCGAGTACCCTCATAACAAATGGGCTGTCAGTACCCTTGTCCCGCGCTCGCGCCTTGCGGTGAGCTAAGGTTTCTTCCGGTGTGCTGTACAGAAAAATGGGTATGTCCACACCTCGTAAATTATCGTTATTTCCATGAGTCCATTCAATTATAAGTACTTTAACATCGCGCATGTTAACAGGCTCATACCATATAGAGCCTTCTTCTCTGCCCATTCGTTTTAATAAAATTTCATCTGCACCGTTTTTAAAATCGGAAATAATCTTTGATATTTCGCCAAAATTTATTTCATTATATGTTCCCAAATACCTTTTTAGTCCACTGTCGCCACCCTGCTGATATGTTGAGAGCCAAGGATTTTCCTTAGTTTTATTTGGGTCGGAGTCTGTTCCCTGTGCCATCAGCTCAGAGAGAATTTCTCTGTTAACTTGGGTATAAACACCGCGGGCAATCATCTCGGCTATGCCCTCCATGCGAAAAACATTTAAGCGTTCTGCGTCATTATACTTAGGGATGCGGTGGGGATAATTGTCGCCGGATAATACATAAACTCCTATGCCCGCCTGATTTAACATGTAACCAATTAACGAAGCCGTTTCCGTCTTTCCGACCCCTGAACCTCCACATACAGAAACCACAGCCCGCTCATTTTTATTATCACCGGTGACCGACTCCAGCATTGGCAAAAGCGGCGGGAGTAAACAGTTTGCCTTTTGTAAATGGCCTTCTCCGATAACTACCTTGTCACCGGGCATATCGCCTATAGGGATGTCATCAATATCGGGGATAGTGCTTATCGGATTTTGTGGTGAAATTGACTTCATGCATATATTCCTCCCGTATGACAAGCGGTTGCCATATTCACAATTACAATGTAAACAATAAAAAATAAATTGTCAAGCGTAATTGCTATGTAAATACAAACAAAAATACAGGATATAATTTGTGCAATATGTACAAGTGGCAGCAGGGCTGCCCATTTAATAGCTTCTTTTAATTAATTCGACAGGTAAAACATGCTCGCTATCGTATTCTTGATATGTCCCGGCTATTGCGTCCAGCAGTATATCAGTTGCAAGTCTTGCCATTTTTTTAATCGGCTGCCTAATTGTGCTTACTCCTCCGCACAAGCCGGTAAACATAGAAGCTCCGTCATATCCGACGATTTCCATATCAATCCCTTTTTGTTTACAGCAGGCATATATGATGCCGGCCAGTGTATCGCCTGCGGCAAAAGCACCATCTATTTCCGGAGATGCACTAAGATAATCTGCAACCTTACACCTTTGATAGACTTCATCTTCATCAAAGCTTGCCTTCATCACTCTCGGAGTTTTTCCATACTTTAACATGGTATCAATGTAACCCTGCATTCGCAGGTCACATTTTTTAATTTCCTCCTCGGAGCTTCCTGTAAAGTGTACAATGTTTTTGCATTCTTTTTCAATCAGGTACTCTGTCGCAAGACATGCACCCCCATAGTTGTCGGAACGGACAATCGGTACCTTGCTTGAAACAAATCGGTCTATCGCGACTATAGGCAGGTTGGCACTTTGATATATACTGCTTGGGCGGTTTCTTGAGCCCACAATTATACCGTCTACTTGGTTAGCCAAAACCATTTTTAGGTAGTTGGATTCTTTTTCCTCATTATTGTATGTGTTGCATATTAGAGACTTGTAGCCACGCGATGCCAAAGTCGATTCTAATTCGGACACTATCTCGCCATAAAACGGATTTGTGACATTAGGAAACAGCAATCCCACAAAATTAGTTTTGTTGCCAAACAAAGAGCGGGCAATTTCGTTTGGAAAATAGTTTAATTCTTCCATTGCATCATTTACTTTTTTTCGAGTTTCTTTACTTATATACCCTCTGTTATTTAATACACGGGATACTGTCGTAAGGGATACTCCTGCCTTTTTTGCGACATCGCCAAGTTTTACTTTTTCCATTGTTTTGTCAGCTTCCTTTAGAATATTAGTTAGATGCAGTTTAACAGTTTATTATATATACTGTCGAGGGGCAAGGCTTTACCCTATTGAAATCAATGTTGTCAGGGGGACAGTTCTCTCGACAACTTTCCTGTGTTTATGCGGGTTGGAATGCTTTTGGCCAAAAAAACAAATTTCCAGATTATACCTGCAAATGAAGCACAATTGTAATGGTTTGTCGTTGTTTGTAGTGATATACTTTTGACAAAATTAAAAATTTGTCAAAAAAGGGTTGTGTCGCTATGAGCTTGAAGAAACTAATTTGTGCGTTAATTATCGCGCTTTCGATTTTGCCTTCGCAGGTTTTTGTTTTTGCTGCGGAGGTTTCTTTGGCTGTGCCTGCTTCGGCAGAAATGCGCGGGCTGTGGGTTACTACCGCTTATAATTTGGACTGGCCTTCGCGGCGGGATTTGTCTAACGCGGAGATTAAACGCGAGGTGCATACGATTCTCGACCGCTCTGTGGCGCAGGGTATTAATGCGATTTTTTTGCAGGTGCGGCCTACTGCCGACGCTTTCCATCGCTCGGATATTTTCCCGTGGTCGCATTTGCTTACGGGTACGCAGGGACAAGCCCCCGCCGATGGCTTCGACCCGCTGGAATACTGGATTGAGCAATCCCACGCTCGCGGCATGGAAGTACATGCGTGGCTTAACCCGTATCGCATTACCTTCCCAAATCAGCGTATTACCGACCCTAATCAGCTTTCTGCAAATCACCCTGCTCGGCTTCGCCCTTATTTGACTATTGCATATGGTACGTCCTTGTTTTTCGACCCCGGTAATCCTGCGGCGCGTCAGTTGATTATTGACGGCGTGGAGGAGCTGCTTCTTAATTATGATTTGGACGGCATTCATCTGGATGATTATTTTTATCCCAGCCGTAACTTTCCCGACCAAGCTACCTTTGCGCGTTATGGTAACGGAATGGAACTCCACGACTGGCGGCGCGAAAATGTAAACGCGCTCGTGCGCGGATTGCAAGAAATCGTACGCGAAACAAGCCCCGACGCCCGCTTTGGAATAAGCCCCACAGCAATCTGGAAAAACGACACAACACACGAACTCGGAAGCGCGACGCGTGGTATGGAATCCTTCCATGCGGCGTATGCGGATACTCGCCGCTGGGTAACAGAAGGTTGGGTGGATTATATTGTTCCGCAGATTTACTGGTTTACGGGCTTCGAAATCGCTTGTTACGAAGTGGTACTAAGCTGGTGGGAAGACGTAGTGCGCGGCACAGACGTAAGCCTATACGTTGGCCTCGCCATATACCGCGAGGTGCAGGGCCGCGACAACTGGGAAGGCGAAATCGTACGCCAACTGGAGCGTAACGCTCGCTCGGATGTTGTGCAGGGGAGTATTTTATTCCGTGCGCGGTTTATGGACAGTGAGGTAGGGGCGCAGGTTGCCGCTTTCTATGAGCAGAATGTGCCTGAGCAAGTTACTGCGCTGCCTGTGACTGTACCTTCGGACGAGGCGATTATAGCGACGCCTGAGGTGCGTATGGATAGGCTTATGGTGGTACAACCCAGGAATAACACCATCACCACTACTGATATAAGTAATTATTATTTCTTTGGCTCGGGTGTGCCGGGCGTGCCTATTTATGTAAATGGGCAACCGGTGACAAACCGCACAGAGGAAGGGTTTTTTAGCGTGTTTTTGCCTGTAGCTCGTGGGCAAAATACATTTACATTTAGGCAGGAAGGCCAGCCCGACGTTGTGCGCAATATCACAAATAACGCGCCCGCCGCCGCGCAGCCGCCCGCCACAATGGCAGCCGACATCATAAATATTTTCCCTGCGGCAGACGAATGGGCGCGTGTAGGCACAACGCTAACGCTTGCCGCCACAGCCCCCGCAGGCGCAACCGTCACCGCGCAAATCGGTGGCCAAACCATACAGCTAACGCAGGTTAATCCCGCATTAACATCAACCGCAAATAACCGCGTGCAGGCACGTTTTACGGGTAGCTTTACGCTAAACACAGACGCGCCCGCGGACGCAATCATAGATATAGGCCGCCCCGTGTACACCATGACATGGAACGGAATCACACGCTCGGCCACAGCGGGTGGCCAAATCCGTCAGCTTGGTTTGGAAGCACCCTTCTTTGCGGAAATCCTTGGTACTCCGTGGATGTTCCCCGGGGCGACTACCACGGGCGGCTCGCACTGGATGTTGCAGCAAGGCCAGCAAGACCGTGTAGCCGCAATCAGCGGAAACTGGACGCGCCTGGCCTCGGGCGGCTGGGTGGAAAGCGCGAATGTACGCACCTTCCGCGACACAAATCTTGTGCCGCCAAACGCGCTTGGATTTATGTCGGAAGGACGCTATGTAGTCGGCCAATTTGAGGACGCGATTGTATGGCAAGTTCCGTTCCACCCTGCTGTATACGCAGAATTCGACGGGCGCGAGCTTATCGTTACCCTCGGAATGCAAAATGTTGCCCCGCCGATTTTTTATAATTCAAACGAGACGATTTTTTCCGATATCAGAATCGGAACTCATAACGGCGCACCCGCGTATTTTATGACACTATGCGAAGGCGCAAACCTCGAAGGCTTTTACATGCAGTATTCCAACGGGCAGTTGGCGTTGATTTTGCGCCGCCGCCGTCCGCTTACACCCGGTAATTATCCCTTCGAAGGCTTTACTTTCGTAGTAGACGCAGGCCACGGCGGGCGCGACCCCGGCGCGGTAGGCCCCATGGGCGCGGCAATGACGGAAGCAATGCTGGTACTCACACATGCGCGAATGCTCCGCGACCGCCTGGAAATGCTGGGTGCGGAAGTAATAATGGTGCGCGACACCGACGTTTTCTACGAACTAATAGAGCGCGTACACGTAAGCCGCGCCGCAAAGCCCGACATGTTTATCTCACTGCACACAAACGCCACCGCCGAAACCACAAACGCCACAAACATCCACGGCTTTACCGTATGGTATCGCAATCCAAACAGCCACCCCGCAGCCCGCCTGTTTATGAACAGTATGCGCTACGTAAACCCCATAACAAACCGAAACAACGCCCCAAGCCAAGCAAACTTTTTTGTGTGTCGCCCTGTGTGGTCGCCCTCGATTTTGCTGGAGGCTAGTTTTACAAATAACATCCAAGATTTTTCGTGGATGATTAATCCACAGGCGCAGGTTGACTACGCATGGGGGATTGTGAATGCATTATTGAGGTACTACGGTGCGTAAAGCGAAAATTATAACGATAGTCATAAGCGCGGTTTTTATTGCCGCGCTTTTTTATATGCCTGTGTTTGCTACGCATGGGTTTAGCTCCATGGCCTTTAGAATTTTCGTGGACGGAAATCACCCCTTTGAGGTATGGGGCTATGGGTCGGGAGAAATTGATATTTCGCCGTCGCTGCGGCTGCGCGATGTCGCGTTTATGCTAAACGGAACGCCTGCGCAATTTGACATAATCATACCGCCCGAGGGCAGCGGCGTAGATTTTTGGATTAAACGAGGTGCGCCATATACGCCAAGCTTTACAGAATTACAGGAAATACGTGAGCGGCGTAATGCCTTATTTGGTGCATATGGTTTTCTTCCGGGAGATAGCCGCGGTTTTGTGCGTGACCCGTTTCAGCGGGTTACGATTGGGTTTGATGGTGGGGATTTTTCGGCTAATATTGTTTCAATCGTAGCCGTGGTTGATGTGGATGACACATTTTTTCCGTTGGAATGCCTCGCATATTGGCTGGGCTTTGAAATTAACGAAGGACGCTGGGGGTGGAATTTTTATATATCTACCACACCAAATAATCGCCCAACGCCAAGCCGACACATCACCCGTGATACATTCCCGATAGGCTCGCGGCAGGTTATTGCCGCACATACGCTAACTGTGCGTACGGGCGCAGGCGACCGATATGATGTTTTAACTTTTGTAAACAGGGGAGAAGAATTCGAGATACTGGACTATAACGGAAGATTTGTTCAAATCTATACCAACAGGGGAAAGGGCTGGATATTTGCGGGATTTCTTTCGCGTACAACCCACGCCGCACCTCGCCCAAAAGCCGCCGTCTCGGACGCAGAGCTTTCCGCAGTGCTTGCCATGATAGGCGGGCGTTGGGTAGACCGTGTTTTCTATTATCCCGGTGAGGTTATTGGAATTAGCGATGCTATGCCTTGGAATATTTCGGTTTTGGGTGATGGTATTTCCGACAGCCTCTTGCCTGTTTCGCCGTTGGAATTTTTAATGGGGGCATTTCCGTTTGATATAAAACCGTTAAAATTGTATGGGTTGGAAGACGGTATTGCGGAACTTAGATATGATTTTTCCCGCCCTGTTTATTGGGGCGACCACGGTGCTGAATGGTTTTCCGGTTGGCGAACCAACGCAAGAGAAACACACGAAAACCGCAGAATCATAATTGACACAAATACCCTCCCGATAGAAACAATCCACTACTACATCGGAGAAACGGTTTATACAATGGTACGCCACGATAGGGACAGGATTTTGCCGAGCCGATACACCATAGACGCCGTAGACGGCGGAATAAGATTGGCATGGCGTTTTCCGAGGATGGAAGTTTGGATAGAAAGCGGAACGCTTAGGCTATACAGGTCAACCGTTCGTGGAGAAAAAGGCACACTTTTAAAAGTAAGCAGATTTGGGAGCAGAAGCGATAGCTCCGCATACGAATTTATTGATACAGATATAAGCGACAGTGGGACATATTTTTATTCACTGTGGATACACACAGGCGGGCAGCAAGGGCTGCAACCTGTTTTATTTGACGGCGAGTGGCAAATGATTAGGACTTTACAATTTGGTATACCTTGCATATAATATGGGTATAAAAAAAGAGAGAACGCTTCGTGGGCGTCCTCTCGGGCACAACCGCTAAAAAGACGGCGGGGTTGCTTCAGAATTTAAAAGCTAAAGTCGAAGAAAATAGTCGACTCTCCCGTGCGAACAGGGGTCGGCTATTTTTTCGTTAGTTTGATAATCACTATTATCAGTCCGATTAATGCGACAAGGAATAATCCAAAAGTCAACATAATCATCATAGAATCATAGGACATCGCGGGTATCACCCCTTTCGGTCGGATAAATTTCTATCCTCCTTTCAGGAAGCAACCCCTATAACAGAAAAAATTTGTACCGCCTATCGCAATGTGCTTGACATTATTCTACATAAATTTTATATAACTGTCCACCTTTCGTGTTTCACATAGTGTGTAACCGTTTGTTTTTGTCCCAAAATCACTGTATTCTATTGCTTGGGTGAAAAAAATGCTTGTAATTTCCTACGGCACGGAGATAGAAAAAATCACGTACGAAGCCTTGGCGGCGTCGGATATCGGCGGGTATTTGCAACCGCATTTTTCTGTTGCGATTAAGCCTAATTTGGTGGTATCGCGCCCCGCCAGCGAAGGCGCGACTACGCACCCGGAGGTTGTTGCGGGTATTATCCGTTTTCTGCTGGATTTTGGTGTGTCTGTGCGTAAGATTTCCATTATCGAAAGCTCGTGGATAGGCGACGATACGCGCCGTGCGTTTTCTGCGTGTGGGTACGAGCCGCTTAGGGAAAAGTACGGCGTAGAGCTGTTCGACCTAAAGCAAGATACCTGCGAAAAGCGCGAGTACAAAGGCGTATCCATGCAAATATGCCGTCGTGCCTTGGAAACGGATTTCCTGATAAATGTGCCTGTATTAAAAGCACACTGCCAAACCCGCCTTACATGCAATATGAAAAACCTCAAGGGCTGCATACCCGACACAGAGAAACGCCGCTTTCACACCCTCGGTTTGCACAAGCCGATAACCGCACTAAACGCCCTTACAAAAACGGGCTACTGCGTAGTAGACGGAATCTGCGGCGACCTCACCTTTGAGGAGGGTGGAAATCCAACTTATGCAAATCGAATAATAACAGGCTGCGACCCCGTGATGGTGGATTCTTTTTGTGCGGAGCTGATTGGCTATGGCCCGCACGACGTAGAGTATCTTTCTCTAGCCCAAAAATGGGGGTTAGGGGAGCTTTTCACCCCCGACACTCCCGTGAAGGAACTTTTCGCGGACAAAAAGCCTTCCAATACAAAAAAAGCCGCACGTGTCGCCACACGCTACGAAAAAAACATCACCGAAAACGGCGCGTGTTCCGCCTGCTACGCCGCACTCATCCACGCACTCCACAGAATGGGTGGCTCAAACCAAAAATTTATCATCGGACAAAATTCAACCGACGATAATTTATCGTCGGTTGAATTTCAAAATAAAATAGGCATAGGCAACTGCACAAAAAACTTTCCCCGACATATCGCGGGTTGCCCCCCCAACGCAAAAAAAATAATAGAAAAATTACAAAGTTTTGATTAAACTTTTTCAAAAGTTTACAGGGTTTGGGACAGCGTCCCAAGGTCTTAAAAACAGGAGGACTAAGTATGAAAACCTACTACATCACCACCCCAATTTACTATCTAAGCGGCGACCCGCACATAGGCCATACGTATACCACGGTAGCCGCTGATGCTATGGCGCGTTACAAAAAAAAGCGCGGTTATGACGTAAAATTTCTCACGGGCTGTGACGAGCATGGTCTAAAGGTAGAGCAAGCCGCAGAAAAGGCAGGCGTTTCTCCTCAGGAGTTTGTGGACAACCTAGCCGAGATATTCAAAGGTATATGGGAGCTTATGAACTGCGAATATGATTTCTACCAGCGCACAACAAACCCCGCCCACTGCGAATCGGTAAAACGAATTTTCAAAAAATTATACGACAAGGGCGACATCTACAAAGGCAGCTACGAAGGCCTATACTGTACGCCCTGCGAAACATTTTTCAGCTCCCGCGACCTAAAAGACGGCAACTGTCCCGACTGCAACCGCAAGGTAGAAACAATCAGCGAGGAGTGTTATTTTTTCCGCATGGGAAAATATCAGGACGCCCTCGTAAAGCACTTTGACGAAAACCCCGAATTTTTGCTGCCGCTTTCCCGCAAAAACGAGATGATGAACAACTTCATAAAACCGGGACTGGACGACCTGTGCGTGTCGCGCACTTCGTTTAAATGGGGAATCCCCGTGGACTTTGACCCCGAGCATGTAATCTACGTTTGGATTGACGCGTTGCCAAACTATGCCACCGCACTCGGTATGTACTCCGATGACGACAGCAACTACAAAAAATACTGGCCTGCGGATTTGCATTTGATGTCAAAAGAAATCGTGCGCTTTCACTCAATCATATGGCCGTGCATTTTGCTTGCGCTTGGCGAGCCGCTTCCAAAGCAAGTTTTTGGACATGGCTGGCTGCAATACGAAGGCCAAAAAATGGGCAAATCCCTCGGCAACGCAATCTGCCCAAAAGCCCTTGTAGCAGAATACGGCGTAGACGCAATCCGCTATTTTCTACTACGCGAGTTTACCTTTGGGCCGGACGGCAACTTCACCCAAGTCGCCCTAATTAACCGCTACAACGCCGACCTCGCAAACGACCTCGGCAACCTTCTGTCCCGCACCGTTGGCATGGTAGAAAAATACTTCGGCGGCACACTACCAAAAGCCGACCCCACACCAACCCCCCACGACGCCGACCTTATAGAACTAGCCACCACCATGCTCGAAAAAGTAGAAAACCGCATGGACAAACTCGCCTTCTCCGATGCCCTAAACGAAATCTGGAATGTAGTACGCCGTGCAAACAAATACATCGACGAAACCGCGCCGTGGATTCTCGCCAAAGACGAAACAAAAAAATCCGAGCTTGCCACAGTCCTCTACAACCTGGCCGAAACCCTACGCATAGTCTCCATCGCCATCTACCCCGTAATGCCAAACACGCCCTCCATCATCCGCGAACAACTAAACATCACCGACACAACCCTCTCCGAATGGGAAAGCGCGAAAAAATTCAACCTTCTCCCACGCGAAGTAACCGTTAAGAAAGGCGCACCTGCATTTCCGCGTATAGAAAAGAAGAATGAATAAAATCTTGGGGCTTCGCCCCAAACCCCACAAGGGGACGCGTCCCCTTGACCCCATCATTTGGAAGGTGACATGAATTGAGGATAATTGACACTCATGCCCACTATGATAACGATAGGTACGACGATGACCGCCATGAAATTATTACCGCCTTACCCAAAAACGGCGTTGAGTTGGTAATAAATATTGGCTGCGATATGAAGACGTCAAAGGCTTCTGTAAAGCTTGCGGAGGCTTATTCGCATGTTTATGCCACGGTGGGTTCGCACCCGCATTATGTAAAGGAAATGACGGAGGATACTCTTGCAGCCATGACAAAGCTTGCTAAGAGCAAAAAAGTTGTAGGTTTTGGCGAGATTGGTCTGGATTTCTTTCATAACCATTCGCCGCAGGATACCCAGAAATACTGGTTTAAGCGGCTGCTGTGGCTTGTTGCCGACCTAAAGTTGCCTGCTGTCATCCATTCTCGCGACGCAAACGACGAGGTCTTTAAAATGATAAAATCCTCGCCTGTGCGTAGCGGCGTAATTCACGCGTTTTCTGGCGACGCACCGCTCGCCAAGGCTTACGTAGACATGGGCTTTCATATAGGAATCGGCGGTGTGGTTACATTCAAAAAAACAGACGCGTTGCAAGAAGCAGTTGCCGTAACTCCGCTGGAAAAAATCCTCCTCGAAACCGACTGTCCCTACCTGTCCCCGGAACCCCACCGAGGCAAGCGCAACGAATCCGCCTATCTAACATATGTAGCCGAAAAAATTGCAAAAATAAAGGGCGTAACAACCGAAGCCGTATACGCCCAAACTAACGAGAATGCCAAGGAGTTGTTTAGATTGTGACAACGGTATTATCTCCAAAAGCGGCAAAATATCTGGAACGCTTAAACGAGCCAATAAAAAGCAGAATCAAGGCTGCTCTAAAAAAGTTAGAAAATGAGCCACCTCAAGGTGATATCAAAGCAATGGCAGGACAGGAAGGTTTTAGGCTAAGGGTTGGGATGTATCGTATCTTGTTTGGCATAAGAAATGATGTTATTGTGGTTGTAGATATTGGATTGCGTGGGCAAATTTATAAGAGGAGGTAATTACATGACTATTCGGCAGGAAATTCATAGTTTTATAGATGATATGCCTGAAAGCAAATTAATCGCATTAAAGCCTCTGCTTTATACTTTGGTAAACGACGCTATTGTTATTGAAAAAAATTTAACAGGTGAAGAACTCCACTTGGTTGCCAAAGGAATGGCTATGTATGAAGCTAATCCCGATAGCTTCATTTCGCTTGAAAACGTAGGATAGTTGGTGTTTAACGCCGCCGCACCGTTCCCAAGCCTGCTACGCTGCGTGTGACTTCTGCGCCGCCGTCGTAGCGTACGCTTCCTACGCCTGCAATGCTTACGTTTAGGGTGTCGGTGGCGTATATGTCGGCGTTTCCTGCGCCGGCTACATTTACGGTGGCGTGTGTTGCAGTAAAATTAAATGCTTCCACGTTAGCCGCTCCTGCGATAGAAATACTCAGCGTCTCCGCTCTACCTCCTGCGAGTATAACATTAGCTGCGCCCGCCACATCAATTTCCAATGTGGCGACATCCAGAACAATATCTGCGTCCACAGCACCCTGCACGAAAATGCTGTTTAAATCGGGTGCGTTTACATAAAGTCGAGGGGTGTTACGCGCTCCCGTGTTAAAATTTCGTGTCGAGCTTATATACAAAACCCCATCGCGTACCTCGGCCTCGACAAACTCGAAAAGATTGCTCTGGATATACATGTTCACAGAAAAACTATCTGCTTGCCCAACAACCAACTCGTACCCACCGCTTATATGCAGTCCTGTAAAGCCTGTCGCTCGGATGGTGTGTGTCTCCATGTTGCCGCGCCCGCGTACGGAGCGCACTCCGGGATTTGCGCTAACGCAGCCCGCGAATAGTGCCAATGCGGTAAAAATTAATACTGCCATGCAAAATTTTTTCATTTATATCCCTCCATTGGTTTAGTTTCCATAGTTAAATTGTACACGGCCGCTAACGGTGGTTATTGTGATGGGGTGGTGTCCGCTGCCGCCCGTGTGTGTGGCGCGTTGGCCGCTATGCCGTGTTCCGTTAATCGTCACAACGCCGGAAGTGGTGGAAATCGAATAATTGAAATCTCGCGAGCTACCGATAACATCCGCGGTTATGCGTCCGGAAACGGTGCTTAAATAAGTTTCAGCCGCGTCGGATTCGAAAATCGAAGCATTCAGCGCGCCGCTAACAGAATGCGCCCTAAGATTTTGCCACGAAGACGCCATAACGTCAATCGCGCCGGAAACACTTCCCAAGCTGATATCCATAAAGCCCGTAACCCACATAAGCTGAATTGCTCCGCTTGTGGTGTTTACGTTAATGTCGTCATAGGTGATATTTATGATATCGACGCGCCCCGAGACGCTGTTTGCTTTTATTCTTACGGTTTCATCTAAAGGGATACGTATTCGGATTGTGCCGCCTTGTGGTAATCCGCCGCGTTCGTATTCTGTGGAATCTACGGTTAGCACACCGTTTCGGAATTCGGCGGCGTCCCGTGGGATATTTTTAAATTCTACGCCTACGGTCTCGTCCGTGTCTATTCCTTCTATTATGATTCCTGCCGCTGTTGTGCTTACGGAGATTTCTGTGATATTGCCGCTTAGGGGCTTTAGCGACCATTCCGCTGTTTCTGCACCCCAGTCGCTTCCAAGCGAAAATAACGAAATATGTCTGTTTCCAATTGTAAAATACGCCCCCCGCGCCCCGGAAAGCCACCCGATAGAAAACAACACAATCCCCGCCAAAATGCAGCCCAGCCCAAAGTACGTCCAGTTAAATTTTTTAGTTTTTCCCATCGTTTGCGCCTCCTTTTTTGTCGCTGATTTTTTTGCTTACATACCTTGGGATTACAGGAAAACCGCGCAAAATCCAAGCCATAAGATTAAACACAAAAATGCAAACCCCAATCGTGACAAGCCCACCGCCCAAAGCAAGCAAAGACGCCCCAAAATCCTGAAACATAATAAACGGGAACGAGAATATCGAAACAATTCCCGCAAAAAGCAAACTCACACCCAAAATAAAAAATGTAAAAATTAGAACAATCAAAACAATAAATAGCGCGAAAGCCACCGAAGCCAAAGTAATAATCACCGGGAATCCGATAGGCACGGCAAAAATGGCCAAAATCACAAGCCAAGCGGTTTTAACTCCGCTAATCCCCGCAGGTGGGGGTGGGGGAGGCGAAGCTTCCGCAGGGAAGGTCGCGTTTGCTATGATTTTTGCTGCTACTTCTGCGGGGGTTCCCAGTTGCGCCAATGCGGCTTCTTCGCTGTCGGCGTCGCTGATGTAGCCTTCGTAGTATTCCAGCGCGTCGCGCCTTTCGCTTTCGGGTAAGATTTGTAAGCGATTGTTTAGTTGCTTCATAAATTCCACTTTAGTCATTGCGACGCACCTCCATTTGAATGGGGGCTGCGCCCCCAATCCCCCTCGTTACGCGGGAGTGAATCCCGCTCCACTCCGCTCCCGCGTGCCGCGCAGGGCGCGGCAGGTGGATGTAATATCATATTTACCCGTCGTTTGAAATCCGTCCATTCCTCGCTGCATAGCCGCAGCCGCTCCAGCCCTCGGTCGGTGATTCTGTAATATCGCCGGTTTCGGCCATTGTGCGGCATGTCGTATACGGTGAGGCAGTCGTCGGTTTGTAAGCGGCGCATAACGGGGTACAAGGTTGATTCCGAAACACCAAGCACATCCTTAACCCTCTGCGTGAGGCTGTATCCATAGGCGTCTTCCTCGGAAAGAAGCGACAAAACACAGCCATCCAACAAAATCCCCGTAGCCTGAATCGCCATGGGCTGCACCTCCTTTTTGATTTTACAATATTATATGACGTATAATAATATATGTCAAACTTTTTTTGTAGAGCAATTTCCTAGCATAAAAAAACCAACTGATGATAATTTATCGTCAGTTGATTTTTTTATTTTCTAACTTACTTTAGCTTGCTTTAAGCTCCAGCCTTAGCCTGTCCGCTATCAGCGCGATAAACTCGCTGTTTGTGGGCTTTCCCTTGTGGTTGGATATCGTGTAGCCAAATAGAGAATCTATGATTTCTACTTTGCCGCGGCTCCAGGCTACTTCTATTGCGTGGCGGATTGCTCGTTCTACGCGGGAGGGGGTTGTATTGCATTTTCGGGCGATTGTGGGGTACAATTCCTTTGTGATGTAATTTAAAATATCTAGGTCGTTGACTGCCATCATAATCGCCTCGCGCATGTAGTGGTAGCCGCGAATATGCGCAGGTACGCCTATTTCATGCAAAATGCCCGTGATTTTTGTTTCCAGGTTTACTTCTTTGTTTTGGCGGCTGCGTGCGCCTACGCCTTTTTGGATTGGGCTTTTTAGCTGTTCTTTAAGCTGGCGGATTCTTGTAACCAAGGCTTCGAGGTCGAAGGGCTTGGCTATGTAGTACTCCGCACCGAGTTCTATCGCCTTTTGTGTGATTTTGTCCTGCGTTATTGCCGACAGGATAATGCATATGGGAGCGTAGGGTTGCTCTTCCGTGAGGTTTAGCTTTTCCAACACGCCCAGCCCGTCCAGCTTTGGCATTACACCGTCGATGATTGCGATGTCGGGCTTTAGGGTCTTGATTTTTTCCAGTGCTTCCATGCCGTCGTAGGCTACCCCTACCACCTTCATGTCCGATTGTTTCTCCAAGAAATTTGTAATCGCGTCACAAAATTCCCTGTTGTCGTCTGCCATTAAAATACTCATTTTTTTGTCGCTCATTATGCGAACCTCCTGTCATTTATTTCCATTTGTTGCCATTATAACAGGAAGAATCTGGAAGTCAACAACTTTTTGCAAACAAATACCAAAAAATACCAACAATTTTCACCAAAATACGCAAAGTACAAGTTTTATACTATTTAAAGGCGGTCGTACATATAATATGTAGACACGCATGTCGCGCAAAGACAGCGCGGCTTCGAGGGGATGGAAGCTTAATGGAAAACAGAAAAGACTTTATCAGGGGAATCAGCGCAGGTGCGCTAATAACCGCACTAATTATGCTGGTAGTAGTAGCAGGTATAAACGTGTACGCCCGCCAAATACGCTGGCGAGGCATAGACCCAAACACAAAAATAATGGAAATCTACGGCCTGCTAAACATGTTTTCGATAGTGCCGTTCGACAAGGACGAAATGCTCGAAAACATGTACCGCGGCTTCTTAGAAGGAGTAGGTGACCCATACACACAATACTTCGACGCGTCGGCACTGGCGGCATTCCACGCCCGCACAGAAGGCACATTCGTAGGTATAGGCGTCCACATTTCCGTAGAAGAAGACGACCCCTTCATCACAATCACAAATACCTTCCGCGACGCACCCGCCGCGAATGCAGGTATTCTTCCCGGCGACAAAATCGTAGCCGTAGACGGCATAGAAGTAATAGGCCGCCAACGCGAAGACGTAGTATCCATGATAACAGGCCCCGCAGGTACAACCGTAACCCTAACCATCCTACGCCCCTATGAACACGAACGCCTCTATTTCGAAATAACCCGCGCCCGCGTAGAAGTCCCCACCGTCTTCCACGAAATGCTGTACACAGAACAAGGCGCAGTAGGCTACATCCGCCTGGAAGGCTTCGACCGCGTAACCGCAAACCAATTCGACAACGCCCTATCCGAACTCTACTCCGATGGCATGGACGCCCTAATAATAGACGTCCGAAACAACCCCGGCGGCCTCCTATGTACAGTAAACTCAATAACCGACCGCCTAATCCCCGAAGGAATAATCGTCTACACAGTAAACGCCGCAGGCCGCCGAGAAAACTTCTACTCCGACGAAGCCCACCTGGGACTACCCCTCGTCCTCCTCGTGAACGAACGCAGCGCGTCTGCCTCCGAAGTCCTCTCCGGCGCAGTACGCGACGCAGGAATGGGTACAATAGTAGGCACACAAACCTTCGGCAAAGGCGTAGTCCAAAACCTACTCCACCTATCCGACGGTACAGCCATAAAACTCACCGTCCAAAAATACTTCACCCCCAGCGGCGAATCCATCCACGGCACAGGCATAACCCCCCACATAGAAGTAGAAATGCCCGAATCCCTAAGCCGCAGAATAGGAGCCATCTCCCCGGAAGAAGACATCCAACTACAAGCCGCATTGGAAATAGCAAACGGCAAAATGGAATAAAGCAGGTAAGAGCGGGTCGAAAACGGCTCGCTTTTTAATTTGCAAAAATTAAGACAAACTTACGGACAATGTCATAACATTTGTCACAAAATTACATATATGATAATCACGAGTTGAAAGGCACAACCTTTGCAACTGCTGCATTAACAGGCTCTAAACGTCAAACGAAATGCAACGTCCCTGCGTAAACCCTGCTCTGTTGTCACATGTTGCCTCGGTTGTCACACCTTGACGCTCACCCGTTTTACCCTTGGAGTTTGCTCACATTTACCGCAATATTTACACGCGTGGCGGTGCTTTATTTGTGGGTTTGCTTCAAGAAATATTCATATTGTACGGGAAATCCCTTGGCGGTGACGCCAATCTGCGCAGAGTATTTTATGGATTAACATAAGAAAACCAAGAAAAACAAGCGAAAGGGTGATTTTATAAAAAATTACGCTTATTGTCGTGTGTCTTCCAAAGACCAGCACGAATACCGCCAATTAACCGCAATGCACGAGCGCGGAATCCCACCGGAAAGAATATTTGTAGAAAAATTAAGCGGTAAAGACATAAAACGTCCCGTATTGCAATCTCTTATGAACAAGGTACAAAAAGGTGACACCGTTGTAGTGGAATCCATAAGCCGCTTTGCTCGTAATACAAAAGATTTGCTAAACCTCGTAGAGAAGCTAACAAAAAAGGGAGTGGAGTTTATAAGCCTAAAAGAGCATATAGACACCACAACCCCAACAGGGCGTTTTACATTAACTATTTTTGCCGCAGTAGCGGAATTAGAGCGCGAACATATCCTACAACGCCAAGCGGAAGGCATAGTCGCCGCAAAAGCAAGGGGCGTATGCTTTGGCCGTCCTATAAAAAAGCCCCCCGAAAATTTTGCCAAAGTAGTACGGCAATGGGAGCGCGGTAATATATCTTTTGATGAAGCTTTGGGGCAAACAGGGCTTAAACAAGCCACTTTTACAACCGTTTGCGGGAATTTCGGAGCGGCAAGAAATAATCCCAACTATAAAAAAGTGTACCTTTTTATAAAAGTCGAATTTATCCCTTCAATGGCATCAAGAATCATTATTGGTAAACTTTTTGTGTTTAAAACATGCAAAAATAGTGTGATTCAGTCCTGATTTTGCATAATCTTGACTTGACACATCAACTATAAAAAGGTACACTTTTTTGTATCTCTCAATGATTATGTGTAGGGAGTGTTTTAGCTATAAAAATTGAAAAAATTTGTACTAGGGTTGGCAGATGACGGAATGGATAATACACAAGCCTTGGAAATTAGCGGCTTGGTACACGGAGGTAAAGTATGTCCAATATGGTTGTTCGCACAAATGTTTTTGCACTTAACGCACATAGAAACTTAACAAATGTGGGGCTGTCGCAAAGGAAATCGGCGCAAAGACTTAGTTCCGGATTTCGTATAAATTCCGCCGTAGATGATGCGGCGGGTCTTGCCATATCCGAAAGTATGCGGGCGCAAATTCGCGGATTAGACCAAGCAAGCATAAATGCACAAGACGCCGTGGGGCTTATCCAAACCGCCGAGGGCGCGATGGCTACCGTTAGCGATATGGTTATCCGTATACGCGAGCTTTTGGTGCAAGCTTCCAATGATACATATACATTTGCGCAGCGCGGCATGATACAAGTAGAAATAGACCAGCTTATGCAGGAAATCAACGACGTTACATTTCGTACGGAGTTTAATACCCGCACGCTTTTGGCAGGTGGGCTTACAGGTGGCGGCGGACATACAAGTCCTGTTTCTTTACAGTGGATGCTCTTTCAACAGGCGCGTGTAATCGGCTTGCCGCGTCCAAACGGCACTGTCGGCCCAAACGGATTGCACCCAAACCCAAACAATAAAAATGAGACAAGTCTCCGACACTCTATTATCGAATTACAAACCGAGCTAAATGACCTTGCGCGGCGCGTGGGCGATAGGCTTGTTGCAACGGGCGATATTTCTCGGACACAGCTTAGTAATATATTTGCAACTGTTCCTTACGATTTTACAGTACTTGCTCCTCACATGGCTACTTCCGAAACCCAACAAATGAGGAATATCCAAAATCGCGTGGACAGCTATTTGCGTACTGCATTGCGTACCGCAGAAGAAATTTACCAAATCACACAAGACCAAATTAGGGCTTTGGGCGGAGCAAGTGCCACAAATAACGATGGCTCGAATGTATTTATCCAAAAAGCTCTCGCTGAATGGAACGATGCCGCAAATGGTGCGAGAGAAACGCTTAATGCCATACGCACTGCCATAATCGGTACTGGTACGCTTTCTGCACCGGGCGGGTATCTTGGCGAACTTGCAAGTATTTCTGACATAGAATCTCTGAATAGGTTTATCATTAACCTTGTGGGTGTTCCGAGTGATGCAATTTCCCCTATCGGAGTGCCTCCGACCGCAACACCTCCGATACCTCCTGTGGGAATACCTCCAAGCGCAACAGGCGATAGAATTATTGATTTTAATGCTCTATCGGGAACACAGTCGGGCGATGGATGGAATTTCACAGGCGGCGTTCTTACGATTACGGGAAATGGTGATTTTCAAATTAATGGGACAGGTGCAACAACTGCGAATCGAATCGTAGTGCAAAGTGGAACGACAGCTAATATTATGCTAAACAATTCGAATATTAGTGCAGCTGATGGCGCAGCTTTGGATATGCGGGGTGCAAGAGTAAACCTATGGTTGGCAGGTAGTAGCACAAACTCAATGGTAACTACTTCAGAGAACAACTCAGGCATTCAAACCACTGGAGGTATTATCACAATAAATGGAACAGGAACATTGACCGCTTCAAATAGTAGTGTTCATATTCCTACGGGATCCCTGCAAGGGCGAGGCGCAGGGATTGGTGGCGGGGATGGTGAGGATGGTGGAACAATAATTATAAATGGCGGTCGGATATACGCGCATACGAGTGTAAATGGTGCAGGAATTGGAGGTGGTCGTAATGGAGATGGTGGTAACATTTTTATTGCAGGCGGATATGTGACTGTACCGCCTTATAATACTAGTGCTGCTGGTATTGGGGGTGGAAGTAACGGAAATGGAGGCACTATCACTATCTCTGGAGGAACAGTTAACACCACTTCATGGATGGGGGCTGCTCTTGGTAGTGGGGGTGACACAACTCAAGCGGGAATTGTAGATGGGGGAGACATTACAATAATCGGTGGCACAATCATTGCCACAGGGTTTTATGGAGCAGGAATAGGTGGAGGTTTTTTTGCAAATGGCGGAAATCTTGTGGTTAGTGGAGGCAACGTTACTGCTAACACTAGAGGTGTTGGTGCTGGTGCGGCTATTGGCGGTGGAGGATGGGGAAATGGAGGAACTGTATTAATTTCTGGCGGTATAGTTGTTGCAAGCAACGATGGTAGTGGGTCTGCTATTGGAGGGGGTTTTACAAGTGCTTTATTTCCTGACACTGGTAATGGTGGAAGATTAACAATCGCAGGAGGTGTACTTGAAATAATTAGTGGAGCAATAGGAGGCGGCACAGGTTCAAGCAACCACGGCACAACTAGTTACATCAACGGCAACTTGCCACCTACAATAGCCCAAATTCTTAGCGGTGTGGTTGACCGCGGGGGTAGACCCCTTGAGCAATTCCAAGTCCCGCTTGACCCAACATGGGGTTATCAGCCCGGTGATTCATTTAACCGTACCGTAACCATTGATGTAAACGGAGTAGAGGTTTCGTTTGCGGTTAATGCAATTATTGACAGCAACGGAGAGCTTTTTATATGGCTAAACGAGTCGTCGGGCAGAGGATTGTTATGCGATATTGAGTGTCTTTTGCGTCTTGCTTTAGGCGCGCTTGGTACTGTAAACCTCGAGGCAAACGGAATGTGGTTTCAGCTCGGAGCAAATGCTATGCAGGGTATGTTTTTGCAATTAAAAGGCATTCACACAGGGATATTAGGCGGCGGGCGCGGCGATTTGGCAATGTTGATAGACGTTCGGGAAAAAAACGGCATACCCATTTCCAAACAGCTTGACATCATTGACATTGCCGAAGGCATTGTAAACGCACAACGCGCACAGCTTGGGGCAGTGCAAAACCGCCTTGAATTTACCCGTCAAAGCGTGGATATTTCAAGCGAAAACCTCACCGCCGCAGAATCCCGTATACGCGACACTGATATGGCGCGTGAAATGATGAGGTTTACAGCCGCGCAAGTTCTGCAACAAGCCGGAATATCCATGCTTGCACAGGCAAATCAATTACCTGCGAACATTCTTCAATTATTACAATAGAACATAAAAAATTTGTATAGGAGGTCTTTTATGAAACAGCGTGTACAAGGTATGATTATAGGGTCTTTGATAACTTTATTACTTTTGGGTGCTACAACAGCCGTAATTGCCTCATCCAGAACAATTCAAGCAACTTATGGTGTAGGTGTTGTTGTAAATGGTGTTAGGCAAAATTTCCCCGATGATATGCGACCGTTTATATCCGAGGGGAGGACTTTTTTACCCGTAAGAGGAATTGCTGAGGCATTGGACGTAGATGTAATGTGGGAAGGGGCAACCCAAACAGTTTATGTCGGAACTCTCCCGCGTCAAACGACGACAACGCATTTATTCAATAAACCATTTTCAGAAGTTAGAACTTCCGCTTGGTTTCGCACAAGCGGGAATGAACATCAAAACTCTATCCAATTTTTGCCTACTTTAATATGGCTGTCCGATAGTCCTCATCGAAACCATGTTGTTTATGAGTTAGACATGTTACAGTCCTCGGTGTTTCATGCTACGTTTAATCCGATAACAGGCGGCAGAGTTAGTACCGATGTGGTTTACTCGGTTTATGGGGACGATAGGTTGTTGTATACTTCACCTATAATGCACCCAAGGGTTTCTCCAATACCGATTGAAGTTGATGTTTCGGGCGTTAGATTCCTCCGAATAGAAATTGTGGCAACTTCACCAGGTACTACCGGAAATTCGCATATAGGTCAACAGCGTGGGGTTGAAAATGCCCGTATCGTTACAACGCCTTGGTAATAAAATGCCGTGCTTTTAGTGTCAAGACATTTGGTTTTCTTGCATCATTGAATAAATATCTGCAAAAATAAAATACAAAATTTGTTTAGCTCATGTGAAGAAGTGGATTGAATCGGGTAAAAAATATGGAGATTCACACAACACATAGTAGCCGTATCACACAAACGTATGTTAGTAAAAATTGCACAATGGGGATTAATGACAATGAAAGACATAATACGGGAAAATATTGATTCATCTAATATTGTTGGTAGATGGGAACGGCGAGAGTTTGGAACTGTAACATATTTTGACTTTAACGGAAATGGAGTTTTTGTAACAAATATGATACCTGGTGAAATTGCCAGAGGAAAGTATACTTTCGATGGTGATAATTTGAATTTATTGCACGATGTAGGATTTAGCATTATGTCAACTCATGCATCAATCAACGAAAATACATTAAACATAACTCTTCCGAATTCAAGCGGAATGCTACTTACTCTTAAAAAGTGCGATTTACAACAAAACATTAACACGAGTATTGTCTCCGATTTATCAACAAGCGACGGGGTATTATCTTCTATTAGAGTAGTTGAGGCAATTCCTCTGATTTATGAATCAGCAGACTCTTTTTCGGAAGGTTTTACAAATGTATCAATCAGTTTGAGCAAGCATGGATATATTGATAAAGATGGCAAAGAGGTCATTCAATTTAAATACTCCGACGCAAAACCTTTCAAAAATGGGCTTGCGTCAGTGTGCAGTGGACTTGCACAGGGCTACAAATGGGGGGTTATTGATAAAAACGATAAGGTAATTATACCTTTTGAATACGATGAAATTGGTCAATTTGAGGAGGGCTTTGCCAGTGCGCGGATTGGCGGTGCGTGGGGCTTAATTGATAGAAACGGTAAAAGACTTGTTTGGGGTTATTCTGAGGAAGTTTTCTTTCGTCAATCTGAGGAATTGGCGATATATAAGCGAGGTGAAAAGAAATACGATTGTATAAATAGACAAGGTAAAAGGATGGTAACTTTAAAAAAATATGATTTTGTTGGATTTTTTTCTGGAAAACTTTTAGATGTGCGAGCCAACTCATGTTATGGCTTTGTAAACAGTAACGGTAAAGTTGTAATACCTTTAATTTACGATAATGTCCATTGGTTTTCTGAGGGGCTTGCCGCAGTATATTTTAACGGTAATCACGATAAAAAAAGACCAACTTTGTCGGGATGGGGGTGGGGATTCATTGATAAAGCTAACAGTCTAATTATACCTTTGCAATATGATAGTGCATATCCGTTTAACAGTGGACTTGCCGCAGTAAGCAGACATAAAGAGGATAAAAATGGGAATAAAGGGTGGGGATATATTGACAATAGTGGTCGGGAAGTAATCCCTTGTCAATATGAGAGTGTTTGTTCAACTTTTTCTGGCGATTTTTCTCTTGTGAAATTAACAAGTGGTGATGCGGGATATATTAATAAAAGTGGTAGTAGGATTACTTCTTTTGATTATGATTATGGCAGGTCTCATTATTGTTTTTCTGAAGGGCTGGTAAACGTAAAATTGAAACATGGAGAAATGGGTTATATAGATTCAAACGGAAGCCAAGTTACCCCCTTTAAATATGATTATGCGAAGCCGTTTTCAGAAGGGTTTGCCGTAGTTAAAGTTAAATTAGGGACAAATGAGGCTAAATATGGCTTTGTAAAAAAATATAATATCTTTTTATTTTAACATTAAACAGCGAATGTTTGTCGTCTGTTTTACTTACATATAATTTTGGTGAAGTATAAAAGTAATTTTCAGTATGTGATACTTTATATGAAAGCTGGTCTTACAGGTATTTCCAGTTTTAAGTGTGGAATCTCTGGTGGAACAATTAATACATCTTCTGGCTTCGGGGAGACCATATCCAGCGGTTATGACGCAGTAATAGAAAATTGTAAATTCGCAACGCGCACAGCTTGGAGCAGTGCAAAACCGTCTGGAATTTACTCGCCATATTGACTAACTATATTTCGGAAAACACTTGACAGAGATAAAATCCTTAATCTATCATTGAAAAATAATAATAAGCGGCTTGCCGCACTGTCCTATCAAATCCTGGGCGACGTTGCTTCAGAGAGGGACGACTTTGACGCTGCGGATAGTTGGTACAATCACTCACTTCATAGTTTCAAAGAACTTGGTGACGAACTTGCCACAGCCAGAATTTACAATCAACTTGGTATTGTTGAATATTATAAAGATAATAATAGTATCGCTCGGCGTTTGTACTTACAGGCAATAGAAATCTATGAACGGTTTAACGACAAGATAGGTGCTGATAAAGCAATAAAAAACCTTGCTTTATTGAAAGAAGATTGAAGGATTTTAAAAGAGTATGATGATGAAATTTGTAAAATGTATAAAGTTGGTTCTGCGTCAATAAATTATTTAAAAAAGATGGCGTTTGAGGGTAATGCACAGGCACAAGCAAGGTTTGAACTAGGTCGGCGATTTGAGTTTGGCGAAGATGGTGCTAACAAAAATATTAAACAAGCGGTTGTGTGGTACAAAAAAGCTTCGGAGTTTTCAAAATTAATTTCGTATAAAAATATGCTCTTTTCCGCAAAAAAAGGAGCTGCCTTGCTTTTTTATTAGCAAGACAGCTCCTTTTATATGCTAAAGTGTTTTAATTAATCAACTACCGGGATGCCAGTCTACGTCTCCGAAGGTTTCGAGCCATGCTTGGCGGCGTTCGTCGATTATGCGTTGGCCGCCTGCGTCCATGTAGCGTTGGCGACCGGCGTTGTATACACTTTCGAAATCGGCTACGGAGGCTGTGATGGCTTGGTTTAGGACTTCGTTACCCATGCCAAACATGCCGTCGAGGCCGCCGCCGTATAGGCCTTCGGATGTGATTTCGCGAGTTACAACGCGGGTGGGAACCCAAGCGTAGCGGCGTGTCATTTCTACGGTGCGGTTAACATTGTCTTGCTCTATGCCTTCGAAGCCGAATGCGAGAGAGTTAAGTCTCGGGTCGGAAAGTGGTGGGATGTTTGTGAAGGTGGGGAGCAGGTCGAAGTTACGGAGTGATGGGATAAACATTTCGTCGGGCCAGTAGTCGTTGTTGATGGGTACGAGGTAGCCGCCGTCACCCATTTCGAAGTGGATGCCTTCGTAGCCGAACATTATGAATTCGCGTACATTGGGACGGCTGATGAAGTCGAGGTATATGAGACTTGCGATGGGTTCTGTGTTTGTGTGCGGTAAGAAGATATGGCGTTCTTGGCCGTGGCCTACTTCCATTCTGGGTATGCCTGCGTCGTTTTTGAAGGGAGCTACGGAGATGAAGTTAGCTTCCGGGCCGACGTTTTCGCGGAGGCGGTTGATGATACCGGGAGATGTGCGGAACGGATAGTCCCAGTTACCGGAGAAAGCACCAACAAAGCCGAGCATAAGCAGGTCGTCACCGATGGGGTCGTTAGCGTCATGCAGTGAGAAGTCGCGCCATATAAGGCCGTCGTTAAACCAGCGGTTAAGCACGCGTGCGCCTTCTTTAATGCCTTCGTACATAAAGCGTCTGTCATCAAAGCCAAATATGAAGTGTTCACGGTCGGTGATATCGTTGGGGATAAACGCTGTCATAACGTGTTCTGCCGTCCAGCCGATGTCTTGTGTTGGGCGGAAGGGAATCATTTGGCTTGCGTCCGCGCCGAGAAGAAGCTGTGCATTGTCACGGAATGCGACAAGCATATCTTCGAATTGTTGCATTGTTTCCGGCGGGTCTATGCCGAGTGTGTTAAGCCAGTCTTCGCGCACGAAGGTAGCCATGCGAAGGTCGCCTGCAAAGTGGCGGCCTGTAAAGCCAAAGAGTTGGCCGGTTACGGGGTCTCTGTTCCACCAAATCATGTCTGTGCCTTGCATTGTGTATAGGTTGGGGATTAGGCTTGCGTATTCTCTTACGAGTGGCGCGAGGTCAAGTACGCCGCCCATGTTTGCGAGTTCTTGTACGGGTTGGAAGTCAAATACCATGGAAACATCCGGTGCTGTGCGGGAAGCAAGCAGTGTACCCATTACGTCGCCCTCTGTCCAGCGGTCTACTTCTACAAAGGATACGTTGATGTTGTGCATACGTAGTGCTTCTGCTTTAATCCAGTCTGCCCAGTAGCTTTGAGAAATGTGCGGCAAGCGGTCGGGAGAGCGGTTCCATGCGATTACGGAGAGGTTACGGGTGTTGTCGAAGCGGGGTACCATTTCTCCGTCGATGCTTACGAGGGAGAGACCGTGACGGCTTAGGATGTCCGCATCTTCTTCCAGTGTGAGGTCTGCCTCTTCTTCTGCCTCGATGTGTACTGCTTCGCCCACACCTACAGCGGGGGCAGGCTGGTTTCCGCCGCCGTCGCCGCAAGCTGCTACGGCAAGTACGATTACGAGAGCCAAGAGTGCTAAAAACAATTTTTTCATTAAATTTTCCTCCTAATTTTTTTTATTTAAACCTTAGCCTTTTACTGCGCCAAGGGTAACGCCTGCTACAAAGTATTTTTGCAGGAACGGGTATACGCACAGTATGGGCAGCATGGCAACAACGATAGCTGCGGCGCGTACGGATTCGCTGCGGCCGGGGGCTGCTGCCGTACCTGCGTCGAGGGTGGTGTCTACGCCCTGCATACCTTGCAGGATATGGAATAGCAATAGCTGAATGGGGCGATATTGCGCCATATCGGGCGAGGGCATAAACATAAGTGCGTCTGTAAAGCCGTTCCAGCGGCCTACTGCGTACATTAGGCCAAGGGTGGCGAGTGCGGGTGTGGAAAGCGGCAGATAGATTTTAACGAGTACCATAAATGGCCCTGCGCCGTCGATTTCTGCGGATTCTTTTAAGCTTTCCGGTATGCCGAGGAAGAATTTGCGCATTATTATCATAAGGAATACGCTTATAAGCCCCGGCAGAATTAGTACCATTACGTTATTAATTAGGCCTATCGTGTCGAGGAGTACATACATTGGTATAAGCCCCGCCGAAAAGTACATCGTAAATATGATGATAAATGTGATAACCTTTCGACCCTTTAGATGGTCGTAGGTTAGCGGATATGCACATAATACAGTCATTGTTAGCTGTGCGATAGTGGTTATTAATGTTAAAATCGCTGTCCAGCCCAATGCGCGCATAAAACGTGTATCGTTAAAGATATCGCGGTAAGAATCGAAGTTTACGCCTACAGGAAATTCTCTGTCGGTAACTATGCCGTCTGCTATGGTTTGGACTTCTACGCGGGGCAGGAGTGCTACAGTGCGGCGCATGATGGCGGCAGGCTCGCTAAGGCTTGTTGCTACTACGCTGAGTACGGGCAATATACATATTAGGATTAGGATTATCATAAGGGCTACGATAATCCAGTCGCCGTAGGTTGCGCGTTTTAGGCGGCTTCTTGCCTTTTTTTGGGTTGCTACCATAGTCCGTCACCGCCTAACTTTTTAACTACGGCGTTTGCGCCAAGTACCAAGCCCAAGTTTATTACGTTTTGCACCATGCCGGCGGCTGTTGCCATTGCAAATTGCCAGTTTTGGATACCCCATTGCCAGATATACAGCGGGAGTACGTCGGAGACTTCTGCAACGAGCGGGTTGCGTAGCGCGAGGAAGCGGTCGAAGTCCGCGCCCATTACGCCGCCCAGCGCAAGGATAAACAAAATGATGATAACAGGGCGTATACCGGGCAGGGTAACATGCCACATTTTACGCAGGCGCGACGCACCGTCCATGTCTGCGGCTTCGTACAGCTCGGGGTTTACGTTTGTGATGGCGGCCAAGTAAATGATTGTGTTCCAGCCGACGCTTCGCCATACGCCAAGGCATACTACCATGCCAATCCACGGGTTATTTTGGTTTAGGACAGGCAGCGGCTCCATGCCAAACCAGTTGTACAGCGTAACATTAACCGTACCCTGGTCGGGTGCGAATAATTGTACAGCCAAACCGGAAATAATAATCCAAGAAAGGAAGTGGGGCATATAGGAGACGGTTTGTGTAACTCGTTTAAACTTGCGGAATTTAAGCTCGTTTAGCAAAAGCGCGAGGATAATGGGCGCGGGGAAGCCCGCAGCGATATCCAAGATACTAAACAGGATGGTATTTCTGAAAGCGTTGGTAAACGGCGGGTGGTTAAACAGACGCTGGAAGTTAGCGAAAATGTTAATAGTGCCGTCGGGATTTGTTGCCCAAGGGACTTCCCAGATAGACAAAATGATATTGTTTTGCCTAAATGCGATTTGCATGTTAATCATGGGCCAATATCTGAAGATTATAAAGAACGCCATCGGGAGCAATAACATTGCATATAATGCCCAATAACGCTGCATATAACCTAAAAATTTAGTCCATTTACTGCTATCAACGGATTTTAAACCCATCAATACCAACCCCTCTGTTTGGCTTTGTGTCATTTTCGTGGTATAGTCACAGGGAAATAATATGCCCATTTGCTAACAGGGTACATAGAAAAATTAAAGACGCTTTGCATAAAATAAATATCTTTTGTAACTTTACATAAAAAATTAGGGGGAAAAGCATGAAAATTTTTAATAAGTTTTGGGAATTTAGACTAGAAAATGACGGAGAGTGGCAGCATGTAAAAATCCCACATGACTGGATGATATCCGACACAAAAAATTTGTACAAGGACAGTGTAGGCTTATATAGGAAGAAATTCCAACGGCCAAAGAACGCGGAGCGTGTTTTTCTGCGGTTTGACGGCGTTTATCAGGATAGCGAGCTATATGTAAACGACAAAAGGGTAGGGGAATGGAAAAACGGCTACACCGCCTTCTCCCATGAAATCACGGAGTTTTTGCGCGACGGCGAAAACGAGGTGCTTGTGAAAGTAAACTACCAATCGCCAAACACACGCTGGTACAGCGGCGCGGGGATTTACAGGGATTGTTGGCTGATTTGCAAGGGGAATGCGTTTTTTAAGCAGGATGGAATTTATATTTCTACCGATAAATTATCGTCGGTTGAAAAATGGAAAATTGAAATTTCTGCCGAGGTGGAAGCGGGCGGCGCGGAGTACGAGGTGCGCCATAACATCCCGGAAATCGTAGAAAATCCGCGCCTCTGGGATATAGACGACCCGTATTGCTACACGCTGAAGTCGGAGCTTTTGGTCGGTGGCGTGGTGGTGGATACGGCTTATACGCGGTTTGGCTTCCGTGAAACCCGGTTTACGCGGGATGGGTTTTTTCTTAACGGGCGGAGGGTTCCATTAAATGGGGTTTGTCACCATCACGACCTTGGGGCTTTAGGCTCGGCGGTGCATAAGGACGCTATTAGGCGGCAGCTTTTGATTCTAAAAAATATGGGTGTAAATGCAATCCGTACCGCGCATAATCCGCACGCCGCCGTGTTTATGGAGCTTTGTGACGAAATGGGCTTTTTGGTGATGACGGAGTTTACCGACGTATGGAAAAAATCCAAAACAAAGTACGACTACGCCCGTTTTTTTGAGGAATGGGCTGTCCGCGACGTGGCCTCATGGGTGCGCCGCGACAGAAACTGCCCCTCCCTAATAATGTGGAGCATAGGCAACGAAATCTACGACACCCATGAAAACTACGAAACAGGCTCGGCAACCACACGCTTTCTAATGGAAGAAACACGCCGCCACGACCCCGCCCACAACGCAGAAATAACCATTTGCTCAAACTGGCTGCCATGGGAAAACACACAAAAATGTGCCGACCTTGTTAAGCTGGTGGGCTATAACTACGCAGACAATTTATACACGGAGCATTCGGAAAAATACCCTGATTGGAAAATCTACGGCGGCGAGACGGCAGCAATCGTGCAAAGTCGCGGGGTGTACCATTTCCCATTGGCTAAGGCATTGCTTGCGGACGATGATTTGCAATGCTCGGCACTGGGCAATTCTGCCACAAGCTGGGGCGCGAAAAGCACAGAGGCAGTAATCGCCGCTCACGCGGATAATATGGGGCAGTTTATCTGGACGGGCTTCGACTATATCGGTGAGCCTACGCCGTATCATACTAAGAATTCGTACTTTGGGCAGATTGACACGGCGGGCTTCGAAAAGGATTCCTACTATATATATAAGGCGGCGTGGGATACGACTGGCGAGACGGTGCTTCACCTGTACCCGTACTGGGACTGGTCGCTAGGGCAACCCGTGGACGTGCGGATTGCTTCCAACGCGCCCAAAACAGAATTATTCCTTAACGGAAAATCGTTGGGAACGGGACGCGATTTCATAGTCCCCTACGAGCCGGGCGTCTTGAAAGCTATAGCCTACGACAAAAACGGAAAGGTGCTGGCCGAAACCGAAAGAAAATCCTTCGGAGACGCAGAAAACCTCGCGATAGATATAAAACAAATCGGTGAGCTGGCCTTCGTAGAAATCACCACGGTGGACAAAGACAATAATCCCGTAGAAAACGCAAACAACCGCGTAATAATCGACATGAAAAACGGCGAGTTGCTGGGTCTCGACAATGGCGACTCCACCGACTACGACCAATATCAAAACACAAACCACCGCCGTCTGTTTAATGGCAAGCTCATTGCGATTATCAAAAAAGACGAAAATGATAAAGCAAATTTTACGCTGTCATTCGACAAAAACGATATACCCATCCGCAAAATCGAGCTTTTACGCGACGGCGACAATGTTTCCGCAAAAATTCATCCGCAAAATGCCACACACAAGGCGTTAGAATGGCGGCTTTCCGACGCCGCGGGGATAGACAGTCCGTTGGCACGGCTCACCGTAGATGAAAATGATAAAAGCTGCGCAAGCCTGCAATTCAAAGGCGATGGTGAGGTGTATGTACGCTGCACCGCAAACAACGGACGAGACCATGTTAGCCTAATTTCCGTGCTGCCCGTGCAAATCGATGGCTACGGCAAACCCTTCCCCGACCCTTACTCGTTTATCTCCGGTGGCCTGTATAACGCGGGCAACGATACCGTCACAAACGGAAACGAGCGCGGCATTGCCACCGCTCGCGACAGGGAGAGTATCGTCGGCTTTACCGACCTGGACTTCGGCAAATTTGGCGCGGACGAGATTACGCTATGGCTCTTCCCGTTAAGCGGCGAGCCGTTTGATTTTGAGATATGGCGCGGCCTGCCCGATACAGTGAATTCAATGAGAAACTTCGAATTAATTCACTGCGGCGGTGAGCTTCTGCTAAACGCGCACTACGACAAAGGCACAATCTGGAACACGTATCAGGAGGTCACCTACAAGCTCCCGCAAAAGCTACACGGGATACAAACGCTGGGCTTGGTTTTCCGTCAAAAAGTGCATATTAAGGGCTTCCGATTCAAGTCCAAAACCTACGAAAAAATCCCCTTCGCAGCCTGCGACAATATCTACGGCGATTCCTACGAAATCATCGACCCCGCCATAGAAAAAATAGGCAATAACGTAACGATTACCTTCGCCGCCGTTGATTTTGAAAAAAGCGCGCAAGCCCTTGAATTAAGCTGGCGGTCGAGGCTTCCGCAAAACACAATCCGCATGATTTTTACCAACGACGACGGCGAGGAGTTTGCAAATATGCTAACCCTGCCGGAAAGCGCGAGCTTGCTCGCGAGCGCGGGCTACGCGCAAAAAACCCTTCCCCTGCAAACCTCGCTAAACGGCAAGGGACAGGTAAGCTTTATCTTCCTGCCCGGATCGGAAATTGATTTGGAATATTTGCGATTCACTTCTTAGGAATACTCACAAACAACCCTTCATCCTGTGTGATATCAACGTATCCGTTTTGGGAAAATATTTGCTTTAGATAAGCAGAAAAAATCTCGTCATTATGGGATATGATTTCGCTTACGTTGCCCATGCCGCGATATGACAAGAAATATTCCATGAGATAATCAAACTCCGTGATATGCAAATTATTTTCAAATCTTTTTAATTCGACGGAGGAAAAATGTTTTTTTAGCAGTTCCTCTCCGTTTTCTAGGCCGAAATTTTTAACCATATCAACAAGCACAGAATCTATTTTGTTGTCGAAATTATAAAAAATTTCGGTGACTTCCTTTAGGTTGTTTTTTCCGAATGCAGCCGCGAAAAAAACTCCGTCGGGCTTTAAAACTCCGGAGATTTCAGACAAGGCCTTCTCGACATTAGGCACATGGTAGAGCATGTAATTTGCGATTACAATATCAAAAGAATCATTGTCGTAAGGCAAGTTTTGTGCGTCAATTACGGCATAATCCTCTATAAAATCAAGCCCGCTTGTATTCTCCTTTGCAGAATCAAGCATACCCTCCGAAAAATCGGACAAAACCAACTTTATGTCGGGGATTTTATTACATACCGCCTTCCAAAAAATTGCATTTCCGCAGCCAAGCTCCAACACACGTTGGTTAGCCTTCAGGCAAAAATTTTGCATCAGAAAATTACCCCACCCCTGCTTGCCCGTACTAAATTGCTTTTTTACCCGTATTCGGCTGTCCAAATTGCCATCCGTGCCGTATTGGTTTTTTATTACCTCGGGTGTTGTTATATTTTTCATTTTCTTCACCTCGTGCTAACCGTATCATAATTTGCTAAAAATATAAATGATTTGGAATATTTTCGATTTCACGATATAATAAATCAAAAGTATCGCGCAAAGAACGTGCGATTTTCAAGGGAGTTGATAAAATGTCAAAATTACTAAAAGCGGGCATAATAGGCTGTGGCGGAATAGCCAACCAAAAGCATATGCCGGCAATTCAAAAAACGGGCATGGTTGAGATGGTGTCATTCTGTGATATAAAGCCTGAGCGTGCCACGGAAGCCGCAGAAAAATACGGCATATCTAACGCGACTACGTCCACGGACTACAAAGCCCTCGTAAACGACCCTGCCATTGACATAATCTACGTACTAACCCCTAACAAATCACATTCCGTCATAACAATAGCGGCACTGGAAGCGGGCAAGCATGTAATGTGCGAAAAGCCAATGGCAAAAACCTCGGCAGAAGCCCGCGCCATGGTAGCCGCCGCAAAAAAAGCGGACAAGGTGTTAACAATCGGCTACCAAAACCGCTTTAAGCCGGAGGCCGCATACATCAAAAAATGCGCCAACAGGGGCGACCTTGGGGACATCTACTTTGCTAAGGCTCATGCGTTGCGTCGCCGTGCTGTTCCTACATGGGGTGTATTTCTTGATGAGGAGGAACAGGGAGGCGGCCCGCTGATAGATATTGGCACGCACGCCCTCGACCTCGCGTTATGGTTTATGAACAAATATAAGCCAAAATCCGTAATGGGAAGCGTCTTCCACAAGCTAAACGAAAACGGCGACTGCGGAAACGTCTTTGGCCCATGGAATCCAAAGGAATTTACGGTAGAAGACGCCGCATTTGGCTACATTACCATGGAAGACGGCTCTACAATTATTCTGGAATCCAGTTGGGCATTAAACACCCTGCAATATGGCGAAGCAAAAGCCACTATCTGCGGCACAAAGGGCGGCGCGGATATGTGGGACGGAGTACGAATAAACGGCGACGACTTTGGTAAACTGTACGAGAAAAAGCCCGCACTTGGTGCGGACGGCGTGGATTTCTTTATGGGCGGCGGGAATTCTGCGGAGGTGGAGGAGCAGCTTTCCTTCCTTAATGCAATCATAAAGGGTGAGCCGCTTACTGTTCTTCCGGAGGAGGCCTGCATTGTGACGGAAATCCTGGAGGCCATCTACGAATCCGCAAAAACAGGTAAGCTAGTGACGTTCTGATATGACGGCGGACGGCGTAAAGGTTTTATTTGACCTGCAAAGCGCGTTAAAAAAAAACGAAGCTTTATTTAGCGACGACAAAAATTTAATAATAGAAGTGGAAGACATAAAAACGATTTCCGTAGCAAAAAGAAGCTCCGACACAGACGGCTTTACCTTCCCGATTTCTAAAGACCTTTCGCCGGGCGACAGGGTGACTATCACGGGCAGGGTAGCGGGAAAATCCCCCATAGGCGGCTGGTGCTTTGAGCTTCTTTTGTGTAGCGTCGGCGGCGAATGCAAGGCGATACAGCAGTTTTTCCCCGGCCGCGACAGAATGTACGCGCTCTCATATGTTATGGATAAAATCGGCGCGGAAGAAATTCAACTGGTAACGCGCACACGAGTGAGCGGGATGAAGCCTTCGGATTTTTTTGTTGACGGCATTTTAATTACACGCGCTTTGGGCAATGCCTTGGTAGATACCCGCAGCGTCGTTTACATAATGGAAAACGACCGCTTGTTGGAAGAACTGGACGGCGGCGGCTACTCCGAGTATCTTTTTGCCACGGGCGACCCGTTGTATACAATTTACGATGACAATTTAAACGACGGAAAAAAATCCATAAGAATAAGCCGCAGGGTAAACGACTGGGATGGTCTCGATATACGTATTTCGCTGATGAATTTCCTGCATACCAACCGCTACGTCGTAAGGGTAACAGGCCGCGTAGACGGCAACGCCCCTCCCGACTCAGAAATAACTCTTCAGCTTTTGCCAAGCTACCAATGGCGCGGCACAAAGTCCGTAAAAGACGACCAAAGCTTTGTGCTGCTGCACGCCTTCACCCCGCAGGAGCTGGACGCTACCGAAAGCATAAGAATAACAACAAACCAAACGGCAAAAAATATGGCGTTTATCATAACCAGCATAGAAGTGTTTGTGCTGGACTAGCTTGGGTGTTCCTTTCTGCCTTACATATTTACCGTTTTTCCATGGGAGAAGGAGTACAGCAGTGTTTCCTTCACCTCCATTTTGGTGGCTTTTGAAAGAGCCTGCTTATAAATATCCAGTTGAACTTTATGATTTTTCGCCCAGTTTTCCAGCGTGCCTGTGATGTGGTCGCTTTTGTAGTCTACAAGGACTAACGCGCCGTCCTCTTCGAAGTGGCAGTCTATTATGCCGTGGACGAGGATTGTGTCTTCCTCGGGGGCTTCGGGGTAGAGTTGGATGGCGGGAAGGGCTAATACAAATGGGGTTTCGCGGTAGAGCTTGCCCTGCGCGGCGGCTTTTCGGATTCTGGCGGACAGGGGGGAGTTGGCCAGGTGTACGATTTTTTCTTGGGGGATGGCGGCGGCGTCTTCGGGGGTTAGCAGGTTTTTGTTGATTAGAGCTTGGATTAGGTCGGAAACGGTGGCGGGGGTGGTATGGGCATTGTAGTCTATATGCTCGGTGATTACGTGGAGTGCCGAGCCTAAGCGGGCGGGGGTGATTCCGCTTTCTTCCTTTATGAACGCAGGCGGCTCAAAGGTAGGCGCGGGGGTGTCGCGGAAACTGGAATCGGGTGTGATATCGTACAGCCGTTTTATTTCGGAAATGGATAGCTTGGAAGGCAGTGCAGGAGCGGCTTCGGACGCTTTTTTCAAAATCATCCGGCTCTTTTCGACTGACGATATTTTACGGTCGGTTGAAATTTTTTCGATTTCTATGTCCATGGTATGCTCGCGGATTTTGAAGATACTTTCGGCTTCCTCCGCGTGGTCGATGACGCAGGGCATTAGCCAATCGAGGTAGCCGGCTGCGTTTATGTTGTCTGCCCATTTTTCCTTGGCGGCTTGCAGGTTTTTTGCGCGGCCTGTAAGAATTAGAATGTCTTGGGCGCGGGTCATTGCTACGTATAGGCAGCGGAGTTCTTCGGATAGGTTTTCGCGGCGGGTTAGGCGGGACAGGCCAAAGCGAGCAAGGGTGTTTGCGCGGGTGCGCAGCGCGGTGTCCACGTAGTACGCCCCCACCCCTTGGACAGAATGCAAAATCACAGGGCGTCGCTCGTCGTCGGTATTAAATTTTTTGGCCAAAAAAGCACAAATCACCACAGGGAATTCCAGCCCCTTGGATTTGTGGATTGTCATTAGTCGCACCTTGTTTGCAGCGTTTGTGGTTGGCTCCGCCGCGCTTGCGACATTACCCGCCTCGCTAAGCCGCTCGATATAGCGGACAAAATGGAAAAGCCCCTTTAGGCTGGTCTGCTCAAACTCAATCGCCCGCTCCAAAAGAAGCCGCAAATTAGCCTGCCGCAGCTCACCGTTTGACATATTTAAAACATGCGAAGGATAAAGCGTAGTATCGTAAATCAAACCAATTAAGCGATTTATCGGAAGATAAACGGCAGCCTCGCGCCATTTTGCGAGGTCGGCCAAAAACTCTTTTGCTTTTTGCGAATGGATTAATTTTTCGTAAAAGCCCGTGCCTTCGTGTTGGCTTATTTCGTATAGGTCGTCGGCGTTTAGTGCATACACGGGGCTTGTCAACACGGTTATCAACTCAACATCCTGTCGCGGATTATCTATCACACGTAAAAACGCAACAGCCGTTTTTATTTCCTGCTGCTCAAAAAAGCCCTCGTTTATGTCGGCAATAGCGGGGATTCCATAAGCCTTTAGCTCCTCAATCACCTCACCCGCAATCCTCGAAAAACTACGCGTGATTATCGCAATATCCCCAAATCCATACCCCTGCCCAACAAGCTCAACTATACACTTAGCCAAAACTCGGGTCTCGGCAATTACATTAGAAATCGGCTCGTCGCTATCGTCCTCGTCGGTGGTTTCGTCATTTTGGTCCAGCAGCTCCAGCCATATTTTTTGTGGCGGAGGGTAATCCCCTCGCCCGGGGTGCAACGCAGCAGAATCATCATACTCCACATCCCCCAATTGACGATTCATCAACCTCGAGAAGAAAAAATTAACCGCATCCAAAACCTCTGGGCGACTACGGAAATTATGTGAGAGGTCTATGCGGACAGCTTCGCCGGACGTACCAAAACTTTGATATTTTTTCAAAAACAACTCCGGGTTGGCGCGGCGGAAGCGGTATATGCTTTGTTTTACGTCGCCTACCATAAAGCGGCGTTCTGCTACAGCGGTTAGGATTAGGTCTTGGATTTCGTTGGAGTCTTGGTATTCGTCTATTAGGACTTCGTGGTATTTTTGGATATCGGCGGGGGTCATGTCCTCGGGGCCGCTGGGGTATAGAATGCGGATTGCGAAGTGTTCCAAGTCGGAAAAATCCATTATATTGCGGGCGCGTTTTTCTGTGGCGTAGGCGTCGGAAAATTTTATGGCTAGGTTTAGCAGCGCGTTTATGCGTGGTGCTAGGGCTTGCAGGTCGTTTAGCATTTTTTGCGGCGGTGCGAAAAACACGCCTTTTTCCAAGGCCTTTATGCGTTCTTTTACGGCTTTGTTGCGAAGGCGTTGGGCACGTTCTTTTAGCTCGGTGTCCACGTCATCCTTTGCGGTAATCGTCGGTAGTCGCCCCCACGAGATTGCACGGAATGCCTCATACATCTCGTCGAAGCCGCCGATTTTGAAACTGCGGAGCATTTCTGCTTCGTCTCGTAGCTTGTCTGCGTATTTTTGAGGGCCGCCGGGTAGGTTGCAGATATTTATTGCTTTTTCCAGTGCGGCGATTGCGGCTTCCAGTCCGTGTTTTATTTCTTCGCAAGCGATTTTTGCCCATGGGGTTTCATCCAAATTGCTTAAATTTTCAAAAGAAGCGGCATAGCGTTTTGCCGCTTCTTTTGGGAAAGGGTCGCTTTCCATAAAGTTAAATAAGCCCAGCACAAGCGTCTCCAGCCGTCCATCGGTGGTTTTTCCGCCGTATACGTCGGCCAGGTCTATGAAATCGGCGTTGTCTTCGCGTTGGTATTCCGCTTCGAAAAGCTCGTTTAATACCTGCTGCCGAACAAGGCTAAGCTCCGCGTCGTCTGCGATTTTAAAGGCGGGGTCGATGTCTACCGCTTGGAAATTTTCGCGGATAAGCTTGCGGCAAAATGCGTGTATGGTGGAAATATCCGCCGTAGGCAGCAAAGCCGCATAGTGAGAAAGCCCCTCATTATCGTGGAGCTTTTTTTCGATACGCTCGCGCATTTCTGCGGAGGCCGCCTCGGTAAAGGTCACGACGAGTAGCCTGTCCAATCCCACGCCTTCCGAGATATGCCGTACTATCCGCTCGGTAAGTACGGCGGTTTTGCCCGAACCTGCGGCGGCGGATACCAGGATTTCTTGCGCGTTGTTTGTGATGGCGTCCAGTTGCGCGGGGGTAAATTTTGTCATCGGCAGCTCCTTTTTCTTCCTAGAGCGAATTCAATGAGAAACCGTCCCGACGGAGCGGCGGCGAAAAACCGTGTTTTTCGCGGTTTTGCCGCGACAGACGGGACGAATTTCGAATTAATTCGCTATAACAGTGTA
>Ga0209755_10000392_pt1 | contig 81854 bp, 65 predicted proteins | sample TergutCo191P1_FD_187301 | JGI IMG/M metagenome (GOLD analysis project Ga0209755, IMG submission 187301) | Cornitermes sp. P1 segment gut microbial communities from Petit-Saut dam, French Guiana - Co191P1 (SPAdes) (version 2) | ecosystem: Host-associated > Arthropoda: Insects > Digestive system...
AAAATTTTGGCGAATGGGGAATAACAACAAACCCTCAGCACAGGGACACCCTGTCGCGTACCGAGAATCACGGCGGAAATGTCATGATATATATATGGTCGGCAGGCGTCGATTTAAACAGCGAAGAAGACGACGAAGAGATGCAGGCGGCTACAAAACTTTTAACTGTGAACAAAGGCGAGCCTGTCATAGAATGGCCTGATACATTTGAAGTGTCTTTTTTCCAGACTCTCTCGCATATCAAAATGGGTTATATGTATACCAGCGTAGAAGGCGAGTTCACATGGGAGAATCAAGATGTTCCGCTCGGTGAATTAGGCAGGAAAAAATACAAGCTGACATTTACGCCTGAAGATGCAATAAATAACAATGTTGTTACGCGCAATGTAGAAGTGGAATCACGTCTTATGGAAGTAATATGGGTTAATCCCGGAACTTTTCTTATGGGAAGCCCTGAAGATGAAAGCGGACGCCCGCAGCTGGAAACAGCTTGGGATTATGTTAACGAACCTTTGCATACAGTAACGCTTACAAGGGGTTTTTACATGGGCAAGTATGAAGTAACTCAGGAACAGTATGAAAAAGTTATGGGTTCAAATCCAAGTTCTTTTAAAGGAGAGCTGGGCTTACCCGTTACTAATGTAAGATGGATCGATGCTATCGCGTTTTGTAATAAACTTAGCGTAATGGAAGATTTAGACCCCGTATACTTCATAGATGGAAATTCAAATCCCGATGATTGGTCAAGTATAGGTGATTATACTTATAATACAGTGTTTTCCTGGAGTGAAACAGCCAACGGCTACCGTTTGCCTACAGAGGCAGAGTGGGAATACGCCTGCCGCGCGGGAACAACTACGGCATTTAACACAGGATCAATTATCAGCGAAAATACAGGTTGGTACGCGGGAAATACAAGCAGTATACGAGAAGTCGGGCAGAAACACGCTAATGCATGGGGTTTTTACGATATGCACGGAAATGTATTCGAGTGGTGCTTTGACAGATACGATGAATATTTTTACAAAGAAGGGCAGATTGATCCATACAACGATACTTTTGCCCGTGATGGTCGCGTGTATAGGGGCGGCGCATTTAGCTCCAGCTACATTCCTATCCGTTCCGCTGCACGATCGCATGAAGACAGCAGCGGTAACTCTGATAATGCTATTGGCTTTCGCGTTATCCGTTATTAAAGGAGAAAAATATGAAAACTAAAATAAATATAATTTGTTTATTAACCGCGTTGTTCATGTCCGCTTTTATTTTTTCTTTTATATCGTGCGAAGAGGAAAAGCCTGAAGAACCACCTCACGTCCACCAATGGGGCGAATGGACAATAAGAATTGAGCCTAACGAAACAGAGGACGGAGAAGAAATCAGAAGATGTCTTGTTCCAGGATGCAAGGGAATAGAAAGAGAAGAAATTCCGCCTTTAGGCGTTATAACAGGAGATTTTTCGTTCTTGTTAATCAACGGCGGCACTGCCTACTCTGTCGCCAAGGGAACGTCAACTGATCCTGAAATAATAATCCCTGCTACTTATGAAGGGCTTCCTGTGGTCGCTATAAGAAATAACGGCTTTCAGTCTTATAGAACAATGATAAGCCTTGTGATACCGGACAGCGTAACAAGTATAGGGAATTCCGCCTTTATTAACTGCGCGGATCTCGACAGCATTACAATAGGAGGCGGAGTAACAAGCATAGGCAATAGAGCGTTCGGGAATTGTTCGAGCTTATTGAGCATTATAATACCTGATAGTGTAACAAGTATTGGAGAGAGAATATTTCAAGGCTGCACCAAGCTAACAAGTATTTCGATACCGGATGGTATAGTGAGCATAGAAAGCAGGACTTTCCAGAATTGTACAGGGCTTGAGAGTATTACGATAGGAAGCGCAGTAAAGAGTATAGAAATAGATTCCTTTGACGGCTGCACAAAACTCGTTAATATCGATGTAAGTGAAAATAACGAAAATTACGCGAGCGCAGGGGGAATCCTCTACGACAAACCGATAACAGGAATTGTTTACATACCGGTTGCGGTAGGCGGAAGCGTTGAACTGCATGACGCTGTAAAAATTATACATGAAAGAGAATTTTACGGCAGAAGCAATCTGGAAAGTATAAAAATGGGAAACAATGTAATCAGCATAGGTAATGAAGCCTTCGCTAATTGCGCTAATCTGACAAGCGTTACAATGGGAAGCGGTGTTATGGTTATAGGAAACGGAGCGTTTGAAAATTGCGCGGCGCTAGGAAGCGTAACAATACCGGGCAGTGTAATAAATATTGGCAACAATGCGTTTAGTAACTGCGGTAATTTAACAAATTTAACAATAACAAACGGCGTAACAAGTATTGGAGACAGCGCTTTTTATGAATGTAAAAAAATCACAAGCCTTGTAATACCAGACAGCGTAATAAGTATAGGTGATGGCGCGTTTTATAACTGCACAGGGCTTGTAAGTCTTACAATAGGCAGCGGCGTTACGAGCATAGGAAACGAAGCGTTCAGAAACTGTACAAACTTTACAAGCTTAACAATACCGAATAGCGTAATAACCATTGGTAACAACGCGTTCACTAATTGCGTTAAGCTGGTGAATGTTACGATACCAGGCAGCGTAACAAGTATTGGAGACAGCGCGTTCAGCAATTGCGCGGGTCTTACTTCTGTTAATATAGGGAACAGTGTAGAAATAATAGGCAACGGCGCGTTCAGCAGCTGCGCAAATTTAAGTAATGTTACGATAGGAAGCGGCGTAAAAAGCATAGGTTACATGGCTTTTGCCAACTGTAAAAACCTTAAGAGCATTACAATACCAAATGGCGTAACAACAATAGGCGGCGCCGCCTTTGTCAGTACAGGTATTACAAGCATTTCCATGCCTGACAGTGTAACTGTAATCGGCGATATGGCTTTTAATGGCTGCTCTCTTACAAGCATTACAATACCAAACAGCGTAACGAGTATAGGACAGTATGCTTTTGCGAGTATCAGCGGTTTAACGGCTGTTACAATACCGAACAGTGTAATAACAATAGGCGACGGAGCGTTTAATAACTGCGTGAACCTTGCAAGTGTTACAATAGGAAACAGTGTAAGAAGCATAGGTAACAGCGCCTTTGCCAACAGTAAAATTACAAGCATTACAATACCGGACAGCGTAATAACTATCGGTGATAACGCGTTCTTTCAGTGCACCGAATTAACAAGTGTTATAACAGGAAACAGCGTAGAGCGTTTTGGTAATTATGCGTTCCAAAATTGCGGTAAATTGTTAAACGTTACGATACCCGACAGCGTAAAAAGTATTGGTAACAGAGCCTTCTTTCGGTGTGAAAAATTGACAAGCGCTGCGATGGGAAAAAGCGTAACGAGTATTGGTTATGGCGCGTTTGATGGGACTGCATTGACGAGCGTTACAATACCCGACAGCGTAACGAGTATCGGTTATGAAGCGTTTGCTGATACTAAATTGACGAGCGTTACAATAGGCAGCGGCGTAACGAGTATTGGTAATGGAGCGTTTACTGGTACTAAATTGACGAGCGTTACAATACCCGACAACGTAACGAGTATGGGTGACTACGTGTTCGCTAGTTGCTATGAATTGGAAAGCTTTGTGATAGGGAAAGGTGTAACTGTAATCAGCAATATGGCTTTTTATTACTGCATATCTCTTTCAAGTATTACAATACCAGACCACATAACAACTATAGGTGACGATGCATTCGTTAGATGCGAGGGTCTTGAGACAGTTATAATTGGAAACGGTGTGAAAAGTATTGGTAACCGCGCGTTCGCAGAATACGTAAAGATTACAAGCATTACAATACCGGCAAACGTAACAAGTATTGGTGTGAATGCTTTTCTCACTGTTAACAGTGTAACTTTTCAAGGTTTAATTCCTGCGGAAAATCTACTTGTTGAAGAGGGATGGGGTGGGAGTGTTATTACGTCATTCAACGGAGACCTGAGAGATAAATATTTAGCCGGAGGCATAGGAACATATATTAGAACTGGCAGTTCTGGAAACTATGTATGGATAAAACAGTAGGGGGTAGGAGTTTCTGACCACGGACCACATGTAACCAAGCTGCATTTGCACGATACTTTGCAAAGTATCGTGTTGGTTCGTGTGGTTCGTTGCAGAAATTCATGGAATTTTGATTGACAAAATTGCAATTTTAGGTTAAATTTTAAACATCCTCGAAAGAGGACAGCCACTTGAGGAGACTTTGTGGTCTCATTTTACCGAACCCGATTTTGCTTTTGCAAGGTCGGGTGATTTTTTAATTGACGTTTTCAAATATTTACATTATACTTTCCTTATGGTCGGTTGAGTCACGTCATGGACGTTAGTCTCGGGGGGTCATTTTGACAGCATCGGGACGTCTCCTGACCTTGTTTTTTCTCCATACATCAAAAACCATCAAGAAATCTTTAGATTCATGTATTTCCGCAAGCAGTTCAATGTTTCCGTTAATATCTTTAATAAATGAAATCACTTCATTTTGCTGATGTTTCCTATTTGACATTTTTATTTCATCTGCATTATTAATGATATCAACAGCTTTTAAGAGATCGTCAGGTTCTAAATTATGTTTCTTCTGACTTGAATGGATAATCCCATGATTATCAATCCCTATATTACTAACATTTTTCTTAATTCTGGTTTTTGTATTTTCTGTCGTTTCTCCGATTTTAATTTTTTTATTTTTATCTCCTTTACTATTAAGAGAATGTTTAATAAAATTTTCATACTCTTCCAGTGATTTAATTACCGGGATTTTGCTCCATTTTTTGAGACGTTTTGTGTTTTCTGACCTGCTATTACGGGGTTCTTCTTGCAATCATAGGCTCATGGTTTTACAAGTAATTTAACTTGCATTTAAGCTCTGAATTATTCCAAAGCAGCCAAAATTTTATTTTGGGGTCTTTTTATAAGTTTAGCCTTTTGAGAAGAAAAATACAAGGAAACATGTAATTTCTCAATCTCTTCTGACAGCTTTATACAGTGCTTCTTTTGTTATCTCTGTCCAGATTGGTCTGCCGTGAGGGCAGCGCGGATCGGGTAACGCAAGGGCTTCTACGCCGATTGCGAATGCTGTTTCATCATCAGGGTGGTCGCCGTCTTTAATCGCCGCGCGGCAGCAGTATGTCGCAGCCCAGCGTTTTGCCATATCTTCGCCTGCGGTGCGCAGGTTTAAAATTTCTTTAACAGTTTGAGCGTCGCTTAGCCGCCAATCCGCCGGAAGGGCGTCAATGCGCCAGCCGTCTTCGTCTTTTTCAATCTCAATGCCAAGCGATGACAATTCTCCGCGTTTTTCTGCCAGAAACGCGTCTTCGTCTTCACTTTCGGTTGTAAACGGAATGGGTGCAAGCAATTCCTGTTTGGGTACAGGTTCACTCAAAAATTTATCATAGAGTATCCGCTCATGCGCTGCATGCTGATCAATTATATAAAGCCTGTCATTCCATTCGATTAAAATAAATAAACCAAATAGTCTTCCAACATAATTCATTGTTCCTTGTGAATTCGTTACAGAAGAGTTTTCGCCAGCTTCGAAGCTAAGGTTCGGCAAAAGCGCAGAGCCCGCAGAGTTATAGTTTATTATCTTTTCCGTTCCTGCAGAGCTGCGATTAGTTTCATGATTTTTATTATTATAAGAGAAAGAAAATTCTTCTCCCAGTTCTTCCCTTTGCGCCTTTGCGTCCTGGCGAGGGAATCCTCTATTCAATCCTTGTGCATCTTCGCGGGAAGTTTTTACATATAAATTATGAAAAAATGCCTTAACCGTTCCTGAGACAACGCGGTGAATTGCGCCTGGGTCGCGGAAACGAACTTCGCGTTTTGCCGGATGTATGTTAAAATCCGCAAGAGACGGGTCTATATCAATGTAAACAGCGCCGATTGGGTGAGTGCCGTTTGGGAACCATCCCTGACTGCCGTATTCCATCGCCTGAACAAGAGAAAAATCCTGCACTCTTCTTCCGTTAGCGAAAACATAGAGCTGCCTTCTGTCGTTCCTGTAAAGTTCAGGGCCGCCGATTACAATAACCGCGCTAAAACCCTCTCCCTGCGCGTTTATTTCATGCAGGAAAGATTCTTCGCCGGGTGATAAAAGCGCGGCGGCAAAACGTTCTTTTTTTACCGGAACCGCAGGCAGAAAATCTTTTAATTTGCCGTCTTGCACATAACGGAAATTAACAGCGTTAAACGCAAGCGCCTTATCAATAAACGCCTGCCTGCAAAGACCCGCTTCACTTCCTTCCCTTTTTAAAAACCTTTTGCGCGCGGGGATGCTTTCAAAAAGATTTACAGCTCTTACAGTCGAACCTTTTGTTCTGCGGGTTTGTTCGATTTTCTGCGGATTGCTCTCTGAAGGACCAACATCAAGCAGCCATGCTTCCCTGCCGTCCATGCTTGTAATTATTTCTAAACGCGAGACAGAGCAGGCTGCGGCAAGCGCTTCTCCGCGGAAGCCAAGGCTTTTTGCCGTATCTAAATCGTCAAGCGAGCGTATCTTGCTTGTCGCGTGAGTTTGCGGGCATAACTCCAGGTCTTCGCGCGGCATTCCGCTGCCGTCGTCACAAACTTCAACTTTTTTGCAGCCGCCTTCTTCGATTGATAATTCAATATTTAAAGAACCAGCATCTATCGCGTTGTCAAGAAACTCGCGCACTAACGCGGCGGGGCGGTCAATGACTTCGCCCGCTGCGATACGTCTGGCTTCTTCGGGCGGTAAAACTTTTATGCGCTGCACATTATCCCTCTGTGTTGAATAATTCCAGCTCCGGCGATTCATCAGCGGGCGCTTCAGAGGAATTCATTAAAACTTCAATGCGGTTTTCGATTTTTTCAAGGTCTTTCTCGAGCGCGCGCGCAAGACGTATGCCTTCTTCAAAAGCCGCCAGCGCTTCATCCAGGGGAATATCGGTTTTACGAATCTGTTCTCCAAGCTTCTCAAGCCGCCCAAGCCGCTCTTCGAAACTTTTTGTATTACTCTTTGCTGCCGCCGCGGCCGCAGTTGATTTTTTTGCCATTTTATCTCCTTACTGTCAAATCTCGGTACCAGCCACAACGGTTTCAATCTTGCCTTTTAAAGGCCTGATGTTAAGTGTGTCGCCTTTTTTAACGTTTGCCGCGCTGCGTATAACTTTGCCCTCGCTGTCGGTCACTACAGAGAAGCCTCTTTCCATGGCGGCTAACGGGCTGCCCGCTTCGATGACCGCCGCCGCGAGTTCTATCCTTTTTTTAAAATTGGAACTTAAGTTTGATATAGCGCTTATCAGATCTTCTTTCGCGTCATCAAGCCGGACAAGGCGCGGCTGCAGGATAGAACGTATGCGGTATTCCATGTCCTGCGGATCAAATGGTTTTAATAATAGCCTGGCTCTTTCAAGACGTGTGCGTATAACATTGAACAGTTCACCTGCAATTCTTTGAATAAAGTCAGGGATGGCCGCTAAATTTTCGCTGACAAGTTCCGCGGCGGCGGAAGGAGTCGGCGCTCTTAAATCTGCCGAAAAATCGCATAGAGCCCAGTCAATCTCGTGTCCGACAGCGCTTACAACCGGAATCCCCGATTTCGCGACAGCGCGGACAACTTCCTCATCGGAGAAGGGTAAAAGATCTTCCAGAGAGCCGCCGCCTCTTCCCACGATTAAAACATCCGCAAGTTTCCATTTATTTGCTTGTTTTATCCGCGCGGCAATTATCGAAGCGGCTTCATCTCCCTGCACAGGAGCTGGTAAAATTATCACCTTTATGCCGTTTGCGCGTCTTTCAAGAATATTTAAAATGTCTCGTACAGCCGCTCCCGTAGGAGAGCTTACAACACCAATGACGGCAGGGAAGCGCGGAAGCGGACGTTTCCTTTCAGCGTCAAAAAGCCCTTCTGCCGCCAGTTTTTGTTTTCTTTTTTCAAGCAGGGCAAGGATTTCACCAGCGCCCGCAATTTCCATTTCGTCACAGACGATGGAATAAGTTCCGCGCGGAGCGTAAACAGAAAGGCTTCCGCGCACGCGCAGCAGCATCCCGTCTTTCGGCTCAAAAGTCAAACTGCGCAGCTTGTTTTTAAACATCACAGCGTCAATTTTCGCGCCTGAGTCCTTCAAACTAAAATACAAGTGCCCCGAACTTGCCGGCCTGCAGTTGGAAATCTCCCCTTCAACGCAAATAACAGAAAAAGAGCCTTCCAAATTAATGCGGATTTGTTCGGTTAATTCACTGACAGTTAAAGGAGCAGCCATTTGTAAATTATAACGGGAAAATTGAGAGGTTTCAATTACATGGAGTTTACATTTTTAACGTAACGCGTTTTCTACAGCTTTTATGATTGATTTACTGCTTGCAGTCGCTCCGCTGACAGCGTCAATATTCAAGTTTTGTTTTTCTATAATTTGCTCGATAATCTTTTCTGCTTTTTTCCCAACAGGAGAACAAAAGTGTTCTGTTATTTCTATATTTGTTATTCTGTTGTTTTGAACATTTACATCGACTGTAACTTTAATAGGTGTACCTGATAAGTCATACATTCCGCGGTAAATACCGTCACTTAATTGGCTCAAATCGGGCATTTGAGCGGTAATATTTTTATATGCTGTCGAACAGCTCATAATAAATATACTAATTAAAGCAATTACTAATAATTTCTTCATTTTATTCTCCTTATGATATACATAATATGTATAACTTTATTTCTTCCAATTAAATTATCTGAAAGTATAAGCAAAACCGGTATATAATTTTGTCATAAGTAAAAAGTTTTCCGTTACTTTCATCGGCTTTACGGGAGTAATGTAAACCGGCACTTCAAGCCCTAATATTAGTTTTAATGGATTACTCACCTGCCAATTCAACTGCCCGCCGGCGAACCACATGCTTAATTCATCAGATGTTTCAAGACTTTTTCCCCTTCTGTAATCTCTTGAATAAATTTGATACCCGGCAATAATATTCCCGTTCACTTTGGAATTCTTGGCGTAAAAATCCAAACAGCCGCCGAATCTTGTCAGCGTATCACTTACAACAAGGTATTCGTCCTTCTGTCTTGTTAAATTTTTATAATTTGCGTTGAATGATAATATCAAATTGCCAAGCCAGAAACCGGCTTTTACACCGGCGGTTTCTCTATGATTCGCGCTAAGAAAGTCAATTTGAGTGCCCAAAGCAGAGGAGCCGGATATCGATACATAGAAAATTCCTGGAAAAGTCAGCTCTAATTCGCCGATTATCCCCGCGTTAGGGGTTTCAACGCTGTCTGTCATGCCTAAAAATGGGCCAAATTCAAATCTAAAGCGGTCAGATCGGGATGCAAGCCTGAAATTCAAGCTATTTTGCAGGATATTGTCCCTTTCTATGTTTAAAATGAAGGATAATGACCCATTAAATTCGTGACTAAAGGTAAAATTTGCAATACCATACGGATATGGTCCGAATTCGTCGCCTGCTTCGGTGTGTGATCTGGTTTTATCGGGATGAAATGACATTCCATTGACTCCTGCGGTGATTTCAAGTTCAAATGCGTCCAACCACCCCGGAACCATTGTAATAAATAATGCTAAACATACGTATTGTAAAAAACGCCGTTTCATATTATATATTCTAATACTTCCGGCAATAGAAAGCAATTCTAGAGCCATTTTTATGAAAGATGTCCATTTTATCAATATTATGGAGCTAATTCTTCTTTATTTGCGTAAATCGTGGCTTGACTTTTAGGCATTTTTGTTAGATTATTGATAATATGAGTGATTATCTTGATCCTAATAATGAAGAACTTCTCAAGGACTTTTTCAGTGAAGCGCAAATGCAGGTGGACCAGATGGAACAAAATGTATTAGTTCTTGAAAACGAGGGTGCCAATAAAGACGCCGTGGACGAGATTTTCCGTGCTGCTCATACGCTCAAGGGCGGATCTGCAACCGTGGAAATGATGGAACTTTCACACTTCACACATCTTGTTGAAGATGTTTTTGACGCTATCCGGTCAGACCAAATATCTGTAAACGGAGATGTTGTTGATGCGCTGCTTCAGGCAATCGATGTTATCAAAGCGATGCTTGACGAAAGGATGAACGGTTCGGTTTATAAAGATGATACATCCGCAATCGAAGGTAAGTTACGCGCATTACTAGGACCACAGGCGGCGAAAGCTCCCGCAAAAGCGCCTGCCAAGGCGCCACCGGCTCCGCCTCCACCCCCCGTTGCGGCTGCACCTGCAGCTTCTTCCGGCGGCTCTCTCTCCGAAAGAGATCTGGATGAGCTCAGAGAATCTGTAGACGGCGGAATGCCGATTTACAGAGTTTCAGTTAAATTCGATGAATCAAGTTTGATGAATACAGTCGGCGGTATTCAGGTTTACGCCGTTCTTAAAAGTTACGGAACCATTCTTAAAACAACTCCTGACTTTGAACAGCTTTATGCAGATAACTTTTTCCCGACAGTCGATTATTATATTGGGTCTAACGCGGATCCTCAGAAATTAAAAAAAGCTGTTATTCTTCCCGATGTCAGCTTGGATTCAACTGTTACAAATATTTCCGACATGAAACCTGCGGCGGCGGCAGCTCCCGCACCGGCTCCAAGACCAGCTGCGGCGGCTCCGGCGCCTGCACCGGCAGCGGCTCCCGCAGCAGCGGCAGCTCCCGCGGCGGCAGCGCCTGCACCGGCGGCAAAACCGACAGCAGCTAAAACAGCAGCTTCGGAAAAAAGCGCCGAAGACGCAAAAAAAGCCGGCAAGGAAGCGGGCTCTGTTTTACGCGTAGATTCAAAACGAATCGACGATCTTTTAAATCTTGTATCCGAAACTGTTATTACAAAAGCTACTTTCAACCAGATCAATATGCAGTTCGGAGGACTTACGAATCAGCTTCGCGATATCGAAAATCAATACCGCGATAAAATTAAAAACCTGTTCGACAGTCTGCCGGAATTTCTTGGACACATTCAGGAAGGCAAATCCATTAAAGATGTCCGCAAAGACATTAACGAAACATACGGCGATATTTTTACAATGTTTGACGGCTTCGAAACCGCGTTTAAAGGAAGCATCGCGAAGTTCCGCTCAACATCGCAGAACCTCGGGCGTATCACAGGCGAACTTCAGGAAGGTGTTATGCGCATCCGCATGGTTCCCATCAGCCAGATATTCAGCCGTTTCCCGCGTCTTGTGCGCGACCTTTCAAAATCGCTTAACAAAAAAATCAATTTGGTTATAGAAGGTGAAGACACAGAACTTGATAAAACAGTTGTCGATGATCTTCTCGATCCAATCATGCACTCTGTTCGTAACTCGATCGACCACGGTATTGAATCCGCGGAAGCCCGCAAAGCCGCAGGCAAGCCGGAGGAAGGCACTGTTCTTCTGAAAGCCGCCAACGAAGGTAACATGATTGTTATCGAAATCGGCGACGACGGCGGCGGTATCGATGTAGAAGCAGTAAAGGCAAAAGCCGTGGAACGCGGTATTATCAGCCCGAACAAGGTTCTTACCGATGTCGAAGCTTTCAACCTTATCTTTGAACCCGGTTTCTCCACCGCGAAATCAATTACAGCCATTTCAGGGCGCGGCGTAGGCCTGGACGTAGTCCGCCGCCAGATTGACGCCCTTAACGGTACTGTTACCGTTACTTCGGAACACGGCAAGGGAACCAAGTTTATTATTAAACTGCCTCTTACTTTGGCGATTATTCAGGGCTTGCTGGTCAGAGTCGGGCCGGAGATTTATTCCATACCGATTACATCGGTTATCGAAAGTTTGCGCATTAAACCGGAAGAAATCAAAAAGATCGACAACTACGAAGTTTTCAATATCAGAAGCGATGTTGTTTCGCTGCTGCGGCTTAACCGCCTGTTTGGAATCAGAACAGAGGAAGAGCAGGATTATCACTTTATTGTAATCGTTGGTACGGCAGAGAAAAAGATGGGCTTCATGGTAGACAGTTTAATCGGCGAAGAAGATGTCGTTATCAAGCCCTTGCGCGATCAATTTACAAACTCTCCGGGAATTGCCGGAGCTTCAATATTGGGAGATGGATCGGTTTCTCTCATTATCGATGTAAGCCAGCTCCTTGAGCTGGGACTCAAAAAAGAAATGGAGCAGCGCCGAATCCGCGAAGCTTCTGTAGGCGGAAGGTAAGATATGGCAACGAATGCGGTAGTCAGAGATTTAGAACAGGTAAACGCCGATTTGCAGGAACAGAAAGAACGTGTAGAGAATGTCGATTTTAAAATGGTCACATTCTCTCTTGCCGGAAAAGATTACGGCGTGGATATCATGAATGTAAAAGAAATCGCAAAGGCGGATAAATTTACTTATGTGCCCAACGCGGCGTCTTTTATCCGCGGCGTTTACAATCTGCGCGGCGATATTATCCCGATTATAGACCTTAGGCTTTTCTTCCATTTGCCTGTAGACAGAAAAACCGAAAGCCTTGAAAACATGCTTATCCTTCATATTAACGATCAGGTTTACGGAACAATCGTAGATAAGATCGATAAAGTTGTCGGAATCCAGAAAGATACTATCCAGCCGCCGCACCCGATCTTCGGCGATATTAATATTAAATTTATCAGCGGCGTTGTGGAGAAAGAAGGTTCTCTTTATGTAATCCTCGACGTAATTCGCATCTTTACAGTCAGCGATGATGATAAAAAATCCCGCGGCGGGGTTGGTGATGGTGAATATTATGTCCCTCCGCCGCAGGCTGCGGACCCGATTGCCGCCCAGCGCGCCGCCGCAAACTCCGCAATCGGCTTTATCGAGGAGAGCCTTTCCGCTTTGAAGCACTTTACTGTGTCAACCGTCAATGACAAATGGCTGCACAGCCGTTTCTCCGAATGGAGCGCAGGCCGTTCAGGCGATTCTTTGCAGTTAAAGAGCGCGTCGGAAGCCGAAGAATTTCTTTCGACTTTCCCGTCTCCGTACCCAGGGGAGTTCTGGAGCGAATCTTACGCCAATGCGGTTAAAAAGATACTTCCCGACGTTCCATCCGGGGTTGTCAATGTCTGGAATATTGGTCCCGGAAAGGGCTATGAAACTTATTCATTTGCGTGTATACTGAAATCAAGGTATCCAGAAGCCCATATTAAAATTTGGGCTAATGATAACGATATCATGGCTGTTTCGCAGGCGCCGAACATGATGTTTGAATTGGAAGAATTACCTGAATATTGCCGTCAATATACGGTGCATGGTACAAAAGGTTATTCTTTCAGTCCGGCTATCAAGGACTCGATTGTTTTCGAATATCATGATATAACTAATGAGAACACTTTGCCGGAAGTCAATTTGATTCTTGCAAGGGATATTATTTCGTACCTGCCCGCGCAGGAACAAACCAAGCTGATTGCGGATTTCGGCGAAAAGCTGAAAACCCGCGGTATTGTGATTATAGGCAGGAATGAAGAAATTGCAGATTCTAATTGGCAGTCGATAGCCGACGACCCTGTTTCTGCGTTTATGTTTAACGGGTAATATATAGAAAGCTGCGTGTATGCGGCAGAAGCATAAAATGATTTAAGGAGTGAATTATGAGAGTCGAGTATATCAACCCTTTCGTAGAGTCCGCTTTTGGTGTATTAAAAGAGGTGTTGAATTCCGATGTAAAGCGCGGTGAGATTTACCTCAAGCCTACCTCAATGTCTATAATGGGCGTGGCCGCTCTTGTCGGTCTAGCGGGAGATGTAGAAGGACGTGTTCTTTTCGATATGACTAAAGATACGGCTTTACATGTTGCCGGCGCAATGAACGGTGAAAATTTCTCAGCTTTGGATGAACTTGCTAAAGCAACCATTCAGGAGCTTGCGAACATGATTACCGCCCAGGCGGTAACCAAGCTGCACGATCTTGGTTTCAAATTCGACCTTACCCCGCCGGCGCTCTTTACCGGTGACAATATGGAAGTGTCCACCAACCTCGGCGAAGTGGAAGCTCTTATTGTTCCGATGGAACTTGGCGCTAACGGCAAGATCGAAGTAAACGTCGCTATCCGCGAAAGAGTAAAATAAGTTTTATATTTTACTTCCAACCACGGCCGCATGACATAACTGCCATGCGGTCAAAATTTAAGGGCGGTTAGCTCAGTTGGTTAGAGCACTAGCTCGACACGCTAGGGGTCACAAGTTCAAGTCTTGTATCGCCCAAACTATTATCCAGTATTATGAAGAAAATTTTTATATTACTGCTATTTTTCCCTATCGTAAATGTTTTTGCGCAGAGCGGTCTTAGGATAACGGTCGAGAGTAATAACACGGGTCTTACCATCACAGGTTCGGAGGGAAGGGCATCAACGCTTTCAATCCCTGAAACCATCGATGGTAAAAATGTTACAATTATTAACGACGGCGCTTTTATCGGCAAAGGTCTTAGGGAAGTTTCAATTCCCGATTCTGTTACCGTTATCGGCGACGGAGCGTTCTCGTATAACAGGCTTACAACTTTAACAATAGGCAACAATGTAACCAAAATAGGAAGGGGAGCGTTCACAAGCAACAGGCTTTCCAGTGTAACATTGGGTTCAAGCGTTGCGATAATCGGCAAGGGCGCTTTTTCCAATAATCAGATTGGAGAAATAACTCTTCCCGTTTCTGTTACAGAAATTGACGACTACGCGTTTTTTAATAATAAAATAAAAATTATAGAAATCCCCGCGAATGTTACATTGATAGGAGAAGGCGCGTTTTCGGGTAACAAGCTTACAAGCGTTGAAGTCGGCTCCAGCGTAACCACAATCAGAGCCGGCGCGTTTTATAACAATTTTATTACAAGCGTTACAATTCCGTCTTCGCTTCAAAATCTAGGCGACCGCGCCTTCGACGCGCGTTCTTCCGACGGACGCATCAGGAGCAATATTGTTTTTACGGACGCAGGCGGCAATGTTCTTTACACCACAGCGAATAATTTTGACGCTTTTTTCGAATCCAATGGAAAAAAACCGGGAAAATATTCGCTTACCGACGGCAACTGGAAGATGGAATAAGCTGTTCTGTCAGTTAAAAAACAGATGTTCAATTAATATTTTAATACCAAGGGCGACTAAAATTATTCCGCCTGCAAGTTCGGCTTTGGATTTAAATCTTGCTCCGAAAATATTTCCAATTTTCACGCCGGCTGTAGAAATGCAGAATGTTGTAAAACCGATTATCGCGATAGAGATATAAATATTAATTTTGAAAAACGCAAATGTTACGCCAACAGCTAAAGCGTCTATGCTTGTCGCGACCGCAAGAAGCAGCATATTTAAAAAAGTGAATTTGTTTGCGTCGGATTTTTCTTCGTCTTTGGAAAAACTGTCCGCAATCATTTTTCCGCCGATAAAACCAAGCAGAACAAACGCGACCCAGTGTTCAAATATACTAATTTTATCCGCGAACAAAGTACCCGCGAAAAAGCCGATAAAAGGCATTAATGCCTGAAAAAAGCCGAAATAAAGCCCCGGGATTATATACTGTTTAAACGACGGCTTTTCAACAGACAGCCCCAGCGTGATAGAAACGGCGAAAGCGTCCATCGAAAGACCTATTGCAATTAAAATTATTTCCAGGTAACTCATTTGCTTTTACCGTCTTCGCGCTCGATTGTTTTCATATATTAAGTATTATATGATATGAATATATGACTGACAACACCAGAAAAATTATCAAGCAGATTCTTGCGGTGCCGAAAGGAAAGGTTTGCAGTTACCGCGATATTGCGATGAAAGCGGGAATCCCTAATGGGGCGCGGCAGACGGTAAGGACGCTTCATTCAATGTCTGAAAAGTTCAATCTGCCGTGGTACAGAATTATACGCTCTGACGGTCAAATTGGACTGGAAGGCGAAGGCAGGGTGTTACAGGTAAAACTTTTAAAAAAAGAGGGTGTTAAAGTTTCTAAAGACGGAAAAGTAGATATGGAGCAGTTTGGGTGGTAAGATAGATGGAGATTGTTTTAAATTATGGCGCTGATATTATTTTGGATTAAAATAGCGATAAAACGGATAATCGCTTCCGTTAAGTCTTCTCCGTTTACGGTTGTTTGGATTGCGATTGTTATCGGCGCTTTTGTTTACGGAATTGCCAATAAATATATTAATGTTGTATTTGATGCGCAAACAATCATTTTTATAACTCCTGTATTTTTGCTTTTTTCGCTGTTAAAATCATTTAAAAATTATAATTTGATGCCGTTATTAATTTTATATTCAAAGAGCAAATATAATAATAGAATTGTTTATACAAGATATTTTTTAAAACAGGCTTTTTTGAATAATGTTTTACTGATTATATTTAATATCATTTCATTTATTTCAATGACGGATAACAGATATTTTTTCCTAATCCCGGGATTAACAATATTTTCGGTATTTTTGTCCTTTTTAATAATGTATTTAAAATACAATGCTGTAAATAAAAAAATGTAAATTTCAGAAACAGAAGAATTGATTCGTTTTCTGGAAGTTGATAAATATATACATAAACAGTTTAAACAATGTTCTTCCGGGATGAAAAAGAAGGTTCAAATTATTATCAGCCTTATAGGAGATATTGATACAATTATATGGGATGAACCGAATAATGGTCTTGATGTTGTTTCAAATATTAAAATTAAGAATCTTTTAAAATATTACAGAGATAATAATAAAATAATACTTTTTTCAAGCCATGTAATTGAGTTCCTGGAAAATTTCGCAGATGTCTGTGTCCTGTTAAATGAAGGAGAAGTGATTGAAAACAAAGAAATGCAAGAAGGTGAATCATTAGAAAAATTATTTATAAACAGGCTGTCTCATAATGATTTACAGTTTAATTTTAAATAGCTTTTGTTAAAATGAAACCTTGCTTAATTATCAGATTAATAATATCATATTTATAACGGAAGCAAATTGTGGAGAATAAAAGTTTTTCCAAAAAAAAAGACAGCGTTAAAAATTTCTTTCTTCTCATATTGCAGCGTTTATGGCTCACTTTTGAACTCTTTAATGTTAACGGGCTTATGAATCATGCCGCTGCCTGCGCTTATGGGTTTTTATTATCGGCAGCGCCGGCGCTGCTTTTTATTTCGTTTGTAGTTTCGCGTATTCTTTCTGTGTCTCACGAAGCATTGGAAGCCATACTTGGGCAGATGGATCTGCTGTTCGGCGTTTTTGACGCAAAAAATCTGATTGTAAATTTTTTAAGTTTTTCAAATTCAGGATTAACCGGATTATTTTCGGTTCTGGTAATCTTCTGGGCTACCCGGCTTTGCGCTCTTTCTATCCAGCGAGGGCTTGGAGTTGTGTTTTCAGGCAGCCGTTCCATGATTAAAGATAATATTTTTACGCTGGGGCTCGGATTAATCGCCATGTTTGTAATTATTATCACTCTTATTGGATTAAGAGCCGGCATACTACTGTTGAATTCCATTGATTTTATTTCTTCGGCGGCTATTACTCCTTTTTTAACAATCGCGGCAAGGTTAGTTTTTATGTTCAGTCTTGCGTTACTTGCTATGGCGGCTTATCGTTTATTCCCGGCGAAACATCCGCGTTTTAAATATATATTAATTGGAGTGCTTGCATGTATTATTTTATATCAGATTTTCGCCGCTGGTTTTGCGTTGATTATAAATCCTGCCAGATACAATCTCCTGTACGGAACTCTGGGAAGACTGTTTCTTTTTCTTGTTAATATTTATTTCTTTTTTGTTTTTTTCTTTTTCGGCGGACAACTGATAAAAGTGCTGGACTTCTCTGATGCCATGCTTTTTATCCGTTTAAGACAAGCGTATTTAAAAGGAGATCAGCCAAAAACAATATTCGATAAACTTTTTGCAACACTTACAAAGCCGTTAAGAAAATATCATACATTCTATAAAGAAGGTGAGCCGATTTTTCTTAAAGACAGCCATGGAAAGGAAGTTTATTATATACTTTCTGGAAAAGCCGGGGTTTATTATGATAAGGATTTTCAGAAAAGAATTTCTGTTATCGGCGAATACAATTTTTTTGGAGAGATGGCTTCCATTACTTCAGATGAGAGAGCGGCATCAATTAAAGCGGAAACGGATCTTTCGGTTTTAATACTGCCGCCTGTTCTTTTCCGCATGATCCTTCAGCTTGATCCCAATATCGACCAGAGCCTTATTAAAATACTTTCGCAGCAGCTAAAATCAATTAATCAGCAAATGCAGTCTAATTAACCAAATACCTAATACAGTTTTTTTATTTCCTTATAACGGCAGCAGTCAATTAAATGATCATTTATAATGCCTGTTGCCTGCAAATGTGAATACATAATTACGCTGCCAAGAAATTTAAAACCTCTTTTTTTTAAATCAGCAGAAACTGTATCTGATAATTCCGTTCTTGCCGGAATTTCTTTGATCGATTTCCATTTTCCTATAACAGGTTTTCCTTTGGTAAAACTCCAAATATAATCAGAAAAACTGCCGAATTCTTTTTGTATTTCAAGAAAATGTTTTCCATTATTTATTGAAGCTTCTATTTTTAAGCGGTTTCTGACTATTCCCGCATTGGCAAGAAGTTTTGATTTTTTTGCTTCAGTGTATCTTGCAACTTTTTTCGGATCAAAATTGTCATACGCTTTTCTATAATTTTCTCTTTTGTTTAAAATTGTTATCCAGCTTAAACCTGCCTGCGCGGACTCAAGAACCAAAAATTCAAAATGTTTTTGATCATCAAATACAGGAACACCCCATTCTTCATCGTGATATTTCATGTACAATTCTGTACTCTCGCACCATTCACAGCGTTTAATTTGATTTTTCATTATACAGCCTTCCTTAAATATTTGATGCGCGGATCAACCTGTCATTGATCGCTTCTCCAAGCCCATGCTGAGGCGCTAACTGCGCGATAATATGTGAAATATTTGAGTTGTCAATTTCGTGAAGAGTTTCAAAAAGATTGGAAGCAGCTTCTGCCGGATCGCCTGTTTTTGAAAGAACTTTAATAATTGCTATCTTTAAATGTTTTTCTGTTTTTTGCCATTCATCTCTTGTCGCATTGTCAAAAAAAAGAAGAGCAAGTCTCTCTATGCCGGCACAAATGGCTTCAGTGGGCTGATTTATCATTTCTTCGCGGCTAAAAACGGTAAGAGGCGTCTTCGGCGAATAATGGCTCTTCATTTGACCCGGAGAAGAAAACGCGTGATCTTTCTGCGCTCCCTGTCCGCCGCTCTCTGTTTCAATGCAGCCAATCAAATTTTCAATCGCTTCTCTTTGCGTGCCGCCGGGACGAAGGATTTTTATCTTTTCGCCTGTCAGATCCAACACAGTGGACTCAAGACCGATTTGCGAAACGCCGCCGTCAAGGATTAGATCAATTTTATCTCCGAGTCCGCTGCGCACATGTTCAGCTCTTGTCGGGCTAAGGCTGCCGAAAGGGTTGGCGCTTGGAGCTGCAATCGCTGTGCCTGAAAGGGAGATTAATTTTTGCGCCGTTTCATTTGACGGAAAGCGGATTGCGGCAGTTTGTAAACCTGCCGTAGCAATACCGGGTATTTTTTTATTTTTCGGTAAAACAATGGAAAGCGGTCCCGGCCAAAGGTTATCTGCAAGCAAAAGAAGTTTTTTTCTTGTCTCTTCGTTAATAAGTGAAAAATCCGCGACTTCTTCCAAAGCATTTACAGAAGCGATATGAATTATTAAAGGATCAAAATACGGCCTGTTTTTTACTTCAAAAATTCTGGCAAGAGCCTGCGGGTTAAACGCGTCGGCGCCAAGCCCGTAAACGGTCTCAGTCGGAAACGCCACAAGCCCGCCGTTTCTAATTATGTCTGCCCCTTTTTTTAGGGATTCATCTGTTACAGGCAGCATATTCATGGTCTTTTCATGGTATATTCGTATTTAGAAATTAACAAGCACATAACAAAAATTGATATGTCAGTTCGGACAGTAATAATCATCGTCATTTTTTTGTTGTTTTTAATTAATATTTCGTATTAAAAATACTACAAAATATCTTAATACTGCCATAAAAATATTTTTCGTTTTTTTTTATCTGCCTATTGCCAGCTACGCTGTATATGGTGTACACTCTGATCCACACCGCTATTAGTGTGGTCATGTGTTATTTTCTACCGCTCTTTTCGAGCAGATACTTTAAAAAAGGATTTGGGGATGAAAGTTCAACGTTTTTTCACTGACTGCGAGAGTGGTCCGTATTTTGATATTGTTTGGGAGCGGCGCAAGAGCGAAATTCGAAATCCCAACGGTAAAGCGATTTTTTCCGAAGATACAGTGGTTGTTCCGGCATTTTGGAGCCAGATCGCGGCTGATATTATCGCTCAAAAGTACTTTCGCAAGGCTGGAGTACCCAAAGAGAAGATCTATGAATGGAAAAAATGGGCAAAAGTCGGCAATAATCCCGAAGATCCGGGGAATTCTCTGCCCGAAGACGGCGCGGAACATGATTCCCGTCAGGTTTTTCACCGTTTAGCCTTCACTTGGCTCGAATGGGGCAGGCAAAATGGCTATTTTGATACTCAGGAAGACGAAAATGCCTTCTACGATGAGACTTGTTACATGCTCGCCCATCAATATGCGGCTCCAAACAGCCCTCAGTGGTTTAATACCGGCATGTATTCGGTCTACGGCATCGACGGACCGGCTCAGGGGCACTATTATTTCGATGTTGACAAGTGCAAAGTCGTAAAATCCGACAGCGCTTACAAACGCCCCCAACCCCATGCCTGTTTTATTCTTTCAATAGACGATGATCTTGTAAATGAGGGCGGTATTATGGACCTCATGACCCGCGAAGCCCGCCTTTTTAAATACGGCTCCGGGACAGGTTCCAATTTTTCACGCATCCGCGGAATGAATGAAAACCTTTCAGGCGGCGGCTTTTCGTCGGGGCTTTTGTCTTTCCTTAAAATCGGCGACCGTTCTGCGTCGGCGATTAAATCCGGCGGCACAACGCGCAGAGCAGCCAAAATGGTTACCCTCGATATCGACCACCCCGACGTCGAAAAGTACATCGGCTGGAAAGCCGGAGAAGAGCATAAAGTCGCTTCGATGGTAACAGGTTCTTTAATTCTTAAAAAACATATAGACGCGATAAAACGCGCTCTTACAGGTTTCCGGGGGCCTGAGGACGATAAGTTCAACGCAGAAAAAAACCACGAGCTTGCGATGGTTCTGCGCGCGGCGCTAGGCGACAAGATTCCGCCGTCCTACCTTTACCAGCAGCTGCGCCGCCTTGAACAGGGCGATGATGAGGTTGATGTTTCGCAGTATTCAACCGCGTGGGACGATGAAGCGTACAACACGGTTTCCGGTCAGAGTTCCAATAACAGCCTTCGTTTAAGCGATGATTTTATGCGCGCAGTGTTAAACGATACAGACTGGGAACTTAAAAGCCGCGTTGCCGGAGAAACTGTAAAAACCGTCAAGGCGCGCAAGATTTGGAACGACATCGCCAAGACTAGCTGGCAATGCGCCGATCCCGGGCTTCAGTACCACACAACAATTAATGACTGGCATACATGCCCCGCCGGCGGAGAGATACGCGCTTCCAATCCGTGTTCGGAATATATGTTCCTTGATGATACGGCGTGTAATCTCGCTTCCATAAATCTTGCTCACTTTTACGATAAACACAAAAATGAATTTAATGTTGACGGGTACATTCACGCGATTGACATTTGGACAACAATTTTGGAAATCTCCGTTGTGATGGCGCAGTTTCCGTCTCCGCGTATCGCCGAGCTTTCGTATCAATACCGAACCCTCGGACTTGGTTACGCCAATTTAGGAACGCTTCTCATGGTTATGGGGCTTGCTTATGATTCAGATCAGGGCAGAGCAGTTGCGGGTTCTCTTTCCGCTCTTCTTTCCGGTGAAGCGTACGCGCAATCCGCCCGCATGGCATCAGAACACGGTTCGTTCATGCACTACGGCGAAAATGCAGATAACATGCTGCGCGTTATCCGCAACCACAGGCGGGCGGTCAGCAATGCAAGTGACAGCGAATATGAAGGTCTTCACACGCCGCCGAGAGGAATTGATCCTGCGCATTGCCCCGCGTATCTTTTGGAGGCGGCAAAATCCGCATGGGACAGAGCGCTTGATTTGGGCAAGGCGCATGGTTACCGCAATGCGCAGGTAACGGCAATCGCGCCCACAGGTACAATCGGTCTTTTAATGGACTGCGACACAACAGGAATTGAGCCTGATTTCGCTCTTGTTAAGTTTAAAAAACTTGCAGGCGGCGGCTACTTTAAAATTATAAATCAATCGGTGCCGCCCGCTCTTGAAAGCCTTGGTTATCAGCCGCAGGCAATCGAAGAAATTGTTGCCTACGCGATGGGAAGAAAAACCATCAGCGGCGCTCCGGCAATCAGCCACGAAACGCTTAAAGAAAAAGGTTTTACTCCGCAGGCTATCGCCGCTGTGGAAGACGCGGTAAAGACCGCTCTCAGTTTTGAAAGCGTTTTTAATCCGTATATACTTGGCAGAGCATTTGTCGAAGAAGACTTAAAAGTTCCTGAAAGTACATGGTCGCTTCCGGGTTTCAGCCTTCTTAAACATCTTGGTTTCAGCAATCAGGATATTGAAGACGCTGAACTTTTTGCATGCGGTACAATGGGGCTTGAAGGCGCGCCAGGGCTTAAAAAAGATCATTACGCTGTTTTTGATACAGCAGCGCCGTCAGGAAAAAAAGGAAAACGTTCTATTTCATGGACTGCGCACATCGGCATGATGGCGGCTGTGCAGCCGTTTATTTCCGGGGCGATTTCTAAAACTATCAATATGCCAAACTGCGCCAATTACGACGATGTAAAAGGCGCTTATATGCTTTCATGGAAGAACGGCTTAAAAGCTGTCGCCCTTTACCGCGATGGTTCAAAACTTTCGCAACCTTTGAACACCTTCGCTCCGGGAACGGATCCGTTAGCCGACACTATTCTTAAAGTTGAAAAAGGATTGGAATTGCCGTCTTCAACTCCTGACAGAAAAAAAATGGCAAGCGTCCGCGGGCTTAGAAAACCGCTTCCGAACCGCAGAATGGGCTACACCCAGAAAGCGAAAATCGGCGGACACTCAATTTTTATCAGGACCGGCGAGTTTGAGGACGGAAGCCTTGGCGAAATATTCCTTGATATGCAAAAAGAAGGTTCCGCGTTCAGAAGCCTTTTAAACAGTTTCGCGATAACAGTTTCTCTTGGGCTTCAATACGGCGTACCTTTGGAGGAATATGTTGACGCGTTTACATTCAGCCGCTTCGAGCCGAACGGTATGGTTCAGGGGCATGATTATGTGAAAATGGCGACCAGTGTTATTGACTATGTTTTCCGTGATCTTGCAATCAGTTATCTGAAACGCAATGATTTGGGACAGGTAAAACCCGAAGATTTGATCTCTACCGGAACAAAAAGCGAAGCCGACGCGGCAGATCCAAAACCGCGCGGAGAAAAAAGCAGTGCTGGTTTCAGACCGAACAGCGTAACAGTTCCGATACCTCCAAAACAACCGCCGCAGGCGCAGGGGCCTTCCGGTAATTTTGGAAATGTTGTTAAAGGGCAAATCTCTTTGCCTTCAGGGCTCCATGCGCAGTCCGCGTCTTCACCGCAGGCTCAAGTGGCAGTAATGGAAGCGTATCCGCAGGAAAGCGAAGTAATAAAAATTGTTCAGGCGCGCATTAAAGGTTATGAAGGAGACCCATGCTCATCATGCGGTTCTTTCACGCTTGTAAGAAACGGCACCTGTATGAAGTGCGACACCTGCGGCGGAACAACAGGCTGTTCTTAATACTTTAAGTAAGTGAATCTTTTTTACGCGGCATTCATACCGGGTTTACAGAGCTTTATCGCCGAAATGGTTAAAGAGCGCCTGTCTGATGTTAAACTCCGCAAGGTTTTAGACGGCGCGGTTCTTTTTGAAACTGAAACAAGTTACGATAAATTAAATTTTCTTTGTTTTAATAATATTTTTGCGGTAATAAATTTATCAGAAGGGAATCACGCAAAGAACGCGGAGATTCGCGGTGAACGCAGAGGAAATGAAGGTTTTTATACCGCTGAGATTGAAAATTATATAAAATATTTTATTAAAGAAAGTAACTCTTCTTACTTAAAAACGCCGCGTAACTCTGCGTTTAATATTAAAACGATTGCTGATAATAACAGCAATATTAAAAGTTTCAGAATAATTGTTTCCAACGAAAATGTTCCCGCGGCGATTGACGGGAAAATTCGCGCGGAAGCGGAGATGCAAATCGCGCGGCTTTCCGGCTTAAAGGTTAACCGTACGCTTTCTGATACCGAATTTTGGTTTTTACGCCGCAATGAAGGTTTTTCTGTCTTTATGAAGCGTCTTACCTTGCGTTCATCGTGGGAAAAAACGCTTCATAAGGGAGAATTGCCGCCACCCCTCGCGTGGGCATTATGCCGCATGGCAAATCTTTCTCACAGCGATACTGTGCTCGATCCGTTCTGCGGCTACGGTTCAATACCTGACGCGGCGTTAAAATATTTTCACATAACAAAATTTATCGCCTGCGATAATAATGGCGGCGTTTTTAAATACGCGTCTGATAGATTAAAAAAACGAAAAAGCGGCGCTGTTGTTCTTTATAACATGGAGTTCGACAAACTGCTCTCGTTTATAGAAGAAAAAAAAGTTGACGCAATTATAACAGACCCGCCGTGGGGACATTACGAAGAAATTGACAAAAATGGTTTTCTGGTTAAAATGTTTGATGTTTTTTACAAGTTACTTAAAAACGGCGGGAGAGCTGTGCTGCTGTACGCTAATGATGACAGTTTTCAAAAATTAATTCCCGAATGTTTTGAAATGCAGACAAAAACGCCAATTCTTTTATCCGGTAAAAAAGCGGTTATATATGTGTTGGTAAAAAAGAATTAAACCTTAAATCCTTAATCTTTGCGTGTTGTGATACGCTTCTGAGCGAAGCTGTTTAACGCTTGTGTCTGATAAGTAGTCGTCAAATTGCATCATACGGTCGATGCAGCCGCTGCTGTCTTCCTGCGGCAGAATTTCTACAATGCGGTTGGCAATAGAGTTGATAAACTCATGGTCATGCGAGTTAAAAAGAATAACACCCGGGAATGCCGCAAGACCGTCATTGAGAGCGGTGATTGCTTCCAGGTCGAGATGGTTTGTAGGTTCGTCAAGAATTAAAACATTTGCGCCTGAAAGCATCATTTTTGACAGCATGCAGCGCACTTTTTCGCCGCCTGAGAGGACACGTACAGGTTTTAAAGCTTCTTCGCCCGAGAAAAGCATGCGCCCAAGGAAACTGCGTACATAAGTTTCATCCTGATCCGGCGAATACTGGCGCAGCCAGTCTGTGATTGATAAATCGGAGCTGAAAAAGAGCGAGTTTTCTTTTGGAAAATATGAAAACGATGTTGTCTGCCCCCAATAGATGTCGCCGCTTTCCGCTTGTTTTTCACCGGAAATAATGTCGAATAACGCGGATTTTGAGACATGTTCAATCCCGACAAATGCGATTTTATCACCCTTGTTTATGGTTATAGAAAAATCTTTTAAGAGAGCACAGCCTTCAAAAGAAAAGTTTAATTTTTCAACGCGAAGAACATTATTGCCTATTTCGCGATCCGGTTTAAAGCCAACATAAGGGAATTTTCTGCTTGTTACGGGCACATTATCAAGGTCTAGTTTTTCCAATACCTTTTTCCGGCTTGTTGCCTGGCGCGCTTTGCTTGCGTTAGACGCAAACCTCTGTATAAACTCTTTTAATTCTTTCGCTTTGTCTTCGCGTTTTTTTAACTGGTCGCGCGCCTGGCGCTGTAAAATCTGGCTCATCTGGTACCAGAAATCGTAATTACCCGAATATGGTGTAATTTTTCCAAAGTCGATATCGCAGACATTTGTGCAGACAGAATTTAAAAAATGGCGGTCGTGCGACACGACAATTACCGTGTTTGGAAATTCAATTAAAAAATCCTCAAGCCACCGGATAGATTCTAGATCCAAACCGTTGGTTGGCTCGTCTAACAGCAGGATATCGGGGCTTCCGAAAAGAGCCTGCGCCAAAAGTACGCGCACCTTTTTTGATTCATCCAGTTCTGCCATTATTTTTTCGTGGTCTTCTTCATCAAGACCAAGACCGGAAAGAAGCTGTCCTGCCTGCGCTTCGGCTTCCCAGCCGCCAAGCTCCGCGAAGTCAGCTTCAAGCTCGCTTGCTCTAAGCCCGTCGGCTTCTGTAAAATCTTCCTTTGCGTAGATTGCTTCACGCTCTTTTTGCACGGAGTAGAGCTTAGGGTAACCCATAATAACCGTTTCCAGCGCGGGAAACTCTTCAAACGCGAAGTGATCCTGCTTTAAAACGGCAATGCGCTGGTTTTTTGCAAAGGAAATTTCACCTTTGTCATGTTCAATTTCGCCGGAAAGAATTTTTAAGAATGTAGATTTTCCCGCGCCGTTAGCGCCGATTATCCCGTAACAGTTGCCGGGAGTAAATTTTAAATTAACATCTTTAAAAAGCGTCCGTTCTCCGAAGATCAGGCTTAAGTCGGTAATAGTTATCATTTTTTCCTGAATAGTCCTATAATTTTTGTTATAACTCCCTTCTTTTTGGGTTCTTCATTTGTTTGCGGTTCCTGAGTGACAGGCTCGGTATAAATTTGCTTTCCGGTATCAGCAGGCTGTTTCCCTGCGTATTTCTTTTTATAAACCGCCATCCTCTCTTCCATTGAAAGATGCGATAAATCCTGCCGCGGAATTTGCCGAGAAGAACTTTTCCTAACGGCCGCAGATGGACTCTCTGAAGAAGAGTTTAAAGAATTATTTTCGTTTTGCGTCCTCTGCGCTCTCTTTGCCTTTGCGTCTTTGCGAGAACCTCTTCCTCTCTTCCCTTCTTCGTTCGTGTCCGAACCTTTGGTTCGGGTTCGTGCGGTTCGCGGTAAAAATTCTTTCTTCTCTGTGTCACTGCGTCTCTGCGAAGAACTTTTCTCTCTGTTTCTATCACCATAATCGTCAGTTTGGATGCGAATGCCTGCGCTTTTATCTTCTTCGTAATGTTCTTCCATTGCCATTTCGGAAGGAATCTTCTTTCCAATATACCGTTCAATGGCGGGAAGCTCGTAAACATCCTGTTCGCTGGCAAGCGTTACCGCCTTGCCTGTTTTTCCTGCCCGCGCGGTTCTTCCGATACGATGAACATAATTTTCCGCTTCCACGGGAAGATCGTAATTTATAACCATCGAGAGACTTTCGATATCAAGCCCGCGTGCTGCGACATCGGTAGCGACAAGCATTTTAATTTTTCCGGCTTTTACATTATCAATTATTTTTAAACGTTTAACCTGCGGCAGGTCGCCTATAATAAACTCGCATGTGTAGCCGTTCATCTTCAATCGTTTCGCGACAATCTCTGTGTGCTTTTTGGTATTGCAAAAAATTATCGCGCTTTCGGGCTGTTCATGTTTTAATATGCCCAGAAGAAGCGTCATTTTTTCGCCTGAGGGAACATGGTAAAGTACCTGCGTTATTTCTTCTACGGTAACTGTTTCAGGTTCAATATCAATTTCAAACGGCGTCTTTGTATATTCCCACGCAAGATTTTTTACCCATGCGTTTAAAGTCGCGCTGAAAAGCATAGTCTGTCTGCGGTCGGAAGAAGGCACCACTTTGATAAGTTTCCGTAAATCGGGGTAGAACCCCATATCAAACATTCTGTCGGCTTCATCAAGAACCAAAAATGAAATTTCCATAAGGTTCATAAGTCTTGACTTGTTAAGGTCCAGAACCCTGCCCGGAGTACCTACAAGAATCTGGGCATTGTCCCGCAGTAATTTCTCCTGCTGGGCATACCCAACGCCGCCGTAAAAAGCTCCTGTTTTAAAAGGCAGGTATTTCCCAAGCGTTTTCGCTTCTTCTTCGATTTGAACCGCAAGCTCCCTTGTCGGAGCCATTATCAGCGCCTTCCTTTTAAAAAGTATATCTTCTGTCAGCATTCTTTGAAAAATGACAATTAAAAAAGCGGCAGTTTTGCCTGTCCCTGTCTGAGATTGGACATATAAATCCTGCGATGGTTTTGAGTTTTGGCTGCCGAAAGCGTGGACAAGCACTTGTTCCTGAACAGGCATGCAGGTTTCGTATCCGGCTTCAGAAATGCCTTTTTGTAAATCCGGGTGCAGGTTAAAGTCTGTAAAGTTCATATAATTAAGGTAAGTTTACCGATTTTTCTAAAAAAGTGAAAGGTGCCGGCTGCTCACGCAATTTTGCACCATTGACTTCCAGCCAAATATGCCCCACCATTATTATATAAATATATTATTTGGAGGATGAATTTATGAGTTTTATCGAATCTGTGATTGCTTATGAAATAATCGATTCACGGGGGAATCCAACTGTAGAGGTTGAGGTAACACTGGAAGACGGCACAACAGGCCGCGCAGCAGTACCATCCGGCGCGAGTACAGGCGCTTATGAAGCTGTTGAGCTTCGCGACGGCGACAAATCCCGCTATCAAGGCAAGGGCGTTTTAAAAGCGGTCGAAAATGTTAATTCCACCATCGCCGAAGCGCTGATAGGCTCTGACGCTCTGGATCAGGTCGATGTCGACAAGACAATGATTGAACTTGACGGAACCGAAAATAAGAGCAAACTTGGCGCCAACGCAATTTTGGGTGTTTCCATGGCTACCGCCCGCGCCGCAGCCGATTTCCTTGGCATTCCTTTGTACAGGTACTTAGGTACATTCCACGCGAACCTTCTGCCAGTCCCGATGGCGAATATTGTTAACGGCGGTAAGCACGCTGATAATAAAATCGACTTTCAGGAATTCATGGTAATGCCTGTCGGCGCTGAATCGATGAGAGAAGCGGTTCGCTGGACAGCGGAAGTTTTCCACAGCCTAAAAAATATTCTTCACGCTGCGGGCAAGAATACCGCGGTCGGCGATGAAGGCGGCTTTGCTCCTGACATCGACAACAACGAAGCGCTGGATTACATCATGAAGGCAATTGAAAAAGCCGGTTACAAACCCGGCGAGCAGATGATGATCGCTCTTGACTGCGCCAGCTCTGAACTTTTCGATGAGGGCGGCAAGAAGGGCTATAAGTTCTGGAAATCAAATCCCGGCAAACTTTTTACAGCCGACGAAATGATCGAAATCTACACAGGCTGGGTAAACAAATATCCGATTATTTCAATCGAAGACCCGCTTGATCAGGATGATTGGGATGGTTATGTAAAACTTACAAAGAGCCTTGGAAACAAGGTGCAGATAGTCGGCGACGATTTCTTTGTAACAAATACAAAGCGCCTGGAAAAAGGTATCAAGATGGGAGCCTGTAACTCAATCCTGATTAAAGTAAATCAGATCGGTACAGTTACAGAAACTTATGAAGCTGTCGAGATGGCGAAGAGAGCGGGTTACACTGCGATTATTTCGCACCGTTCAGGTGAAACCGAAGACACTTTCATCGCCGAACTTGTTGTCGCGCTTGAAACAGGGCAGATCAAAACAGGTTCAATGAGCCGCACAGATCGTGTTTGCAAATACAATCAGCTCATGAGAATCGAAGACGAACTTTCCGGCATCAGCGAATACGCCGGAAAAAAAGCTTTCTACAGCGTTAAAGGATAATCTAAGATATTTAACCACGGAGTACACAGAGTACACGGAGTAGGAATTAGTTATCGGACAATAACCTCCGTGCTCTCCGTGACCTCCGTGGTTATTCTTCTTCCTGTTATTTTATGTCAGATCAAAGTGTAATACCTATAGATCAGCTTCTTCCTCATACATTGCCGCTGGTTGCGCTTTTAGGCAGACCCATTTTTCCGGGGATTTTTACGCCCATTATGATCGGCAATCCTGCCGATGTGAAGGTTGTGGAAGACGCAAATTCAGGCGACGGGCTTATCGGTCTTGTTATGCTGCTAAATGAAACTGACGCACCCAGCATCACCGATTTGTATACAGTCGGCACTGCCGCAAAAATTGTAAAGAAAATTAACCTCCCGGACGGCGGAGTTAATATTTTTATTTCCACATTAAAAAGATTTAAAGTAAAAAAAACGCTTCATCCTTCAAATCCGATTGTTGCGGCAGTTGAGTATCTTGAAGAAGAGGAAGACAATACAAACGAAGTAAAAGCGCTGACACGCGCCTTAATTTCCGAAATGAAACAAATAAGCGAAAATAATCCTCTGTTTTCCGAAGAAATGCGCCTTAACATGATTAATATTGATCATCCCGGCAAAATCGCGGATTTTATCGCCAGTATATTAAATATTGACAAGACGGAACAGCAAAAAATTCTGGAAGTTTTAAATGTACGAAAGCGCATGGAACAGGTGCTTGTGTTTATAAAAAAAGAACAGGAGCTTTTGCGCATTCAAAAAAAGATTCAGCGGGAGATAAACGAAAAGATAGAAAAATCCCAAAGGGATTATTTTTTAAAGGAACAGCTAAAGGCGATTAACACAGAACTTGGAATGACAACGGACGCCAAAAGTTCGGATTATCAGCGTTTTAAGGAAAAGTTTGACAGTTTTAAATTCGAGGGCGAAGTTAAAGAAGCGGTAGAGCAGGAGATGGAAAAATTTTCCATGATGGAGCCAAACTCCGCCGAGTTTACAGTTACGCGCAATTATCTTGACGTTATCGCGTCTCTTCCGTGGGGAAATCCTGAGCCTGAAAACTTTGAATTGAAAAAGGCGCAGGAGATACTTGAAGCCGATCATTACGGACTTAAAGATGTAAAAACAAGAATAGTGGAATTTTTAGCGGTTAGAAAACTGCGAAAAGATACAAAAGGCTCGATTGTCTGTCTTGTGGGGCCGCCTGGTGTCGGTAAAACTTCTGTGGGGAAATCAATCGCGCGCGCTCTTAGCAAACAATTTTTCCGTTTTTCTGTCGGCGGTATGAGGGACGAAGCTGAAATTAAAGGGCACAGGCGCACATATATAGGCGCGATGCCGGGAAAAATTATTCAGGGGCTTAAAATTGTCAAAACCAAAGACCCGGTTTTTATGATCGATGAAATCGACAAAATGGGTTCAAGTTATCATGGGGATCCGGCAAGCGCGCTTTTGGAAGTTTTAGATCCTGAGCAGAATATTTCTTTTAGGGATCATTACCTTGATTTGCCGTTTGACATTTCCAATGTGTTTTTTATTGTTACGGCAAATACCCTGGATTCAATTCCGGTGCCGCTTCTTGATCGCATGGAGATTATTCAGCTGCCCGGTTACATCGACACGGAAAAACTGGAAATTGCAAAGCATTACCTTCTGCCGAAAAGCCTTGAGAAAAACGGTCTTAAAAAAAATCAAGTAAGGTACACAAAGGACAGCCTTCTTCATATCGCAAACGCCTACGCGCGCGAAGCGGGGGTGCGCAACTTTGAAAAAAATCTTGACAAGATTCACCGTAAAATCGCAAAACAAATTGTTGACGCTAATGAGAAAGCAGAAGAAGCGCCTTTATTCTTTAATATCGATAAGAAACAGATTGAAAAACATTTAGGTAAGCCGATCTTTCGCGAAGATGATATTAAAACTGCGGACAAACCGGGGATGTCGGTTGGACTTGCGTGGACAAGCATGGGCGGCGACACTTTGGTAATTGAAGCTGCTTCGATTCCAGGAAAAGAAGGTTTTACACTCACCGGCAAAATGGGCGAGACAATGAAGGAAAGCGCCGAAATTGCCATGACTGTCGCGCGCAAACTGGCTGTTACCCGGTACGGAGTAAAAGCGGAATGGTTTGAAAAAAATCACATCCATCTGCATATTCCCGAAGGCGCGACGCCGAAAGACGGACCGTCGGCGGGCATCACAATGGCTGTTGCGCTTTTATCTCTGACACGCGGTAAAATTATTTCGCCGCGCCTTGTAATGACAGGGGAACTTTCTCTTACAGGGAAAGTGCTTCCAATCGGCGGTTTAAAAGAAAAAACAATAGCTGCACGCAGAAACAAGGCAAAACACATTATTTTCCCGAAACAAAACGAACGTGATTTAGACGAGATTCCGGATAATGTAAAAAAAGGGATAGAATTTCACTCTGTAGAACGCTTCGAAGAAGTTTTGGCGCTTGCTTTGCCGGATTAAATATTTTTTTTAATTTCTTCCTGGCATATCTCAAGGATATCAGGGCGCATAAAAAGTACAAAACCAGAATAATAATCTATCCAATTTTGTTTTACCTGCTTTTCTTCGATGGCGCGTAACATACCTGAAATGATCATATCCATATTTAATTCCGATATTGCCGTTTCCTGATTGTCTTCGTCTATTTCTGCCGGTATTGGAATATTCGGGTTTATGGGGAATGCCTGACCTGCTTTGTTGTATTGTTTTTTAAAACTCTCCGGAACCGGTAAAAAAACTATTCTTTTTTTCATGTGGCAGGTTTTGTTTCTTCCGTTAATTCCGCGCCGCGGTCTGAAGCGCGCGATGACGTCAGCATGTCGTTAAGGCGTATCTTGTAACCCATCGGGATCGATTTTTCATCATAATTAAGCCCCAGCGCGACCATTTCTTTTTTTCCTTCTACATTTTCCGCGCGCACAAATTTTCCCTTGATTGTAAAAATTTCTCTTGGGTCGTTAAAATCTATCCGTATCGCGGCTTCTCTGTCTAAAAGAAATTTGGGAACGCCCATCATAATTATTTTTGCGCCGGAAAATGAAAGGTCTCTTAGAATGCAGCGGCGCGGCACACCTTGAATAAAAACCGCGCTTTCTGTAGAAAGAATGTTCAGCCTTCTCATGTGATCGGGAGTCAGCGGGATTCTGTCATCTTTACGTTTAACCGAATTGACATTCGCGTCTAAAATGCGTCCCATAATTTCGATAAAATCATCGGGCGGGCGGTTGGAAAACTGCAGAGAGAACATATTAACATCCGGCGAATTGCCGTACGGCGCGTTTGCCATTACGCGGGCGGCTACAAAGAATGTTACAGTATTTGATTCTCCCGGCGGTTTAAAACACAAGCGTAAGTTTACAAAATTATTAGTAGCCTGAAGTTTCCCTAAAAGACCTGTCTTTATATTAGCGACAACTTTTGCGCCTTCGAATGAAGCTGTATAAATTACGCACGGCCAAAAATCATTTCCGCATTTGAGATGTATTTGCTGTGTTAAAAGCCCTGTTACCTGGATTATTTCCTTGGTAAAGGTTACATAGATATCTTTAAAACGGTCGTAAAGAACCGATATTTTCTGACTTAAAAGCACGCCCATGCGCTTAATTTAATCATACAATTTTGCATTAGTCAAGGCGTCGAAAATGACCAAAAACAGCATAAAAACAAGGTTTAAATACATTAATTTGCCTGTGTTAATTCAAAAAGTAGTCGATTTCCTCTTTCATTCTATGTGAGTGTTTTCCTATTCTAAGGTGTTTTTCCACTTTTTCATTCAGTTCTTCCGGGGTAAAAGGTTTTGTAATAAAGTCATTTACTCCAAGCTTCATTACGACGTTTATAATATCTTTTTTTCCTTCTGAGGAAATTACGATTATTGGAGTGTAAGAGTATTTTGGCAGCGCTTTAATCATGGGAATAAGCTCAAATCCGCTTATACCAGGCATCATCAGATCCATTAATATTATATCAGCATCGTTGTTCTGTAAATATTCGATAACTAATTCTGATTTTGATAATAAAGTTACATTGTATTTATTATGTAAAGAAAAATGTATAGTTCTTAACATTATTGTAATATCGTCAATTATAAGAACATTGGATCTGGCTTCGTTCTTTTCTTCTATTTTGCTTTTATCTTCGTTCTGAGGGTTTAATTGCTTTTCGATGCTTTCTATTAATTTTGCCAGCTCAAACGGCTTGGTAAAATAATCGGCGGCGCCCAGTTTTAAACCTTTTAAAACGCTTTCTTTATCATTGCAGCTTGAAATATAAATTACCGGTATCATGGAATAACGGTTATCATATTTTAATTTTATTATTATTTCGTATCCGTCCATATCCGGCATATTGATGTCCAGTATAATCAGATTCGGCCCGATTTTATCCACTACTTCAAACAGTTTAGCCGCTGATTCTACTGTATAAATTTCATAATATTCGCCGAGTTTGCTTTTTAAAGTAAGCCTTGAGTACTGGACATCGTCTACATAAATAATTTTTTTTCGCGATCCTGTAACTGCGGATGTCAAAAGATAATCTGATATAGCCATAGATTATATTATAATATGTTGCTGTTTCTTGTCAATTTTTGTATTTCCGTTTTTAAATTTTAAGGTTTCTGTGACTTGGCGTTGCTCCATTTTTTTTGTATATTGTTATTTATGGATATTGTTACTCTGGGTAATGATAAACTCAGGCAAAAAACGGAAAAAATCGAAAAAATCGACGATGATATCGTTGAAACCTCACGTCAGATGCTTGAAATTCTTAAACGCGACAAAGGTGTTGGGGTAGCAGGCCCCCAAATCGGTCTTATGAAGAGGATTTTTGTTACCCATATTGAAGGTGATGAAGAGCGTGTATTTATAAATCCGTCGATTTTAGAAACGTCGCATACAACTTCCAAATATGAAGAAGGCTGCCTTTCTGTTCCCGGTATTTACGCGAATGTTGTCCGTTCCGAATCGATAAAAGTACAGGCATGGAATGTAAAAGGACGCCCGTTTACTCTGGAAACTAGCGGGCTTCTTGCGCGGGTTATTCTTCATGAATATGATCATCTTGAAGGTGTTTTATTTTTAGATCATATTCCGGAAAAAAAACGCGAGAGATTAATAGAAAAATATATGAAAACAAATCAGGCAAGTAATTCATGAATTTTTACCGTGAGCCATCACAAACTTAGGAGTTCGCTTTATGAGGATTCTTTTTGCAGGCAGTCCCGCAATCGCTGTTCCTTGTTTGGAAGCGCTTTCTTGTATGAAAGAAATTGAACTTGCCGGAGTTCTTACAAATCCTGATACTCCGAAAGGGCGGCATGGCGATCCTGCGCCGACAGAAATCGGTGCAGCGGCGCAAAGGCTTAATATTTCGCCTGTATTAAAACCGGTTAAACTTGACGCTGCCGCAAGAGAGCAGGTTAGCGCGTTGAAATGCGACTTGCTTATTTCTTTTGCCTGCGGACATTTTTTCGGTCCTAAATTTTTAACGTTATTTCCAATGGGCGGGATTAATATTCATCCGAGTCTTCTTCCAAAATACAGAGGCCCTTCTCCGGTTCAGGCGGCGATTTTAAACCGCGACACAATAACAGGGATTTCAATTCAAACTCTGGCTGATAAAATGGACTGCGGCGATATTTACGCGGTTGAGCAAATACAATTGACAGGCAGGGAAACGAATGTAACTCTGAGTAATTTAATCGCGCAAAAAGCGGCTGTCATGCTGCCTGATATAATCAAAAAAATTGCGGACGGAACCGCGAAAACGACAGAGCAGAATCACAGCGAAGCGACTCATTGTAAATTATTTACGAAAGACGACGGCATTATAAACTGGAACCAAAGCGCCGCAGATATCGACGCGAAAATAAGAGCTTTTAATCCATGGCCGCTTTGCAGCAGTATTCATAACGGACGCGATCTTTTTATTTTAGAGTCTGATATATACAAAGGCGGCGAAACATTCTCTTGCGGCGCTTTACCCGGAAAGGTCTTGGGAACAGACAGAAATTGTGGTATACTGATACAAACAGGGGACGGAATCCTTGCTGTAACCATGTTGCAGTACCAGGCAAAGAAGGCGCTTTTTTGGCGTGATTTTTTAAACGGAGCGCGGGATTTTTTAAGCTCCCAATTATAACGAGGCGGGTATGCGTTTAAATTTAAGTTCAATCGAAGATTATGTGGCAAACCATTTAAGGATGTTTATTATCTCTGTTGCGGCTCTTATTGTTTTGGTAGGCATTGTCGCGGTTTCTGTTTTTTTTGTCGCGGTGCGCGGCGAAGAACAGACGATGGTTCCCGATGTGACAGGAAAAGAACTAACCGCCGCGCTGCTTGAATTGCAGGTAAAAGAACTCTATCCGCGCCTTCAGCTGCGTTATTCGCAAACATCAAGGGATAAAGGCTTAATTCTGGAGCAGGAACCGCGCCCGGGAACAATTGTAAAAGCCGGGCGCAGAATCCGTCTTGTAGTCAGTCAGGGGGTAATTGTCAACAAGGTTGAAAGATTCATCACCCGCAACATTGACGAAGTCAGAATGGATTTAATGACCCTTCAGGCGACAGCGGGCGGCATTGCCCTTCTTACAATAAAAGAGCCGATTATGTTCGAGTTTTCATCGGAAAGCCCCGGAACAATTCTTGCTCAGAAACCTGAACCTGGAACGGAAATATCAGGGCCGATTGGTCTTGAGTTTGTTGTCAGCAGGGGGAGGGAGAACCTGACTGTTTCAGTCCCGCAGCTTACAGGCCTGCCGCTTTCCAGAGCGCTCGAACTAATTTCTTCGACAGGTATAAATTTTCAGTTTGTTTTAAAAGAAATAGGTGATAATGAAAGCGGCGAAACTGTTGTATCGCAGAACCCGGCAGCCAGTACGGCAGTTTCTGTTAATACGCCGGTGCAGGTAACGGTGACTCGTCCAGCGCAGCTGGCAAACAATGAAATATTCGGTCTTTTTTCCTATACCATTGCGCAGAATCCCTATCCGCTTTCGGTTAGGCTGGAAGCGCTTGCTCCGTCAGGGGAGCGGCAGCGTCTTTTTACGGTTAACTTCATGGGCGGCGAATTCTCTGTTCCCTACAAACAGCCGGTTGGAACAGTATTAATACTGTCAATGTTAAACCGTGAACTTCACAGAGAAACTGTCGGGAGTTATTAAACCATAAAAAAAGCCTCAAAGACCGCAGTCTCTGAGGCTGATCATTCGCAAAAAGGAATCAGTTATTTAAGACCTTTTTCCATTTTGTCTAATTGTTCATAAAGCACTTTAGGCAGATGTTCGCCGAATTTGGAATAATGGTTTTCGCGCACATCGTCGATTTCTTTTATCCAGCCTTCAACGTCAACTTTGGTAAGTTCTGCCATTACTTCGGCGCTTACGCCCGCAGGCGGCTCAATGCTGCCGGGTTTTGGCAGGTTGCCGATCGGCGTTTCAATGCAGTTGTCCGCGCCGTCGCAGCGATCGAACATCCACGCGAGAACACGGCTGTTTTCGCCGTAGCCGGGCCACATGAAATGACCTTCAGCGTCTTTGCGGAACCAGTTAACAAAGAAAATCTTGGGAAGTTTGTCGCCTTTTCCTTCGTCCTGCGCTTTCTTGCCAAGCTTCAGCCAGTGCGCGAAATAATCACCCATGTGGTAGCCGCAGAAGGGCAGCATCGCGAATGGGTCGCGGCGGATAGTGCCGGCTTTAAGATCGAGGGCTGCGGCTGTAATTTCCGAGCCTGTGATTGATCCCATGAATACGCCGTGTATCCAGTCTTTGCTCTGGTTTACCAATGGAATTGTTGTCGGGCGTCTGCCGCCGAAAAGGAATGCCGCGATTGGCACGCCTTTAGGGTCTTCCCATTCCGCCGCGATTACGGGGCACTGTGCCGCAGGCACTGTAAAACGCGCGTTGGCGTGTGCGATTTCATGACCTGCAACCGCTTTGTCGGTTTTGGGAGCAGGCACTTTTTCGCCCTTCCAGTTTGTGATTGTTTCACCGGGCGCGCCGTAGCCGATCTGTTCCCACCATATATCGCCGTCTTCAGTTAAACCTGTGTTTGTAAAGATTGTGTTTTTCTTGATTGAATCCATCGCGCTCTTGTTCGAAGCATCGCTGGTTCCCGGCGCAACGCCGAAGAATCCGGCTTCGGGATTGATCGCGTAAAGCTGACCGTCCGCGCCGAATTTCATCCATGCAATATCATCGCCGATTGTCTCGACCTTCCAGCCGGGAAGGGTGGGAATAAGCATGGCGAGGTTTGTCTTTCCGCAGGCTGAAGGAAGCGCGCCTGCGATGTATTTAACCTTACCCTGCGGATTTGTGATCTTGAGGATGAGCATGTGCTCTGCGAGCCAGCCTTCGTCCCTTGCCAAAACAGACGCGATACGAAGCGCAAGGCATTTTTTACCGAGGAGGGCGTTTCCGCCGTAACCGGAGCCATAAGACCAGATTTCGTAAGTGTCCGGGAAATGGGAAATAAACTTTTTGTTTACATCCGGTTCGCACGGCCAGCTTTTGTCTTTTTCGCCGGGACCTAATGGTTTGGCGATTGAGTGAAGACATGGAACAAAGAAACCATCGGAACCAAGGACATCCAGAACCTTGCTTCCGACTCTTGTCATAATGTGCATGTTAAATACAACATACGGGCTGTCTGTTACTTCGACGCCGATTTTGGCGATATCCGAACCAACGGGACCCATCGAGAAGGGGATTACATACATTGTTCTGCCTTTCATGCAGCCCTTGTATTGCACCCTCATTTCATCTTTGAGTTTGACCGGATCTGTCCAGTTATTGGTGGGACCCGCATCATCCTTATTTTTACTGGCGATGAAAGTACGGCTTTCCGCTCTTGCTACGTCCGAAGGATCGGAATGGAACCAGTAACAGCCCGGTCTTTTTTCCGGATTTAATTTGACGCCGAGCCCGCCGTCAACCATAATTTGCAGCATTTTTTCGTATTCAGTCTTGCTGCCGTCGCAGACTTCCACTGAATCGGGGGTCATGAGGGCAACTGCCTCTTCCACCCAGCTCTTTAATTTTGCGTGTTTCAGTTCATTTAAGTTCATATTTACTCCTGTTTTTTTCGAAATTCGACTTACTAACCCTTTATACACCATAATCGCCGTTTAATCAAGGTATTTATCCCCGATACCTATTCACTATTGGTGAAAAATTGCTTATATTATATATATGGATGATAGAAAGAGACGTATAGATGATCTGCAGAAAAACACCCAGGAGAGCAAAATTTCCCTGGATACCCTTTTAGAGAATTTCGGAGAAAGCCTTTATTCCCGTACCAAGGAAATGAGCGCGCAATTCGACGATCTGAGTCAATATAAAAACTACCTTCTGGATATCGCGGAATCTAATATTTCCATTGGCAAAATCGAAGAAAAAAACAGACGTTTTAAAGACCTTGAAGAAGCGATAAATACCAAAGAAATCGAAGAAAGAGAGCAGACAAAGGAAATGGCGGGCATCTACCGCAGGCTTGGAAAAGCCCTCCTTGAAAACAGCGCCTACGACGACTATACATCCCTTTTTAAAGAACAGGCTGACGCGTTAAAGGCCAAAAGAGAGTCGCTGGAAGCCCGCATCGGCGAGCTTGATAACAAAGAAGGCGGCAATGTCTTTTCGTGGATTGGAAAAAGCGCTCAGGGTCTTGTTTTAAAATCATTCCTTTCCAAAGCGCAGGAGAGCCAGGAGCAGCTCTATCTGAATATCGGAGAGCGTTACAGCACCCGTGACAGCGCAAGCGAAGAAGATGATGTCGCCGTTATTCGCGGTGAGATTGACTCCCTTCGCGCGGTAATGAAAACGGCTCAGGATGAACTTGCGGCTCTTAAAGATGAAAGGCGCATAATCACGGCTTCCTTTGGAATCGACGGCAATCCGCAGAAGCAGATACAATCAGTTAAAAATCATATAACGCAGGTAAAAGAAAAACTTGGTATTCTTTACAGAAAGTTCGGCTTGCAGGCTTCCGGTATCGACGAAGACATCACCCCGGATCGAAAATACTTTATTGATACGATTGTCACTGCGGAAGACTCGGAAATTATAAGCAGAGCGGTAAGGCTTAATCAGGCTTTAATCGACAATGAAAAAGCGATTCAAAAACTTAAAGCGTCGCTTTTAATCGACGAAGAAAGATCAAAGATAGAAAAATTTAAAAAATCGATAGATGAAAAGAAACTGCGCATTGTAGATTGCCAAAAAAATATTGCCGACTTGGAAGAAAGCGTACGCGAAAGCGAAGGATATATCCAGGAACTCGAGAAACAATTATAAAGGCTGTTTGTTCATGGGAGGTGAAACAATTTTATGCCGGCTAAGAAACCTGTAAAAAAAGCTGCCGCGAAAAAAACGACAGCGAAAAAGGCGGCGCCCAAAGCTGCCGCGAAACCTGCCGCCGCTAAAGGGCCGGTGTATGATGAATCCAAAATAAAGACTTTATCATCTCTTGAACACATAAGGCTGCGCACCGGTATGTATATCGGGCGGCTTGGAGACGGTTCCAATCCCGATGACGGCATTTACGTTTTGCTGAAAGAAGTTATTGATAACGGCATTGACGAGTTTATCATGGGAAACGGAAAACTTATCGAAACGGTTATAAAGGATATTGATAAGCCCGGCAAAGCTTTGGTGAAAATACGCGATTATGGGCGCGGCATCCCTCTTGGCAAGCTTGTCGAGTGCGTTTCCGTTATCAATACAGGCGCGAAGTACAATGACGATGTGTTCCAGTTTTCTGTCGGATTGAACGGAGTCGGAACAAAAGCAGTTAACGCCCTTTCCATTCATTTCAGGGTAGTAGCGATTCGTAACGGCGAGTTTGCCGAGGCGATTTTCGAAAGAGGAAAATTAAAAAGCGATCGCAAGGGTAAATTAAAAGAAAAAATAAAAGACGGGACAATGGTGGAGTTTATCCCCGACCCTGAAATATTTAAGGATTATTTATTTAACGCGGAGTTTATCGAAAAGCGCGTTCAAAATTACGCGTACCTTAACGCGGGACTTACCTTATCGTTTAATAATAAAAAATTTGTTTCCAACCGCGGATTGTACGACCTTCTTACGGAAGAAACAGGCGAAGACTGCCTTTACTCTTTGGGTTATTACAAGGGCAAGCACTCGCAGAACGGGCAGCTGGAAATCGCTTTTACGCATACCAATAATTACGGCGAAGAATATTTTTCGTTTGTAAACGGACAATTTACCTCCGACGGCGGAACCCATCTTTCCGCGTTTAAAGAGGGCTTTTTAAAGGGGATTCAAACCTTTTATAAAAAAGATTACAAGAGCGAAGACGTGCGCGAAGGAACAACAGCTGCAATTGCCATCAAACTTAAAAATCCGGTTTTTGAAAGCCAGACAAAAAATAAACTGGGGAACTCCGATATACGCGCGTGGGTTGTACAGGAAGTGCGCAATGCCGTTGAAGACTGGCTGCACAAAAATCCAGAGGCAAGCAAAAAACTGGAACAAAAAATAACCGCGAACGAATCATTGCGCACAGAACTCAATGCTGTTAAAAAAGAAGCCCGCGACGCGGCTAAAAAAATCGCCCTGAAGATACCGAAATTAAAAGACTGCAAATACCATCTGGACGACGGCAAAGACGGCGAAGAATCGATGATCTTTTTAACAGAGGGCGATTCGGCGTCAGGTTCAATCGTATCCAGCCGCGATGTAATGACTCAGGCGATTTTTTCTCTGCGCGGCAAAGTGGAAAATGTTTACGGCAAAAAACGCGCGGCAATTTACAAGAACGAAGAACTTTTTAACCTGATGATGGCCCTCGGCATCGACAACGACATCGCAGGGCTGCGTTACGCGAAAATCGTCATCGCGACAGACGCCGACTTTGACGGTTTCCATATCAGAAACCTTTTATTAACATTTTTCCTTTCATATTTTGAGGAACTTATAACCGCAGGTCATGTTTACATTCTTGAAACGCCGCTTTTCCGCGTCCGCACTAAAAAGGAAACCCGCTACTGTTATACGGAAAAAGAACGCGATGAAGCTTCATCCGCTCTTGGTTCTTCCAGCGAGATAACCCGGTTTAAAGGATTGGGAGAAATAAGCCCGAAAGAGTTTGGGCAGTTTATCGGAGAGGATATTCGCCTTGTGCCTGTATCTGTCAGCACATTAAAAACTGTTCCGCAGGTGCTTAATTTTTACATGGGTAAAAACACCCCGGAAAGGCGCGAATATATAATGAAAAACTTAATTGAGGACGCCGGTTAAAAAATGAACGCACCATTTATACCTGATGTTGGCATTGAATATCCCGAACAGCCTGACGGGCACATGGTTGATGTAAACCCTGTGCGCGATGTGGTTGTAGATGAAAATTATCCGTTTATAGACAAAACATTTGAATTTAAAATTAAAAATTTTCTTATCTATTTGGGAATTAATTCTATTGTTTTTCTTCTTTGCATTATTCGTTATGGTTTAAAAATTGAAGGAAGAAAGAATTTATTGAAACACAGAAAACTTCTTAAAAACGGCGCCATGACAATATGCAACCATGTTCAGCGCTGGGATTTTATCTTTGTAGCTCTTGCTGTGCGTATCCGCAGGCTGTTCTTCCCGATATGGAAGGAACATCTGAGAGGCCGTGACGCCGGCTGGATAAAACACACCGGAGGAATTCCGATCCCTGAAAGTATCAGTACAATTAAATGTTTTAACCGCGCTTTTGACGAAATTCATGCAAAAAAAATATGGATGCACGCGTATCCCGAAAGTACGCGGTTTGATTATTATGTTCCAATCAGGCCGTTTAAAAAAGGCGTTTTTTCAATGGCGCACCGTTATAATCTGCCTATTGTACCTATCGCAATTTCCTACCGTAAACCTCATTTTCCTTTTACCGTTATTAATTCATTGCGCGAAAAAAAAGGAGATAAAAAACTCCCTTTAATTACAATCCGCGTTGGAGAGCCTATCCTATTTGATGAAAATCTTGACAGAAAGGAAGCGGTTCAGAAAATCAGAAAAGAATGTCATGAAGCTGTAGTGCGCCTGGCGGGTATTACAGATAACCCGTATCCCGCCGAAGGCGACTAGAATTTATTTTTTTACCAGTTCTTCAAATAACGCGTTGCGTTTTTCGTCCTGCATTAGAAGATTTACTTTGAATTGCCCGTCGCGGTAACCGTGGTTGATAACGCATGTTTCCTTAAAGCGTTCAAACGCTTTTGGTCCAAGAAGCGCGGTTTCAGGTTCTTTTAAGCGGTTAGAGCCGCGTTTATCGCGGTATTCGGGGTTAAACTCTTTAAGGCAGTCGTCAATGTACGCTGTAAACTGTTCGGCTTCTGTTACAGAAATGTTTTGATCCGCGAATTCAAGGTAGAACTTGTAACGCGATTTAACAGGATCGGCAAAACCTACAAAGAACGATGCTATCTTTCCGGTTTTCTTTTCTGTTTCGCGCACCGCTTCGATAAACTGCTGCTCATGAAGCTTCTCGCCTGTAAGGCTGACCGTACCGTTTACTTTCTGGATAAATTCAAAGCATGGGAACTCATTGTAGAATTCGGTTATCAGTACAAGATCGTTTGTGTTATAACGGTATAGACCTGAGCAGGTTGTAACAAGCATTATATAACGCTTGCCTTCTTCAACTTCGTAAGCCTGATAAATTCTTGGATTCGGATTATCTATATCGGATTCGTGTATAAATTCAACATGGTTTTTATGACCGAACACAACAGTAGAAGTGCTGTTGCTCTTTAAAGCGATACCGACTCTGCATTCTGTTGAATTGTATCCGCATTCATGGAAAATACAATCAGAAGGATATGAGTCGCGGATCCTGTCAAAATAAACTTTTTGATTTCCGCAGAACCAGCATGAAACAATCTGTAAATCCGGCCAGTAGTGTTTGGGAAGAATTGTCCCGTAACATTCTTTAAGCCTTCTAAGAGTTGCCGCGCGTTTTGGATTTGGTTTTGTGTATTTTATAAGAGCGGCGCGTATTTCGTTTGATATATTAAATTTCTGGCTTATTGTTCCGTGTTCAATATCATTGCAGTAATCTTCAAAGTATTCATTGACGCCGTTCTCCATTTCTATAAGAGTGCTTGGGTTTGCTGTAACAAGGATGCTGATATTTTTTGAAAGCCCCATGAGAAAGAGCACGTAATACCTTGCCTTATAATCGTCAATGTAAAAAGCTTCATGCGGCGCGGAGTAGGTTTTCTTTAGAAAGAATGGGACATCTCTTTGAATAATGCCTGTGATTGAACCGTGAACTGTGCCGTCCGGCGCCGAGCCTTCGATAGCTTTTCCAACAATGGAAAGGCTGTTATGGTGGTATATTTTCGGTTTGCTCGCAAGCATTGCGTAGAACCAGATTTGATTGGTTGTTTTGCATATTTCTTTGTAATAACGTTCCGATACAGGCACCCATTTGGGCTCTTTTGTAGTTCCGCTTGTTGTGCAGTACATTTTCGGTTTGCCGGGAATAACTACATCCGGTTCGCCGTTTTTCTGCCTGTCTATATACCTGCGCAGATCTTCATAATCGTTGACCGGGACATATTTTTGATACAACGCGAATAATTCTTCCGCTGTTTTTGCTTTAATAATTTCGCTGAAATGATGTTCCCTGCCGTATGCAGTGTCTTTCGCTTCGGTGAGAATTTGCCTGAGTGTGCCGCTAAGGGCTTTTTTTCCGTTTTTCGACGCCTTTCTTAATTTGTTGATTCCAATTTTTCCCACGAGGGTAAGCGCCAAAGTAATGAGCCACCATCCTTCAACTCTTCGTTCTTTCATAATTGGCCTCCCTGTTAGTATTCTAGCACTTTACCAGTTCTTTAAACAATGCATGGCGCTTTTCATCATGCATAAGAAGGTTTACTTTAAACTGTCCGTCGCGGTATCCATGATTAATTACGCATGTTTCTTTAAATCGTTCAAAAGCTTTTGGTCCCAGCAGCGCTGTTTCCGGTTCTTTAAGTCTGTTGGTTGCGCGTTTTTCCTTGTATTCGGGATTAAACTTCTGAAGGCAGTCATCAAGGTAAGCCGTAAATTCCTGCGCTTCTGTAACGGAAATTTCCTGATCCGCGAATTCAAAGTAAAACTTATAGCGCGATCTCACAGGGTCCGCAAAGCCGACAAAGAACGGAGCGATTTTTCCCGTTTTCTTTTCGGTTTCGCGGACTGCTTCCACAAACTGCTGTTCGTGGAGTTTTTCGCCTGTCAAACTTGTTATTCCGTTTACTTTTTCGACAAATTCGATGCAGGGGAAGTCATTATAAAAGCCGGTTATCATCACAAGATCGTTCGTATTGTAGCGGTACAAACCTGACCATGTAGTAACAAGCATTAAATAACGCTGCCCTTCTTCAACTTCGTAAGCCTGATAAATTTTCGGGTTTGCGTCGTCCATTTCCGATTCGTGAATGAACTCAACATAATTTTTATGGCCGAAAACCGTCGTTTCGCGGCTGTTGCTTTTCAGCGCGACGCCTACTTTGCATTCGGTGGAAATATAACCGAACTCATGGAACATACACTCGCTTGGGTAATTGTCGCGGATTCTGTCAAAATATACTTTTGTATTACCGCTGAACCAGCATGTGCATATCTGCATATCAGGCCAGTAGTGTTTTGGAAGAACAGTACCGTGGCGCTCTTTTAGTTTTCTCAGTTCCGCCGCGCGCGCAGGTTTTGGTTTTAAATCTCTTAAAAGCGCTTCGCGTATATCTTCTGGTATATTAAATTTTTTGCTAATTGTTCCATGTTCAATATCGTCGCAGTAATCGTCAAAAAATTCGTTAATATTATTTTCCATTTCTATAAGAGTGCTTGGGTTTGCCGTAACAAGAGCGCCGATGTTTTTTGAAAGCCCCATCAGAAAGAGAGCGTAATACCTTGCTTTGTAATCATCGATATAAAACGCTTCGTGCGGCGTGGAATATGTTTCTCTTACAAAAAACAGAACATCTCTTTGAATAACGCCGGAGATTGAACCGCAGACTGTTCCATCCGGCGCCGCGCCTTCGATTGCTTTTCCGACTATGGAAAGGCTGTACCCCTGATACATTTTTGGTCTGCTTTTGAGCATTGCGTAAAACCAAACCTGGTTCATTGTTTTAACAACGTCCCTGTAGTAGCGTTCCGACACTGGGATCCATTTCGGCTCTTTTGTTGTTCCGCTTGTTGTGCAGTACATTTTTGGCTTGCCGGGAATTATAACGCTGCTTTCGCCGTTCTTATGCCTGTCGACATACGGACGCAGAGCTTCGTATTCATTTACAGGAACATATTTTTGATACAGCGCAAATAATTCATCCGGAGTTTTTGCGCTGACTATTTCATTAAAGTGATGTTCCTTGCCGTAAACCGTATCTTTTGCTACAGTCAGCATTTCTCTAAGAGTTTTTGCAAGTGTCCTCTTTCCGTCTTTTGACACTTTCCTGATTAATTTAAATTCTTTCTTTCCAACAATGGTGAGAGCCAGATTAATCAGCCACCATCTTTTTACCTTAGGTTCATTCATAAAATCCTCCCTTCCAATAGATTTATTAAGCCGTCCCATTTTCCTGCGTACATTAAAAGCGCAGGGCCATGCGGTATACCTCTCTTTCGATGATAAGGATCCATTCGGAAATACCGCCTTCTTCCCGTTTCGAGACAGAAGAAACGCATTCCGGCGTTAAACGCGCCAAGACCGTCTGTTTCTTCCCGATCTCCTACAACAAGAACTTCTTCGGGTGATAACCCCAGATTTTTTGCAATTTGCAGAAACGGGCGTACTGCTGGTTTTTGCGCTCCGAATGTATCGGGCCCGTATAATTTTATATGTTTCATGGGCATTAACCCAATGGCTTCCATTCGTTCTTTAAGCATGGGATAGTCGGAATAAACAGCGGCTTTTACCGCGCTTGCGGGCGTATCCATGTGTTCTAAAAGTTCTTTTAAACCGGGTCTTGGCACATAGAATTTTTTTAACACGCGGACCATGCGCGGCATGTAGAAGTTAAAATACCATGCTCTAAGCTTTTCGGCGGGAAGACGGCATGCTTTTCCGAGTTCTGTAAAAAAAGCCCTGTAGTAATTTTGCGGCGTTAAAAAATCGCGTCCCGCAAAGCCGGTCCTGACAAGCCGTTCTTTCCAGACACGCATTGTGGCAAATGGGTTATCCGCGATTATATGGAATGCAATGCTGGAACTGTCAAAAAGCGTCCCGTCAAAATCGAAAATTATGCCTTTTATATTACGGAGCATCTTTTTACAGACAGAATCACCTTGTTCCTGCTCTGATTGCTCAGGGGTGTTCTTTAAACCTGTCTGTAAACGTACCCATTGTACAGACGGAACATTCATACAGCGTGCCCGTTTTTCAGAATTAAGGTTAAAAAACCCGGTTTTACGGTAAAAAAGGGTTTAAAAAGCCGCAAATTTTCGACTTTATCAATTTTCATGAAAAACCTCCCATTCTGCAACTTTTACATATCAATGTATCAGAGATATGCTACATAAAAAAACATTTTTTGTAAAGATGTCAACATAAATTACTTAAATATTATTATTACTTAAATCATTCAAAGCACTTGTTTTTTAATGACAAATTAATCCAACTGTATAATAATTAGAGTATGTCGGGAATTAATATTAAAAATAGTGTTTTTATTAAAAAAATTCTGTTTGCCGCCGCTTTTTTATTAACCATTTTGCTGGCAGCCTGTGAAGAAGATCACACCCACACTCCGGGACCTGCGGCAACCTGTACTTCGCCCCAAATCTGTACAAACTGTAATGCGGAATTGAGTTCCGCACTCGGTCATAAATTTTCCAGTACAATTCTAACCCTTCCTAAATCTGATACTGTGCATGGGACTGAAAGACTGGATTGTACAGTCTGCAATTATTATAACATTATCGATTTACCGCCAACCTACCATCTTGAATACTACTTGTACAACGAGAACAACGCCGGCAATAAGTACTCTGTTGCGATAGGATCAGCAAAAGATGACAGGATTATAATACCGGAAACGTATGATGGGTATCCAATAACCGCGATAAGGAACGAAGGATTTAAAGGCAGATTTTCTTTATCAAGTATTTATTTCCCGGATACTTCCAAAAATACGGATAATCCTGCAGGTTATTTTTTAAGTATAGGCGACGGTGCATTTTATGGTTGTGTCGAACTTAAAAGTATAATTCTGCCCAAAACTGTTAATTATATCGGCAAAGAAGCATTCTTGGGCTGTTCAAATATTCTGGAGATGGAAATCCCCAATGATGTTAAGATTTTTGATGATAGGGTTTTTTATACCTGTACCAAGCTGGCTAAAATAAACATTCCAACCGGTGTTACAAAGATTGGCAGTGAAACATTTTACCACTGTAATAAACTGACAGAAATTGACATACCGGAAAGCGTTACCAGTATTGGCAGAGAGGCATTTTCTTATTGTAAAAGCCTTACAAGCATAATCATTCCAAATAGTGTTACTTACATTGGCGCTGGCGCATTCTCTTACTGTGATAATCTTGCAAATGCGGTTATTTCTGATAATGAAAAATTTACAATTATTCCTGCTGCGATGTTCAAAGAATGTCCTTTATTAAAAGATATTAGTATCCCTGAAAATATTAAAAAAATTGACAATTACGCGTTTGAATATTGCAAAAGCCTGGAGAGCATTATAATCCCGAATAGTATTACCCATATAGGCGCGAGCGCATTTTACGGTTGTACCAGCCTTACCGAGGTAACAATAGGCAGCGGTATTCAGGTTATCGGCGCTTCAGCGTTCTCTGGTTGTGTCAGTCTTGTTAGTCTTACTGTTCTTAGTGAAAATCCAAATATTACATGGCATGATGTCAATATATTAGACGACACCCATAAAGACCTTAAAATCTATGTTCTTGATGACAAGGTTGATATGTATAAGAATGCCGGCTATTGGAGTGATTTTTCAGACCGTATAATGCCGATATCACAGAAAGAAGCCGAAGAAGAAGATTAGGATAACGAAGACGGCGGCATTTCTCAATAAAATTCACAAAAAACCTTGACAATTTCTTCTATTTCAATAAGATATACTGTATAAACGTTAAATAATACAAAGAAGACAGGGGAATAAGTTGATAAAAAACACAGTTTTTATTTCATTCACACTCTATTTGACGCTTATTTTAGCGGTTTTTATTCCTGCCTGCGGTTTAGATCCTGATATTTCACAAAATAATAATACCCCTTATGATTTTGATACTGATAATAAACTAACAGGCGTAACGTTAAGACTTGACGACAGCAGAGCAGCAGTAAACCCCGGCAGTTCCCGCGCGCTTTCCAATGCAGCAGCCAAAACAAATTATGATTTTTTTGAAGTGGTTTTTTTTACGAAAGTAGACAGTGTGAATGTAATTGTTAGGACATCATGGAATATTGGAGAATCGTGTTTTATAAGCGGCGTACCAAGAAATGTTAATTACTCTTCCGCCGATCCTGACAATGCAGATACCCCCGGTAATGGAGCTGCGGTTTTATTCATTGGAAGGAAAAACTCTAAAAATCTTCTTGCCGTGGGGCTAATTTCTCATATTGACGGAGAACCAAATACAGTAATTAATACCACGTCAGCAAGCGTAACTTTTACAATTCATTCACTGGAAGCCGGTATTTTCGCAGGTTCTCTGGGGTCACCTGCTTCTTTAGATGAGTATATCTTTAACGAGACGCTTGATACCGAAGCTGTATTTAAAGCTCTTAAACTTGAAGCAAATACCTCTGAACAAAGCGGTTCGTATTTTTTTAAATTTTCCAATCTCATTACCGGCATTAATGACGACCAAATAAAAGGCAGGTTTGCGGGAATCAGAGTTAAGGAAGGAAACCCTGCCTTAAAGTCTCAGAAACCTAAATATACCACATACAACGCAACCGATAAAAAATACTATATACACAATGTAGAAAGTAATGTAACGCTGGCTGGTTCCTGTTTTACACTGGCTTTGAACGCACCCCTTGCAGATGAGACAGGCAAAGTAGATTACAATTTTAACGTACTAAGTGATCCGCAGCCTTACAATTTGATTTCATTTTATTACGATATTCCTGTTTATGCCGTAATAAGTAATAACGGTAATGATAACTCTAAAGCTTTTGACTGGCGAATTAAGCCTGCCATTGATGATTTTTCTCTTGAATTGCTTGATGATGGTACCGAATCCGCTATGGGCGGCTCAATTTTGGTTATCATTAATCATTCTCCTGGTCCGTAAAGCATCCAGATTTCGATAAACTTTCGTTTTTTCTATTAAAACCGTGCGTGAACGCACGGTTTTATTATGATTTTCTATCCTAATTTCATTTTTTATATGGTTTTTAACAATACTTTATATTATTTTGCTTTTTTTGCTATTGACAAATGAAATAAATAGGCTGAGAATTCATAAGAGTATATAAAAAACAAGGAAACCCTAAGGATTCCTATATTATGAGAGGATGGAGATGAATTATGAAAAAGCTAATTTTTGGAGGACTGGCAATTTTGCTGGCATTATCCTTGATTGTGATAGCTTGCGATGCCGAAATTGGCGGAAATGAGGATCCAGAACTTGGTTATACCGATGTTGAATATTCAATAGACGGTAAATCAATGACATTGTACCTTGAAGGTACTGTGCCCGAGTCAAGATCAAGCCGTGCATTAACTGACGCTATGGCAAAAAGCGGACATGACTTCTTTGAAGTAGTATTCGTTAGCGGCGGAGTTGTCGCAAGAACATCATGGGAAATTGGTGAATCTGCTGGTATCAAGAATGTTCCGCGCGGAGTTGATTATGCAGCTGCTACAAGTGCAATTCTTTTTGTTGGCAGAAAAGCGGATAAAACTTTATTAGCGGTTGGCTTGCTTACTGCTGTTGATGATGCTGCTCCTGTTAATGCAACGACAGTAACTGTATCTACTTCTAAAGTTACTTTTACAATTCAATCCATAATCGCAGGTCTGCCTAATGCTCCTACATCAACAGGTGATGTCACAGCGGCTGCAGGAGATACATTCCTGTTAGCTGCTCCGGCACCAACAGCCGGAACTCCTGTGAATACTGCTACTACTTATACTGCTGCGAATTATTCGGATTATAAATTTCCGGCATATAAATTACAACCGGATGCATCTAATGTAACAGGCGCGTCTTATCAGTTAGGCGGTATTGTGGCTACTCACATGGCCGGTATAAAAGTAGTTGAAGATGGCACAGCCAGTATTAGAATACCCCGTTTCCCAATCGGCAGCGGAAATTACCGTGACTTACCCGGTCCTTATGCCAGCGCAGTAACTGCATCAATCACTATTACAGCTGATGCCGCCTTAAGTACGCTTACAGGCGCTATTCCAATTGTAATTACACCAGGTGAAATTCAAGGTGTATGTTCACTATCCTTCGAAGTACCTGTTTATGCGATTCAAAATAATACAACGGCTATAGGTGATGTACCTGCTTCGACTATTTGGAAACTTAAACCAGGATTCGGAACATCTGTTTTTGACCTTGATGACGGACCTGGCGGTAAGTCAAGAGGCGGTGCGATACTTCTTGCTGTAGGTGTTGTTAATTATTTGAATATTGGTACTTCAGGGCTTTAATTTGTTCCAGACATGGACGCAGGTAATATGAGCCATTTGGTCAGAAGAATTATTTTAGTTGTTCTCATCATTTGCGCTCTTGTTGCCTGCCGCCAGCCTGTCGGCAGTATTGATAACGACGGAAGCGGTAATGGCAGCGGAATTGAATACGATTTTTTAATGCTGCGCCCAAACCGCATCTTATATGAAGTTAATGCCGGAGCCGGAGACGGAATATTTAACCGGAATACTGATCTGAAAATTTTTGTCGCGGATTCGACTGGTTTTAGGACGCTGGATAATTTTGATAATGGTTTACTATTAGAGGTTATTTTTAATCCTGGTATGTCTTCAGAAAAAAAAACAACAATTAATACTTATTTCCCTTTCTCCGAAGCCGGCAGGTATGTTATAAGAGGAACTTACGGAGGTAAATCAGATGAATATTCTGTCGAGGTTAGGGGAACTTATGTAAACCCCGGCGATGGAAATGACTTCTTTGATTTTATCTGGCTATAAAAAAAATAAATGAAAAAAGTATCACTATTAATAATTTTTCTTGCGGTATTTTTTATTTTTCCGTTTACGCATCTTTATTCGCAGCATAATGAAAACGCGAAAATATTTGTTCAGGCGGTAGATGGAATCGCGGATCCGCAGATGCGCGTTTTTTTTTATGAGTATGTCTTTCATGAAGTAAATCGGCAGTACCGCGAAACCGCGAAAACAAAAAGAGACAGCGATTTTACCCTGCGAGGATCGCTTGGATTAAATAATGAAGATCTCAAACAGGAAGAAACGCGTGATCCGGTACCGGGAAACCCTTTCCCGCGCGTAAATAACACAAAAGGAAAACGGGAATTTTTTTCATGGGATGTAAATGACGGATTAAATTTTTTTGATTCTACAGGCGAAAGTAATGATGTGAAAACTGATGCTGGTTTTTCCGCGCAGGCGCCTGAACATAAAGATTTGGAACTGGTTTTTTTACTTGAGCTTTTAAACAGTAAAACGAATCATGTAATCGGCGAGCAATATCTGGTTTTTACCGGGCTAAATGAAAATGTTTATAGATTAATCCCCATAATGGTGAATAACCTCCTGTCCATTGTTCCTTCGATCCATGAAAATATAATGACCGATGATATCCGCGACAGATGGCTCTTTTTAAACGCGAATTTTTTATGGGTACCGCGTATTTACAGCAGCAAAGGTGAATCAATTAGCTGGCTGAACATGGGGCTTGGGTTTACGTTTGAATACCAGTTTTTAAATTTTTTATCCGCGGGTGTCAGCTTTAATTTTACCCAGGACTGGATTGTTGTATCAAAAGATGCCGAAGAATACCGTGATATTATTATGGAGATTCCAATTATGATAAAAGGCGTGTTCAAGCCGGGTTCGTATTTTATGCTGGAACCTTTTACAGGCATCGCCTTAAATATATCGCTTACACAGATGACAAAGCCTTCGCTTTTTTCATGGTTTATTGGACTTCAGGCAGGGGTAAAAGCGGGACCGGGGTTTGTTACTTTAGAACCTCGTTTTGCCATCGATTTAGCGGCTTCCAGTCTGGAAAGAAAGTCAAATAGCATAATCGAATATAATCGCATGCTGATAAATATCGGTATTGGATATAAAATCGGTCTTTTGCAGAAGACGAAGAAATAAGGCTTTGTGGAAATAATCCGATTATAGTATTATAATTACTAAAGGTATGAAAAATAGCGTTTTTTTAATCATATTTCTGCTTGCAGGTTTTACCCTTTTTGGTCAGAATCCCCGCGACTTAAAAATCCACATAATGCCTGTAACAGGGGAAGTCAGAGAAGGGGATAATGCCTATTTTCATAAACAGCTCACATACGAGGTTATTCTTCGGTATCAATCAGCCGTAAGGTTCAGTAACTCAAGCGAATTTATTTTTAAAGGCGTAATTGAACCGGAGAGCAAAGACTTGCCGAATAATGGGTCATCATCCGGCGAAAGAATGTCTGCCGGCGGCTACACCCCTGTCCCGGATACGCCTGTTCCGCATGTTAGGAACTTCTTTGGAAGGAGAGAGTTTTTTTCCATGGAATCAGGAAATGAAGTCCGGTTTTATGACACAAAGGGTGATAATATTTTCGCTTATGAACCTTCAGATCAGAATAGTGAAAGATATATTTTTACGCTTGAAATGCTTAATCGTTCTACAGGAGATGTAATCGGCAGCCAGTCTATTGTTTATTCAGAGCTGGACAGTTCTTTAAACAGTTTAATTTCTGTCGTTGTTGACAATATGCTCTATGATGTTCCCGAGGGTTCAAAAGCTGTCGACTGGCAGGAGAATTGGGTCTTTCTGGAAATAAGTTTTTTTTGGTCGCCGCGATATTTTAAAGGCATCGATGAATTATATTACTTTAGAAATTTCGGCGTTAAAATGGCTATGGAAGTGCAATTTTCCAATTTTATGTCATTGGGGTTTGGCGCTATAATTTTACAGGAAGAAGCCAAATTTGACAGCGCCGAAGAAATTAATGACTTGCTGCTGGAGATTCCGGTTTTAGTAAAATTTGATATAAAAATATCTGATAGTTTTGTGCTTGAACCATACGGCGGCGTGTCATGGAATAGTTCTCTTGGAAACAAAACAATACCGTCCCTGTTTTCATGGTTTGCGGGTTTTCAGTTTAACTTAAAGGCCGGAGCCGGCGCGGTTGTAATAGATCCTCGTTTTTCAATGGATTTTTATGAATTTCAAATTCCCGATAAAAATAATAAATATAACCGGTATGGTCTTCAGTTAGGCATTGGTTATAAAATCGGCATCGGCAGTAAAACAAAAAGGATTCCTGAATATTGACGGAATTCTGTCTTTTGTTTACTGTTAAACAATGGCATATATAAAAAATTTATTTGACCGGAACTTTCTTGAGTACGCGTCTTATGTAATAAAAGACCGCGCTATTCCCGATTTGGAAGACGGGCTCAAACCCGTGCAGCGGCGTATCCTTCATACGCTGTTCGAGATGGACGACGGCAAGTTCCACAAAGTCGCCAATGTTTCCGGTCAGTGCATGAAATACCACCCTCACGGAGAGGCGTCAATAAATCCCGCTCTTGTCGGCATCGCCAACAAAGATCTTTTTATCGACAGACAGGGGAACTTTGGAAACCTTTTTACGGGAGACGACGCCTCTGCCCCGCGTTACATTGAATGCCGCGTAACGCCTTTAGCCAAAGATATTTTTTATAACCCAAAACTTACAACATGGGTGGATTCTTACGACGGGCGTAATAAAGAGCCTTTGCTTTTCCCCGCGAAAATTCCTGTAGTGCTTGTAATGGGTGTGGAAGGTATCGCGGTCGGAATGTCGACAAAAATTCTGCCGCACAATGTGCTAGAAGTTCTGGAAGCGGAAATCGCCTGCCTTACCGGAAAAAAATTCGATGTATACCCCGATTTTCCAACAGGCGGTTATGTCGATGTGTCCGAATACGAAGGCGGCAACGGAAAAGTGTTAGTCCGCGCAAAACTGGATACTTCGGATCCAAAAAGCATAATTATAAAAGAGCTGCCGTTCGGTTCAACTACCGAAAGCATTATGAACAGCATTGACGCCGCTGCAAGAAACGGGCGCATTAAAATCCTTGGCATTAACGATTTTACAACAGATAAAGTAGAAATAGAAATTAAACTGGCGCGCGGCGTTTACGCCCAGGAAACAGTTGACGCTCTTTTTGCGTTTACTGAGTGCGAACAGTCAATTTCAGTGAATCTTCTTGTAATTAAAAACGGGCTTCCGGCTGTAATGACCGTAAACGAAATTATTAAGTATCACGCTAAGCAGCTTGTAAAAATTCTTACAAAAGAACTGGAGCTTGAAAAAAAGGAACTGCAGGACAAACTGCACCTTCGCACACTGGAAAGAATTTTTATAGAAGAACGCATTTACAAAGGTATCGAAAAAATGAAGACGGCAAAAGGTGTGCAGGATGCCGTTCTTGCCGGCTTTAAACCGTTCTTAAATGAAATAGGGCCGCGCGGCGTTTCCGAGGATGATGTTGAACACCTGCTGCGCATTCCAATCCGCAGAATTTCGTTATACGACATTAATAAAGCCCGCGACGAAATGGAACAGATTAACGCCCGTATAAAAGAAATTAACTCCCATTTGAAGAATATTACGGCGTACTCTGTTTCCTATCTTAAAGGAATTATAACAAAAATAAAAAGCAACGAAGAAATCGGACGCGGAGAGAGACGGACTATTGTGGGCAAATTTGATAAGGTAATTGCCAAGGAAGTTGTAAAGCGCGATGTTGATTTGAAATACGATATTAAAACCGGCTACCTTGGAACAAATGTTTCCGGCGCGAAAATCGCGGAGGTTTCGCCGTTCGACAGAATCCTTGCAATCCGCAAAAACGGAATGTACACTGTAATGGACTTAAGCGAAAAAGTTTTTATCGGCGCGGATGCGTGGTTTATAGGAGCGGCGGACAAAGATATTTTATCTAAAACGATTTTTACGATTATTTACAAAGAACCCGGAACCGGTTATCCATGCATTAAAAGGTGCGTAATCGAAGGCTGGATTATGAACAAAGATTATTTTTTAGTTCCCGACGGCGCGGAAGTTATGCATATTGATATAAAACCCAAATTTATCTTTACCGTTAAATACAAACCAAAACCGCGCCTTAAGGTGCTTACCGAAAACTTTAAAGCGCAGGATTACAATGTACGCGGGTTAAAAGCAGGCGGTATCAGGCTCGCGGCTAAGGAAGCGGAAAAGGTTAGTTGTAAAGAATAGAATCGAGGGAAGTTATGAGAGAAGAGATCATTATTGATAAAGACTCAGGAATATCCGAAGAAGAACAGCAGGACATAATCGATAAAATTAACAGCATGTCGGAAAGAAGCGGTACTTTACTCAGCACAAAAATAGATAACGAAGAAGGAAAAGAAATTGTAAAAGCCGCGAAAAACGGCGCCGTTTTTCCTGTTATTGTAAATATCGCAGCTTTTCTTATGCTTGCCGCAGGCGGCTTTCTTTTATTTTATTATAACGGAAGAACTGAATCGCAGGTAAGGACCGGAAACGCCGTTTACAACCTGACAGAACGCACGCTTATCGAAGAAATAAGAAAAGACACAGCCGAAAAAATCGCGGCTAAAGAAATGGAAATGTCAAGAATCGCTTCACGCCTTGGCGAAGTAGACGATCAGCTCTCGCAGCTTTATTCCAGCAACAAGGAGCTTACCGCGGAGCAGATCGCGGCGCAGGAAAGGTTATTGTCGGCTCAAACTACCTTCCGCGAAGAGCTGTCTGTTCTGCAGGACGAAAGATCGCAGATATTGGAAGCGTCGCGTTCACGGGAAGCGCGTCTTCGCGCCCAGCTTGACGAAAGAGTAAGAGAATTCGCCGCAGCTCAGCAAAGGACAACAGGAGAGCTGGATTTGGCAGTCAGCGAACTGGAGCGTCTTACAAGCGAACAGGAAAGAATCGCGGCAGTTGACGCGCAGGTGTCGGGCGGCCTTGCCGCGGCGAGAGAATTGATTCAAAGCAGTCATTACGATCAGGCTGTTCAAATAGCGGTAAACCTGCGCCATTTTTGCAACAACAATTCGCTTTCATCATCACGTACATTCCAGTCAAGAAGAGATTTTTATAATCAAGCGATTGATTTTATAGAAGCGATGATAATTGACGCGCGTTCAAGCACAGGTTCTGTTATAAACGCTGAACAGTTTGAATTGCAGGTTAAAAATTTACAGCTTCAGGAAAATATTGCAGAATTGCAGAAAACCATAGATTCATTAAGTTCCGGCGGTTCAGGTCTTACGCGCAGAATAGCTGAGCTGGAAGCGAATATATCGGCACTGCAAACAGGCAGCGCGGAAAAAGATTCAAGAGCTGCGCAGCTTGAATCCGAAAACACCAACCTGCGTTCGGCCAACACAAGACTTGAACAGGATAATACAAGGAACGAACAGCGCATTGCTGATTTAACCAATCAGTTAGCGGCAATCAGGCAGCTGCTGACAGATAACCAGCAGTAGGGACCCTGATAATGTTACTTCGTCTTCATAATTTCCACACCGTTCCAGTCAGCCGGCGGCGGGGATGAAGCGTATTCTGTGCATCTTTTAAAAAGGTTATCCGCGTTATAGTCACCGTTTAGATAGGTAAGAACTTCTTTAAACTTGGCGGCAGCTTCGGCGAATGAACGTGTGTAATAAAGCTTCATCCCCTGATTGTGAATCGGCCATGCTTTCTGTTCAGCAGGGGTTAAAGTTTTTTTAACGGTGAAAATTCTTACGCCTTTTGTTTTGCCTTTAACTGCTACCGTGTCAAGAAGGCGGTAATGCAGGCCTGCGTTAGGCGCTTTTTGTCTGAGTTCTTCAAACAGGCTTTCTGATATTAATAAATCCGAATGGTATGTTTTTGTAAGCCCTTCCATGCGGGAGGCAAGGTTTACCGCGTCTCCGATTACTGTGTAATCCATTTTGCGCTCGCTGCCGATGTTGCCGACAGTCACTTCGCCGTAATTTAAACCGACGCCGATCTTAAATTCGCATTTGCCAAGGCGGCGCTGGTTTAAATTAAAATCGGAAATCGCGTCGATCATTTCAAGGCCGGAAAGAACCGACTGCAGCGCATCGTCTTCGTGTTTTTCAGGCGCGCCCCAAATAGCCATGATCGCGTCGCCTATGTATTTGTCTACAATTCCTTTTCTGTTGTAGATAATTTCTACCTGTCCTGAAAAATAGCGGTTAAGCGAGTTGACTAAATCATCGGGTGCCATGCCTTCCGAAATTGTTGTAAAAGAGCGGATGTCTGAAAACAAAATGGCAAGTTTGCGGTTATCACCCACAAGCATTTTTTCAGGGGAAGCAAAAAACTTTTCTATTACATTGTTTGGAACATATTTCTGGAAAATCTGGCGGATACGCTCTTCTTTTTTTCCTGAAAGAACGGCGTCAAAAGCGTAACGTTTCATCTGTGAATAAGCTCTGTCCAGTTCTTCTGTCATTTTATTAAATGTCTGCGCAAGAACACCGGTTTCGTCATTGTATTCAACATCAACCTTAGCAGAGAGATCGGAAGTCGCAATGATTGATTCCATCGATCCCGCAATACGTTTTAAAGGATTGGTTAGATGGCGGGTAATCAGTAACAGTAAAAGCACAGCCGCAAGAAGAGAAGCGCCCAGCGAAATAAATGTCTGCGTTGTTATTTTTCTGGCGTCAGCAAAAAAAACTTTTTCTTCCTCGGTTATTAAAATATGCCAATCGAAGGGGGTAAAATAAAACGATTGAAAAATACGTTTTTGCGCGCCGATTACTGCGGTCTGCAAACCCTGATTTTCATTGTTAAGTATCCGCAATAAAGCCGATGTTTCTTGCGGCAGAAGTCCCGGGTTTGATGTTGACATGACAAGGCTGCCATGATTATCCACGGCAAAAATTATTTCTGTATCGCTTAGAAGAATGCTGCGCCCGTAATTTTCAACGGCCTTCTTCGCCGCGCCGACCATTTCCGGTCTTCCGGCAAAATTATTATCCACAAGAAGCGACCACTGGTTATCAGCGTATTTTTCAAGTTCTCCCATTTTAAAGCCGAGAAGCTGGCGGGCAAGGCGGGTGATTCCGTTTACCGCCTGAAAATACGAGGCGGTTTCCGCCAGGACCAATGGAACTATGATCAGGGGCAGAATGACAAGAAACATTTTCAGCCGGATCTTCATTTTATAATTGTAAATAAAACAGTAAAATATCTCAAGAGGGGCGGATTCTATTCCGATATCAATAATATGAAACGTTATAGTATTAAGTGTTTGCCGGGATGTACAGAGTACATCGATATATTACAAGAGCTGGACAGCGAGTATCTTGTTCGTTTTACGCGCAACAACAATGGGAATATTAAAACAAGCGAAGAAATGATAACAAGGCATCTTTTTAATATTTGCGTGCAGACCGGTTATTTAAACCCCATGACAGAAGGTTCTGTCGCCTAATCTAAAATGCAATGGTTCGAGGACGCTGAGTTTTGGGAGCACTTTGCCCCCATTATGTTCGATGATGCTCATTGGAACGAAGTACCTTCAGTTGCCGACGCTGTAACCCGGCTTTCGAATTTCAATCTCTATGGTGAAACCTCATCTGATAAATGGAAAGAGCCTTTACGGGAAGCGCCGAAGGTTCTTGATCTTTGCTGCGGACTTGGACGGATCAGTTCAGAGCTTGCGCGGATGGGTTTTGCGGTTACAGGCGTTGATATAACAGAAAGTTTTTTAAACGTTGCTAAAGAAGACGCGAAATACGAAAATCTGAACATTGAATATATTAAATCCGACGCAAGAGAATTTATTCGCCCGCTTTATTTTGATACAATCGTAAATTTATATATCTCTTTTGGATATTTTTCCGATTTGGAAGATGATTTAAAGGTTTTATGCAATGTGTATGAATCGTTAAAAGAAGGCGGCACATTTATAATAGAAACTGTGGGAAAAGAAATTGCCGTGCGTGATTTTATCGAAGCTGAATGGTTTGAACGCGCCGGCGCCACTTTGCTGACAGAATACAAACCGGTTGATTCATGGACATTTCTTAAGAATCGCTGGATTATAATAAAAGATAATAAAAGGCTTGAAAAAGTTTTTGCGCAAAGACTCTACAGCGCGTCAGAATTAAGAACACAATTACAAAAAGCCGGATTTAAAAAAACCGACATCTACGGAGACTGGGACGAGAGGTCCTACGACCAGCACGCTAATAAATTAATCATTGTTTGCAGAAAATAAAAACCCGTGTTATTATCTTAAAATGAGTAAATACATTTTATCTTTGGATCAGGGGACTACAAGTTCCAGAGCGATTCTTTTTGATCATGAGCAGAATATTGCCGCCGCAGAGCAGAAAGAATTTTCACAGATTTATCCTTGTGAAGGCTGGGTTGAACATGACCCGATGGAAATATTTTCAACGCAGTACGCTGTCGTAACAGACATCCTTGCCAAAAATAATATTAATGCGCATGATATTGCCGCCATCGGAATTACAAACCAAAGAGAAACAACAATTTTATGGGATAAAAATACAGGTCAGCCTGTTTTTAACGCCATTGTATGGCAGTGCAGAAGGACATCCGGCATTGTTGACAAGTTAAAAAAAGACGGGCTTGGCGGTTACATTACAAAAACAACAGGGTTAATACCGGACGCTTATTTTTCCGGAACAAAAATTAAATGGATTTTAGATAATGTGCAGGGAGCGCGCGATCGCGCGAAAAAAGGCGAAATACTTTTCGGCACCGTGGATACATGGCTTATATGGAAACTTTCTAACGGCAAAGCGCACGTAACAGATTACACAAACGCAAGCAGGACAATGCTGTTTGACATCCATAAACTTGATTGGGACGAAAAATTACTGGAAGCGCTTGATATTCCCAGAGCCATGCTGCCGCAGGTAAAACCGTCAGGTACTGTTTTCGCGGAAGCGGTAATTGACGGCGCCAAGATTCCCATTGCAGGTAACGCAGGAGATCAGCAGGCGGCGCTGTTTGGGCAGTGCTGTTTTGAAAAAGGAGATGTTAAATGCACCTACGGTACAGGCTGCTTCCTTTTGATGAACACGGGAACAGATGCCGTAGAAAGTAAAAACGGTCTTTTAACCACAATCGCCGCCGGTTTCGATAACAAGGTTCAGTACGCTCTTGAAGGCTCTGTTTTTACAGGCGGCGCTGTCATTCAATGGCTGCGCGATGAAATGCGTTTTTTCACTGACAGCGCAGACAGCGAATATCACGCAGGAAAAGTTGAAGACACGGGCGGCGTTTATCTCGTGCCTGCGTTCACCGGTCTTGGCGCGCCGTATTGGGACATGTACGCGCGCGGCTGCATTATAGGCATAACCCGCGGCACAAAACGCGCGCACATTATAAGAGCCGCGCAGGAGTCGATCGCATATCAGGTAATGGATCTGTTAAGAGCGATGGAAACAGACCTTAATTTTAAAATGAAGGAATTAAAAGTTGACGGCGGCGCCAGCCGTGATAAATTCCTTATGCAATTCCAATCCGATATTTGCGATACAACCATAATCCGCCCCACAGTCAGAGAAACAACAGCTCTCGGCGCCGCCTGTCTTGCCGGAATTACAGTGAACTTCTGGAAAGATCAAAATGAAATAAAAACCCGCTGGCAGGAAGACACAGCTTTCACCTCTTCAATGGAAATTGATAAACGTCAAACTTTAATAAAAAACTGGCACAAAGCTGTAGACCGCAGCCGCGGCTGGGCGGAATAGGAGAGATTTAAAGGGTTTACTTTTAGCGTTATCATTTTTTTAGTGCATCTTGCTTACCCAAAATATAAGCACGTTCAATTAGATATGTTACAGCACATACGGCATTATCATTTTTTTCAAATATTTTTTCACCAATCTTCCATAATTTTTCTACAGTTTTGGTAGTCTCGATAGCTGTTTTAATTTTTTCAATATCCATATATGCTTCCTTTTTTTGTTACTAATGATGTAATAATATTATCATAATATGTTTAAAAAAGGGAAGTCTCCCCCTTATGTTCCATCCTAACAGCAAACCATTCTGTAAAACAGTGTATGCCCGCAAAGCGCCGACAGGACCCCCGATGATCCTTCGTAGGCATACATTGTATTAACCTATATTGATTATTTTCCTGATTTATACTATTACATTAAATATATCATGAAGTATTTTAATCCTGCCAACCTTGCCATCATTGCCTGTCCTGGCGGGGAAACCTTTGCCAACGAAGTAATTAAGCATCTTGCCCATAAATACCGCCATAGCCGCAAGCAAACGGTTGAGGAATTGTGTAAACGTTACAGTCTTTCGGAAGATCAGGCAAATCTGCAAATCGACCTTATTAATAAAATCGTGACACGCGGGAGCGGTTCCCAAAGCGGGAATGGCGTAAATAACGGGCCTTTTAAGGTTCCTGTCAAATTTACCATGTTTCCAAATGGTGAATTAAAATCAGAAATCGAAGAATCCATCCGGGGAAAGGATGTTTATATCTTTCAGGATGTGGAAAACCGCTATCCTGTAAAATTTCACGGCGGCGCGGTTCATAATCTTTCCATAAATGATCATTTAATGACAATTTATGTTACAGTCGACGCTGTAAGGCAGGCCGGAGCCGAGCGTATCACCCTGGTTATCCCAAATTACCCCTACGCCCGTCAGCACAAAGCCAAGGGCAGGGAAGGGCTTACAGCAAGCAGGATTGGTAAAATCTTTGAAAGCCTTGGAGTGCACCAGATTATCACTCTGGACATCCATTCCAGAGATATTATGAACGCTTTTGATAAAGTGCGCCTTGAAAACCTGCACGCAAGTTACCAGATTATACAGACTTTGACCAAAATGGACGGAATTTTAAACGATGACTTTGTCGTTGTTTCCCCGGACACAGGAGCCGTTGACCGCAATAAATTCTATGCTTCTTCGCTTAAAAAACCGCTTGCCCTTCTTTACAAGGAAAGGGATTATTCCAAACTGGCAAGAGACGCGACCCAGTCCAACATTTCGCAGATACGCCTTTTGGGCAGCGTAGAGGAAAAAACAGTCTTTATGGCTGATGATCTTCTTGGGACAGGCGGAACTTTGATAAAAGGCATGCGGCTTTTAAAGGAAAACGGCGCGCGAAGGATAATTTGCGCGATTTCTCTGCCTTTATTTTCAGGAAACGCGATTGCTCATTTTGACGAAGCGTACAACGAAGGGCTTTTTTACCGTATAATCGGCACTAATGCAGTCTATCAGGAAGAGGTGATAAACCGCGAATGGTATGTAAATGTCAATATTTCGCGTCTTTTCGCTCATGTAATATCGCGCCTGCATCAAAATCAGTCAGTTTCCAGCCTTCTGGACAATGCCGGCATCATTAATCGCCTTCTTTCCCAGACAATGGCAGGCGAATCCCAGAATGAACTGCCTTTTATGCATGTAACAGACGAATAAATAAAAAAAACCGTGTGTCCTCGGCACACGGTTTCTCTCAAACTGCTTGAATCAACAAAAGACAATTATTTTTTTGTTTTTGCCTTCGCTTTTTTAGCCTTTGGTTTTGCTTTAGCGGCGGACTTTTTGGCTGCCGGTTTCTTCGCGGCGGCTTTTTTTGCGGCTGCTTTACCTGCAGGTTTCTTTTTCTGTTTGGCGTACTTCCTGTTCAGATCAGCCTGATAATCGCAACATTCTGTGCACAAGGTGTAGCCTTTTTTCACTTTGCCGCCGCATCTGGGGCATTTTCCCTTCTTGATGCGTTCATTGTACCTGTCTTTGCGCTGCTCATTAATTTCTTCTCTGTGAGCTTCACGGTACTTTCTTTGTCTTTCTCTGTTTGCCAAGCGTGTTTTTGCGTCTGTCATTCAATATCTCCTTTTTGTAAAGTATAATATCAGTATAGTACATTATTATTTTTTTGTATATAGTTTATAATTATTTATTGTAATCAGGAATATATATGACCGCTTTAAATGCGCAATTTAAAGGTTTCTCTTTTGATGCGAGAGCAAAATTATTTTTTACGCTGATACTTACCGTTCTTGTTTTCATGGTAGGCGAAATTTTCGCGGCTCTTTGCGTGTTTGTGTGCTTTATTATTGTCCGTCTGGCTGCAAAGGTGCCTTTTCGCGGATTCAAATTCATAAAAAATCTTACATTGTTAGCGGCATTTATAATTTTGATGCAGGCAGCCTTCGGTCCGGGCGAAACAAATATCGGTTTTTTCAAAATGGAGGGGCTGATCCTGGGGCTTGTGATAACCTGCCGCCTTGCAGCCCTGTTTACCCTGCTGCCGATGTTGACGGAAACCACACCACCTGCAGGGATTGCGGGCGCTCTTTGCGCTCTCGGGGTTAATTACCGCCTGTCATTTATCATAACAACGGCGTTTAACATGATTCCTTCATTCCGCAATGAAGCGTTTGCGATTATAGACGCGCAAAAATTACGCGGAATGCATGCTTTTGAAAGGCGCTCCTTCAGGCTGAGGGCTTATACAGGCCTTGTAATCCCCCTGATGTTAGGCGCAATGAGAAAAGCCCAGCGTTCTTCCGTTGCCATGGATTGCAGGGCCTTCGGCGCCCATAAAACAAGGACATGGCTTGAAAAACCGTGCATGAAAGCCCGTGATTTCGCTCTTTTGGCAGGCAGTATTATTTTTTTCGCTTGTATGATTTTATTTAACTATAGATGAACATTATCGATTTTAATGATGTTAGCTACACATACCCCCGTTCAAAAGAAAAAGCGCTTGACAAGGTTAAAATTTCTGTCGTTCAAGGCGAATTTCTTGCCTTAATGGGAGAGACAGGCAGCGGAAAAACCGCTTTTTGCAAGCTGATAAACGGCGTAATCCCGCTGCTCTGTGGCGGCAGGATGTCCGGAACTGTAACCGTAGACGGCATTTGCACGGACAAATCTTCCGTACCGCATCTGGCGCTCAAAGTCGGGACAGTAATGGACGATCCTGACGCACAGCTTTTCACATCGTCCGTGCGGGAAGAAGCCGCTTTTGGACCCGAGAACCTGCTTTTGCCGCCGGATGAAATTATTAAAAGGATTGAATACGCTCTTGGCGCTGTCGGCTTAAAAGGTTTTGAAGACAGAAACCCTTTAAACCTTTCAGGCGGCGAAAAGCAGCGCCTTGCAATCGCGGCTGCGCTTTCCATGAAAGGTACCATACTTGTTCTTGACGAACCTCTCTGCCGCCTTGACCCGCAGGGAGCCGAAGAAGTATTGTCGGTTTTAAAGGACCTGCAAAAGAACTATAAAATCACAATTGTCATGGCAGCGCACGACAGCGCCCTGGTATCAAAATATGCAGACCGTGTATGTATCCTGAAAAAAGGCAAAATCGCCGCGCTCGATACAGCCGAAATAATTTTTTCCGATACAAAGTTACTGGAAAACAATGGGATACAACCACTTAAAATTGATAATGAATTTTTTCTCGCAGAGAGCGCAGAGGACGCAAAGAACGCAGAGTCAGGAGGAGAGATGAGTTTAGAACCAAACCTCTTTTATTCCTCCGCGATCTCCGCACCCTTTGCGTCCTCTGCGATAACAATTTGCAATTTAAATTTTAAGTATCCAGCCGGAACAGGCATTAACAATATTAATCTGTCTGTTAATGAAGGGGAGTTTGCTGCGTTAATCGGAGGAAATGGGTGCGGGAAGACTACTTTGCTGAAGTGCGTTACGGGGCTTTTGCGGCCTTGCCGGGGGGATGTTTTTATTAAAGGTATAAATACAAAAGATCTTTCTGTAAGCGATATTTCCAAAGATGTCGGGTTTGTTATGCAAAATCCCGATACGCAGCTCTTTACAGATTCGGTTTTTAAAGAAGTTTCTTTTGCTTTAAAAAATATGCGTTTGCCAAAAACTGAAATTAAACAGCGTGTGCAGGAAGCCCTTGATGCTGTTGAATTACAGGACGCGGATGCTTTTCCTCATGCGCTGTGCCGCGCCGACATGACAAAAACAGTTATCGCGTGCGTTCTTGCGATGGGATGCAAAATAATTCTTCTTGACGAAATCGATGTCGGAAACGATTATCCGGGTAATATTAAAATTATGAATGTTCTGCAAAGCCTTGCCGCGAAGGGCTTTACAATTATTTTCGTTACTCATAACATGTTTCTGGCGCATGAGTACGCGCGCAGATTGATTAAACTTGACAGAAACGGGATAGTATATGACATGAGGTGCGGACAATAAAATGAAAAAATTAATTACCGTGCATCCTGCCGTTATTTCCGTATGGGCAGCCGTGATCGCCTGCGGCCACCTTCTGCCGGCTTTCCCTATTTTAGGCACAGGCGGCTCTTTTTCTTTGTCTGCAGTTCTTTACCCGCTGTCCGGTTTGTTTTTCGGACCGTTAGCAGGCGCGCTGTGTTCCGCGGTGGGTGGTTTTATCGGCTCACTTTTGGCTCCTCATACCGCGTGGATGGGGCTCGGCACTTTCATCGTTGGGACAACAACCGCGTTTACAACAGGGTGCATCGCATGGGGAAAATTTTTTACATTCGGCGCGATAGCCGTTTACATTGCCGGGACAATTTTATGGTTTACGCAGGAAATAGGAAGAAGCATTATCCGCTTTCCGTTAATTTTTTACGGGCTGGGGTTCGCCGCAATGACAGCCGCGCTCATCTTCGCGCCGAAAATGTTTGCGCATAACAGCAGGGTGTTAAAGTTTCCCGCGATATGGCTTTGCGCCTTCGGCGGCTTAATCGGCGGCGCGTCGATAGGAAATTTTTTCTCTCTTGTTTTATATAAACAGCCAAGGGAGATTTGGATGGTGCTTACGGTTGCAGCTCCCGTTGAACGCGCCATTTTCGCATCGGCTGCCATGCTTGTGGGCGTACCGCTGCTTTTAGGGCTTAACAAAATGAGTATCCTTGCGGGGCCTTGCGCGGACGGAGAAGAAAATGAAGATTGATTGTCATGTGCACGTAACACCGCCTGATATTATCGCGGACTGGGAAAAAGTCGCGCAAAAAGAGCCGTATTTTTCTTTAATCTCCAACAGTAAGGTTAATAAATTTGCCGACGCCGAAAATATTGTCTCCATGCTGGAAAAAGACAGCTTTGACAAAGCCGTTGTGTTCGGATTTGGTTTCAACGATATGGGGCTCTGCCGTTATGTGAATGATTATGTCATACAAAAAGTTAAGGAGTATCCGGATAAATTAATCGGCTTTGCGGTCGTGCCGCCCTGCCATAAAGATACAGCATCGGAAATTGAACGCTGTTACAACGCGGGGCTAAAAGGCGTAGGAGAACTGTTTCCGGCAGGGCAGGGGATCGATCTTTTAAACGAAGGCTCGGCATCTTCGTTAGCGGGCGTGTGTAAAGAGCTGAATATACCTCTTTTGCTGCACGCTAACGAGACTGTGGGGCATGATTATCCGGGGAAGACCGATGTGCCTTTGCAGAATATAGAAAAATTTGTCATGAATAATCCTGATTTAAAAATTATTTTGGCTCACCTTGGCGGGGGCATATTTATTTACGAAACAATGAAAGAGATAAAGATGAGTTTTCGCAATGTGTATTACGACACCGCCGTTATTCCGTATCTTTTCGATGCGCGGATATACGATGTTATAAAAGCGTTAGGTATCTGTACCAGGGTTCTTTTCGGAAGCGATTATCCCATCCTGCCTCCTTCGCGCTATTTTAAATCTCTTAACGCAAGCGCTCTCGGCGAAGAAGAGAAGAGCATGATACTTGGGTTAAACGCGTGTGAATTATTAGGAGTAAAATCCTGATGTATATACTTTTAAACCCTGTTTTAATCGCAAAGCAGGTGATATAATAAATATATGCCGGTATTTTTAATAATTATATTTTTATTTTTTTCTAACGCATTTTGTGCGTACAGCGAAGTGTTTGAGTTCAGGCATTCAGAAGGCGCAAGATACAGAATCCTGTCTGTTGTAGATCAGGCGGTTTTTATTAACGGAGAGCTGAGCCACCGCGCGGAAACTCTTAACCGCATTGCTATCGAGGTTACCGATGTAACCGAGGGCAGAGGGCTTCATAAAGCTGTTTTTCAATCATCGGAAAGGCTGTTATATGATTCACTGGGCAGGCAGCCCGCCGCGTCCGGGTTTCACTGGCAGAAAGAATATGAATCAGTTTTTGCCCGCGATAAACTCGGCCGCCTTACAATCGATGCGCAGTATTATATGCCTGTCGTACGCAATGTTCCGACATTCCCCGGCAAAGACTTAAAGGTGGGCGACACATGGAGAGCCGAAGCCCATGAAGTTCACGATTTTAGAGAAGGTTTTGGAATTGAACAGCCGTACCGCATTCCATTTATGGCAAATTATGAATTTTTAGGGGAGCGCCAGTGGAAAGGCGTATTGTATCCGGCTTTTTCGGTTGTTTATCATATCGCTTCGCGGCCTCCTGCCGTGCGCGGAAGAATTTATCCAACGCGCATTTCAGGTACTTTTACCCAGCTTGTTTATTGGGATCGCGCCGCGGGGCAGGAAAAAGCGTACACAGAAGAGTTTCGCCTAACGATGGAATTGTCCAACAAAATGACGATGGAATTCCGCGGAAGGGCTCAGGCGGAACTGGTTGAAGCCGAGGAAATGGACAAAGAACAGCTCCTTGCCGAAATTACGCAGGAAATCAGCCGTCTTGCTCTTGGCGATGTAAATGTAAGAGCCGTGGAAGAAGGCATTTCTTTAAGCCTGGATGATATCCGTTTCCACGCCGATTCGGACAGATTTTTGCCCGGAGAACAGGAAAAACTTGACAGAATCGCCGCGATTTTAAAACGGTACCCGGACAGGGACATCGTTGTCTCGGGGCATGCAGCGCGCTGGGGGGAGAGCGAGTACCTTTTAAATCTTTCCCACAACCGGGCGAAAGCCGTGGCAAAATACTTTCTAGATACCGGCGTGCGCACGGCGGACAGGATGGTAATTCGCGGCTACGGAGCCGAAAGACCGATTGCAGATAACAGTACCGAAGAAGGTATGCGCAAAAACAGGCGTGTAGAAATCACCATTTTGGAGAACTAGTGCCGCTTTCAAGCCTGCAAAAGATAAACAATTATCTTGATCGTTTAATTCCAGTAACAACCCCTCTTGCGGTTTTTATGGGATTGCTGTTCCCCGCTTTTTTCTCTGTGCTGCGTCCTTACGTGTTTTTGCTCTTTGGTATAATGACATTTTCAGGCGCGTTAAAATTGACGGCAAGCGAGCTTACAGCCGCCGTGCGAAACCCTCTGCCGATTGCGCTCTTTTTTTTATCAGCCCATATTATAATGCCGTTAGCCGCTCTTTTTTCCTCTTCCATGATCTTTTCCGATAATCCCGATGTTATCGCCGGTTTTATACTTTTATTCGCGGGTCCTACAGCGGTTTCAGGTTTTATATGGGTCATGATTTTTAAAGGCGACAAAGCTCTTGGTTTAACATTAATTCTTTTAGACACCCTGCTCGCTCCGCTTGCGGTTCCTGCGACTTTATCTGTTTTAATGGGAGCGAAAGTGGAAATGGACATGAGCGGAATCGCGGTCTCGCTTTTATTCATGGTTGTGGTTCCCACGATTATCGGGGTTGGGATAAACGAGTTCAGCAGGGGAAAAATTCCGCGGAAAATCTGCCCGGGACTGGATCCCTTTGCGAAAGTCTGTTTAATCATTGTTATTGCCGCTAACTCTTCGGCAATCGCCCCAATCGTAAAGTTTAAAGACCCTCTCGTTTGGCAAGCCGCGGCGCTTTGCATATTCTTAACCGCCGCCGGATTTCTGCTCGCGTGGTTATTCGGCTTTGCGGGAAAATGCGGCGGTGAAAAAAAAGCATCGCTTATTATCGCAGGCGGCCTTCGCAACAACAGCGCGGTTATGACAATAGCAGTCGCGTTTTTCCCGGAAGCGGCAGTCCTGCCGACATTAGTGAGTATTATCTTTCAGCAGATTATTGCCGCCGTTATGGGCAAATTAATTATTGGGCGGCAAACACGTAATTCAGAACAGAATCATCAAGAATAAATGCAACCTTTCCCTGCGACAGCAGGCGGCGGTTTTCTTCGGAAGATATAATCAGCATTGCGTCGTCTTTTTCGATTATTAAATCCGTCGGTTTTATTCCAAATACGCCGCGCGCGAAAATGCGAAGAGGTTTGTCTCCGACAGTTTCCCTTAATTTTGCGGAAAGCCCTGTCGGGTTATTCTGAAAAATGTTATCCAGCGATGAATATTTAACCATTGTGGTATCTTTAATTTCAAGCATGCCGCGCTCAAATATCAGATTCATGCCGCTGTCCCAGATTTTCGGGAACAGGCACGGTACAGGCATGGCGGCGCTTTTCATTCCATGCATGGGAAGTTCTTCCGCCGCGATAATTATTATCCCCGTGTAGTTCGCGCTTGATACAGGGTTTAAAGTACGCATGATTGGGGACGGCCTGTTATGACGAAGGAGCGCGGAGCTGATGGCGGACATGGAAATTGACTGTGTTGTAAAAATATTACGCATATCGGGTGTAAGCGCCGGAGCGACCGATTTGGCGCCCAGGGCAAGCTGTTCCAGCTGCGCAAGTGTTACCTGTCCCGATTCAACCAGATCCCCGATAACCGAGGAAGAATCAACCTGAATCTCCATTAGGCACGATTTTATAAGGTTTGAATAACCGGCGTTTAAATAAGTTTCCCCCTGAGTTCTCCCGGCAGGAAGCCTTAACCCTGCCGACGCGAGATCCAGTGAAACCTGAGATGTAACCTGCATTGCCGCCCAGTCCACCTCGCCTGAAATGCCTAAATTGGCTTGTCCAAAGGCAGCGGCGGCAAACAATATCAATAAGCAGAAAATCGGGATTTTATACATTACTCTAATATCGGCAGTTTAAACGCCGGAATAACCACCGTTTCTCCTATTTTTAAGTAGCGGGCCGATATCCCCGGATTGTGCTGTTCAATCATATTGACGGATGTATTGTATGTTCTGGACATCGACCAGACCGTGTCGCCGTGGCGCACAACATGGTACAGGTAGCGAATCAACTGCAAATCATCCCTTTCAAGAACAGCTTTAATTTCCGCCAGATGGGATAACGGTACTTTTAACCTGTAATTTGCGTCTGCGGGGCTAATCCCGTGCAGCAGTTCCGCGTTAAGATTGCGAAGCAGCTCTTTGGACACTCCCGTTTCTTCTGCTAACATATCGATGGAAATCTGGCGCGGAAGTTCGATTGTCTCCCATTCAAATTTTTCCTGCCAGACATTTATGCCGTATCTCCTCGGCTGCGAAATGATAAAAGCCGCCGCAACCAGTTTCGGCACAAAATGAACCGTCTCCTGACGCAAATCGTTTCGCCTTACTAGTTCCCAATAATCATTCCTTCCAGTCCTCTGAACAGTACGCGAAACGGCGCCAAGCCCTGAGTTATAAGCAGCAAGAGCGAGTTCCCAGCTGCCTAAGGTTCTGTAATTCTCTTCGAGTTTAAGAAGCGCTCCTTTTGTAGATTTAACAAAATCCCGCCTTTCATCGATTAAATCTGTAACTCTGATATTAAAAGGCGAAATACTATTCATCATAAACTGCCAAAGCCCAACCGCTCCCGACTTGCTTCTGGCAGTAATCAAAAACCCGGATTCAATTACAGGCAGATAAGCAATTTCAGGCGGCATCTTTAAACGCGTTACTTCGTCTTTAATAAAAGGCAGATAAATCCTTGCCCTCTCAAGAATTGCGTTTAATGTAGCAACCCCATGCGCGCTTGCGTATTGTTCAATGTATCTCTGCGTTAAAGCTTGCTCCAGCGCCGTATCGGTAATGAGCGAGTTTTCCGCCCGGACAGGAGGAATATAATGGGCAGTATGCAAAGCCGCGTTAGCCGCCAGCAAAACCGGATCCGGCGCCTTTTGTCTCTGCGGTCTGTCATCCTCACTTGCCCATGTTAAATCTGTAAAACAAAAAAATAAAAAGAAAAAAATTACATTTATCATCTTAAAACTTTTCTCCGTAGTAAATGCCTGCCCATTCCCATCGTCCGTGTATTTCAGGCTCTTGCGGGAAATATATCTTTCTGAAATATAAATACCAGACATTCAATGTGTATAAAGACCAGCCCGTTGTGCGCAAATAGGCTTCTGTTGAGTTTGATGAAGAATCCAAAGAGGACGCGTAACGTATCCTGTTGCCGTACATGAATTGAGCCAAATTAAAACGAGACATACCAATGTCGTCTGTTTCTACCTGTTCCCACGAGCGCGCGAAAAAGTTAGCTTTTGCCTGATATTGCTGAAGCAGTCTTGCGTTGCCGGTGTCCAGCGCTTTTTCTACCGCTTCCCTAAGTTCGGGAAGAGACGCGAAAGTCCAGTCTTTGGCGGATCTGCTGAAGTCAACCTGATGCCTTGCGTGCTGATCGGCGTGGGGGAAACCCGGGACAATTGTTCCCGTGTACGGCAAATAATTTGTGTACGCCACAATCGAGCCGTTCCAGTCACCCACGCGCTCGCATGCCTGACCCAGCATAAAATATGCGGTTCCAAGGTCGATCTTATCCGGGAACCGGGAAATTAATTCGTTGTAGTACCAAACCCGGCGCATAGGGTCGTTGTTCATGTTGATAAGGTTGCGCAGGCAAACAAGGTGAATCGACTCTTCGTTAATAATTAAATCGGGATAATTTTTAACGATTAAATCGAAATACAGCGCAGCGATAGGTTCCGAGCTTAACTGAAGATGAGCATAGGCAATCATCAGGAAATAGTAGCCATTGTAAGGGTCGGCAGGGTTATTGATTGTCTGAGCGCTTAAAAAATGGATAACCCTGTCATAATCTTTTTGCCTTGCGAAAGTAGCCGCAATCTCCCTTGTAACGGCAAATTCACCTTCGCTGCCTGGTTCTTCGCTTTTCATAAGCCCGAACAATTCATGCAGGTTTCTCCTGTCTTCTTTTGAGCCTGAAATGTAGTAGGGGTCGATGCCTGAAACTTCCAAATTGCATGAAACTGCAATAAAAACCGATAATAATATAGTGAATGTAATTAAAAGTGTGAGTTTTTTACCAATATCCATTGTTATTGATACTATCATTGTGCTATCATTTTGTATATGTGATCTTTCTGTTTCTAGCACGAATTTTTAACTTTTGGATGATAAACTGTGGGTAAAAAAGTCCGGAATTGCGTATTTTTTATTTTTTTTTCTGCTCTGGCTGTCTTTTCCTGTAAATCAGGACCCGATTCGCCGCGTTGGGACTCACCGCAGGAAGATTCTGCTGGTCATACGGCTGTGGAACACGGTGAAGAAGGTGAAATAACCGAAAATCCGGCCGTTCAGGCAGCTGTTCAGGGGCAACCCTCAGGAAGCCTTGCCGAAGAAATACGTTTTATGACAGAATCCGGGGTTTTGTCAATGATGTTGAACGCTCTGGAGCTTATCCGCGCTAATAATTTAAGCGGCGTCGATTTTGGGCGCATGATGACCGGGGTCAATGTTTTATTAATTAAACTGGTTTATCCCGATTCTCCGGCAAGGCTTCCGGCAATCGATCTTCCGCTTACGTCAAATTATGCCCGTATTATCAGGGAAGCCGAAAAGGGCAACTACACCCGCCCGTCCTCAAGTTCTGTCGATTTTTTGGAACATATACTGCCGTTTCTGGCGGTAAACGATCAAACTGAAAGATCGGCTTTAACGGACATTTTAAAAGACATCGAAAGAGCCGAATCCCTAAGGCTTAATTCCGTTTTCCCCCCCTTTTTCCGCGGCCTAATCTACGAACGCTCAGGGCAATATGTACAGGCTGAAGCTGCGTACAGGCAGGCTTACGGAATTTCCGAGGAATGTTATCCGGCGCAAATTGGCATGGCGCGCGTCAGGCGGCTTGCGGGCGCTCCAAGTGAAGCGTCGGTTATTTTATCCGATCTTGTTGTAAGCCACCCGGACAGCATCCAGATAAAAAGAGAGAGAGCGATTTCTTTTTACGAAAATAAAGACTGGTCCCGCGCCCTGCCCGCGCTGGATGAGCTTTTACAGGCAGATCCGCGGGACGGAGAACTGCTTTTAATTAAGGCAAGCATACTTGTTGAACAGGGGCAGTATTCGCAGGCAAACGCTGCACTGGACAGTTATGCGCCTGTAAACCCCAACAACAGGAAATACCTCTTTTTAAGAGCCAAAGTACAAGCCGAAGGAAACCGCAACCGCGATTCCGCGTTAAACTACCTGCGCTCGATTTTACGCACAAATCCCGGCGATACCGAAGCTCTTGTTTTCGCTGCTGACTTATTGATGGAATCTCAGCGCCCCGCGGATCAGGCAGAGGGCAGGGAAATGCTTGGACGTTTGAGGCAGTCAGGCGGCAGTTCCTCTGTGGAGGTTTTAAGTTTAAGCCTTAGGGACGCGATTCAAAGAGAACGCTGGCAGGAAGCGCAGGGTTATTTAAACAATATTCTTTCAACACGCAGGACAGAGCAGGATTTAATTGACGCGTTCTATGTAGAGCGCGGGCTTGGAAACAACGCAAGAGCTCTTAATTACGCGCGTGAACTGTACGACCGCGACAATTTTAACCATGACTATTCCGTTGTTTATATCACAGCGCTGATAGGTTCAGGCAGGAGGGATGAAGCATCCCGTCTGATAGAAGGCAGACTTAACTCCGCAAACTCAAGCCAGATAAAAAGCCGCTACTTTTATCTTCGCAGCCGGCTGCAGACAAATCAGGACAGCGCGCTCAGCGATCTGCGTTCCAGTCTTTTTGAAGACCCAAGAAATCTGGATGCGTTAATCGCAACTTTTGAATTGTACCACAACCGCCGCGAAGAAAGGCGCGCGGTTTATTATCTGCGTCAGGCTCTGGCTATTGCTCCCGAGCATCCGCTTTTAAAACGTTACGAAAGAGAATATGCATCGCTGTTGGGCAGAAATTAAATCGCAATAATTATGTGCTTTTTTGAAGAATATATTAATAAATACCGTGCGTAAACTCACTGAAACTAATGAAAATTTAACATATTTTTATGAATCGCTTGACTTTTTAACAAAAAATGCCGAAATTCTGCGTAATGCCCTGTTTGGGTTATGCTGCGGTTTTTCTAAATCGCGAAAATTCTTGATTGATGCAATAAAGGAGCATTTTTATGATCAAGACAAAAAGTAAGATCATCGTACTCGCGGTGATAATGATTTTTGGAGCGGGAGTTGTTTTTGCCCAGGCTATAGGTCCTGAGTCAAACAGTTCTCTTTCAACATTTGGAGAAATTGGAACAGACGTAGACAATTTTTTCGACACCACGGGTTATCAAGATTTAGAACTTGAAAACATCTTCCTGTACAGCCGTTTTGGCGCGAACATTCCCGACGCAAGGCTTGACCTTGGCGCCGCGGTTAATATTGGCAGCCTTTACCTTGGCTTGTATTACAAAGGCGGCATAGCCGGCAATAAAGAAGGTCCGTCGCGAAACGGTGAATACTATCTTGCAGATCCAAATCCGGGCAGTGATGCTACTACTCCGATGAAATGGAGCGCAAGAAGCAAGGCGAACCCCAACGCTGATTACGGCGTTTTAGTCGGTATTGGCGGCATGGGATTTAAATTTACCTATCAGGATTATTTAAGTATTGATAATTCCGGTATGAGCGCTAGCGGCCAAACAGTACAAGAGACATTAACAGGTCAGGCAATCCCTTCAATCGAAGCCGGTCTTAACCTTGGTCCGCTTTCAAAAGTTGGTTTGTCATTTACAATAGAGCATAATCGCGAAACAGAAATTTTTCATAGTGGTATTTTGGGTTATGTTTCATATAGTAATGCTGATACTCTAAACGGCACTGCTATTTCTGGTACCACAGCAGCTACTGTTGATAATATTTTAGAAGCGGAAGGTAACTATTTACAGCCGGATCTTTATGTAAAACTCGACATGAGCAAAATTGGTATTGATGGTTTTACCATCGAAAACAATCTTCGTTTCAGATTTTTCGGTCTTCCTAAAATCGGTGAAAGCGAAACATTAGCCGGCGTTGGCTATATTGAGACAATTCATGATGTATATAACTACAGCGGTAACTCAAGCAGCACAATGTCTGTTTATGATAAACGCGGATGGTTTGAAGATGTTATCACTCCTTCCTATAACTTTACTAACGCAGGTTCAGGCGATGAAGATGCAGGCCAAAAGTTTACCTATTCAGCGACTGTCGCGCTTCCGATTAGTATTAAAATTCTTACCAACTCTTTGAGTGCCAGTTATACTAGTGCTAGTTTTCCTGCCAGTAATTATACAGCCGATGCTTTTTATCAGAAATCCACCTTCTCGCTTGGTATTGCTCCGGCTCTTTCAGCAGGTGTCAAATACCAGCTTGCAAAACCGTTTTCTGTACATGCAGGTATAAGCGCGGAACTCTTTTCCATAACGCTGGACGCTGAAACAGAAAAAGATGCCGGTTATTCACAAGCACAGCAAGATGCGTTAACTCTTCTTGGCGGCGGCTGGGTAAACTACCTTCTTTCCGGTGATTCAAAGAACACAAGCACAACTTTTACCTATCCCAAGGTTTCACTTGGCGCAGGTTTTACAATCAGTCTTTTTGACAAGGCAGAGCTTGATTTTGCGATTGTTTATTATATGAATCCGACAGCAGCAGGAACCATTTACAAGGCAGTAGGCGACGGTCTTGGAAGCGGTGATACATCAATCGTTCTTTCACTCAAATTCTAGCTAAGGAGTTTCTAATGAAGAAACTAATATTTTTAATCTGTATTGCCGCTCTGGTTACACAGTTTGCGGCAGCGCAGAGTCAATTTTTAGATCCACAATCCGGAACAAACGGCTCTACCTACGGGCAGTTTGGAAGAGATATCGATACATTCTTTAGCGTAACAGACTGGAACGATCTTGGTATCTCTAAATGGTTCGGCTTTTTGGAAATGAATCAGATTGGCGTTGACGATACTGATGGCTGGAAAGGCGGTTTAGCCCTGAAATTCGAAAAGATATATTTAGGGTTCTACTATTACGGCACTTTCCTTGAGGGCGAAACACCATACACAAAAGAAACAACACATGATGAAACCGGAACAACAATAACAGGCGTAACTGACACTGACTTCAGAGCTCATCCTGCAGGATATGGACTTGAAAGAGCTAATCATAATTACGGAGTGCTGTTAGGAATTGGAAACCATGGTTTAAAATTTACCATGCAAAACAAGATGACAACGATTGATATTCCCATTGTTACCGGAAGAGGAACATACATTAATTTGCCTTCAGGCACTTTTGGAGTATATGACGGCGCTGACTATAATCCTCCCGCTGAGGATATTAACTACAGCTACCATTCACGTGAAAGCGAAATTACTCCAAAACTATATTGGGGTTCCGCGGTTGACATAGAGCTTGGCAAATTTACAACCCGTCCCTCCGCAAGCGTTGCTTTAAATGTCAGCATTGATGAACTGAGATACAGCAATTTTACAGACTCAAGCGGCAACTCAATTCAAACAAATTATGAGAATGATTATAGCAAAAACTTCTTGTCACCTATAATTGGTTTTGACACCGGTGCGATTTCATTCTTCAGCGGCGATTGGGGAACCCTTTCATTCGGCGCAAGCGAAGAGTTCGGCGTAAAAATTTCTGGCGTCGGCGACAGCACTTCTCCGGATAATTCAACTCCATCTGTACCGACCGGCAATAAAGACGGTAAAGGCTTTGGTACTCTTCCGTGGCGTAATGTAATTACCCCTTACGCGGTTTTTAGCTATGACGCGGCAGACTATTTCAGGCTTGGCGCCCGGCTTAGCATTCCTGTTGCTTTCGGCGGAGTTGGAGATGATAACTATTTCTCCATTGGCGCCACAGAAACGGATTACAACATAGACGGCGGCGTAAGCGGACTTGAAGGTAATCCCACTCTTGAAGTCGGTTTTCAGCTGAACGGCTCCTTCTACGACTCGATCGTAGGAAAATCCACTATTCTCAGCAAAGTGGCGATTAATTTCGGCATCAAGGTGAATTTCCCCAGTTTTACAAACATTGGTACATACACAGTAGATACTTCAACCGATGGTACGATTATTTACACCAACGAAAAAACAAAAAGCTGGAACAAACCCGATGAATACATCCAGGAAATCTCCACAGGGCTTAGCTTTTTTATCACCGACAATGCAATTCTTGACGCTGGTGTAATATTCTCAGGCGGCAACGCTTCATTCAGAACGACAATCAGCGTTAAGCACTAAAAATCTAAAAAATCACGTTAGATAAGAACAGCTCCGGGGCAACCCGGAGTTGTTTTTTTTGGAAAATTGAAAAGGTGTCAGTCACCGCTTTAAAAAAGCAAAAAAGTGTTCAGGTAAATCAGTTGATTTTCACGCTTTTTTTCATTAAAATTTAATCTATATTATGAGCAAAAATAAGAAAAACCGGCTTAGCGACAAAAATATTAAATTTTCCATCGGCGCAAAACTGGTTACAATCATTACAATCCTCGTTCTTGTCTCTCTGGGGCTGATTACCTTCCTTGTTTCGTACATGGTCAGGCAGGATTTGGAACTTTCCGCGGAAGAGAACAACTTTGAAATCAACAGAAGATCCGCCGCGGAAGCGGAATATACATTGAACAGCGTAAGATCAAATTCGCAGGTTCTTGTTAAAATTATCGGTTCAGCAGGAGCTGATAGCGCGCTTTCCAAACAGGCTGCCGGTTTTTTCTTTATCGAAAACAAACAAATCGCGGCTCTTGTTTTTTCCGCGGCGGGGCAGGATGAACATTTTTTAATTAACGATAACTTTTTCCTCTCCCGCAATATCGACGCGTCATTGGTAGAACTCTATTACAAATCGAATTCGGCGTATTACCAGAGAGCTCTTTCAGGAACTCCAGCTGTTTTAAACGCTGCGCCGTATTTTTCGCATCATCTGCTTGCTTTATTTTATCCCATGGAATCTGGTCAGGCGATATCGATTCTTTTCGCACCTGATAATCTAAGCGGAAGTTTCAATTTCGGCGTGAATCAGACATACCTTATCAATGCACAGGGTGATGTTTTAATTCATCCCAATCAAAGGATGGTAAACACAGCCGCGAATGTTTCCAACATCGGTTATATCCGTTTTATCCGCGATAATCCTGTGCGAAACAGGCAGGATTTGTACGAAGATGAAGGCGTAAAATTATTTGTCGCTTACACTAAATTAAACTCAGGCGAATCAATCGCGGTAACAAATATTGAATATAATAAAATTTTCGAAGGCATCGACGCGACAACACGGCGCAATTTGTATTTAACTGCCGCGGTTGTTTTTCTTTCTATCATGTTTATCTGGTTTTTTTCCAAGACAATTTCTACCGCATTAAAAATTCTTGCAAATGCGGCGCGTAAAATAGAAGGCGGTTTTTTCGAGCTTAATTTAACCCCGAAAAGCCGCGACGAAATCGGCTACCTTACCGCGAGTTTTCAGAAAATGAGTAAAGCCCTAAGTATTTTCGGGCGTTTTACAAACCGCGAAATAGCGATTAAAGCCATGCGCGGCGAAATTAAACCGGGCGGCTTGCCGAAACACGCAACTATCCTTTTCACTGATATCCGCGGCTTTACGGAAAAATCGGAAATATTTACAAAGGAGTTCGGCAATGGCGCATCCGATAAAATTATTTTTTGGCTTAATAATTATTTTACCAAAATGGTTGACTGTGTGGAAAAAACAAACGGCGTTGTGGATAAATTTATCGGCGATGCCGTTATGGCGCATTGGGGTACGGCTTACACCGCAGGAAGCCCCGCGAAAGACGCGTTTAACTGCGTTAAAACCGCGCTGATGATGCGAAAAACATTAGTTGCTCTTAACAGGAAACGCATCCCCGGCGACATCGGCGATCCGCCCATTAACATCGGCTGCGGAATTAATTCGGGAATTGTTACAGCAGGGCAGTTGGGTTCTGATGTGCGCATGGAATATACCGTTATAGGCGATCCTGTGAATCTTACCTCCAGAATAGAAGCTTTAAACAAACCTCTGGGGACGGATATTTTAATTTCCGAAAGTACGTGGAACTTTGTAAAATATTTCTTTATAACGGAAGAGATGCCTTCTGTTACGGTAAAAGGAAAAGAAAAACCTGTCCGTATTTTCGCTGTTGTAAATCATGTCAGCGTAACATCCGGTCCTAAAACGCTGGCGCAGGTAAGAGAGTTGCTCGGCATAATGCCGCCTGATATTTCTAAAGTTGATATTAACGCGGACGAAATAAAGTATAAAATCGGATCCGATTAATTGGAAACGAAAGACGAGAAGTGGTAAATGAACGAAGAATTATCATTTAAAAATGTTGAACGCAGGAAAGAAACCGGTAAAAGGTCAAAAGTATTAGATGTTTTTGTCGTAATTTTTTGTGTCTGCGGTTTTTGCGCAAGCCTTTTTTTGTTTCAGAAAGATTTTTTCGCCGCAGTTAATTCCATAAACGTACCTCAGGCGGGGACTGTAACTGTTAAATACAACACTGTTCAGCGCCGCCACAGCGACAAAGTGGTTTGGGACAGGCTGAGTGCGCAGTCTCCTGTTTATTCAGGCGATCTTGTCCGCATTGCGCGGCTTTCGGGTGCGACTTTAAATATCGATAATAACAGCATAGAGTTAGGTGAAAATACTCTTATAAGGATTCAAAAAGACTCCGACCTGATAAATATTCAATTTTTCGCAGGCGATATTAATATTTCGTCTGCCGCGGACAGCGCGGCGGTGCGCCTGACGGCAGGAGATCAATTTGTAGAAGTCCAGCCGGGAACGGTAATCAGCTTTTTTTCCGGCGATGACGGGATTGTGTTGCGCGTAACGGAAGGAACCGCGCAGATGATCGGCGCGCGGGGAGAGGTAAAAGAAGTCGCGGCAGGCACAATGGTTGTCCAGGATGTACAGGGAGAGGTTTTTTATCCTGCAGATGCGGTAATTCCAAAGAGAGCGGTTTCTGCCGTTTCTGCGCTCATTGAAATCGCCGAAGTCTCTGAGCCGCAAGTGCCTGTGCCGCTTGAAATTATTAAATCCCCCTATGAAATGCTTACAGCGCAGCAAAGGATGTATCTTGCGCTCTTGTCTTCGGAGCAGCTGGAATCGCTTTCATTATCGCAGTTGGAACAGCTGGCTTCCATGCCGCTGAATGAGCTGCTTAAGTTTGCGATTGTCCCAAAAGATGAGCTTTCGCAAATTTCCGCATCCCGGATGCAGCAGATGCATCAGGAAGAAATTGAAAAACAAAATCAAATTGACCGTCAGGCGGAACAGAACCGGCTTGCGGAACTGGAACGTCAGGCAAGAGCGCAAAGGGAACGTCAGGAACAATTAACCCGGCAAGCGCAAGCCGAGCGGGACAGACTGGCGCAGGCTGAAAGAGAAAGGCAGGCGCAAATAGAACGTGATCGTCAGGCGCAAGCCGAAAGAGCGCGGCAGGAACAGGCTCAGCGCGAAAGACAGGTGCAATTAGCGCGCCAGGAGCAAGCCGAACGCGAACAGCGCGAACAGTTGGTGCGCCAGCAGCGGCTGGAGCGTGAAAGGCAGGAACGCCTTGCAAGAGAGCAAGCCGAGCGCGAACGTCAGGAACAGCTTGCCAGAGAGCAGGCCGAGCGCGAACGGCGGGAACAGCTTGCCAAAGAGCAGGCAGAGCGCGAGCGTCAGAACCAGCTCGCTTTAGAACAAACAGAGCGCGAGCGTCAGAACCAGCTCGCTTTAGAACAAACAGAGCGCGAGCGTCAGAACCAGCTCGCTTTAGAACAAACAGAACGCGAGAGACTGGAACGCCTTGCAAGAGAGCAAGCCGAGCGCGAACGTCAGGAACAACTTGCAAGAGAGCAGGCAGAACGTGAAAGGCAGAACCAGCTTACTGCAGAACAAACCGAGCGCGAACGTCAGGAACAGCTTGCCAAAGAGCAAGCCGAGCGCGACAGGCAGGCGCAGATTGCAAGAGAACAGGCAATGCGTGAACGTCAGGAACAGATAGCAAGAGAGCAAGCCGAACGCGAGCGGCGGGAACAGCTTGCCAGAGAACGCGCGGCGCGCGAAAGACAGGAACAAGCAGCAAGGGAACAGGCAGAGCGCGAACGTCAGGAACAGCTTGCCAGAG
>Ga0209755_10000393_pt1 | contig 81554 bp, 59 predicted proteins | sample TergutCo191P1_FD_187301 | JGI IMG/M metagenome (GOLD analysis project Ga0209755, IMG submission 187301) | Cornitermes sp. P1 segment gut microbial communities from Petit-Saut dam, French Guiana - Co191P1 (SPAdes) (version 2) | ecosystem: Host-associated > Arthropoda: Insects > Digestive system...
GCTTGTTCGTTTTCGTTGTGGAAACACACCCTCGTTGTTTTGTTCACTCAACACGTTTCATGAACAATGTCCACATATGGCTCGCTCCACGAAATAAAAAACTCCTCACTTCTTCCATGAATATGATATTTTTTGACAAAATTTGTCAGTTGATGCAATTTAATTTGCATAATTTGTATATTGTGTCGAAAAGTGTTTGACTTAAAGCATGTTTTGTGTTATTTTGGTAATGTATGGATATGCTATAAGTGTGTAGTTATATCTAGAGTTGTGTTCTTATGAAAGAATTTCAAGTTAAAACAAAGGAATCTTTTTTCGATAATTTTCTTCGAAGGATTGCGAGAACTTTCAAGCGCAAGCCGAAGTTTACCAATCTTAATGACGGGGAGGATTTAAGGGGAAGGGATTTGCCGAAGAGATGTTTGTTGATTGGAAATCACAATGGTGCGGGCGGGGCATTTTCTTATCGCACTTTCATGAAAAAGCGTTTTATGACTTGGGGTGCATATCAAATGCTTGGCAACTTCAAGTCAAGAAGGCAATATCTTTATCATGTTCTTTATCGCCAAAAACTCGGGTGGAACAAAGTAAGGGCTGCGATTGTTTCGTTTTTGTTTGGAATCATGTCAAAGCGGTTCTACAAAGTTGCGGGAATAATACCGACCTATCCCGATTCACGAGTGAGACAAACATTCAAATATTCAATGCAATGTCTTGAAAGTGATATTCCAGTGTTTATTTTTCCAGAAAATTCCAACGAGGGCTATAAACCACAGATCGAGGAATTTTGGTCCGGCTTCATTCATTTTTCGGAATTATATTACCGTCGTCACAATGAAGATTTGCCGATTTACACTTGCTATTATCAAAAAAAACCAAAAACAATTGTAATTGGAAAACCGATGTTTTTGCAGGAGTTAAAAAAAGAGCATTCGGAAGAAGAAATAATGAACATATTCAAGGACTACATGAATTCACTTCGTGATCACGTCCCGAATGCAAAAAAAGCAAAATAGAAAGGAGTTGACGAATAGTGAATGGAGAACAGTGAATAGTGCGGGGTGGAATTAATCTAAAAAATCCAACAACCACTATTAGCTATCCAATATTAACTATTCACTAATAAAAAAATGAGCTTTGTAATATTAACAGACGGAACATCAAATCTTGGTCGTGATTTGCGCGAAAAATTTAATATTGATTATATTCCTTATGTCATCACTAGCGACAAAGATGGAAAAGATTATGTCGCAACACTTGATTGGGATGCTTTTTCTCCCAAGGAATACTATGACAGAATGAGAGACGGAGACTATTTTCGAACAACTCAAGTTCAAATCGTGTCCTATGAAGAAAAATTTGAGCAATTCTTAAAAGAAGGTCATGACATTCTCTCAATTTCTCTCTCGAGTGCATTGAGTGGTTCATTCAACGCTTCATGTCTTGCAAGGGAAAGTGTTTTGGAAAGATATCCCGACAGAAAAATTAGATGTGTTGACACTCTCAATGCGGCGGGAGGGCAAGGACTGATTGTTTTGCAAGCGGCTCAAATGAAAGATGAGGGCAAATCTTTAGAAGAGATTGCAGACTGGATTGAAAAAAATCGACTTTGTTTTCATCAGCTTGGAACAGTCGATGACATGGTTTATCTCAAGCGTTCGGGAAGAATTTCAAGTTTTAAGCATGTTATGAGCAAAATTTTGAACATCAAACCAATCATTGTCTCAAACTCAAAAGGTGAGAATGTTTCTTTAACAACAGCGAAAGGTCGCAAAAATGCGTGGAACAAAATAATCGAATTGACAAAAGAAAATGTTATTGAACCGGAAAAGCAAATGCTATTCATTGTTCACGGCGATGATATTGAAAGAAGTGAAGAACTCAAAGAAGAGATTTTAAAAGTTGTTCCTTTTAAAGAGGTCTATATCACCGCAATGAATCCAACGGTTGGGGCGACAACAGGACCGGGAACCCAAGGAATTTATTTCTTTGGAAAAGAAGTCACGTTTTAGAGTGACAGAGTTAAGAGTGAAGATAATAATTTGACAACATCGTCACTTAACTCCATACGCTAATTAAAGCAAAGGAGAAATCATGAGTTTCATAATTTTAACAGACGGGGCGTGTAATCTTGGGCGAGATTTGAGAGAAAAATTTAATATTGAATATATTCCGTTCACCGTAACTTGTGAAAAAGAGAACAACAAGGAATATCTCGCAACACTCGACTGGGAAACAATGTCCGCAAAAGAATATTATGACAGAATGAGAAATGGCGATGTTTTTCGAACAAGCTTAATATCAATCGGGACATATGAAGAATATTTTGAAAAATTTCTTAAAGAAGGCAAAGATGTTTTATATGTTGGAGTTTCAAGTGGACTAAGTGGTTCATTTAATGCCTCTCGCCTTGCAATCGAGTCTCTTTCGCAAAAATATCCCGACAGAAAAATTGTCGCTGTCGATTCACTAAGAGCGCTTGGCGCTCAATCTCTTATTGTCATCAAAGCAAGCGAGATGAGAAGTGAAGAAAAAACGATGGAAGAGATTGCTGAATGGATTAAAAAAAATCGAAACAAGTTTCATCAATATGGAACGGTTGAAGACATGGTCTATCTCAAACGTGCAGGGCGAATTTCTGGCTTTAAACATATCATGAGCAAAATGCTCAAAATAAAGCCAATCATAATTTCAAACGATAAGGGCGAAAATGTTTCAATTTTGACAGTCAAAGGAAGACTCAATTCAATGAAAAAAATGATTGAGTTGACAAAAGAAAATGTCATTAACCCAAATGAGCAAACATTGTTTTTGATACATGCCGACGATGAAGAAGCAATTAATGAACTCAAAAAATTGATGTTTGAAGCTGTTCCATTCAAAGAAGTCTACACAAGCAACACCAGTCCAATAGTTGGAGCGACAACAGGACCGGGAATGCTCGGAGTGTTTTTCTTCGGGACGGAAGTAAGTAATTAAAATTTACAATAGACAACTGGAAATTGACGATTTCATGACAAATTAATTTTTCACATCAAGTTCTATATTGTCAGTTGTCCATTGCAAATCAAACAAAGGAGAACAAATGTTAAACAGTAAGAAAAAAGAATTTCTTTACGCAGCGTCTGGGTTCGGGCCACTTTTAATCATGGTAATGTTCATGGCCTACATACCTAATGCATTCGACCCAAGCAATCTGCGTGTCGACGTCGGGTTCTGGAGTTTCACCACTTTCCCAATAGTTGTGACAGGTGCTTTTGCCGTGTTATTTTTTGTTGGACGAATTTTCGATGGACTCATCGAGATTCCGCTTGCCGCGAAAATTGACAAAATGAAAAACCCTGTGAAGAGAATTAAATTGCCGATTCTCATTTCCTATGTTCCGATGTTAATAGGTGCGGTTGCAATTGGACTTCCAATCATGGGAAACAGCTTTGAGAGCCTTGGAAACACTATTTGGGTTTTCGGTTCTCTCCTAGTTTTTTTCGTTGCCTACACAATGTCGGTCATTGCATTTTTTGGAAGCTTGACGCTTGTTTGCAAAGACAGAAAACAACGCGCAAGAATAGCATTTTTCAAAGCATCATCTGATGTCGTTGTCTATGCTTTGGCATATGCCGTTGCACCAATGCTCATGCGTCCATTAAACATGAACATCATGCACATTGCATTGTTGGCGCTTCCATTAACTTTGACAATTCTTATTCCTGTTCTTATGATAAAAAAAGACGGAATCGTTTCTCCGCTTATCAGAAAAAATGGGGAAGATGTTCAAGAGGTTGTGCGCCCTTCTGTTCAAGTTGAGTCAGTTGCTACATCTCATGATGTCGCAAACGCGGGAAATAACGTTGTCCCAAATGCAAACAGCGGAACAGCGGCGATGACGCAAGAAAAACGGCCGAACATGTTCAAGGGCATACTCCGGGTTTTCAGAAATCGAGCCTATTGGCCGTGGCTTGCTGTTCTCGCCGCATATTACATCGGACTTCAAATGTTCCTAGGGTCTCAAAATGCCCTAGTTTCTGGTGTTCTTCAAGCCCCAGCAATAGTTTCGATGATTATCAATGTTTGTGCTTTTGCCCCCGTTCCACTCATGGCATGGGTCTTTAGTAAAATAATGAAACGGAAGGGAATAAGGCTGACTTTCCAAATAGCCCTCGTCTCATTTGCGCTCGGTGTCGCGATTTCATTCTTCGCAGGATCCGCCCTGTTCTTCCCGAATTCACTTGGAATCAGAATCATTTTTGGAGCAATCGGTGGACTGTTTTGCAGTTTTGGTATTGCTGGACAAATGTCAATCATAATGATAACACCAACGCAAGTTGCAGCGGTCGAAATGAAAGTAACTGGAAAAAACAACACGACAACTTTCTTTGCTGGACAAGGTGTCGTCATGGGTATTTTCACAGCTCTCACAATAGGAGCATATATGCTGTTCTTCGTTGGAATGAGAGACGTCGGGGTCTACACGACGGAAAACCTTGTTCGTCATTATGAACACTTCTTCCGTCCAGATGGAACTTTCTCGCATTCAATCGCGTATTACAATTCAACTTTCCAAATACCACTCGGCGGACTTCTCGTTCCAGCCGTCACAACAGGTTCAGCAATTCTTGCGATTGGACTTGCGTTCTTGATGCCAAAATCTTATGACGTCAAACACATGGCGAAATACTTCGACAAAAACTATATTCCAGACGCTGAAGATATTGCGGACGCAGAAATCGTTGAAGAAGGAGTGGATGAAAAAGCTAGTGACCTGTCTAGAGAAGAGCATGCAAGCGCGGGAACTGACCACTCGACAGAAGAGTCAACAAATATGGGGGAAGGCATCGACCGCCCGTCTGAAGAGGAGTTGCAAACTGAACAGTCAACAGTTGAAATTGTCGAACCAGCTTCAACCGATGAAGCAGTGACAACTCAAGAAGAGTCAATAGTTGTGCCAGACCCAGTCAAAAAAACACCCGCAAAAAAACCAGCGACAACAAAATCAACTGTCACAAAAGCTCCTGCAAAAAAACCAACAGGAACAACAATCGCGAAAAAACCAGCGACTAAAAAGCCGACTGTGAAAAAAGAAACAAAAGGAGAAGAGAACAATGAAGAATAAAATTTTGAAAATACTTTTAACACTAGTCATTATGACATCATTTATCCTTGTTGCGACTGCTTGCGGTGGCTCTCCTTACTCTCGTGCTGAAAATGGGGATTTCATCTTTAGAGGAAGAGTTTATGTTGCTGATTGGCTTGAAACAAATGAACAAATTGAAGCAAGGCAAACAGTAATAACAAGTCACTTTGCAGGGACAGTTTTAAGAGTCGTTGTCGATGAAGAAAATATGCGCGAAGGTGATGCAACAGTTATCTGGACAAACAGAGCGGGTCCGGGATGGGGAAATATTCGAATTGAAGAATATAACGATGTTTATCGCCCAATCAACATCATCCAAGGCGGAATCATTGATGACCCAAGTGAAGAGGGAATGACCGCGGGTGATTGGCACATCAGAGAATTAAAATTCTATGAAAATGACCTAATCATCACGATCTCATTTGTTGAACTAAGACACATCAACGGAGAAGACAGAAGAGTGGTTTTTGCAGAATTTGAACTAGTCTTTGAACAATAACACAAACAAAAAAAGGACGCAAGCGCGTCCTTTTTTTGTTGATAATCAACACCTTAACTGCTAATAAAATCGCATATTTATGTTGTCAAACACACAAACTACTTGGGTGAACAAATTTAATTTCTTGAAGAAAATAACCATGGCAATTTGCCTTTTTCTCGTTGCTCTTTTTGCGATGACGGGATTTTCCCTTTCAATCGAGTCGACTGGTTCAACTGATAACGCAAACACAACAGTCTCAAATAACGAAGAAAATTATCTCTATGAAGAAAATTATCTCTATCAAGAAAGCAATCAAAGTGACCATATCAAATGGGTTGATCTCAATGCTTCAAGCGAAATAATGAAAAAAGCAATTGAGCTTGAAATAAAACACCAAAAAGAGGGGAAGAAGTTCAGTTTCATTTCCGCTCTTGCCTATCTTGCGACAAAAAACGGAAATGATTTTAATTTCAAATCTGACCATGCTCGCCTAAAAAAACTTGTCGAAGAATTTGAAAAAGGCAACACAATCGAAAGTCATTACACAGGCAACAAATACTTCAACTATTATCTTGAGGCCTACACCGCGATTTTCGAAAATTTTGTCGGAAACTATATTGATGAAAACGGCGATGAAAAGTTCGGAGTGATGACATTTTTCCCTCTTGCAAATGGATATCACTATTCTCATTATGATGATTTTGGAAATTCAAGGGATTATGGATTCAAAAGAAAACATCTCGGTCATGACATGTATGGCTCTGTTGGAACTCCAATAATCGCAATTGAGGGCGGAACAATCACCGAACTTGGGTGGAATCAATACGGCGGGTGGCGAGTTGGAATACGCTCTCATGACTCAAAGCGCTACTATTATTACGCACATCTAAGAAAGGGACATCCATATCCAAAACATCTTGAAATCGGCGACAGCGTCAAAGCTGGTGAAATAGTTGGCTACCTCGGCAACACAGGTTATTCGCGACTGGAAGACACCAATCTCAAAACTGGAAAACCTCATCTCCATCTTGGACTTCAATTAATATTCGACCCATCTCAAGAAAAAGGGTCTAAAGAAATCTGGGTCGATGTCTATAACATCGTTTGCCTTCTTAAGAACCACCGAGCGAAAACAATAAAATGCTCAGAATCAAACCAACTAATCAGCAAAAACTTCAAAGTTCCAATCAACGAACTTGTTGCAAAAGGGTCTTAGACCCTTTTATTGTGAGAAACTGCTGTTGCATGAAATTCGTTAAAAAAGTCATCAAAGATGTTTGATAAGGGCTTTCAGCCCTTCTGTGGGAGACTGTTCTTACAAAAAAACCTCCGACAAAGGCATCGAAGATGCTTGATAAGGGTCTTCAACTACTTCATCAAAGAGTGCAAGTATAAGTAAAATCCAAAAAAAGCATTGAAAACCCTTGACAAGGGGTCTTCGACTCGTTTGATGCTGAATGCGAATGCAAGCAGAACCCAACAGAACAGTCGAAGACTGTTGACAAGGGGTCTTCGACCCTCTTGACGGAGAGTGTAAATATTAGCAGAGCCCGACAAAAGTATCAAAGATACTCGACAAGGGTCTTCGACCCGTTTGTGGGGATGTTCCTAATAATAGCAATCTCCGACAAGAGCATCGAAGATGCTTGACAAGGGTCTTCGACCCGCTTGACGAAGAGTGCGAATACGAGCAGAATTCGACAAAGCAGTCGAAGACTGTTGACAAGGGTCTTCGACCCGTTTGACGGAAACTGCTACTATATGATATTCTCTGACAAAAGCATTGAAAATGCTTGACAAATGAGTAAAAAAAGATTTATAATTATATTGTCGATGCAATAGAAAATCAAATCATTATTGTTTTGCGAGGGTGCAAGCAGATTAAAATGTTCAAAAAAATTTTATTTAGATATTTTTACATAATTTCAATCATGTTATTTGTTGCAATTATGTCTGCGGTCGCCGCAATTTTTGTCGCGCCATGGCTTGAGTTTTCTTGGTATAATGCTATTTTCTCTGTCTTGGGTTTCAGCGCTATTATTGTTGCATTTGATTTTGGAATTGCAATAATTTTGAGGCTAGTTCCGTTTCACCTCTATGCTCCGCCTTTTATTCCGTTCAGACCTTTCAAAAACGAGAGAAAATTTTGGAGAAAAACAGGCATAAGAAAATGGAAAGTGATTGTTCCAGACCTCATGAAAACGCTGAAAGTTTTCGACAAAACAAACCTTAAACACACCGATGACCCAGACTACATGTTCAAGTTTCTTTGCGAAATGGGCTATGCGGAAATGATGCACATTTTGTCCGCTATCGCTGGATTCGCTGTTTTGTTCGTTCCAATCGGTTGGGCAGTAAGAGGAGCTGTCTATATTGGAAGTCCTGATGAAGTAGTGCTTTCACTCGCGCAAGCTGCAGTGTTCGCGGTGCCATTAGCGGTGTTTAATTTTGTGCTAAACATTCTTCCAATCTTTGTCCAACGTTATAACCGTCCAGTTGTCCTAAAACTCTATCAACGAGCAAAAGCACTAGAAGAAATGAAAAAAGCAGACGGAACCTATGAAAAGAAGAAAAACATTGACCTTTAAATAACTTTAAAGAACTAGTCACAAGGCTGGTTCTTTTTTTATTCCACTCTACTATCTTATAATATTTTTTTGCGATTTCACATATTTTTCACGGCTTTAACAAAAAATAAACCCATGAACGCTATAGTCCTCGCAGGTGGCTTTGGAGCAAGGCTCGCCCCATTAACAGATGAAACAATAAAACCCATGTTAAACATTGCTGGGTCTCCAATGATTGATTATTGCATCAAAACGCTAAAAAAGGCAAACATCAATGACATAGTCTTTGCTCTTCACCACAACAGTGAAGAAGTTGAAAATCATATTTTCAAAGAAGCGAGTCGTGACACTTATCTAAAAGAAAACTCTCGACTTGTTGACCTTGTTAACTATCCATTTTATCGTTTTTCAATCGAACCAACCCCTCTTGGAACGGCTGGAAGTGTCAAGCATGCAGAACATCTTCTGCATGATGAATTCGTTGTTATTTCTGGTGATTGTCTCATCAACATCGACATTAATGAAATGGTGGACTCTCATCGAAAAAGTGGAGCCGCCCTTACCATGGCAGTAAAATCAAGCGATAATGTGCATCTTTATGGTGTTCCAGAGTTTGGCGAGGATGGACTCGTCACAAACTATGTCGAAAAACCTCAAAATGAAATTGGAAACAAAGAGAGAAAATTTGTCAATTGCGGGGTCTATGTTGTGAGCAAATCTGCTCTCGACTTCGTTCCAAAAAATCAAAAGTTTGATTTTTCAAAAAACCTTTTTCCAATTCTATTAGAGAAAAAGCTCCTAAATGCCCATGTCTTCAACGGCTATTGGTTCGATATTGGAAGCTTTGAGCAGTATGTCACTGCAAACGAATTCATTTTCGAAAAAGACTATTTCAGACCATAGTTAACAAAATCACAAACTCAGTCAACTCAATTTTTTAATCCTTTAAGGGTTGAGTCCTCGCGATTTTTGCCAAGTTGTGTTTAGTCCAATATTAGCAGTCTTTCTTGCGGGAAGGGTGTTACTATTATTTGCAATTCATCTAAAAAATCAATTTGTCACGGTGACTGTGTTATTTTCAAATTCTAAAGGGAATAAAAGACATTGAAAAATAACACAGTCACCGTGGCAAATTGTGGGACAATAATTTAAAAAATAAAAAATACTCCCAGACTCCGAACAAGATATTCCCCGCACCCCCTTAAAAACGCTTGCCCCAATTAAAAAAATTTGCTATACTACTATTAGAATTTAAAGATTTAAATAGTAGCTTTTGTTTTTTTATGGATTTTTCCCATGCCCTTTTTTGAAGGGGTATATCTGCTATTGTTCAAATTGTAAATTACAAATTAAGAATATTTAACAATCGTTGTGCATTGAATTGAACATTGCGCATTGATTAAGGAGAGACTTTTGACAAAACAAAACATGAATGAACCTGCCTTGAAAGTAATATTTCTAGGTGGTGTTGGCGAGATTGGAAAAAACATGACAGCACTTGAATTTGGCGATGAAATCATAGTTGTTGACTGTGGTTTGGCGTTTCCAAGCAGTGAAATGCCGGGAATTGACCTCGTCATTCCCGATGCATCTTATTTGGTTGCAAATCGCGAAAAGGTGAAAGGGATAGTTTTAACGCATGCTCATGAAGACCACATTGGCGCACTTCCATATATCCTCAAAGAATTGAACGTTCCGGTCTATGGAACAAGAATGACACTATCTCTATTAGAACCAAAACTGCGCGAACACAAAATTGCGGAAAATTCAAGACTGAACTCAGTGAAACCAAAAAGTGTTGTTCATCTCGGTGCAAACTTCAAAGTCGAGTTTATAAGCGTGACTCACTCAGTTGCTGGAAGTTGTGCTTTAGCAATAACGACTCCTCTCGGAGTTGTTTTTCACACGGGCGATTTTAAAATAGACCACACTCCAATTGATGGTGTCGCAACTGACCTCTCGCGTATTGCCGAAATCGGAAACAAGGGAGTTCTCTTGCTTTTGGGGGAAAGCACCAATGTTGAGAGAAAAGGCTCGTCAATGAGTGAAGCAACAGTCGGCTCATCACTTCACAAAGTTTTCGCAGAACAATCCTCAAGAAGAATTTTTGTCGCAACATTTGCATCCAATGTCCACCGTCTTCAACAACTTCTTGACCTTGCTCAAAAATTTGGAAGAAAGGTGGTGTTCAGTGGGCGAAGCATGCTCAATGTTGTTGAAGCGGCGACAAAAATTGGCGAATTAAAATATAACAACGAATTAATTGTCGACATTGAAAAAATCGGCAACCATGATGATAAAAATATTCTTGTCATAACAACTGGCTCACAAGGCGAACCAATGAGCGCATTAACGCGTATGGCATCTGACGAATTCAACAAAGTCAAAATTGGCTATAATGATGTTATCGTCATCTCAGCATCTCCAATTCCGGGCAACGAAAAACTTGTCTATGGTGTTGTCAACAAGCTCTATCGCCTTGGTGCAAGGGTCATTTATGAGAGTTTTGCAAATGTCCATGTTTCAGGACATGCCTATCAAGACGAACTCTCGCTTATTCACACTCTTGTCAAACCAAAGTTTTTTATTCCAGTTCACGGTGAATATCGTCATCTAAAAAAGCATGCGGAATTAGCGATGAAGATGGGAATGCCGTCTTCAAACATCATCATTTGTGATCTTGGAAATGTCGCATCAGTGACCAGAAAGATGATTAGACTCGATGATAATGTCACAGCAGGACCAATTCTCGTTGATGGCATTGGAGTTGGCGACGTCGGAAGCACTGTTATTCGTGATCGCAAAACACTCTCCGAAGATGGTCTTGTCATGGTCGGAGTCTCTGTTTGTCATCTTTCTGGCGAAGTTGAAGACATTGAAATTTTGACGCGTGGCTTTGTCTATGTCAAAGAAAGCGAAGACCTTTTGACTGAAAGCAAAGAAATCGTCCGTTCTATTTTTGACAAATATGACTCAAAAGACAGCATGAACGACTTTGCACAAATCAAGAACCAAATCCGAAAAGATCTCAAAGGCTATCTCTACAAAAGAACCCACCGAAACCCAATGATAATTGTCATGGTCTTGCAGGAAAAAGAATAATGAACGAATTTTTAACCAACTTGAAACAATACGCGACAGAGAACAATGTCCCAATCTTGCAAGATGACGCAAGAAGGTTTATTGAGCAACTGATTATTTTAAAACAACCAAAAACAATTTTGGAAATCGGTTCAGCAATCGGTTATAGTGGCATTGTGATGTTGAAAGTCGCGAAAAATGCTCATCTCACAACAATCGAAAAAAATGAAGAGAGAGTGAGCATCGCGAAAGAAAGTTTTGAAAAAGCAGGGTTCAGTGAAAAAGTCAACCTTATTCACGATGATGCGAGACTGACGCTTGAAGAACTTGCAAGCAAAGAAAACCCTCAAAAATTTGATTTCATCTTTCTTGATGGGCCGAAAGGACAATATTCAAACTATTTCCCGTTCATCAAAAATCTTCTCGCAGATGGCGGAGTTCTTGTCGCTGACAACGTTATGCTCGGCACAAGTGGCATAAAAAAATTATCCAATGTCCAATTAATCAAAAAACGTCAAGCCTTTGTCGACCAAATAATGAATGATCCCGAACTAGCCTCAAGCATAGTCCCCATTTGCGACATCTTGAGCTTGTCAGTAAAAATATAGTGAATAAAGAATAGTCAATAGTAAGTAAAGATTGAAAAAATAATCTTATCTTGAACTATGAACTATCCGCTATCCACTATTCACTATTCAAATGAAACTTGAACTTCTTGCCCCCGCGGGCAATTTTGAAAAATTAAAAGCCGCCATTTATTTCGGGGCGGATGCTTGCTATGTCGCTGGGCATGAATTTTCACTTCGAAAACATGCCGACAATTTTTCATTTGATGAACTTGAGTCTGCAATCAAGTTTGCCCACTCGCTAAATAAAAAAGTCTATGTGGCACTCAATATTTTTGCCCACAATGCGGACTTCGAAAATTTGAAAGACTATGTTCAACACCTCGAAAAAGTCAAAACAGACGCTGTTATCATCAGCGATGTCGGAGTTCTTGACTTTGTTAAAAAACATGCTCCAACTCTTGAAATCCACATCTCAACTCAAAGCAACGTCACAAACCATTATTCTGCAAATTTCTATGCATCTTTGGGAGCAAAAAGGATAATCCTGTCACGCGAACTTTCAATTCCCGAAATCAAAGAAATTCGCCAAAACCTAAAACACAATGTTGACCTTGAAGCGTTTGTTCATGGAGCAATGTGTATTGCCTACTCTGGAAGATGTTTGCTCTCAAATTTCATGGCACAGCGCCCAGCAAACAAAGGAGATTGCGCGATGAGTTGTCGATGGGAATATTCCTTGGTCGAACAAACACGTCAAAACGAGGGCTATGATATATCCGAAGATGAACGCGGGACCTACATTCTCAACTCAAAAGACATGAACACGCTTCACCTCATTAATGACCTTGTTGACGCGGGCATAACAAGCTTTAAAATAGAAGGAAGAATGAAAACAGTATATTATGTTGCGAACACCGTTAACGCATATCGACGAGCAATTAATGGAGAAGATGTCAAGTTGCTTCAAGATGAACTGACAAAAGCAAGTCATCGAAAATATTCAACAGGGCTCTATCTCAAGCCAAATGTTGACACCGAAAATTTCTTTTCAAATATTCAAACTTCAACCCATGCATTTGTTGCTCAAGTTATTGAGGAGAAAAAAGATGGGGCATTAATTGAGCAGAGAAACGCTTTCAAATGTGGTGACACTCTTGAAATACTGTCTCCAAACAAGACCTTTAATCAAACAATTTTAGTTAAAGATCTCTTTGATGAAAAAAACAATCCAGTTGATCACGCCAAACTAGTCCAACAAAAACTATTCCTAAAAACTGACTTAAAATTAAAATTCGGAGATATTTTGCGAAAAAAGATTTAACAAAAAAACAGGCTAGAGAATTTTATCTCTGACCTGTTTTTTTGTTCAAGATTATTCATCAGTTGTCGCTACTGTTTCAGCAGCAGCGTTTTCGCATTCAATTTTTATTGTTTCATCCATTTCAATAGTAGTCTTTCTTTTTTTCATCATATTAGAATGAACATTTAATCCAAATCTAATTGCAAAAAGCAACCCAAATGAAACAAGTGATGCAACTATGACATAGACAAAAATAGCCAAAGTCGGAGAAAACTCATGAATGATGTCCAAAATTGGAATGACAGTATACTGAAAAGGTGAGATATAGAAAAGATTAAAAGAGCCATTCCCACCAAGATAGTCTCTAAAAAAATAGAATAGAGTGTTTAAAACTAATGCAACAGAAACAGCGATTGCAAAAATAATGAAAGCACTCAAAAGAGTTTCTTTGAGGTTTTTTCTGTCTAATTTCACTCGTCCCGAAACAGTGACATAAACCCCAACAATAACAAGTGTGGCATGATGAACCATGGTTTGAATTGTGATTATTATGAGGGAAGTGTTCAAAACAGTCGCTGGATAGAGCATAACAATCACTCCGCCCAAGAGTCCAAATGTTCCAACAAAAGAACACATCGCTCTTTTTATCTTTCCGTCTTTCAAAAAAGGAATAATAAAGAACAAGAACATTGGAATTGAGCAAAGGTGCCACGGAAAGCCGCTCCAATAATATCCCCACCCAGAAACAGGATTCCACATCCACAAAAACTGTTTAATAAGTTCTAAAATCAAAAGGAGAATGCCAGCACCGAAAATCAACCACTTATTTTGCTTCTCGTGTGTTTTTCTCAAAAAAACACAAACAAGAACAACAGCTAAAACTGTTATCCCAAGCCACATCAAGTGGAACCATCCGAATGCAGCAAAGTTATTATCAAGAGTCCAATTAACAAACCCATATAACATACTTTCACTATAACATAAATATTGCTTAAAAACAATTGTTTTAGTATAGTGTTTTGGTGTCGTTATTAGACTTCGCAGATATTGCTTTTGTTGTCACACGGATTAAAGTCTTTTAATAAATATTTTTGATGGTGGATCAAGAAAGATGGGGTAGTTTTTTGCAGTTGTTGTAATCTGCAATGGCGAAGAACTTTATTAATCGATGATATCAAAATCCTTAACAATATGAACATTATCAGCATCTTTTCCATGAAGTCCTCTGTCTTCTTTTGTCTCAAAAAAATCCTCATGACCACCACCATCAAATCCACCGCCAAAGGTTCGTTGCAATGCATTCCCCATGTTATCCATTATTTTTCCTTGCTCTCTCATAATGTATCGCAGGTATGCAATAAAAAAAATAAACACCAAAAACAAAACAATCGTGACAGGAAGCCCTGCAACAATTCCACCAAAAACCCATGAGATTGGAATGCAAATAGCCATCAAAACAAAACTCACAGCAATGCCAAAAATACAAACAAAAATCATCTTCGTCAGCCACACCGTTCTCATTAATGGATTGTCTTTGTGTTTTTTCATAATCATATTTTACCACACTTCCTTAAAAAAGTCAAGAAAGAAAACAAATTTTTACAAAAATATTTTTCATAGTGATTTTTGCAAAGTTTCATTCATAGTTGAAAAAACTACTTGAGATTCACTGCATTCTTGCATTTGTTGTTCAAAATGCAACAAATTGACAACTTATGATTGGCAAGCACAGGTTGCTTATTATTGCTCAATAGCAAAACAAGCAACATTTTTGTGGAAAACTTTTTCAAAACTTTAGCCAAGTCACTCTACTGACCTTAAAAATTGTGGATAACATATTTAAAAAATCACGAAAAAAATAAAAAATCACCACAAATTACCAATATAAAACAGCACTCAAATGTTTTACAAAGAAAGAAAGAATATAATATATTTGTGGATATCCTAAAAATAAAAAAAATCGAAAATTTATTTTTGAAACTTGATTGTGGATAATTCATTGCAAAAAAGAAAACAACTAAGATACTCAATTTGAGGTTGAAGAAAGATTGCAATAACAGTGTCACGGACACAAAGGAGAAAAAATAATTATGCAACAAGAAGTTAGAGAGCTTAAAGTAAAAGTGAGCAACAAAAACAAGGAATGGAAAAAAATGATTCAACCTTTTTTGGACAGGGTTGTAGCCGCGGGTTATAGGTGGAAAGACTATAAAAGGAAAGTGAGACTGAATATTAATGGACACTATATCTATGTTTATATGGGTGGATTGGGAACTTATCGTGCATGGACAGATGCCCATGGTGCATTAAAATTCTATGAAACATATTTTAACATTGGTTTAACTTCAAACGGTAAAAAGATGATAAGAATGCCGTTAATGCTCTACATTCCGGGAAATACTAGTGAATCAGAAGATAATGCACTAGAGATTGCCATAAAAATCTGGAAAAACACACCAAGCCCATTTGAACCAGATTTTGAATATGAGTTTTAATCTTTTTGGGTTCAATTACTCGTGGTTCTGAGTGCTTCCGTTAAGCGTGACACCTCGCAGTCTTGTTGCGGGAGAGGCTTCATCAAAAAATGAAAAAGTGCCAACTTTTGTCAGCACTTTTTCATTTTATCAAAGCAGTATGTTATTCAGAGCGACTCGAATAATTTAGAGCTAGCCTAATTTTTTTGCAACAAAAAAGAGCCATCTTTATGATAGCTCTTTTTTGTTGTTTGATTATTGAAGGCTGCCTATTTTTGTCCATCTTTTCCGTAGTAAGCTCTGCGGTAGATTTCTTCAAGGTCTTTAACGAGTGGATAACGTGGGTTTGCTGTTGTGCATTGGTCGTCAAATGCGCGTTCAGCAAGTTGTGGTATTTTTGCCATATATTCTTTTTCGTCAATTCCACATTCCTTGATGCTTGTTGGCATTCCCAAAGTTTTCATGAGTTTCCAAATCGCGTCGATTAGCGCTTTGACTTCGCTTTGAGTGTCTTTTCCGCCAAGGCGAAGTTTGTTTGAAATTTCAGCATACTTCGTGTCTGCAATGAACTCTTTGTATTTTGGGAAGATTGGGAATTTTTCTGGTTTTGTTGAGTTGTATTCAATAACGAAAGGAAGCAAGAGGGCATTCGCTCTTCCGTGAGCAAGTCCAAACTCTCCGCCCAACTTGTGAGCCAACGAGTGGTTGATTCCAAGGAAAGCGTTGGTGAACGCCATGCCCGCAATACACGATGCGTTGTGAACTTTTTCTCTTGCAATTGCGTCAGTCGCATCTTTGAAGCTTCTTGGCAAGTAGTTGAAAATAAGTTCAATTGCTTTCATCGCAAGCCCATCGGTGTAATCCGATGCAAGAACTGAAACATAAGTTTCAAGCGCATGTGTCAAAACATCAAGACCCGTGTCCGCAACAATTGAAGCTGGCATTGTTGCAACGAATTGTGGGTCAATGATTGCAACATCTGGAGTCAATTCGTAATCCGCGAGAGGGTATTTGATGTTTCCGTTTGCTTTATCGGTGATGACAGTGAAAGACGTGACTTCTGAGCCTGTTCCCGAAGTTGTTGGGACAGCAACGAATTGTGCTTTTTGGCGAAGAGAAGGGTATTTGAACGCACGCTTTCTGATGTCGAGGAATTTGAGGTGAAGTGATTCAAAATCTGTTTCTGGGTGTTCATAAAAGAGCCACATTGCTTTCGCAGCGTCAATAGCCGAGCCTCCACCAAGCGCGATGATGACGTCTGGCTTGAATGCTTTCATTGCTTCCGCTCCTTTCATGACAGTTTCAACAGATGGGTCTGGTTCGACCGCTTTGAAGACAGATGAATGAACATAGTCCACTCTTTTGCGAAGGTGATACAAAGCTCTGTCAACATAGCCAAGTTCAACCATAACAGGGTCAGTGACGATGAATGCCTTTTTGATGTTTGGCATGTGTTCAAGATATTGAATAGATCCTTTTTCGAAATAAATTCGAGGTGGGATTTTAAACCATTGCATATTGTTTCTCCTTTTCGAAACACGTTTTTTATTAATGAGGTTGACGGTCGAAACATTCGATGTCGTTGAGTTTTTGCCATATGACCCGCAACCAAGAGTCAATGAAGGAATTCCCGTGTTATAGATATCACCGATCGCACCTTGTGAAGAAGGGGAGTTGAGGATAACACGACCTGTTTTCATCTCTTGACCGAACTTTCTGCAAAGTTCTTTATCTGAACTGTGAATAACAGCAGTGTGACCCATTCCGCCAAGTTCAAGCATTCTCTTTGAATATTCAAAACCTTGTTCAGCGTTCTCAACAACAAAGTAAGCAAGAAGTGGCATCAAAGTCTCCAAAGAGATTGGATATTTCAATGATGGCTCAGGAAGGCGAGCAAGAAGAATTTTAGTTTTTTCTGGAACTTTGATTCCAGCTTTTTCAGCAATAAAATAAGCAGATTGTCCAACTGGCTCAGCATTAACACTGATTTTGCCTTCAGGACTTTTTTTGATGACATAAGCTTCAACTTTTGCGACTTCTTCTTTAGAGAGGAAATAACAATTGTTGTCTTTCATGTATTTTTCAAATTGTGGAGCGATTTCTTTGTCAACAATCGCCGCTTGTTCTGACGCACAAATCATTCCATTGTCGAAAGTTTTTGAAAGCATCAAATCTGTGCAAGCTCGTCCAATATCAACGTTTTTGTTGATGTAGCATGGAACGTTTCCAGCTCCAACGCCAAGAGCAGGTTTTCCACAGCTATATGCTGCTTTAACAAGACCCGGACCACCAGTTGCAAGAATTAAACTAACACCTTCATGGTTCATTAATGCATTAGTCGCGTCGATTGAAGGCTCTTCAATCCACTGAATACAATTTTCTGGCGCTCCCGCTTTGATCGCCGCGTCACGAAGGACTCTAGCGGATTCAGCAGAACACTTTTGAGCCGATGGGTGAAAGCCGAAAATGACAGGATTGCGCGCTTTGATACAAATGAGCGCTTTGAACATTGTTGTTGAAGTCGGGTTTGTGACAGGAGTGACCGCAGCGACAACACCAACAGGCTCGGCAACTTCAATAAATCCGTCTGACTCATTCTCGTCAGTGATTCCAACAGTTTGAGTTTTTTTGATGCTGTTCCAGATGTATTCCGTTGCGAAAAGGTTTTTAATAACCTTGTCTTCAAAAACACCTCTGCCAGTTTCTTCAACTGCCATTTTTGCGAGTGGAAAGTTTTCACTTGCTCCAGCAAGAGCCATCGCTTGGCAAATCTTGTCGACTTGTTCTTGGGACATGTCCATAAAACTGACCAACGCTTCATTTGCGTTTGCAACCAAAATGTCCATCTTTTCGATTTGTGTCAGTTCCTTTTTGTCTTTTTGTTTCATGAGTTAATTGCTCCTAAAAATTTTAATTTCTACCCTATATTATAATATGCAAAAAATAAAATAGCAAGCAAAAAAAGATGACATTAAAAAATAATTTTTTAGTTGAAAGTTGGAAATTAAGGACAAAAAATTAATTCAACAACAACTTTCAACTTTCAACTATTCTTTTCGCCAATTTGTCGACATTTCCAGCTCCGCAAAACAAGACGATGTCGTTTTTTGAAACAGTCTTTTTCAAATGCTCCAAAATAAAATCTTCGCTTTCAAAATAGAAGGCAATTTTTCCCGAACTCTTTGTCACTTCTCCTGACAATGAAAGTGAAGAAAAGCCATCAGTGTTTTTTTCGCGTGCCGCAAAAATTTTTGTCAAGATAATTTCATCGGCGAGTGACAAAGCATCAGCATATTCTCCTAAAAAAGTTTTCGTCCTTGAATAAGTGTGAGGTTCATAAACAATATGAATTTTTCCATCTTTCGACTTGAGTCTATTAAAAGTTCTTAAAATAGAACGAACTTCAGTTGGGTGGTGAGCGTAGTCGGTGTAGATGTATGCTTTTCCAGAGGACTTCTCTTTTTGACAAAAGACACGAAGTGACCCAACAAGTTCGTGACGACGTTTAACCCCATTGAAACTGAAAAGCCCGCGTTTAATTTCTTGCTTGTCAATGTCCGCTTGATGAGACAGTGCGATTGCAGCAAGAGCATTCAAAACACTATGAAGTCCGAATGAGCGAATCTTCACATTTTTGATTAGCATCTTTCCATCAAAAAAAACGTCAAATGAAATTCCATGAATGGTTTCAACGATTTTTTTTGCGTAATAATCCGCTTTTTCACTTAATCCAAAAGAAATGGCGTTTTCAAAATGATGCGCAATTTTCTTGTTAACTATTACTTTTTTTGCTCTTTTCGCAAATTGCAAAAAACTTTGAATATAATCGTCTTCATCTTTGAAAAAATCTGGGTGGTCGAACTCCATATTCAAAACAAGCGCAATGTCTGAATTGATGTGATGAAAACTGTTGCGATATTCACACGATTCGCAAATAATGGTTTCACGATTTCCAACAACTTCAAAATTATTCAAGAGTTGCCCTCCAATGTGAAGAGTGGGGGATTTCTGTTGAAAAATACTTGCCAAAAATCCAGACGTGCTAGTCTTGCCATGAGTTCCAGAAATTGAAAAAACCTTTTCATAGTTCTTTAAAATTTCTCCCAAAAATTCAGCACGTTCCAAAACTTTTTTTCCAATTTTGCGGGCATATGAAACTTCAACATTGTTTTCTCCAACTGCGCTAGTGAAAACAACAACATCAGCATCGCCAACATTTTTTTCATCATGCCCATTCAGTCCATTGTCCGAGCCTGTGACAATATGACCAAAGCTAGAACATATTTTTGCCAAAACGCTCATGCTAGCGCCTAAAATTCCAACAAAGTGTATTTTCATAATACAACAGTCTATGACAAAATACCCCCTATTGTGATTTGCTTTTGTTTTTTTTATGTGTTATAATTTAATGTAGAATGCAGATTTTTAGAATATAAAACATCGGTTGAAATTAATATTAATCAGTTATTCTAAATTCTGAATTCTAAATTTGCATTAAAAAAATGGAATACAAAGGCAGTATTGAAGACATCATTTTTCGCAACGAAGAAAATGGCTACACAATTCTCATCCTTGATGTAGAAGGTCAACCACTAACTTGTGTTGGAAACTTTCCGCCAATTGCGGAGGGTGAGTTTTTACATGTGAAAGGCGAACACACAAATCACTCAAAATATGGAAAACAATTCAAAGTCTCAGAGGTTTCTAGCACAAAGCCCTCTGGAGCAGATGCTTTGACCCGCTATCTCGCAGGCGGACTCATCAAAGGAATCGGGCGAGTCACAGCCGCAGCAATCGTGAACAGATTCGGTGAAGACACTATTTCAGTCATCGAAAAAAGCCCCGATTCACTCGCTAAAGTGAAAGGCATCTCAAAAGAAAAGGCTCGAAAAATTTCTGAACAATTTGGAACTCTCAAGGAAATGCAGGACACACTACTTTTCTTGCAAGAAAAAAAATTGACAATGTCGCTGTCTTTGAAAATCTACAAAACCTATGAGGGAGGAACAAGAGCAATAATCAACACGAATCCTTATAAACTCATTGAAGATGTTGTTGGAATTGGTTTTCAAAAAGCGGATAAAATCGCTCAAGAAGTCGGCATAAAACCAGACAGCACTTTCAGAATTTCAGCAGGGATTCTCCATGCTTTGACAACAACCGGGGAAAAACATGGCAACACTTATCTTCCATATGGAGAACTAATTCACGAAGCAACCAGCATCCTCGGATTAAGTGGTGACCTCATCAAGAGTGCAATTGAGCCATTAATCATTTCTGGCAAACTGAAAAGAGTTCCAAATGGACTAGCGCACGCAAAAACATTTAAAGCGGAAAAAGGGGCCGCGACAAGGCTTGTTGAGCTTGTTGAAAGATCAAGTCAAGTCCAATATGAGACGGACAAATTAATTGAAGAATTCGAAAGGGCGGAAAAAATAACGCTCCACGAAACACAAAAAGAAGCAGTCAAAATTGCCGTCACAAGTGGAGTCTCTGTCATAACGGGTGGGCCCGGAACAGGAAAGACAACAATAATAAAATGCCTTTTGAGAGTTCTTGAAAGCATAAATAAGTCCTATACTCTTCTTGCCCCAACAGGACGTGCTGCAAAAAAAATGTCGCTCTCAACGGGGAAAGAAGCATCCACAATTCATCGAAAACTTAATATTCAGCCAAACAGCGATTTTTCAACAGAAAAAATTTTATCAGATGTCATTATTATCGACGAGGTTTCAATGGTCGATATCTATCTTCTTCATCGTTTGCTGTCAAGCATTGTCGATGGAACAAAAGTAATCTTTGTCGGAGACAAAGACCAATTGCCATCAGTCGGTGCGGGGAATGTTCTCTCTGACATAATTGAAAGTGACTATATTCCAGTCATATCCCTAACTCAAATCTATCGACAAGCCCAAATTAGCTTAATTGTCACAAACGCCCACAAAATTAACAACGGAGAAAACCCGATTCTATCAAACGACCCAACGAAAGATTTTTTCTATATTGCGGAGGAAGATCCAAACAAAATCGCAGAAAAAGTTTTAGGGCTTGTTTCTGAAAGACTTCCCAAATTTTTGAACTGTTCATCAAAAAGCATCCAAGTTCTTTGTCCCATGAAAAACGGCGAAGCAGGAACAATAAGTCTAAATGCACGTTTGTCCGAACGACTCAACTCAAACACTTGTTCGTTCCTCTTTGACGGTGAGCAAAAATTAAAAATTGGAGACCGAATTATGCACACAGTCAACAACTATGACCTTGAGTGGACAAAAACATCAAGGCAGTATGCTTTGGGGCAAGCCCACGATTCAGTCGAAAAAGGTGAAGGAGTTTTTAATGGAGATATGGGGCTGGTTCAAAACATTCGCCACGAAAATGGCGAAATGGAAGTCTTGTTTGAAGACGGAAGGCTAGTGACCTACACCCCCGACATCCGTCACCAACTAACCCTGTCCTATGCAATAACAATTCACAAATCCCAAGGCAGTGAATTTGATGCTGTCATCATTCCAATTTCAACCTATAACCCAATAATGATGACGCGAAACCTTCTCTACACCGCAATCACCCGTGCAAAAAAAATGGTCGTTCTAATCGGCAGAGAAGACCACATTAAAAAAATGACTCGCAACAACTACATCGCAAAACGGCACAGCATGCTCTTAGAATTCATAATCAAAGTCAAAAAAAAGTTCGCAATTCTCTATGACAACAAATAAAAGAATAGCAATTTTAATATAGATAAAATCAATCGAGCGACAAATGGTCGCCCCCATCTGACTCTGTTTCTTTGAGGATAAAAAAACATAAATCGTAGGGAGAGTGTTGTTTATAAAGAACACTTAAATAAAGTTAGCAGAAAGCAGATAATCTAGGGGGGTGATTCTTGACACAAAAGTAGACGGAAATATCTCTCACACTGTATTATCAACACTATCAAGAAAACCACTGACTTTAGTCGGTGGTTTTTAGGTTTCTAGAAAAAACGAAGTCATTCTAGAATTTCACTTTCACGTAGTGTCCATTTTGAATTATTGTCCAGAATTCAAATCCTGCATTTTTTGCGGTTTCGTATGCAAGGTGATAATTTCTTCCAATGTGTTCTTTCATGTGGGCATCAGACGATGGGCAAATCATTGTTCCGCCAAGTTCTCGAAATCGTTTCAAAATGTTAATATCGGGAATGGTGGGATAGTGATTGGGTTTTGTCGAAGTGTTCAACTCCAAAATTGCCCCACGTTTGATGATTTTTTTAAGAATTTCATCAAATTTTGGATTGTATTTTTGAAAATTGTTTCCGCAATGACAACGATTGATGTAGCGTGAAATAAAATTAATATGACCAACTGCATGAAAATGATATGGAGCATCAAGGCTCTTTAGGACATTGTTATAATACGCATTGCATTGACAACTGTTTTTTTTGCTCTCGTTTTTCGCTTCCTTGTCGCGATGATTGAAAACATCGTGGAATGAATTTAAAACGTATTCAAACGGAAAAAAACTATCCTGCTCAATTCTTTCGAAAATTGCCTTGTTAAGTGGCTCGTCAAACTTCGTCCAATTGCATTCAAGCCCAGCACTGATATAGATTCTGTCTTTGAACACTTCTTTTAACTCCAAAATATCATTGACATAAAACATTATGCGCTGCTGATAAATGTCAAGGTCTTTTGAAACGAAAGTTTCCGAATGGTCAGTGATGCAAAGATGAGTCACTCCTCTTGCAATTGCCGCCTTGACAAAATTTTCTGGCGAACAAGAACCGTCATACGAATGTTCAGTATGAGAGTGACAATCAATAATATTTTTTGAAATTGATAAAGTAGTTTGCATCATTTTCGTTGTTTCGCCACACAAGAAAGATTTGTTTTGCTTTCTCGCAATGGTAAAAGGGAATCAGACAAAAGGGTCGAAGACCCCCATTTGGCATAGAGCCAGTTGTGAGGGAGAGAGTAAAGACAAGCTAGCACTTTCCGACAGGAGGGTCGAAGACCCCCCATTTGGCATAGAGTCAGTTGGGGAAGAACTAATAGAAACTATCAACGCTTTCTAACAAAATGGTCAAAGAGCCTATCTCTTTTTAAACCTAATATCTTCGCCAGTCATCATCGTGATATAAGCTGTGTTTGCGTCCGATATTCTTGAATAAATTCTTTCATCATATCTCGATTTTAAAGCATTAATGTCAAGGTTGGAATTAATCAAGGTCAAACAATTGTTGCGCATTCGCTCATTGATGACCAAAAACAAATATTCAAGCGTGACATTTTTGAGTATTGGCTCAGTTCCAAGGTCATCAATAATGAGAAGATCGCTGTCCAAAAGAGGCGAGAGGTGACTCAATTTGTCTGCGTCAAAAGTGGTGTGATATGCAAGCGTTCGATTAACAAAATCAAACGCAGTAATCGCCGTGACACTAAAGCCCTTTTTCAAAAATTCACTCGCCGCACATCCTGCCAAAAAAGTTTTCCCTGTTCCAGTTGAGCCGAGTATTGTGATAAAACGCTTTGTTCCATTTGGAAAAGCACTGATTATTTTTTGAGCGTTTGAAAAAATTGTGATATTGTGTTTTCTTGTTTTTTCTTCAAATAGTGTCGGATTGAAATTTTCAAAATTGTAAAGAGGTATGCCAATGTTATTCTCTTCATTTAATGCAATGTTTTTCGCACACGAGCAAATCTCTCCAAAAGAGAGTCCCGTGTCAGAACATGCCTTGCAACGATATGGCGGTTCTAAATCTTTTTTTGAAATGCCCATTTTAAAAAGGATTTCATCGCGACTTTTTAAAAGTTTTTGAGTTTTTGTCGAACTTTTCTTATCGCTTTTTGCATCTTCCAAAATCGCTTCTCGAACAGATTTTTCAACTGCAAAAAGCTCGGGACTACGTTTTAACGCATTCTCGAACAAGTCTGATGCCCTTGCAAGGTCATCTTCTCGTCTTGATTGAATTTGATTAATCGCTTTTCTATACATAATTTTTTTTGGATGTGCTAATAAATTTTATTTTAGCACCGAATTTTTTTTATTACTCAATGAAAACCGCCGCATACCAATTTTGTTCGTCAGTTTTTTCTTTTAGTGGAAAGAGGGGAAGTCCCATGTTTTTAACGGTTTTGAAAACATCAACACCAACGCTGTGAAAAGCAGGTCTTGCTAGTTTCGGTGCAATACAAGGTTGTCCATTTTTTCCTTTGCATTCAGAACAAATGGCGCAATCCGATAATGAAAGAGCGAAATAGTAACCGTCAAGATAAGCTAGTCTTTCAATTTCAAGCGAAATCTTTTGGCAATCCGTTTTGTTGTTGCAATGAATAATGATTCCAGAATTGTAGTGCTTGAAAGTTTCGATGTAGTCTTTTATGCTCAATGAATGTGGGGCGGATGGGCAAGTGTGGAGTTTCCCAAAATCATCGCAACCCCAACGACATTTCAAAATGGTTCTTGGGTCAAAAGCGATTTCTTCAATGGAAAAATAACGAGCATTTCTAGCCCCCATTGATTTTGATAATTCAACATATCTTTCGTGTTTTGTCATATTCTTAACTGTCTTTCTGTTTTGCTTTTTTTTTACTTTAAGGAGTGACATCACTCTCATCCAATCTTCCAAACATTGCGTTGATTTCTTCTGCTGAGAGAGTTCTTGAAACGAAGTTGTCCGATTTCCTAACAGTTTCTTTCGGCAGAGGGGCGGACTCTTTTTTAATATCTGTAATAGTTTTCAAGCCCTTTTCAAAATATGCCGCGAGGCATGCATTCATGTAAGAAATAGGATGTTCTTTTGTTTTCGCAAGCTCAAGAGCATGTTCAATAATGTCTTTTGAGAACCCCCAGTTTTGAGTCCAGTTTTTGAAAATATCTCTGTCGCGTTGGGTGATAAATCTGTCGATTTTCAATTTTGTGAACAGCTCTTTAATCTCGCCATCACGCTTGATTCCTTCGTCAACAAACTCTGCCATGCTCTCTTTAGAGATAATTCCTTTGCGATAAAACTTTTCAACAACCTCGTCAAAACGAACCATGTCGCGGATATTGTTTTTGAACGAGTAATCAGCCAAAGATATCAAAACATCGCTCTGAAAGCCATATGAAACCCATTTAACGACATAATTTTCAATTATGTGTTCCAATGAATCATAGCGCAGTCCCAACTTTTTTAAAACCTCACTGACCATGGCATACATTTTTTGACGATTGTTTTCAAAGACGTCAATCTCTGAAATGCTCATCACGCGATTTTGATAGTATCTCGTCAGCAACATGTCAAGAGTCCTCATTCCTCCGCCCTTGACGCGTTTTGCGATGGCAGAGATGGTTGCAAGAGAAAAACCAAACTCGTCTTTCCATTTTGCAAAACTCGTTTTATCATTCAAATCAACCGCGCGTTTTGCACCCAAAACTTTGAGAATATTTTTAACATCACTCTCGCCCAAATCCAAATCATTGAGTCTTTCTTCAATCTTGTCAAAAGTTCGATAACCCTCATTTATTAGATTTTTTGCAACAGTCAATATGTAAGAATAGGTAATAGACGAACCTTTCAAACGAATACAATATCCAATGACAGTCAAAAGGGCAGCGGGCTCAATATTATTGCTTTCCAAAAATTCATAATACTGATAATATTCATTTTGAGTAATATCCCGCCCACTTATCATCGTATGAAGTCTGTCGTTGAAATCTTTGTATTTTGTTTTTGAATACTTTTTGATTTGATAACTCTTTGGCTGAACGGGCAAGTATTCAACGCTCATCGGTTCAAGCGTGAAGTTGACCAACCCTTCATTTTTCCAATATGAAAAAGCTTCAACAACTTGAGAGGTGTCCAAATTGAGAAGTAGGGCAATGCTAACCAAATCATTGTCCTCGTTGTGGGCAAAGGAAAGCCCTGCCAAATAAACTTTCAAAAAGTCACTTGGCGCATTCGGCATGTATTCAGTCAAGAAAATGTTTTCAAGCTGAACTTTCTTTTGCCTCACTAATTCATTTGATAATCTCAAAAATCCCATAAGAAATGAAACGATAGTATATCACACCTTTTAATTATTGTCTAGTGTTTTTTTATCAAGTGTTTTCAATACTCTTGTCGGAGATTGCTATTATTAGGAACATCCTCACAAAGGGGTTGAAGACCCTTGTCAACAGTCTTCGACTGTTCTGTCGGGTTCTGCTTGCACTCGCACTTTCCGTCAAGAGGGTCGAAGACCCCTTGTCAACAGTCTTCGACTGGTTTGTCGAGTTCTGCTTGCACTCGCACTCTCCGTCAAACGGGTCGAAGACCCTTGTTAAGTATCTTCGATGCTCTTGTTGGAGGTTGCTAACACTAGAGACACTACAACAGAGGAATTGAAGATGCTTGTCAATGCGCAATGTTTGTGGGTATTGTTTCAAATAAAATTCGCAATCGATTGTGCATTGAACTTACAGAAGGTATCTCCGAACTTCTTTCGTTTTTTTGTCGATATTCTCCCTTTGCATTTTGTGAACATCATCCGATTTCAGAACAGCAAGACCACCTTTTGCGGTCTCTTTGTAGTATTCACACATCGCTTCACCCGTTCGCTTCATTGTGTCCAAAACAAAGTCATAAGTCGTCGTGTGAGCGCCATTCATCAACAAGGCATAATGCGCACTAGATATTGCTTGGTTCGCAAATATTGCATTCCTCTCAATGCACGGAAGCATGACAAACCCTTCAACAGGGTCACAAGTCAAGCCAAGTGCGTGCTTCAATGCAATTTCAGCCGCATGTTCGATTTGATAATTCGTTCCGCCTTGAAGATAGCAATATGCACTCGATGCCATACTCGCCGCGACCCCAATCTCCGCTTGGCAACCAGCAATAGCGCCAGATATTGTCGCATTAGTTTTTGCAATGTTTCCAATTAATCCAGCAATCGCGAGTGCTTCAAGAATTCTTTGTTCGTCATGAATATGCAGTTTTTCTTTTGCAAACCTCAAAACCGCAGGAAGAACTCCGCAAGCTCCCAAGGTGGGGGAGGTGACAACAGCGCCCCTTGATGCATTCTGTTCAGCAACCGCAAGGGCATATGCTGAAAGCGTTCCGCTGTCGTGAAGAGACGAATCTAATTCTTTAAGCATTTCCGCCTTTTCAAACATTCGCTTTGCGCGCCTAAAATAATTAAAATGTCTTTTCGCAATCTTCGGATCAGACTCCAAAACAAGTTCATTCGTTGAACTCAATCCTTCTCTAATCGCATCGCTCATCACTCTCCACGCGTCTTTAAGATGGTCATATAAATCATTGTTTTCAAACTCTTCAATAAAATGAATCAGTGTTAAATCATTCTTCTTGCAGTAGTGCAATATTTTGTTCATGCTAATTCCGTCACTAAAAACTTCACCATAAATATCCTCACCCTCTTTAATCCCCATTTTCGTCTTTTTGCAAAGTCTCTCAATCGCTCCTCCACCAGTCGAAAAATAGGTTTCTTCTCCAAGCATATTTCCACTATCATCAAAACCTTGAAGCATCAAAGTGTTGGCATGAAGTGTCTGCTCGCTTGCAATCCAATGAAAAATGATGTCGTCTTCAGTTAGTCCAGAAAACACATCAGTCAATCCCATAACAACGGCTCTGTCAGTAAAATGTCCCTCGCCAGTCAGTGCAAGAGAATTAAAGAGAGTCACCTCAAACTTCATGACCTTATCTTCTTCCGAAAAACTCTTCGCGAACTCTTTCGCCGCTTTATATGGGCCTAAAGTGTGAGAACTCGATGAGCCTATTCCAATGTTGTAAATACCTTTTATGCTTCGCATAACAATATTATTATGCCACATAAATAACCCGTCTGTCTACTAAAATTCGCTTGCACTTTTTTTTTAATTGTGATATTATAGTGAAACAATAATAAATAGCGTTGTCAAACTTCCGTGAAAGAGCTAAGTCGCAATCGACAAATTGCGATTAATGAGAACCAAGATGTTTCTCTCACAAAAAATTGACACTGCAAAAAACAAAAAAAGGAGACTTTTCGTCTAATGAAAAGAAGTGAAATCGACAAAAAATATACATGGAATCTGGAGACCCTTTTTGAAAATGAGAAAGCATGGGAAGTTGAGCATGATGCGGTCAAGGTCCTCATTCAAGAAATGCTTGCGTTCAAAGGAAAATTCTCACAAAGAGATGAACTCTTGAAAGCACTCAAGAAAAATGATGAAATCAGTCAAAGACTAATCAAAGTTTTTATCTACACTTTTTTAAAAAAAGATCTTGATGGAAGAGACGGCAATTCAGTTTCGCTTTTCTCAAGAGCAAACACTCTTTACGTTGAATATGCAACGGCGGTCTCATTCATGACACCAGAACTTGCATCACTTTCCGAAGAAACTTTGACCGCTCACATGAACGATAAAGAGTTTTTTGATTATTCTTATGTCCTTGAAGGTGTCATCCGTTCAAAAAAATACATATTGAGTGAAAGAGAAGAGAGAATCCTTGCAATGGCTGGAAAAACATTTAATGCGTTTTCAGAACTTCACCACAACATTGAAGACCTTGATTTGCCACTCCCAAAAATTAATGTTAACGGAAAGAAAGAGCAGTTGAGCCACGGGAAGTTCGGGCTTTGGATGTCAAGCGATGACAGAAAGCTTCGAAAAGATTCCTATAATGGAATGTATGGCGCGATTAGATCACTCATCAACACTCTCGCAACAAACTACTCCTCATCTGTCAACAAGGATAATCTCTTGGCAAAAGTTCGTGGCTACGAAAGCGCAATTGAAGATGCGCTCCACTCTCGCCATGTCCCAACAGGTGTCTATAACAAACTTGTCGAAAAAGCGTCGGGCGGACTTGACGCGGTTCATGACTATGTCGCTCTTCGCAAAAAACTGCTCGGTTATGACACTCTTTATATGTATGACCTTTATGTCCCAATGTTTGAAAAAACAGAAATCAAGCTCCCTTATGACAAAGCCTATGACCTAATGCTTGAAGGACTAAAGCCAATGGGAGAAGAATATCAAAAACTTCTCATTAAAGCAAGAGACTTCAGGTGGATTGATGTTTTTGAAACTGAAGGAAAAAGAAGTGGGGCATATGTCACTGGACAATTTGGACTCAATCCATTTGTTCTTTTGAACTATCAAGAAAACACAAACAATATCTTCACCCTTGCTCACGAAATGGGTCATGCACTTCATTCTTATTACTCAAATGAAAAACAACCATTCGCAAAAGCAAGCTATGAAATATTCGTTGCGGAAGTCGCGTCAACTGTTAATGAAGTATTGCTCTTGAAACATTTGTTGAAGGTCACAAAAGATGTAAAAATAAAAAAATATCTTCTTAGTTATTATCTTGACATGTTTAGGACAACATTATTTAGACAGACCATGTTCGCTGAGTTTGAGTCGGAAGCTCACCGCATGGAAGCAGAGGGGCAGGCATTAACCGTTGATAGTCTCAGTGAAGTCTACTTGAATCTTAACAAAAAATATTATGGTGAAAGTGTCGTTCATGATGAAAACATCGCAATTGAGTGGGCAAGAATACCTCATTTCTACAATGCGTTTTATGTCTATCAATATTCAACTGGAATCATTTCAGCTGTTAATATAGTAAGAGATATTTTGACAAAAGGCGAACCTGCTGTTAAGAACTACATCGAAAATTTCCTCTCAGCGGGTGGCTCAAAATCACCCTATGAAATCCTAAAAGATGCGGGCTGTGACCTAATGACAGATGCTCCATTCGACGCAGCATTCGCAGAGTTCAGAGAAACACTTGAAGAACTGAAGAAATTATAAGAGTGTGAAGTGCGGAGTTTGAAATTAAGAATAAAATTAATTTGACATTAGCTCCAAACTCCACACTAATAAAACAAAAACAAACAATGAAAAAACGATTAACCTGTCTAATATCACTATCTCTCCTAATAGCGCTCTTCCTCATCGGTTGCTCGCCAAATACTGCCATTCATGTCACTGAGTGGTGGGCATATGACCCTATCCATGGCGATAGCATTTTCATTGAACTTGAAGTGAGGTTTGATAGAACTGAACTAAGTCTTCTTGAAAACAGTTCAAGAGCAAATGGAACAAGATGGAATGGAGCTTTTTCTGGTCATATTTTTTTTCATGAACAAGGACAGTATTTCATGGAAGTTGGTGACGCTTGGAATGTTCGAAACTATTTAAGAACATTACTTGAACCGACACCATTTAATTGGGTCACTATTAGTCAAAATTCAGACAACACCAATGAAGTGGTCTATCGCTGGAGAGCAAGATTTGATGTTGAATTTGAAAGCGATGCCGACCCATGGTGGAGCGGTTTTCGCTCATTAACAGGCGAAAATGCTCCAAGATCTAATCCAGAAATGGAATCAAGATTGTTTTGGAACACTCACACATTTGAATGGGAGCATCCGTTTAATTCCTACATCAATGATTTTCATCATGCCCAAGAAAATCCCGAAAGAGTCCACGGAGTTTTGATTGGAACAAACATCATGGACAAACTTGCCAACGGTTGGGAGCAAATCGGGGCAGACGGAGGAAGACAGCTTTTGTTGCCATCGTTCTTTGATGCTTTTCCAATAGCGCGCTATCTCGATCTTGAGCAAATCAATTTGTTTTATCATTGGTATAACAACTCAAGAGTCATGACCAATGGAGTCCAAAGTCAACGAGGACAAAACACAGTTCACACTTTTTCAACAAGAATCGGACAAAGCGAACAAAACGACCAACTAATCCTTCAAATGAGAAGAGCGAACACAATTTCATGGAATATTCTCTCAATAATTCTTGGACTCATAGTCAGTTTCGGAATCATTTATTTTGCCCTCCTTTTTAAACGTCAAAAAGAAAAGCCAAGCTCTCGTGCGGAAGACTATTTTCCGTATGACCCTAATGCCTAAGAGTGAACAGTGATTGTTAAATTAGTTTTAAGTTTTTAAAAATGAAGAACTAAAATTGACTACCACTTTTCACTCCATAAAATTTTATGGAAAGAAACAGCCAACAATCTCAAAAACAACACCCAAATCTTTCAGCACGCGTCCTGCCGTCTTCCTACGAATCGGAGCAGGCAGTTCTCGGTTGCGTTCTGATTGACGAATTCGCGCCCTCGCTGGTCTTGACGGAATTAAAATCATCGGATTTCATGTCATTTGCCCACAGAGAGATTTTCAATGCCGCTCAACACTTGACAACAAATGACAAGCCTGTTGACGCGCTAACTGTTGCAGAAACCCTCAAAGGAATGGGAAGCCTTGACAGCATTGGCGGAATTCAATATTTGAACCAACTGACAAACCTTGTCCCGTCAGCAGCGAACCTTAAGCATTATGCTGGAATCGTCAGAAAAACATCAATCCTTCGAAAATTGATTGAGAGCGCAAATAAAATCAGTGATAAAGCCTACACTGGAGACATGGAAGGGAACGCCCTTGCTTTTGCGGAAGCAGAGATCTTTTCGCTTGCCGAAAAACTTGACCAATCAAAACTAAAGCCGTCAAGCGAGGGAATGAGAGAAGCAATCGCCAGAATGGAAATGCTTTTCCGTGACCCAAATGCAGCTCGCGGAATACCAACAGGATTCAAGCGCCTTGACAAGATATTGAACGGATTCCAAAAAAGTGACCTAATTCTTGTCGCCGCACGTCCGGGGCAAGGAAAAACTTCGATTGCCATGAATTTTATTCTGACTGCCGCACTGAACTCAAACAGAAGAACGGATGCAGGAAACCCAGATCCCTATAAATGTGCTGTTTTTTCACTCGAAATGGGCTCTGCCCAAATTGCAAAAAGAATGCTTTGTTCAAGAGCAAAAGTAAACATGAAGAATGCAAACTCTGGTGACCTTAAGCCCGATGAATGGAAAAGAATCTATCAAGCAAAATCTCAACTAGACAAAGCCCACATCTACATAGACGACTCTTCGCTCACAACTCCGGTTGAAATCCTCTCAAAATGTCGCCGTCTCAAGCGCGAAAAAGGACTTGACATGGTCATGGTCGACTATTTGCAATTGATGTCAAGCGGAAAGAATCGCATTGAAAGTCGTCAACAAGAAGTCGCGGAAATAACTCGAACAATGAAAATAGCCGCGAAAGAATTGGATGTTCCAATTATTCTTCTCTCGCAAATGTCTCGTGACATTGAAAAAAGAGGAACGAAAAAAGAAGCAGCGAAACCTCAAATGTCCGACTTAAGAGAGAGTGGAGCAATTGAGCAAGATGCTGACATCATTCTTTTCATTCACCGTGAGCATGACCCAAGAGACATGACGATTGACGAAGAAACAAGAAACAAAGTTGAACTCATTATTGCAAAACATCGTAATGGTGAAACCGGTTCAGTCGACATGAAGTGGGAAGGTCAGTTCACCACCTTTAGAGATATTGACTACACTTCCGAACCTCCACCACCGTCTCAAAACTCTGCAAAAGCATTCCACAGTAACGAAGGAACACCACCACCTCCACCACCATCAAACGACCCACCCCCGTTCGAGGTGGATTCTCCGTCAAAAACTGAATTCACAACAAAATCAGCAAAAGAACTCCTTGATGTCAAAGTTCCAACGGATGATGAAGACATCTTCTAAAAACATTAAAGCGCATCTTAACAACAAGGTGCGCTTTTCTAATTTCAATCAATCATTGAAAGAATTTCATTTATTAAGATTTTATTGCATTGAGTTAGTAATTAGGCATGAGAGAAAGGTGACCGTGTTCGTTGTTTGAAAATGCTGAACCTGTTTCTTCACGTCTTGATGTTCAAGCGTTTTTAAAACACAACACCGTCTCCATGACAATTCACGGGTCGAGAAAATCGAAAACAAAAAATTCAATAATCCGTTTTTTGACAGACTCTGTCGAAGTTAGTTTAAAATCCCGCCAGCAGTCAATAATTTTTTGGATATCTAAAAAATTGGAGATGGTTTTCAGTAATGTTAAAACCACAACAAAAAACAATGAAAAAATTTCTCATCTTTCTCGGAATAGTTTGCCTTATCGCTGGAGTTAGTCTTTTTTCCAACTCCCTATTGAGGATAGACAGAGAGGGGACTTTTTCAGTTTTTGACCAATTTGACAACGTTCGAGTTTATGAGGAGCGCCCAATTCTCTATCGCTATCAAAACCCAAACTATTTCACTCGTTTCGACACAATAGGCTCAATCCAAGATGCACAAGAAATACTTCGCTACCTTGGAGCAAGAGAACTCTTTCGTGAATATGTTAACGACATCATAATAATCTATGCCCATTCGCCACTAATAACAAAATACCAAAGAGTCCACAGAAGACGAGTCAATGTTATGATAGCCATCCGCAATGACAGAATCAGTGTTGGAAGCCCGCTTTTAAAAGGAAGTTTTTAGAAAAAGAAGTGAGGATTGTGTCAAATTAATTTTTTCCTCAGCCTCACTCTTTTGAAAACATATATTAATTAGAGACAGTGAAGAAACGACCGCCAAAGCCAAACAACATGTCTATGCAATTGTTCGCTTATTAGCAATTTGTCACAGGGACAGTATTGTTTAAAAAACGTTTTATTTTGGAAACAACATCGTCTCCGTGATAAATGGGGGGGGGGGGAAGAGGGCTAAAAAACGTAATAAAATTTTTTCATCTTAAATGTATAATCCAAAAAAAGTTGTCAATAATCTTTTTTGAACGCGTGAAAAACGCTCAAAAAAGGAGACAAAAAAACTATGAGAACTTATGGAAACTCAAAAAACACAAACGACAAAAACTCAAGAAAGAAGTTGTGGTATGGGGTGTTTTTCACAGCATTGGTGCTAGTCGCCGCGGTGATAATCACACTCTCAGTCGTTTTAACACGTCCAGACATGCCAATTCTTGGACCCGGCGATGGCGGAGATGATGGCTATGTTGGCGGGCAACCACCAGTAGTCCCAACTTGGACAATGCCAGTAAGAGGTGATTTCAGCATCGCAAAGCCAGCATCACTCAACAGAGTTGTTTGGCATTCTGCGACAAGAAATTTCAGAACCCACAACGGTATTGACTTTGCTACCACTGCCGGAGCAAATGTATATGCAATTGGAGCGGGAACTGTCACAAGAGTTGACAGAACAGACCGCTACAACACCATCATTGAAATCGAACACGCTGACGGACTAGTATCTCGCTACAAAGGACTAGACCTCTATCAAGACAACATCAAAGTTGCAGTCGGTGACACAGTCGGAGTAGGCGACCAATTAGGAGTAGTTGCTCAACACACTCCAAACAAAAGCCACTCAGGACCAGTTGTCCACGTCGGAATGTGGAATTCAAACACAAACCGTTTCGTAGACCCAGCAAACTTCATCACTGACCTAGGAGACAAATAACAAAAAAATCGACACTCTCAAGTGTCGATTTTTTTATTGCAATCATAATCATAATATTCTTGTCCATCACTCGTTTGAATAATTTTTGCCTTATTAATTTTAAAGCGTCTGTCCCCGTCAAGTCCGCCGTTAAATATAACGAAAAATACCCTCTTCTCTGCGAAATTCTCTGCCTGTTGTAATTCCTCTTATCTGTCCTATTCTAAGAACAAACTCGCTAGTCATATCGCTTAGAACCCCGATCAAACATTGTTAAAAGTAACACTTCCATATCTAAAGTAGGACGTAAAACCCCAGCGACCATCTCTTTGCAACTTTTTCACCAAGATTCTAAGTTCATTTTAACAGAAGAAAATAACACTGTTCCTGTTTTCGCTACCAAAGAAAAAACAGAAAGAATTATTAAATCCTTTCTGTTTTTTGAATTTTATTTTAATGGAAATGAAGGGGGTTGATTATTGAGTTTCTTTGATTCTTTGTTCAAGCATTGCTCTTTCATCTGTTTTGATTTTTTTGACATAGCCCAAAAGCAACTCGGTTTGCTTTTTGTTCAAGATGATTTTTTGAGGGTTTTTTTTGAGAAGTTCAATGAAAATCGCTTCAAGCAATTTTTTCATTGCTTCACCATATTTAATTTTTTCGTTTTTAATAACGCATTTCAAAATCTCATCAGCAAATTCAAGTTTTGTCGAAACAATCAAGTTGACAAGAAGCTTGAAATTTTCTCCAGTCAAACTGTTTGCGCAATATTGATAGACCGCTTTTTTGAGCATGATTTCATCAGACAGCGCCTTTAGACATTTTTGAGAATTGTTTGAAAAGAAAAGGTTGAACATATCATCGCCAAGCATCGTGGCGATTCTCGTGTTTTTCAAAAGGTCGTTTTCTCTCGTTGTTATCAAATACACCCAAACATCAATCGCTTGCGAATAATCAAGTGACAAAAACGATTTCATGTGTTTCGTCAAAATGTTTTTGTCCGAAAAAAAGTCGACTTGAATGAAACTCTCAAATGTTTGCAAAAATTTAAATTTCTTCGTATCCATATTTTCTATTTTAACACAAATTTGACTAAATTAGCAAGTGATTTCGTTGACTAATATCAAAAAAAGTGCTAAAATGACTATGAAATAATGATTTTTAGGAGAAAAAAACACAAATGAGAATGACAAAAATCGTGGCAACCCTTGGGCCAGCCACCGACAGCCTAAGCATGATCAAGCGCCTTATCAAGGCAGGAATGAACGTTGCAAGACTCAATCTTTCGCATGGCTCGTTCAAGCAACAAGAAGAGAGAATCAACCTTGTCAAAGAAGCCCGAAAAGAACTCGGAGTTCCCGTTGCAATACTTCTCGACACTCGAGGGCCAGAAGTTCGCATCGACAAATTTGAAAAGTCGCCAATTTATTTGAACGAGGGAGACCAATTCACCTTGACAACTGATGAAATTTTGGGGAACCAAAAAAAAGTCAGCATAACCTATAAATTGCTTCCAAATGTTGTTGAGGAGGGAAGCATAATTTTAGCAAACGATGGACTAATCGAGTTTGAAGTTATCTCTGTCACAAAAAAAGATATCGTTTGTGTCGTTAAAGCGGGAGGGGAACTCTCAGACAGAAAAAGCCTAAACTTGCCAGATGTCAAAATCAACATGCCATATGTTTCGCCATATGACAAAGAAGGCTTCCTTTTTGGAATCGCTCAAGAAGCAGACTATTTTGCACTTTCATTCGTTCGCGATGTTGATGATGTCTTGGAAGTGAGAGAGTTGCTTGACAAAAACGGCGGAGAAAAAATCCAACTTATTTCAAAAATTGAGAACAGAGAGGGTGTTGACAATTTTGCCAAAATCATAAAAGTTTGTGATGGAGCAATGGTCGCACGCGGAGATTTGGGAGTTGAAATACCATTTGAAGAAATCCCAAAAATTCAAAAAGACATGATAAAAACTTGTGTGAGCGAGGGCAAAAAAGTTATCACTGCAACCCAAATGTTGGAGAGCATGATTCACTCAAAACGTCCAACTCGTGCAGAGATATCAGACGTCGCAAACGCAATTTATGATGGCACAAGTGCAATAATGCTCTCTGGAGAGACCGCCGCAGGAAAATATCCAATCGAGGCAGTCAAAACCATGGACAAAATTGCCCTTGAAACAGAAGCAAATATTGACTACAAAAAACAATTCTCTGGCGTCGATCCTGTCATCAATAATGTCGCAGATGCAGTTTCTCATGCAACAGTAATGTCAGCATTCGACCTCGCCGCATCAGCAATAATCGCAGTTTCGCAAACAGGCTCAACCGTCAGAAAAATTTCACGCTTTCGCCCAAGTTGCCCAATTCTTGGCTTGACCGCATCAACTTCAGCCTACTATCAACTGTGCCTAAACTGGGGAGTCATGCCAATGCTAACAACCGAACACTCAAGTTCGGATGAACTTTTCAAAGCATCAATGCAAGCAGGACTAGACTCTGGACTCTGCAAAAAAGGATCTCTTGCTATCATAGCCGCGGGCATATCAGTTGGAGAAAGTGGCAAAACGAATGTCATGCGAATTGAAAACCTCTAAAAAAATTAATCAAAAAAACAAACGAAATTAATCGTTTGTTTTTTTTATGCGTAGGCCTCAACAACAATCAAGCTTCAAAACCGCAAAATTAGAAATTGGGCATGGGCGAAAAAAGCTAGTGTTATGTTGCTCCAAAAATCAATAAATTCGCAGTAATGGGGGGGGGCGAAGGGACAATGCGTGATTTACAACATTGTCCCTGTGACAAATTGTGGAAAAAATTGCTCAAGCGTGCGAAATGAACTAGAGTAATCGCCACAGATAGATTGATATGAACAAAAAACAGCTACGTTTCTTTCTTCAATAATCCTAAAAAAATTAAAAAAATTTCTCAAAAACTTTAGAGAACAAGGACAAATCTCAAAAATCTAAACTAATTCACAATAGAATGCTCTCGGCAGATGTTCTAGTCCTTGACGATTTCCTCTACCTCGACCCAACCAAAGAAAATCTTGAAATTCTCTATAAAGTTTTGATGTCGCTCACTCATCAACAAGCATAATATTCATCGCAAGCCGAGAGTCAAAAGATTGGTTAGAGACCGCTTCCGACAAACACATTACGCAACTTCTAATCAACCGAACCATTGTCAATTGCGAAAGAATTTCAACCTAAACAACCCCAAGCGATTGCAATCCCACTTTTTCTCACAAACTAGTCGATTCGTGAGAAGTTTTCGCCGTTTTTCGATGGCGTGACCCCCTAGGGGGCTTCCAATCCCCACAACAACCACCCAAAACAGCGGGTAGGCAGTCCCGCAAGTTTTTGCAAAATCAAAAAATTGTGACGAGTGTCGGCGTGCGAGAATGAAAGACAAACCCCAATCTACTACAAGGGCTGAAAGATGTCGCCACCTATTCGCATATTCGGAATGAATATCCGACACTTATGCTAGAGGGAAAGAGGGGTTTTCGTGAGTGAGAGCCGAGCCTCAAACTGCACCCTAATCATCCAATGTAAGGCGTTTGTAAGCGATTTGCGGGGTCGAATGACCCTTGAACGACAACTAACCCCAGAAAAAGATTATTGAAAAATTTTCAAACTTTTTTTGAAATAGGGTGGCAAAAGTGTTGCAAATTTCCGTCCTAACCCAACTTGTTTTTCCGAACCAACTCAAATTTTTGACGAAATCTCAAGTGATTTTCCCGAACCAACTCAAAAAAAATACGAAATGAGCCACGAAAAAATTTTGTTTTTGCGTTTATTTGTGTCATAAATGATACAGTTAAGGGTTGCAGGTTTTTTTTGGATGTGATATAATTCAGATGTTGTGAGGAGGTAGCAACTGTGGGAAATCAAATTAAAGAGATGAGGCATTGCATTGAGTGTGATGTTGAGTTTGGCAGGGATAAAGATATTTGCCCAAAATGTCGCACGGACGATTGGATTGAGGATATAAGAAAGTGTGTGGATTGTGATTGGGAGTTGGATGAGGATGAAAAGGTTTGTTCAATTTGTTTTGATGAAGAAGAGGACGGGGAAGAAGATGAAGAAGATTGTGATGATGAATTTGTTTTCCAGCCGTTTGAGGGAAATGTTTTTAATCAGCAACAATTTGATGATGTTGAGGAATTAGATTACTTGTTAGACGAATATTATGATTGAGAAATTTTCGCCCGCTAGGACAACCCTAGTGGGCTTTTTTTAATGGTGACAGGTTTTTCAAGAGATATAGAATATGCTTGCAAATAATGTAGTATTTTGGTATAATTATATCGTGGCAAATTGTATCATTGACCAAAATCTCAGTTTGATAGACAAAATCAACAAGATGTTAGAGGGCAAGAAAAACGCCGTTGTGAACATCATCAACGACAAGTTGACCTTGGCGGTTTTTGCGGCGCTCGAAAAGAATTTGAAGAATGTCAAGGAAATAAACTTTATTATCCGTGACACCTCGCATCTACCACAAGAGCGAATGCTCGAAAGAGAATTTGCTATTGAGAGCGAACTCAACCCAAAAGATGCTCTATTCAGCCGATACGATATTGTCGAGAAAAGCACACTAAAACATTTTGCAAAAGCAAAATCAATGCATTCGTTTATTAGTAAGTTTGTCAAAGTCAAGCGGACAACAGCGAGAGCGGATGTGAATATAAACCTACTCATCATTGATGATGAGTTCATGATAAGCGGGACATCAAGTCTTGAGATAAGTCAAAAGCCAAAACGCCAAGCGAGATTTAGTTTCAATTTTGACTCGGTTATGACCGAGCAAATGGATAAGTCACAAATCGTTGGGGCAAGAAAAGAGTTTGAAAGGTTGTGGCATAATGATTTTGCAACAGCAGATTTTAAGGATGAACTCCTAAAAAGTTTGGGGTATATCTACAAAGAACACAGCCCCGAGTTTTTATATTATTTTACGCTCAATGAATTGTTCGGAGGGCAACTGACCGACACAGGCATCCAAAAGTTTGAAACCGACAATTCAAAATTCAAAGAAACGAAAATTTGGAAAGCGTTATTCAACTTTCAAAAAGAATGTGCATGGTCGGCAATTCAAAAACTATCAAAATATAATGGTTGCATCATCGCCGACAGCGTGGGGCTTGGAAAGACATACGAGGCTCTAGCAGTTATCAAGTATTATGAACTCCGAAACGACAATGTTCTCGTCCTCTCGCCGGCAAGGCTCTATGATAATTGGATGAGTTTCAAAGGGGCATACAAAGACAGCAGTCTTGGTGAAACATTCAACTATAAAATAATGTTTCACACCGACCTCAGCCGAACAAGAGGCGATAGCCGAAGCGGTTATGATTTATCTCGTTTTGACTGGAGCAAGTTTGATTTGGTTGTTATTGACGAGAGCCACAACTTTCGCAATCGAACTCAAAAAGACGATAGCATGACGAGGTATATGCGTTTGCTTGAAGAGGTAATCAAGAACCAACAAAAGACAAAAGTTTTACTTTTATCTGCAACGCCCGTCAACAATTCACTCGTTGACCTCAAAAATCAAATCAGCCTCATAACAGGCGATAGAGATGATGCCTTTGCGGATGAGGGAATTGACAGCGTGTCGAAGCTCTTATCTCAAACCTCAAGCGCAATCAATTATTGGGATGCACAAGCACAAAAAGACAAGTCGCTTTTGTATGACCGCTTGCCAGCACAGTTTTACAAACTCCTTGAGATGTTGACAATCAGTCGAAGTCGCAAGCACATTGTGAATGCTTATGGCGATGATGGCATTGGAACATTTCCAACCAAACTAACACCCGACACTTTCACGCCCGAGATTGACAGTCACGGTGAACTTTTGAAAATCACACCGACAAATGAACTCCTCGAGGCTCTCAAATTGAGTGTCTACACGCCGATGAGTTATATCAAGTCGGAACACAAATCATACTATCGCAACAAATACAAAACAACATATCGTGGGCGTGATATATTCTTTCAAGACGAGCGAGAACTTATCACGAAGAACCTTCACAGGTTCAACCTTTTCAAGAGGCTTGAAAGCAGCGTTCACTCATTCGGACAAACCATTGACCGCCTAATAGGGCGTATAAACGCCTATGTCGAGGTTTTAGGGAGTGGGGGTGATTTTGCCAGCGACAATGACACTAACGAGGATATAGACGAAGATACGGCGTTAGATTACAAACTAGACATTAAAATCAGTCACCTCAGAAAAGCAGATTTCCTAGACGATTTGCAATACGACCTTGAACTCCTCGAAAGGCTCAAGGCAGATGTTGACACTATTCTCGACAACGGAAGAGATAAGAAAATTGCTGAGTTAAGAGAAATCATCAAAGCAAAAATCACGACCACGCCATACAACAAAGGCAACAAAAAAGTCCTCATATTCACGGCGTTTGCGGACACGGCGGAATACTTGTTCTTTCAGTTTAATGAACTATTCGATGAACTTGATGTTGCAGGGGCAGTAGTGACGGGCAGTCGTGCGCCTCGTATTCACGGCAATTTTTTGCATCAAGAATTTAACAATATCCTCAAGTCCTTTTCGCCAAAAAGCAAAGGGGTCACAATCGACAAGCCAAAAAATGAGATAACAGTTCTTATTGGAACGGACTGCATATCCGAGGGGCAAAACCTCCAAGACTGTGACACAGTTATCAATTATGACATCCATTGGAATCCCGTTTCGCTCATTCAACGCTTCGGGAGAATTGACCGCATAGGCAGTCAAAACTCTCAAATCAAAATGATAAACTTTTTCCCAGCGATTGAACTCAATGAATATTTGAGTTTAGAAAAACGCATCAAAGGAAAAATGCTCTCGGTCAACCTTGCAAGCACGGGCGATGAGAACCTGCTCAACCCAGAATTAAATGACATCAATTTTCGACGCCGTCAACTAGAGCGACTCCGAAAAGAGGTCATTGACCTTGAAGATGCCAGCGATAATTTATCCTTGACCGACCTCAACCAAAATGAATATCTCTATGAATTGTCGCAATTCATAAAGCGTGAGCCACATCTACTCAAAACCCCAAGAGGGATATTTTCTGCTGTTCAAAACAAAGTTCGAGGGAATGGCGGAGTAATTTTTTGTTTTCGACATGAGGGCTACGACCACAAACCGAAGAACGATTCATCTCTTTATCCATATTACATGGTTTATATTGGAAAGGACGAAAAAATTGTCATAGGTTGCGACAGTGCAAGGCAACTCCTCAAAGAGTTCCGTTCACTTGCAATAAATCAAAAAGAGGTTGACACCCTCGCTCAATTCGGTTTCAAAAAAGAGACGAATGATGCAACCGACATGAAAGTTTATTCGGATCTGCTGAACATTGCAATTCAAAGCATTCAAGGAAGCGAAGACAAAAAAGCCGAAAGTAGTGCTTTAGGTTTTGGCGGATTCAAAAATGAATTTGCAGAAAGTAGCACAGATGATTTTGAGTTAATAAGTATGCTGGTGGTGAGAGATGGATTTTAAGCAGCCAAACAATTATTCAAAAAATAACATTATCGGCAAATCAAATTTCACAAAAGGCTTGATGAGTAAAGACCGAGAGCGTTTTGACAAAAGTGTCAAGGGGATAACTCTAGCCTCACAAATTGACGGCGAAAGTTTGCCCAGCCGAGTAGACACCCATGTCAACGCCCAAGCGATAATGTTCATTTCAGTTGCAATCGACAACATCAAAAACGCATCCTTTGTTGCAAGCATAATTCAAAAAGCAACCAAAGCCCTAGCGGTCGTGACTGTGACGGACAAGAGCGGGAGCGTTATTTTGAGTTTTGCAACAAAACGCCTCAATGAAAACGACCATGACGAAATAGTAATCGAAGACATTGTGACATCCCCAAAATTTAACAATGAACTAGACAGCAAGTTCAAATCTTTAGCACAAAAATACTTGCAACACGATGCAATTCTCAACACCGCCGACAAATACGCCTTTTATATCGAGATGGCAACAAAGTGCTACATCATATCCCACCCGACACTTTTTAACGGAATGCTAGAGTTATTGAATAGCAAAGTGTGGTATAACACCGAGGCAACAAAAGAATTGTTGCACCAGCTCAAAACCCTAGACCACAAAAAACAAGAAGCAAAGTCCGCAACCGAAATAGCCGACCAGATGAGGCTAGGCGGAGAAATAAAACAACTCCTAGAGGAGATAAAAAAATATGGATAACAAAGAAAACAAACTCACAACAACATTTGACGACATCAAGCATTCGGATGAAGATGGTGCATTTCTTGACGGGGCGACAACGCCTATGGCAGAGTTTTGGTATGCAAGAGAACTCATGTTCGTTCTTGGATATGCAAAATGGGAAAATTTCCACAAGGTAATCAAGCAAGCAATGATAAGTTGCAAAATCAGTCAGCAAGATGTTTTTGCCCATTTTCCCGAGGTCAGGAAAATCGTGGAGGCTGGAGCAACAAAGAAGCCCATCAAGGACTACAAACTCTCTCGATACGCTTGTTATCTCATCGTCATGAACGGCGACCCGAGAAAAGAGGTTATCGCGCTCGGACAAACTTATTTCGCCGTCAAGACTCGTCAACAAGAACTCAACGAACTCTATGAAATTTTGACCGAAGATGAGAGGCGATTGTTCTTGCGAGGCGACATTCGCCAAAAGAATATGCTCCTTGTTGAGGCGGCTCACCGCAGCGGAATAAGAACTCAAGAGCAATATGCAACCTTTCAAGACTTTGGTTATATGGGCTTATATGGCGGAGAAACCGCAAAAATTATTGCCGCAAGAAAAGGACTAGAAGACGGGCAACACATTCTCGACCACATGGGAAGCACGGAACTTGCCGCCAACTTATTCAGAGTGACTCAAACCGAAGACAAACTAAAGCGAGAGGGTGTGACAACTCCAGCCGCCGCAAATGTTATCCACAAACAAGTCGGCGAGGCGGTTCGTCAAGCAATTGAAAACATTGGCGGAACGATGCCAGAGATTTGCCAACGCCCGACAAGTCAATTCCCGAACTAGAGCGGGAGCAAAAAGAACAACTCAAATTGCTAAAAAGCAAAAAAGGAGATGGCGACAATGAGTGATAAAATATCAAAAATAAAAGTTATCATTGAAATAGCCGACCAAATGAGGTTCAACAAAGAAAATACTAAAGGAGATAAGTGTTAGTGAATGAATAAATTCAAAGAGAAAAGAACAAAGATAGGGTCAATTAAGCAGCGAAAAGCACTTAAGATAGCCCTAGTTGCATTAGTTTTGTTGATTTTTCCAGTTTTAATATTTGGACTAGTCTTGATTGCTCGTCTTGTTATGAATGGAGAGACTCAAGATTTATTGTTAACTTCTGGAGATTGGCTAATGTTTTTTGGTAGTTATGTAGGGAGTTGCATTACATTGTTGGTGTTATACTTAACGCTTAAACAGAATGAAAAACATAATGAAGAGATGAAAACATCACAAATGAAAACTTTAATGTTTCAACACAACACACAAGAGTTAATTGAAATTAAAAAGGTTACTTCAGAATTTATTAGTACACTTAATCCAGATAAAATTGAAAAAATATTTTCTGCAATTGAAAAAAGAGTGCTTTATGACCTAATGATGGCAACGGGTAACAACAATATTTTTGATGAAATTGAAAAGGCAAGAACACTTATTCTTGAAAAAAGAGATATTTTGATGATAACTTCTGATATAAATTATGCTATAAGACCATGCTTAAAATGTGAAAAATCTTCAAAAAATCAAAAATCATATTTTGAAAAAATTAGCTGCTTTAATGAAAGTGCGTGGGGGTTATCGGATATTGCAATTGATGGATTAAGCAGATTATATGAATGGTCAATTCAAAATAATAACAATCAATATTATGAATTTTTAATAGATGATTTGGATAAAAAAAGAGGGAAAAATGGGAGATTAAAAATAGAAGATGCAAAGAAAATGAATAGTTATAAGAGTAAACTCTCTTTGGAAAATTTAGAAAAAGAATTTTTTGAAATAAAAAAGATATTTACAGAAAAAATTTATTATGACCATTTTTGGACTTTGCAAAGTGATGCAGCTTATTATTTAGGGGCTAAGGAAGTTTATATGAAAGCAGATATGTTAGGGGCAAATAGCGATAGTTGTAAAGAAATTCATTACAAAAAAATTCTTAGTGGATGTGAAAAATTAGCTGAATATTTTAAACAACAGGAGAACAAACAAAATGAGTGATAAAATATCAAAAACAATATTTAACCCCGTGAATGAAAATGTCAAGGCATTAGAGAAATTGTTTCCAGATGCAGTCAAAGACGGGCAAGTCGATTTTGAGGCGTTGCGGGCGGAACTCGGGGCATTTGAAGAGGCAGGGCATGGTGTCGGAAACGAAACCTATTCTTTCACATGGAACGGAAAAGCAAAGGCAAAAGCGTTTGTTTCTCAAGACATAGGCGGAAGAACTCTCAAACTAAAAAAAGGCGATGGCGTTGACGAAGACACAACTCAAAACATCTATATCGAGGGCGACAACCTAGAAGCACTCAAACTACTCCGAAACAGTTACTACAACCGCATTAAAATGATCTACATTGACCCGCCCTACAACACGAACAACGATTTTATCTATCGTGACAAGTTTATGATGACCGATGAGGAAATACGGACGATGGAAGAGGAAGCGGGAAATGTTGATGATGAGGGAAATAGGCTCGTCAAAAACAGCAAGGACGGAGCAAGGTATCACACAAATTGGCTCAACATGATTTATCCTCGTTTGAAGATTGCAAGAGATTTATTGACGGATGATGGTGTGATTTTTATTAGCATTGATGACAACGAAATCGACAACCTCAAGAAAATTTGCAATGAAATTTTTGGGGAGCAAAATTTTGTTTCAAGCATGATATGGCAAAAGAAAACAGGGGCATCCGATGCCTCTACAATTGCAACAATAACGGAGTATGTTGTTGTGTATGCAAAAAGTATCTTAAACATCTCGTTGACACGCAACACGCAATCTTACGATATAAAAAGATACAAATATTCGGATGAGTTTGAAAGCGAGAGAGGTGTGTATTATATCGACAACCTAGACAGGGGCGGACTGCAATATAGCGATTCCTTGAATTATGGAATTGAATGCCCCGATGGAACAATAACTTTTCCAAACGGACGAACAAAGTTTGTTAATGACGGATGGATATGGAAATGGAGCAAAAGTAAAATTGAATGGGCTATCGAAAACAAATTTTTAGAGTTTAGAAAATCACCAAACAAAGAGTCGGGATGGTCGGTTTGCTATAAAAACTATCTTAATGTCGATAACGAAAATAAGCCGATTGAGAGAGCAGCCCCACACAAAAACTTGATTCAAGATATATTAAATGCAAACGCCGCAAGCACGATGAAAAACTTGTTTGGCACAAACAATTATTTTAACTACTCAAAACCGATTGAATTATTGAAATTGCTCGTATCAATGGTGGACTGCAAAGACGGAGGAATTGTTTTAGATTTCTTTTCGGGGTCGGGAACCATTGCTCATGCCGTGATGCAACTAAATGCAGAGGACGGCGGAAACCGCAAGTTTATCGCTGTTCAATTGAAAGAGAAAATTTGTCAAAAAGAAGACAAAGATGCTTTCGAGTTTTTATCGTCAATCAGCAAGTCCACAAACATTTGTGAAATAGGAAAAGAACGCATCCGCCGAGCGGGCGCGAAAATCAAAGTTGAGGCGGAAAAGCCGAAACAACAGTCAATGATGGATGCTCAAAGTCAAAACGAAACAAAACCGCTTGACATTGGTTTCAAAGTTTTTGAGGTTGCCGACACGAACATTCAATTGTTCAGAGCGGAAATGGCGGGAGAGCCATTGACATTTGAGGCGATGGGAGCATCCGCAAAAGGAAATCAAGAATTGCTAGATTTCACTATTGCATTTGACAAAGAAGACAAAGACCTCAATGTTGTCTATGAACTGCTCATCCGCCACCGAGGCATCCCGCTTTCAGCAAAGATTGAAAAACTAACAAACATCGGGCAGCGGACTTATTCAATCGCAAACACGATTGTCGTTTGCCTCGAGGCATCCCTCACAAAAGAGATGGTTTCAAAACTCGCTCAAATCGAACCCGAGCCAAAGAAATACATTTTCCGAGACAGTGCATTCAGTGACGACATCAACCTAAAAACCAACACCCTAAACGAACTAACCGCCCTCATAGCAAAACAGTCAGGCGGCAAAAAACAAAAACTAAAAGTGGAGTTTATATAGTGGATAGTGGATAGTGGGTAGTGGGTAGTGGGTAGTGGATAGTGGTTAGGGGTTGGAGGAAAAAATATGAACTCAATAAAAGATTATAGGGATTTAATAGTTTGGCAAAAGTCGATGGATATGGTGGTTGAAGTTTATAAACTGCTTAAAAAGTTGCCAAAAGAAGAATTGTATGCACTTTCAAGTCAAATGAGAAAGGCAGCAATTTCTATTCCGTCAAATATTGCAGAAGGTCAGTCAAGAAAATCAACGAAAGAATTTCTACAATTTCCTGCAATAGCAAGAGGTTCAAAGTCGGAATTGGAAACGCAAATATTGTTGTGTGTAAAACTAGAATATTTGCCACAAGAGGAAACAAAAAATGCTCAAGGATTGCTAGAGGAAGTTGGTAAGATGTTAACCGCACTTATGCAAAAACTAACCACTACTCACTAACCACTATCCACTATCCACTAACCACTATCCACTAACCACTATCCACTACAAAGGAGTGAATGTAATGAACGATTGGAGATTTGAAGATTGTTTTGACCCAAAGTCAAAAATGAAATACCAAGGCGATGCGATAACATCCGTCTTGAAACTTTTTGATGGCGTTTCAAAAGATATTGGTGGGGTCACAACTTTGAATAGGAGTGGCAACATGGCGGAGGCGAACCCTATTCGCAACCCTCACCTCATAACAGGGAGCAGGCTTTTACGCAACCTCAATGAGGTGCAACTTGAAAATGAAATCTATCAAGATGTTGATTTGAGGGGCAACAATTTTTGCGTTGAGATGGAAACTGGAACGGGAAAGACCTATGTCTATTTGCGAACAATAATGGAGTTGTATTTCAAATTCAAAATCAAAAAATTCATTATTGTTGTTCCGAGCGTTGCAATCAGAAAGGGCGTTGAAAAGAGCATCAAGCAGTTGGAAGAAGATTTTGCTGGGTGGTATGGTGGAATAAAATTGAGCGACCACTATTTTGTTTTTGACAGTCATTGCAGCGTTGACACGGTTTCAGCAAAACTTGTTGAGAGTGATGTTCTTTCAATCATGATAACGACCATGCAAAGCATCACGGGCGATAATAAGCGTTTGAAAGGCGGTAGCGAGGCAGGACGAGCGGCGGGCGAGAAAAGGAATGTGTGGGAAGATTTGTCATATATCAAACCAGTCGTTATTGTTGATGAGCCTCAAAGAGTAATGGGAAAAGTCAAAAAGCCGTCAAAGGCGGCGGAGGCAATAGCAGAGGTTAAGCCGTCATTTTCATTGCATTATTCAGCAACACCTCAAAAAGATATGTTCAACACAGTTTATCGTCTTTCAAGTTTTGATGCGTTTGACAATGAACTCGTCAAAGGAATTGAGGTCAAAACAATATTCGGACAAGTTCCAAAAGACGAGATGTATGTTCGTTTTATAGGCGTGACACCTTCTCTAAAGGCTAGAATTGAGATATTCAAGACCGAGCAAGGGAGCAGTTGGAGCAAAGCCGTTCAAGTTGATGTGAGCAAGGAAAGTTCGTTGTTCACCTTGAGCGGACGATTGCCTCAATACAAAAATGTTTTCATTGCAGAAAACCCACACAAAAACAAGCCATTGAAATTGTCGGTTGACGGCGATATTATTGAATTAGCACAACACGACAGCACCTACAAACAAGATGCCGATTCAGTCAAGCGTATTCAAATGCGAATTGCTCTTAAAAGCCATTTTGACAAGCAGTTCAAGTTTTTGAAAGAGGGAAAACGAATAAAAGTTTTATCACTATTTTTCATTGATAGCGTTTCAAAAATAAGAGACGACAAGGCAGCAGACGGACGAGGCGAGTATTTGAGATTGTTTGATGAGGAGTATTTGAGAATAATCAAAAGCGGAGCATACGCACCACTATTTGAGCAGTTCGCCGAGTTCTTCCCAAAATACAAAGAGAATTTGCTTGTTCGAGAGGGGTATTTTGCGAGAGATAAAGCGGGGAAAGAGGTTGATGCGGAGACGGACGATGAGGGCGATGGAAAAGATAAAAAATCAAAAGAGGACATTGAAAGGGGCATAGGGCTTATTCTTGACGGAAAGGATAAGTTGATAAAATTTGATGAACCGCTTGCATTCATATTCAGTCACTCGGCATTAAGAGAGGGTTGGGATAACCCAAACATTTTCACTCTTTGCACATTAAAGTCAGGCGGAAGCGAGGTTGCGAAAAAGCAAGAGATAGGCAGAGGCTTAAGGCTTGCGTTGAATGACGGCGGAGAAAGGATATACAACAGCGATGTCAACCGAATAACAGTTGTTGTCAACGACAACTATGAGCGATTTGCGGAAACTTTGCAAGCCGATTTTAATGAAAAAGCAGGGTTCAACAAAGATGAGGTCACATACGAGGTCTTGCAAAAAGTCCTTAAATCAGCGGGCGTTCCAAAAGGAAAAGTAACGCCACAACTTGTCGAAGCCTTGAAAACCGAGTTGTTCATGGGTGGAGTCATAACCGACAAAAATCTTGTCAAAAAAGATGCCGATATTAAAAAAGTCAAGTTCAGCAATGACACTCTTGTCGAACACGCAACAAAGATTGCCGACAAATTCGAGTCGGTTATGAAAGAGCGAGGCACGAAGAAAATCAAGGTCAGCAACGGCGATCTGGAGCGGACTGTCAATGGTCTAACAAAACACGCAACCGAGCCAGAGTTCAAGGCATTGATGGATGAGTTATATGACCGCATCAAACAAAGGACTTTTTATAGCGTTGAGATTGACAATCAAAAGTTTATTGAAGACACGGCAAAATCACTCAATGAGCAGTTTGGCGACAAGTCGATAACAAATGTATTCAATATTGGCGATGGCGAACTCAAGGCAAAGAAAGACAACACTTTTGAAATGACAAGCGGCGTTCACACTCAAAGCATTGAAGACATTGACGAAACGGGAGCAAAGAGTGATTATGAGATAGTCAACTACATCATGTTCCATACCAACTTGCCACGCCTTGCAATCGTCAAGATTTTGGCAAAGTTTTCAAACAGGGAAATTCTCAATTCGCAAGATTGGCTCGATAGGGTCACATGGAGAATAAGCGAATTATTCACTGAGGCAAAAGGAAAACAAGTCAACAAGTATAACATTATTGACGGATATGTTTTCGACCAAGACATCATTTTCCATGCCGACACAATAGACGATGAGGCGGACTTGGAAGAGAGCAAAAAGCGTTTTGTCAAATCAAATAGCGGACGAACTATTCACAAGTATTACAAAATGGACGGAGCAGGCGGCGAGTATGATTTTGCAATGGCTCTCGAAAAACAAGAGGGAATTGTTCTTTGGACTAAATTCAAAAAAGGCAAATTCACAATCGACACACCATACGGCGAATACACACCAGACTGGGCGATAGTCGCAAAAGACGAAAGCGGAAAGCCACAACTCTATTTCATTGTCGAAACCAAAATTGACAAGAACTGGTCGGGCGACAACTCAATCAAAGAAGACGAGCAAGCAAAAATCAAGTGCGGAATACTCCACTTTGAAGCTCTCGGCGGAGTGAGTAAATTTGACTGGGTAAACAAATTCAGCGGAACAATCGACAGTTTCATGAACAAATTCAAGTTTACGCAAGGAGAATAAAAATGGCAGAGATAAAAACAAAAGGCAAGATAATCATCCCCGATACAAATTTTATCATTGAACATGGGAAGAATTTTGTGGAAGTATTGAAAATACTTTCAAAGTTTGGTGTTGTTTATGTGAGTGAGATAACAATCAATGAGAGAATTGCACAAGAGAAAAGAGGGGCAAAAGAGGCATACCAAACTATTGAAAATGTTTCCAAAAAACATGGCAAATATGCGACAGTCACATTGAAAAAAGAGTTAAGCAAAGTTTTTGAAGAATTTGAAACTGGGATGTTAAAATTATATAAAAGTGTTATTGGTGAAAATATTATTAAATTTCCACATGATGATAAAATATTTTCAGTTGTTTTGCAGCGGGCATATGATAAAACTCCCCCGTTTTCAAGAGAAAAAAAGGGGAGTGATAAGGGATTCAAAGACACATTATTATGGTTGTCATTGTTGGATTTTTTTAAGATAAATGGTGAGGATAACGAGATAATTCTCATTACAGACGATGGCGGATTTAAGAATGACAATAATATTGACATTCTCAAGAAAGAGTTTAATGATACAACTGGCAAGCAAATTCAAATTGTTGGAAATGAGTATTATAAAACCTTGATTGAGGATAGCACAATCAGTAAAAGTGACAAGAAAGTGTTAAAAAAGGAATTGGACGCATTAGATTTAGAGAAAATAAGCAAAGAAATTAAAGAGACGGTTATCAACATTTGTGAGACAGTGGATATTGACAGCTATGGCAATCCCTATGAAACATATACATTTAGCCTTCATCATCAAATAATGCCTGTTTTTCTAAAAGAGAGACTTGAAAAAATTGATGAGATAATTTTAGCAAATATTTTTGAAGAAGAAGTTCCTGCTTCATTATTCTTTGGAAAGGCAGTTTATCGTGATATAGCAAATATTAGTATAAAAAATTACAAGGCATTTTCTGATTTGTATAAAAAAATTAGTGAGTTACACAGTGATTATATTCCGCAATTTTTGAAAGCAGCTTGTAATTTGATAAATAGACTTTATAGCAATAGCAGTGGAAGACAATTGATTATTGAGGATGATAAATTGCCATTTTAGAGAATGCACGAAACGCCTTTCATTTTGAGGGGCGTTTTTATGTTTCGTCAAAAAAAGACACTGCTTTTGCTTTAAGACTCACGGCGGGTTGTATGGAACGGCAGGCATTCCAGATATTATCGCTTGCGTGAAAGGGCGATTTGTTGCGTTTGAGGTAAAGGCCGAGAAAGGCAAGACCACGCAACTGCAAGAAAACTGCATCAAGCAAATTCGAGAGCATCAACCCAGCCGAGGCAGTAATTGTGAGACGAGTGTTTAACGAATATTTGGATGGAAAGACAATCTCACAAATTGCAAAAGGGCTTGAGGATAGCAAGATTGTTCGAGTAAAAGTCTTGAAAAGGAAAAAAGGGGTCGTGAGGGAAAAGTTGCATTGGGATGAAAGCTCGGTGAAGTATATGCTCCAGAACGAAAGATACACAGGCGATGCAATAAATCAAAAGTCATATAAACTTGATGTCTTGAGCAAGGTCAAAAAAAACCTTAACGATGGCACAGTAAAAATGTTTTTTATTGAAAGTAATCACGCTGGCATCATCTCAAAAGAGCAATTCACTGCCGTGCAGGCGGAGTTTGCCAGAAGAAAGGAAGAGGGTTGTCTTGATAATTTTTCAAGCAAGTATGCGTTCAGCAGAAAGTTGGTTTGTGGCAATTGTGGGGAAACCTATATTCAAGGACACTATTATTCAGAGAAAAAAGGGGAAAAACATAGGGTTGATATTTGGCAATGCAAAACGAGAGCCAAGAGTTCAAAAAAATGCAAAGCACCAAAATTCAAGGAAAAAGAACTCGAAGATGCGTTCCTCATGATGCTCCACGAAATCTTGTGTGAAAGAGAAACTCTGCTCAATGGAATTAAAGCAAGCGTAGCGGATGCAATCAAAGCCAGCGGAAATTTTGATGCAGATGAAATACATTCAGCGTTGAAAGCCAAGCAAGCCGAGATGCTAGAGTTGAGCAAGACCGCATCAAGCGATATGCGAATGAGCGAGTTGATGAACGAGATTGACCTCTTAAACAACCAACTTGACATCTGCCACCAAGCAGGAACGAACATTCTCGCCATGCAGTATAGGGTCGATGAGGTGACGGGGGTGCTGGAGCGGGAGGATGCCCTAGAAAAGTTCAACTCCGATATTTTCAAGGCGATTGTTGATAGATGTGAAATTAACGAAAACATCATGACCGCAAAATTCAAATGTGGAATTGAATTGACTCAAGAACTTTAGAGAGAGCCTCTGCCCCCGAGAGGGGCGGGGGCTTTTTTCTATTTTGAAGAATGAAAAACTAGATACGAGGGCTGCCGTCTGTCGAGATGAAAAGAGGGAAAAGAAACCCCAGCCTACTACGAGGGCTGCCGTCTGTCGTGAGGTATTCTCATATTCAGATAGAATAGCAAGGGGCGATGGGGTGCGGGTGACAACACATTTTGGAATGAAAGCTGAGCCTCAAACTGCACCCTTAATTTCACCATGTAAGGTGATATGCGGGGTTGTAAGCCACGAAAGCCACCCCAAACGACAATTGACCCCACCCAAACACTAATTGAAAAATTTTCAAACTTTTTTTGAAATAGGGTGGCAAAAGTGTTGACATTGATTATGCTGTTATGGTATACTATAAACAGTATTAATGAACATTTGTTAAGAATGTTCATTTAATTACGTGATTAACAGGGGTTTTCGGATCTTTTGACGGATAAGCTTAAGTTGGTAAAGTTCGTCAAAACAGTCGGAGACTGCGGGAGAAATTATTGAACATAGTCATCAACAACAAGTCTGATTTGCCGATTTATGAGCAAATAAAAGAGCAGATTCGTTCTGCTATTATTTGTGATGAGGTCAAGGAAGGGGAAATGCTTCCGTCGATTAGGTCACTTGCGCAAGACCTTAAAATAAGCGTTATCACGACGATGCGAGCGTATAACGATTTGGAGTCGGAAGGATATATTGCAACGATGCAAGGTAAGGGATGTTTTGTTTTGCCAAAAAACAAGGAGCATATTCGGGAGCAAAAGCTCAAAGAAATTGAAGGTTACTTTTCTGAAGCGGTGAGAGCAAGTAAAATAATAGACTTGTCTTGTGATGAATTGACACAAATTTTAAAAATTCTAATGGAGGAACAATTTTAAACTATGGAAAACATTTTGGAAATCAAAAATTTACGAAAGAAATTTGGAAAGTTTGGCGTTGAAGACGCGACCTTTTCTTTGCCAAAAGGCTATATTATGGGGTTTGTTGGTAAAAATGGAGCAGGAAAGACAACGACTATCAAATGCATTTTGAACATGCTAAACAGAGATTCTGGCGAAATTAAAATCTTTGGAAAAGACAACCTTGAGCATGAAGCGGAAGTTAAAAGCAAGATTGGAGCAGTCATGGACAACACTTTCTATGAAGAAAAGTGGACGCTTTTGCAAACAGGAAGGGCATTAAAGCCGTTCTATCCCAGTTGGGACGAGAGCAAATATATTTCCTATCTTGACAAATTTCAACTTGTCCACACCAAAAGAATCAAGGAATTGTCGCGCGGAATGAGAATGAAAATCATGATAGCGGCAGCACTCGCTCACAGCCCCGACCTTTTGATTTTGGACGAGCCGACTAGTGGACTTGATGCGGTTGCGCGCGATGAATTGATGGAAGTGTTGCAAGAGTTTGTTAAAGACGAAAACAAGTCAATACTTTTCTCAACCCACATCACGAGCGACCTTGAAAAAATCGCGGACTACATCACTTTTATTCACGATGGATTAATTAAATACACTGGAACAAAAGACGCAGTCCTTGAAAAATTTGTTATGGTTAAGGGTGGTCACGGCACTCTTAACACCGAGCAACAAAAATTGATAATAGGCTACACTAAAACAAATGTTAATTTTGACGGTGTTATTGACAGAGAAAAATTGTCTCTTTTGCCAAGCACCATCATCACTGAAAAATGCTCGCTAGACGATTTGGTTGTTCGATTCAACAAAGGAGGTAGTCAGCTATGAAAAACATAAAAGCGTTATTAAAACTTGACATCAATTTAATAAAACCTTATTGGATGTGGCTAGTCCTTTTCTTTGGTATTGCCATCATTTCAAGTGCATTGTTTGGGGGTGGCCTTGGTTTTGTTGTTTCTTGGGCAATATTCGCCGCGACAATTCTCGCATTTCCATTCGAGAACGTTGAAAAAAGCAACATGGAAATGCTATATGCAACACTTCCAACAAACAGAAAATCAATGATTTTTTCAAGATACTTGTTCGCGACTATTTTCTTGGTCATAACAATTGCAATCGGTCTTGCTATTGCTCCGCTCATTGACCTTATTCAAGGTGCTGTCGCGTCCTACACCTACTACGAGGGTCCCTCCAGTCAACATAATTATAACCCGTTCTATGGCCAAATGCTATTTGCTATGGCGGGCTTAGCGTTCGCGTTGTTTTGTGTGACAGTCGGTTTGCAAACCCCATTCTTCTACAAATTTGGCTATAAAAAGGGGAGAATCTTCATGTGGTTGCCAATAATAGTTGTCATGCTCATCACTCTCCTGCCGCAAGTTATTTATTGGATATCTGACGGAGCAATTCAATTTAACATCTTTAACACGCTAATCGGAGTTCCAAGTTTTGACGCGGAAGGGATAATGATTAATGATGGCAGCACAGCAAGACTAATCACAAGCCTAGTGTCCGTCGTAGTCGGCGCGCTCGCCCTCGTCGGGAGCTTCTTCCTCTCAAGAGCAATGTATTTGAAAAAAGATATTTAGTTGGTTGTTGGGAGGGGGCGATGAGTTTTGATGAGTTTTTTGATGAGTTTTTTTGAATACGGATAGAATTAATCAGGCGATAGGATATCGCCCCTACAGGAGAACCGAGTTGGTAACATTGTAGGGGCGGTTTTTTGCATGTACGAATGGGTGTTGTTTGTGAGCGGGTGTTTTTTGGATATTGATAGAATCTATCGGGCTCGCGATGCTTGCTCCTGCGATTGACCTCAGTTCTCCAAAAACGGACGACTAAACTGTAGGGGGTGGCATCTGTGCGCTCGCATATTTGCCCCGAAACTCTTGAGAAACGAAAAAACAAACTGTAGGGACGACAAGATTAAAAGCGAATTGTTTTTTTTTTTTCGCTTTCGCGCTGAAAGGGGTTGACAAATTTGTGGAAGTATGATATGATGAAAGGCATGAAAAACACCACACAAAAAAGGTCAAAAATCAAAATAAAATTTAAATTTTTTTTCCTAGCATTGCTCGTTGTTGCACTCGCGGCGCTCTCTGTCATTGGCTTGACGGCGTGCCCTCGGCAAGCAAGAGAGCCAGAGTTTCGGTTGAGGGTGCAGTTTCATTGGGGTGGGACGGCGTCAATAACTACCGTGTTCGGTGGCGGTTTTGATGATGTGCTGATTGAGAGAGATAGTAGCATTGTGATAACTGCCGTTCCAAGCGTGGGGAACTCCTTTGTCGAGTGGCGCGAGGGGGACAGCGTGTTTTCGACTCAAAACCCACATTCGTTTTTGATGCCGAGTCGTGATTTGAATCTTGTTGCGGTTTTTGAGTCATCAGACGGTCAGCAGCCTCAGTTGTGTGTTGAGTGTGGTGAGTATCCTTGCGTATGCCAGCAGACTGGACAGCCGCCATGCGTGACATGCGGAGAGCTACCATGTATCTGTGTTCCAATATGCGGAGAGCAGCCTTGCGTATGTCAGCCGACTGGACAACCAGAGGCATGCGTGACATGCGGAAATCATCCGTGCATCTGTTCTGTCATCCCTCCAGTTGAAGTCCCGACAAATGTTCGTGTCGTGCCAGCCCCGGGTCTCGGTTGGGCGCTAACATGGAATGCGATGTCGCAAACGGGGTTCTATGATGTTGAAATTCGCAACACAGCAACGGGAGCTACTGCAACGACTCGCAATATCGGAAACAATTTTAGTCTCCTTGCAAGCGCGCTCAATGTTCGATATTCTTATCGCGTTCGCGCGGTTCAAGAACTTCCAAATAATGTGACGAATTGGTCGACGGCGGTTGAGTTTGGTATTCCGTCGCCTCAAATTCCAACTACTCTTGAAACCGCTTTCGGAGTTTTGCCGACCTTGCCGAACGGTTGGACATGGGACAGCAATCAAACTCGAATGAACCAAATTCAGTCGATTCTCGGGTTCGAACTGAGGACTTTTTATGCGTCATATCAGCGCGGCGCGCCGTGGGCGATCGTTACTGAATTTCAGCGCTTTCCGTTTCCCGTCATAGTTAATGATGTTGAAACGCCGTCGGGCTTTATTGCGATATTCGGCGAAACCCTAGAGGACGTAACGCTTCCAATGAATTGGGAATGGGTGACAGAAAGTAGCTTTGTCGGCAATGCAGGCGAGAGGACTCATTCGGCGAGATTCAATCCAACGAACACTGTTGCGTTCAACTCGTTCACAAGACAGGTTGCCGTCTACGTTACGCGCGCCGTCCCAACGGTCGCGACTCCAAGCCCGAGGGCGAAAATAGTCGGCGAAACCGTGGGAACCGTGACGCTTCCGACGGGCTGGACATGGGACGCGCCTAACAGCGAAACCTTGATCTATGGCAAACAATACTTTTCCGCAACCTATCGAAGAAGTGCGAACTACTTTGATGTGATGAGGCATATTGAAATTTGGGCGGTTGAGTTGCCGAGTGCTGTTGCGACCTATGGTGACCTTTTAGCGGCAATCAATTTTGACAATAGTCGCTGGTCATGGGATATTCCGACCGACAGCGTTGGAAATGTGGGCAAGAGACATCATCGTGCGACCTACACCCCCGAAAACGCCGAGATTTCGTCAATATCGCGCGATATTGCTGTGACGGTTGAGAGAGCGTATCCGCAAAATGTCGAAATTCCATATGGCTTTGTTGCGGGCGAGGGGACAATTTTGCGCCACATCAATTTGCCCGAAAATTGGATTTGGCATGAAGACTATCAAGACAATGATGTCGGACTCTATGGAGTTCGTTCATTTCCCGCTTTCTACACACGAAACAAAAACTTTAACACAGTCACTAGAAACATCTATGTCACGGTTGTCGAAAAGGTTCAAAATGAGGTTGAATTTGTTCAAGTGTCAGCTGGACTTAATTCCGTTTCAGGTGCTGCCCACACCATAGCGCTTGACTCGCGTGGACGCGTTTGGACATGGGGAAGAAACAATTTTGGTCAGCTTGGAAACGGTCAGGTGGTGAATCAAAGCACTCTTGCTCCAACAATGATAATTGAATGCGAAAATCTTTTTTCGCTTCCGAGAATGGTTTTTGTTGCGGCTGGCGGACAAAGCTTTAATGTCACTATTGACTACCGTGGCAGAATGTGGACATGGGGATGGCAGTGGGGCGACCAGTCTGGTGGACAGCCAAGAATCCAGTCTCGTCCTATGCTTATTGAAAATTCACAGATTGAGGGAGTGATGCCCGAAATCCAATATGTCACGACTGGAGGCTCTTTTGCAACTGCACTTGATGTTTATGGAAGACTTTGGTCATGGGGCTCTGTCCTTAATGGTCAGCTTGGAGGTAGTTCTTCATGGCACGGACTGAATCCGTCAAGAATAATCTACACTTATTACTTGGAAAAAATGCCAAAAATCAAGAGGGTTTTGTCAAGTCATAACCACACTTTGGCGATATGCGAGGACGGAAGAATTCTTGCGTGGGGAAATAATTCTGGCGGAATTGGCGATGGAACAAATGAGAACAGATTGCGCCCAGTATTCATTGAATTATGCTATTATGAATATGAATTGCCACGATTCAAAGACCTTGCAACGGCTCAAACGACTAGCATTGCGCTTGATGAATACGGAAGAATTTGGACATGGGGGTCAAATTCAAATAGCGTTTTGGGGCAAGGGGACTACGCAGTAAACACGAGGAGTCCGAGAATGCTTGTCTATGGACGAGTGGGCGATGACGAGGTTTCGCTGCCATATTTTGAAGCAATTTCGGGAAATCGAAGCGCCCATATTTTTGCGGTTGATGAAGCGGGAAGCACTTGGGGTTGGGGAGGAAATGGAAGCGGTCAAATTGGCAATGGAAACCAAAACAGCCAAAGCATGCCAACAAAGGTCAACCACGGCATCACAAATCCGAGGCAAGTTTTTGCAACATGGGGAGTAAGTTTCATTATTGACGAGGACGGCAAAATTTGGTCATGGGGCAACAATGATGACGGAAGACTGGGCTGCGGCACAGCAATTTTCAGAACCTCTCCACAAAGACTAACCGTTATGGTCTGGGAAATTGAAGAAAATGATGATTAGTTTTTTTGTCAATTAGTCTTCGACGGCGTTTCGCGCGTGAAGAGGATTCAATCGACGGCTTCTTGGGCGGCAATTTTTTGTCGCCCTTTTTTTAATGTAATTCTCATTTGCAGAATGCTTGACAAGTTGTCAAAAATCTGCTAAGCTATTTATAGTCTATATTAAAACAGTCGAAAAGGGACAAGTGTCAAAAAGGAGCAGAAAACGAATGAAACAAAGAATTTTAGTTGTCGAAGATGAGCAAAAGCTCGCAAGACTTCTCTCGCTTGAATTGGAGCATGAGGGGTATGAAGTTGTTTGCGCCCACGATGGGAAAGAGGGATTGGACTATGCGCTCAAAGAAAATTTTTGTCTCATAGTCCTCGACATAATGCTCCCGTCTCTTAATGGTATTGAGGTTTTAAGACGCTTGAGGGCGGAAAAGAACACGCCTGTCATCATCTTGACAGCGCGTGACGAGTTGCAGGACAAAGTTTCAGGTCTAGACCTCGGGGCAAATGACTACATGACGAAACCATTCGCAACAGAAGAATTGCTCGCAAGAATTCGTGCAAATATTAAGAAAGGGCAACCAGCGAAACTCTACACTCACAAAGACCTTGTCATTGACGTGACAAGTAGGCTTGTGACCTATCGCGGAAAAACAATTGACCTCACAAAAAAAGAATTTGATCTGTTGTTGTTTTTGATGGAAAACAAAAACATGGTCATCTCACGCGAAAAAATTCTTGACACTGTCTGGGGTTATGACTACCATGGCAACACCAATGTTGCTGATGTCTATGTCAGATACCTTAGAAGCAAAATAGACGAAAAATTCGAAGTCAATCTCATCGAAACTGTGAGAGGGGCGGGATATATTATTAGGAATTAAGAATAATCTAAAAATGAAAATTAAGGATGAAATTAGTTTAACAACAATTTTCAGTTTTCGTCTTTTAACTTTTATTTAGAATGAAAAAATGAGCGAATTCAAAACAAAAGAACTTGTTGAAGATACAATCAAGGAAATAAAAAAAGAACAAAAAGAAAGACGTGTCGACAATCGAAAAAAAGCACGTTTTATTTTGGCATTGAAAATAATATTTTTCCCATTCTTCGGAATTCATTTTCTTGTCGTCAAGTTCAACGCTTATTTCAAATTGCGTTTGACAACGAAAATGATGATTGTTTTCACGGTCGGATTTTCTCATGCAATTGCATTTTTTATCGTTTTCAACACTATTCTTATTCAGCGTCATCTCGCGAGTCTAGATGTTGAGTCAGAATATTATACGGCATTTTTGACATTCTTGATTTATGGTAATGTCACATTTGGTGGTGCATTCGTTGGGCTCTTCGTTGGACTCGTTCTTGCGGTTGCAACAATGATGCTTCGTCCTATTCGAAAAATATCAAAGAAAATCGACACAATCACAACAGAAGACCTTTCTGAAAGAATCGATGCAATTGACACTCAAGACGAACTCCTTGACCTTGCCACAAAAATAAACAAAATGCTAGACGACATTGAAGATGTTTTCAAGCGCCAAAACCACTTTGTTGGGGATGCGTCCCACGAGCTTAAAACTCCGCTTGCCGTTATTTCGGGCTATGCAAGTCTGCTCAAAAGATGGGGAAGAGAGAAAGAAGATGTTTTAGAAGAAGGGATTGACAACATATTAAAAGAGTCGGAAAACATGAGAAGAATAATCGAGCAACTTCTCCTGCTTGCTCGTCTTGGAAACATGAATATGTCAAAGACCGAGTTCGATCTCAAAGAAGAATTGAAGTCAATGGCATATGACTATCGCATGATAACAGCCAACCATGAAATCAGTTTTGTTTGCGATCACGATGATGTCATCTTGACTGCCGACAAAGAATTGTTTTTATTATCAGTCAGAGCTTTTGTTGACAATGCAATAAAATACACACCCGTTGGTGGAAGTATTTGCATCAATTGTGACACAAACGATGATGACGAAACAGTCATTGTTTCAGTTCAAGACACAGGAATTGGTGTTGCAAAAGAAGACCTCTCAAGAATATTTGACCGCTTCTATCGTGTCGATAAAGCAAGAGGACGAGAAACAGGTTCATCTGGGCTAGGGCTTGCAATAGCAAAACAGATCGTCACAATGATGGGCGGAACAATACATGTCTATTCAACCGTAGGCATAGGCTCAAACTTCATGATAGAATTGAACATGGAATAGTTGAATTGATTTTGCAATATTGGAGATCTGTTTGAGAAGTCAACTAATAATTCAAGAGAGAATATTATCTAGGGAACGCCACTCTTAACATTCTAAAAAGCATATATTATTGAGTGCCGAAGATGAAGTTCTTTCAAATATAAACTCACCGTTCACTTTTTTTCCACTAGTTTTGTGATTAGGTTTCCATGTTTCGCAACCAAAAAAGGACGCACAACGCGTCCTTTTTATTATTTTTATACTCACATTATTATTTTTATACTCACAACTTTTTAATCGTTGTTTTCCCAGACAAAAAGGTTGAAAATTCTACTTCTTCTTTCTAAACAGCCACATGATGTTTTTCTTTCTTGCGGTGGTTGTTCTTGGAATATCTTGAATTGGAATTGCGCTTTCAACGTTTTCAATATCAAGGTCGTTTGTTGTCGGTTTCACCAGTTCAAGTGGTTGAGACTCAAGGTGTCTCATGACCCTGAGTTTTTCCCTCTCGTTTGAGCCACCGATTTTGTTTCTCTCGTTCGAGGCTCCGACTTTGTTTCGCTCATTCGAGTTTCTTGGATACGTCATCGGCGATGTTGCAGATCTCGTCCCTCGAACACCATAGAGGCCATTTTTCATTTGCGAAACATTTTGATAACGGTTTTTCGCATAGACCGCGATTGACTTAATCAGCGAACTCTCTTGTGCAAGAGTGATAACCGCACCCTTTTCGCTTGGTTTGATTAAAGTGTCTTTATACATTCTTTGAATGCTTTCGGGTGGCAATTGTCCAGTTATGCAATAGTAGATGGTGACGCCCAAGGCATAAACATCTGTCCAAGGACCTTGTTCACCATGAATTCGATATTGTTCTTCAGGGGCAAAGCCTTGTTTTAAGACAATCGAGAGCGACTTTCCGTCAAGATTGGATTGCTTTGCCGCTCCAAAGTCAATAAGTTTGACATTATTGTCTTTTGTTATTAAAATGTTGTCTGGAGAAATGTCTCTGTGAACAAGTCCAAGTTCATGAACTTTAACAAGACTGTCCATAACAGGTCGCAGTATTTCCAAAACTTCGTCGCAAGACAGCTTGCCGTTTTTTCTTTGAACATATTTTTTGAGTGATATTCCATCCAAAAACTCCATAACAATATATGCTGTTCCATTTGCCGAAAAAAAGTCGCGAACACTCACTATGCCAGAGAGAGTTTTGATTTTTGCAAGCATTTTCGCTTCTTCAATGAATCTTTTCAGTCCGCGATTTGATGCCGCTTGGTTTTGTTTTGAGTTGATGATGACTTGGTTTGACTTTGGAATTCTGTTGACATAGCCCGAAGGGTAGTATTCTTTTATTGCAACTTTTTGAGCATTCGTCAAATCCCATGCCATGTAGGTTATTCCAAATCCGCCTTCTCCAATAACTTTGTAAATGAGATATTTATTGTTGAGAAGCGTTCTTTGTGGAAGGTGATGGGGGAGACCGGGGGAGTCATCTGCGTGCTTTTTGCACGAAAGACAGACCCTAAACGCGTCAAGGTCACCAAAACAAAACATACAAATATTCTTATTAGTTCTAACTCTTTCCATTTTTAATTTCAATGCACAATTCACAATGCGTAATGCACAATGATTGCTATAGTTTTTTTGATTTTGACAAATCTGAAGACGGTTATTTTATTGCTTTCCTTCTAAAAAGGGCGATTCCGCCAACAGTTGCTGCAATGATATAGAAGAATGAAATTCCAATTGCAAGACCAACGTTTCTTCCAGACAATGTCGCCATGTTAGAATGCAAAAATTCTCTAATCGAATGAGGGAAAATCATTAAAATGGCTTCTGCTGCCACAGGGTTGAGCATTCCAAGCACCATCGAAACCATCAATGAGATGAAAGTTAGTCCATAAACAATTGCGATATTAATAACTATGCCACCAGCATTAGATTTTATGTTCATTGAGACAAAAACCATAATTGAAATCATCGCGACATAAATCGGGACGAACAAAAGAAATACCCAGCCAGTGTTTTCGTGGAAGAAAAATCCTCCAAAAGCGATTCTTGCTCCAAGAATAATCATTGCATAAAAAACAACAAAGAAAATTGCTCCGATGGCAAGAGACAAAGTAAGAGCCGAAAAATATATTTTCTCTCTTGAATTGCCCGCAGTGATTTTGTTTCGAAAAGTGTTATAAGAATAATCGCTTCCAACAAAAATTGAAACAGCAATTGCCATGACTATCCCGGGCCCCATCATAAACAAAAACAGAGGAAAGCCAGTTTGAGCAAAAGCATAATAAGTCTCACTGTCCCCCTCAAGAAGTCGAATGAGACTGAAAATCACCGTCATTAAGGCGATATAGCCAAAAGACACAGCCAGCAAAATATACAATGCTTTGCCACGAAAAATTCTTCTAAAATCCGCTTTTATCAAATTAAAATGTTTCATAGTTATTTATTAGTTGAGGGAAGGTGGGCGAAAATAGGAGCTAAGTTTATCAAATCGTGTCATTAGTGTCCACACTTTTAATGAGATTAATGAAATAATCTTCAAGCCCATGCTCTTGTTTGTTGATGTTGGTTATGACAATTTTATTATCGTTCGCAACTTGCAAAATTTGAGACATCGTCTGGTCGTTTCCTTGAACTTCGACACTAGCTCCATTTAGTTGAACAGGGAAGTCCTTTTCCAGTTTCGACACCAACAATTGTGCGTTTAAGCACTCAACAGAAATAACAGTCTTGCATGAATCAAAAACTTCTTGCGCACTCGCTTCTTTAAGGAGTTTTCCTTTGTGAATGAATCCATAGCAAGTTGCGAATTTTGAAAGTTCTGTCAAAATATGACTTGAAATCAAAATAGTTATTCCCATCTCTTTATTGAGATGCAAAAGAAGATTTCGAATCTCAATAATACCCTCCGGGTCAAGTCCGTTTGTTGGTTCGTCCAAAAGCATTAATTTCGGCTCAACAACAAGCGCCATTGCAATGCCAAGTCGTTGCCTCATTCCAAGAGAAAAGCTATTTGCTTTCTTTTTTGAAGTCGGATCAAGCCCAACGAGTTTCAAGAGTCTCTCAGGATTGTCCGCAATCGGAATGTTTGCAATTGTGCATTGAACTTTGAGATTGTCAACCGCACTCATATTCAAATATATCGATGGAGTTTCAACCATTGAGCTAATTCTTTTTTCGGCATCAACACTTTGAAAAAAGCTTTGCTTAAATTCTTCTCCAAACAATTTGAATGTCCCCGATGTTGGGCGAACCAATTGAGTGATTAAACGAATAAGAGTGGTCTTGCCCGAGCCGTTGAGCCCAACAAAACCATAAATATCGCCTTTGTTTACTGTCATGCTAACGCCATCCACAGCATTTTGAGTGCCATAGGTTTTTGTTAGATCAAATGTTTCTAGTATTTTTTCCATAAAAAAATATTGAATATTGAATATGTGTTGTCAAATCTATTTTTTTGTCTTCACCTATTCAATATTCAATGGTTATTACTCCACCACCTTAACAACAATAGCTGAGTAGTTGTCATTATATCTTTGAACTCTTGACAAGAGTCTCAATTCCATTCTATCAAGTGCTTCAGAGGGAAGAGACGATATTTGCAAATCGTGTTCCATTTCGTCTTCATAGACATATTCCCAAAATCCGTCAGTGCAGAGAATGAACGCATCACCAACAGCAAGCGGTTCGCTGATTTCATGGAAATCAGGAGGAATGTAGTAATCTGAACCTAAAACTCTTGTCAGTTTGTTTTGGTCTTTGTGGGTTCTAATGTCACGCAAAGTGATCTGACCTTGCTCAACTGCAACTTGCGAAAGAGAATGGTCAAGAGTTTGGTGTTGAAGTTTGTTGTTTTTGAAAAAATAAACTCTTGAGTCTCCAATGTGCCCAATAATAGAATTCTTTGCATTAGTCGCAACCGCCGCGATTGTTGTGCATGACGAAGAGATGCGTGGATTTTGCGATTTGAACGCCAGAATGTTTTCGTGACTCTCTCTTATGTAGGATTCAAAAAAATCTTTCTTGACCGCTCTGTCACTGTCAAGAGATGCTATTTTTTCAAAATCGCCAATGACTTTTTCAGCACACATGCGAGAAGCAACTTCACTTCCAACATATGATCCCAAGCCATCGCACGCAACAAAACAAGCACCTTTCTCATCCATCATAGTGCTAAGAACATAATCTTGATTGTAGTCGCGCCCGCCAATTCGAGTAATACTTGCCGCAAGGATTTTCATACTAAGTTAGTATAACACATTTGAAAAACGATTGCAACCGTTTTTCAACACTTTTTTCAATGCATAATTAATTGATAATGCACAGTTCACAATGCACAATGAAGGTGAGATTGGTTGAAAAAAAATTGCAAGGAAGTGTGCTTGCTGTTTTTTTTTGTGAGTTGCAAATGTGCGTGCAGATTGTCACAAAAAAATTAACAATAATTGTGCATTGTGAACTGTGCATTGTGCATTGAAATGCTTGACAGACGAACCAATAATATATAAACTGAAAATATCATGAAAAACTCAAAAAAAGAAAACTTAGCAAAAACCCCAATTTCCTATAAAGACGCAGGCGTCGATGTCGAAGCAGGCTATAAAGCAGTTGATCTTATTAAAAAAAAAGTCAGAGCAACATTTGATGAAAATGTTCTTGGCGATATCGGAGCGTTCGGCGGACTCTATTCTATTGCAGGATTCAACATGAAAAATCCAGTTCTCGTTTCGGGGACCGATGGGGTTGGAACAAAATTGAGACTAGCTTTTTTGCAAAACAAACACGACACTGTTGGAATTGACCTTGTTGCAATGAGTGTCAACGATGTTGTTTGTCAAGGCGCAAGGCCATTGTTTTTTCTTGACTACTTTGCGTGTGGAAAGCTTTTGCCAGAAAGTATGGCGGAAGTTGTTGGAGGTATTGCAGACGGATGTCGCGAGTCGGGATGCGCCCTTTTGGGTGGGGAAACTGCTGAAATGCCCGGATTTTATGAAAACGGGGAATATGATCTTGCTGGTTTTTGCGTTGGAATTGCCGATCGTGACAAGTTGATAACTGGAAAAAACATAGTCGCTGGTGATGTTCTTATTGGACTCCGTTCATCGGGTGTTCATTCCAACGGGTTTTCCCTCGTTCGCAAAGTTGTCACAGAAGAAGAGCTGAAAGGCGAACTAGGTCGAGAACTTTTGACCCCAACAAAAATTTATGTCAAATCAGTTCTCGCGCTTAACGACGAATTCGACATCAAAGGTGTGTCACACATAACAGGGGGTGGATTTATTGAAAACATACCACGCATACTTCCAAACGAAGACCTCTGCGTCAAAATTGATTTGACAAACTATGAAGTCCCAAAACTATTCAAACTTTTAGCAGAAAGAACAAATCTTGACACTCGTGGTCTCTACAACACTTTCAACATGGGAACTGGAATGGTTTTGTGTGTCGACAAAAAAGATGCCGACAAACTAATCAAACGCGCAAACGAACTCGGCGAAGAAGCATATTATCTTGGCGAAATTAAAAAGAAAGAAGACACTTGTCTTGGTGAGTGTCGCATTGGATTTAAAGAGTGAATAGTGAGTAGTTGTTGTAAAAATATTTGATTAATAATTTTAACCATCACTATTAACTATTCACTACTCACTACTATGAACATAGCAATCCTAGTATCTGGCTCTGGCTCAAATATGATGGCAATAATAGACGCGTGCAAAAGTGGTTTAATTGCAGGCGAGATTGTTGCAGTCATCAGCTCAAATCACGAAGCAAAAGCAGTCGAGAGAGCAAAACAAATGAACATTTCGACATTTGTTTGCGCAAAAAGCGATTTTTTGTCGCCAAATGAAAGAGATGAACATATGCTCAAGATTCTAAAAGAAAAAAAACCCGATTTAATCGTTCTTGCGGGCTACCTAGGAATTTTGAACGAACAAATCATTGAGAGTTATAACGGGAAAATCATCAACGTTCACCCCTCGCTTCTCCCAAAATTTGGCGGTCACGGCTTTTTCGGGATGAATGTCCACAAAGCAGTTATTGAGTCGGGAGAAAAAGAAAGTGGAGCAACAGTTCACTTTGTTGATAACGGCATAGACACTGGCAAAATCCTATCCCAAGAAAAAGTCAAAATTGAACCAAACGACACTCCCGAAACCCTCTCTGAAAAAGTCTTAAAAATTGAACACAAAATCCTAGTTGAAACAATCAAGAAATTGACAAGGGCTTTCAGCCCTTTTGAAGGAAATTGCTATTACTTGAACTTCTCCGACAAAGGCATCGAAGATGCTTGACAAGGGTCTTCGACCCTCTTGACGGAGAGTGCTAGTTCAAGCAGAGCCCGACAGAGCAGTCGAAGACTGTTGACAATTGACAATCGACAAGTTGCAACTTAATGTCAAATCAAATTTAATATCACAAAAAAAAGTCTGTCAAACTTTGACAGACTTTTAAAATAAAATGAACAAAAAAATCTAACACTACCATTTTCTTATTCATCATTTCCCTCGTCATCGCATTGACAAGGATATTCATCTTCAATCTCACACCACACTCTGTCAACAACAATCCTTCTTTGAACAGTTGGCGCGCTGTTTAAGTAATAAAAATTTCCCCTTGCTCCACCAAGGGCACGAAGCGAAACATAATATGTTCCCACTGGGAGCCTAAGCGACATCAAATAAAACCTTGTTGCACTGCCTTGCGGAATATGGTGAAGAAGCTCTTCGTCACAACAGTCACGAATAATCAATTCATAGCCATTAATTGGTTGAGATGTCGTCCAAGTCAAAACAAGACTTGAAGTGTCAACATTAAAGTTTCTTGGAACCCAAAGTTGTCTCTCTTCCAATGCCTCATTGCAACCAACGAACGCAAACGCACTCACTGAAATGAGTGAAACAAGAATAATCATCAAAACGATTTTCAATTTCTTTAGTTTTATCATAACATTAACAATACAATATTTTTCTGCATTCGTCAACTAAATTTACACTATTCGAATGTTTTGATGCTAATTGCAAGTGTAAGCAAAACCATTGAGAGGGTCTTCGATCCCTCTGTTGGAGAGTTTTTTGTAAAAGTAATTTCTCACAAAAGTATCAAAGATACTTGACGATTTTTTTTTCTCATGATATACTATGTCCATATGAAAAAACGAGCATTAATATCAGTCAGCGACAAAACTGGAATAGTAGAATTTGCCACGGGTCTCATTAATCTAGGCTATGAAATCATTTCAACAGGTGGAACGGCGAAAACACTTTCAGACAACGGCATAAAAAATCTTAGTGTGTCTGACATAACAAAGTTTCCAGAATGCCTTGATGGGAGAGTCAAGACATTGAATCCGTTTGTCCATGCTGGAATTTTGGCAATCAGAGACAATTCCAACCACATGAAGCAACTAGCTGACCTTAATGTCAACACCATTGACATCGTTTGCGTAAACCTCTATCCATTTCGTCAAACGATTGAAAAAGAGGGGACAACCTTTTTTGACGCCGTTGAAAATATCGACATCGGCGGGCCGTGCATGCTAAGAAGTGCCGCAAAAAACTTCCAAGATGTCATCGTTGCTTGTGATCCAAAGGACTATCAAACAATTCTTGACAATTTGAAATCGGGCATTGTTGACTTGACTTTCAGAAAAATGTTGATGCAAAAAACTTATCAGCACACCGCATTCTATGACACTTTAATTGCGAACTACCTCGCAAAAGAGTTGGAACTAAAAAGTCCAGATTTTTTAACGCTTGCGTTTGAGAAAAAACAAGATTTGCGCTATGGCGAAAATCCTCACCAAAATGCAACATATTATGAAACAGCAATCCCGAACTTAAAATTATCGCTCTCGAAAGCAGAGCAACTGAACGGCAAGGAACTTTCTTTTAACAACATCAACGACGCACAAGGTGCAATTGATGCTTTAAGTGAGTTTGCTTGTGAAGATGAGTGCGTCTGTGTTGCAGTTAAGCACGCAACTCCATGCGGAGTCGCTCTCGGAAAGGATTCGTTTGAAGCATATCAAAAAGCCCATGATGCTGATCCAATTAGTATTTTCGGCGGAATCATTGCATTCAATAAATCAGTCAACAAAAGATGTGCAGAAGAAATGGTGAAAACTTTTCTTGAAGTTATCATCGCTCCAAACTATGACAAAGACGCTCTCGACATCTTAAAAACAAAACCAAACTTAAGGGTTTTGAAACTACCAGAAGTAGAAAAAGAAAAACAATTTCTGCAAGATTTTAAAATTCTTCACGGTTCGATGCTCGTCCAAGACAGGGACACAAGCGACGAACTGATGAGTGCAAAAAAACCCCTAGAAAAAGACAAAGGAACATTTATTGAGGAACTTCGCAAGAAAGCAAGAGATCTGAGCAACGGTGGTGTTAGTGTTTTGGAGGATAAAACAAAAATCAAAACAACGCCAACTGATCGCTTGCAGCTGGAATTTGGAGTCAAGGTTGTCAAACATCTCAAGTCAAATGCAATAGCCATCGTCAAAGATTCCACAACGATTGGAATAAATGGTGGACAAACTAATCGTGTCGCAGCCGCAAAAAATGCACTTGAGCAAGCAGGAAAAAAAGCAAAAGGAGCATATCTTGCTTCAGACGGCTTTTTTCCATTTGCTGACATTGTTGCTCTTGCCAAAAAATACGAAATCAAAGCAATCATTCAGCCGGGTGGTTCAATTAAAGATGAAGACAGCATAAAAGCATGCGATGAAGCTGGAATCGCAATGGTGATGACAGGAGTGAGACACTTTAAACATTAATATTCCATAGAAAAGGAGATTACCATGGAAAAGAAAAACATATTAGTAATCGGCGGTGGTGGACGTGAACATGCTATCATTTGGAAATTAAAACAAAGCAAGCATGTTGGGAAAATATATTGTGCCCCGGGTAATGCTGGAATTGCAGAATTAGCAGAATGCATCGACATAAAAGCCACCGATATTTCAGCGATTTTGGAATTTCTCAAAAATAATTCCGACATTCACATGATAGTTGTTGGGCCAGATGATCCGCTTGCAATGGGCATTGTTGACAAGCTTGAGTCGGAAGGTTTTAGAGTTTTTGGGCCAAACAAAGATGCCGCTCAACTTGAAGCGTCAAAGGTTTTTTCGAAAAACCTCATGAAAAAATATGATATCCCAACCGCAACCTATGAAACTTTTTCCAATCATGCTGAAGCTTTGAGCTATGTCAGAGAGAGCAAATTCCCACTAGTCATCAAAGCAGATGGATTAGCCCTTGGAAAAGGTGTTCTTATTTGCCAAAGCTTTGACGAAGCGGAACAAGGTCTCAAACAAATTATGCTCGACAAATCTTTCGGGGACGCTGGTCAAAACATTGTCATTGAAGAATTTTTGAATGGGTTTGAAGTCAGCGTTCTTTCATTTTGCGATGGAAAAACAATTGTGCCAATGGCGAGTGCAAGGGACTATAAGAGGGCGCATGACAATGACATTGGACTCAACACCGGTGGCATGGGCACCTATTCACCCAATGACAAATATTTCCCCAAGCACGAAGACTTTGCGAATGAACATATTTTGCAAAAAACAGTAGACGCTCTAAACAGTGAAGGAATAAAATTCAAAGGTGTTATCTTCTTCGGATTCATGATAGATGGCGATGATGTCAAAGTTCTTGAATACAACGCTCGCTTCGGTGATCCAGAAACTCAAAGTGTCCTTAAAAGATTGGAAAGTGATCTCTTTGAAATCTTTGAAGCAGTCATTGACGAAAAGCTCCACGAAGTTGATTTGCGCTTTTCGCAAGAACCTTGTGTGACAGTAGTCCTTGCAAGTGGAGGTTATCCAGAAAAATATGAAAAACATATCTCAATAATTCTCCCAAACAAACTTCCCGAAGAAGTCACAATCTTTCACGCAGGAACAGCGATAATGAATGGGCAACTAGTCACGAACGGCGGACGAGTCCTTAATATCTCAGCCCTTGGAAAAACTCAAGATGAAGCCCGAAAAACAGCCTACAAAATTGCAAAAAAAATCAAATTCAAAGGAAAACACATGCGAAACGATATCGCAAAGTAAAGAACAAAATCAGCTCAATCCTTTCGGGTTAATTCCTCACGTTTTTTGCCGTGCTATCTTTCTGTCCGACACCTCGCAGTTTTGCTGTTTTTGAAAATAACACCGTCTTCGCGACAGACTTTGGATCAAAACATTTTAATCTAAGATTTCAGAGACTTGGAAGTAATGGATTTATTTCATCATTAATCAACTAAAAGTGCAGAATAATTCTGCACTTTTTTCATTAGAACGGATATAAAAAAGAATCTTCCACTGAACACTTTTTTAATAAATTGTTGAAATGGTTATCAAAAGATAATTATTTATAAATTGTTTTTAAAATATTCAAAAAAACTTTTTAATAATTTTTTTTAATATTAAGTTGACAAATATAACGCAATTATTATATAATGTTATCAAATGATAATATATTTTAATAACGGTTGCCAAAACCAATTTAAAATCTTTATAACCAAATAGATTTCAAAAATAAATCCAAAAGGAGACAATAAAAAAACATGGAGATTATGAAAAAACTAAAGCTATTAGTTGCGATTGGTATTATGCTTGCTTTGTCGCTGTTCTTGCTGACAGCGTGTCCCCAACCCAGTCCCTATAACTACCACACCGTGACATGGAATGCAACAGGTGCAACTGTTGTTGCATCTTTCGCAGGCGAAAGTATCGCGAATGGGGCAGAGGTTCGAGAAAACTCGAATGTTGTTTTCACATGGAATCAAGTTGCGGAAGGCTATCGCATGAGAATAACAGTTGCGGGCAATGATCCAACTTATCACTTGCGAGAAGTGACAACCTTCACTCAAAACATTTCTAGAGACACGAGCATCGTTTTCGCTGTTATCCCATTGCCAGTCCTTGACTATTTCGCAGTTGCATGGGTTGGAGAGGGAATCACTGCAACAGTTCAGAGTGTGCCAATCACATCATCTGAAACTCTTTTGGAGTCTGCAATTATCACATTTCTTTGGGTTGCTCCAAGTGAAGGATATTCAATGAGAATAACAGTTGGAGAAAATGCTCCAACTTATCACCCAAACACTGTGACAACTTGGAATCACACTGTCACTGGAAACATTGAAATTCGTTTTGAAGTTGTTCCAAATCCATTGCCAACTTTCAGAGTTGATTGGACTAATCCAGAAAATTTTCCAGTCATCGCAAGGGTGGACGGCATTGAAATTCAATCAGGAAATTATGTCACGGAGGGAAGAGATATTGTTTTCATTTGGGAGTTGATTCCTCCGCGTCATGAACTACATATCATTTCTTACAATGTTGACCTTGTCCGAACGGGTGCTGGTTCATGGAGACTTGCAAACATCACCGAAAACAGAGTTGTTGAGTTCCTTCTTGAATTCATTCCGCCAAGTCCAGTTGAAATTACTTGGGAGGGAGAAGGAGTCATTGCAACTGCAAATGGCGGAATTATCCAATCAGGTGATGCAGTTCCAAACGGAAGCAACATCACCTTCACATGGAATGCTCCTCAAGTTGACTATCGCATGAGAATTGCAGTTAATGCAGATCCAGTATTCTATCGTGATCGAAATGTGACGACATGGACACTTTCAAATGTTTTGTTCCAAACTCATGTTGTTTTCACTGAATCCCAAATTCCAACAACAACTCATGAAATCTTGATTGACGCAAGGATATGGTCGCTTGAGGGAATTTCATTCTTCGAACTAACGGACTACATGGGGAATCGTGTTTCAAATGGCGCTCGTGTCCCAACGGGAACAACTCTCGTCACCCACTTTGAAGTTCTTCCGGGTCACGCTGGCATCTTGACATCAAATCCATATCCATATTCTTTCCCAAGAGCGTTCCCTCATGGAACTCACAGCATCCACCACACTATCACCGAGAATTCAATGTTCTATATGAGTTCATTCTTTTTTGCAAATTATCCAAACGATGTTCTGTTCCTAGTTTTTAATTTCCTTGGATTCCAAGTGTGGGAAGTTGAAAATGTTGAAGCACCCCTCGGACTTGAAGAAGAAATTTGGCAGTTCAGTGCAATTCACATTAATGGCTTTGACTACGTGAGATCCTTTGAGGTCTATGACCATGAAATGGCACTCAAAATAAAACCAACTTTCCTCATGAATCTCGGTTCAATCGGATTTGAAGGGAACTATGTTGTTGTTTATCACGATATTCTAATAACAGGAACACCTTATGCCACCAACACCCTTCTTCGTTTCTTGGTTGCAGATTGGAGCAGTGTCTACAGAACTCGTGTTCTTGACTATATCAAAAATTTCAAAGGACTAACAGAATGGGCGGACTACATTCAATCATTGAACTCGGATCTTGATTTGTTCTATTTGCATCCTCAATTCATTGGTGCATTACTAGATATCTATGACCACATTGTTGTGAGCCTTGTCGGAGAAGACAGAACGGCGACCTATGGAGACCCAGCGGTTATTCGTCTTGTCAAACTAGATTGCAGAGAGGTTCTTCTTAACCATGCAATATTTTTGGAAGTTGACGCACTAATCTTTGGGTTTGAAGACATTAACATTGGAATAAGTGATTGTGGCTATATTTTGATAATTGGAAAGTCGGAATATGCTGATGCGCTAATCGCAAAATTCGGTGGAACAAGAGATATCTTGAACTTAGATCATATTGAAATATTAAAACATGTCATAGACTATGTGATGCCGATTCCTAATGTGGTGGTCTATGAATTCTTCTTTTGGCATCCAGCGCTCGCTAACTACATCGGCTGGCAAGACCATATGGTGGAAGCACTAGTAGTTTCACTGATGAGTGGTGGAGAAATTGCTTCAGAAGCAAGAGTTTATGCGTTTTATAGCCAAGAGAGGGCTTCAGAATTTCTTGAACACGTATTGAATGAATATGCAATGTTCACTCTTGCAGTTAGTGGTTGTGGCTATATTATTGTCAGAGGGTTTGAACAAGCTGTCAGATTATTAGTTGAGTCGGATGTTCTTGATTTCGAATTATATCAATATCCATTCATTGTTGGGACTTGGGAATTGGGTGAGCCAAATGGCGACAGCTCTTTGTTTTCAATGAACCAACTAGCAAACGGAGATTTGTTTGATGGAGTTATTGTTCACATAACAATCTTTGGAAGAATTGAGTGGTGGAGAAACAATGCTCTTGAAAGAGTTGGAGAAATCAATCCTTTCGGTAGAGATGGGCAATTTGTCTCTTGGTTCTGGTTTGCTCCGGGAATTTGTCAGTTGACTGAAGTTCTGATTCGCTATGTGTCATGGCTGGACGCAATCACGGTGGAAGTTTGGAATTATCAAACTCAAACAAATCACGATGCAAGGTTCCACAGATCCAATTGGACTCGCCCAGAAATGTGCCTAAATTGTGATGAACATCCGTGTTCGTGCCTTTATGTCAACATCACAAATGCTCCAAATCCTCATTCGGACTATGGAACAGTCATGCTAGGAACAGACACTATTAATGACGGAGATTTACTTTCGCAAGGAGATATCATTCGCTTTGTTTGGACAAATCCAGCAGGCTATGTCTTGACTTTGATGGTGAATGGTGTTAATAGAATCGGGAATCCGATTGCAGGAAACGCTTTTGAGTTCTTCTTCACAATACCCGCAAGAGGGCCCGTAAACATCGTTTGGGATTCGTTTCTTTTCGAAGATCTTCGTGAGTCTGAAATCATAATTAATCGCTGCGAACTTGAAGAGAATCAAGTCCGAGTCGCGATTGTTGGGGGCGCTCAAATCGAAAGTGGAGATGAAGTCCAACAAAGAACACAAATAGTGATTGAATGGGTAAATATTGCTGGCTATGCAATAGCGTTCACCATCAACGGAATTGCCCACACAACTTTGCAAACAACTGCTCCAAGCGGTGGATTCAACAACGCAAGATTGTTCGTGCTTCCAGTTGACGTCGACGTCATCAATATTGTTTTCACCAAAACACAAGTATTCACTCATGCAACACTAAATCTCACTTCGGACGAATTGACTTTTGAATATGATTTTATGACGAGAATCAACAATATTCACACGGGGTCTTCGTTCTTTGATGGAAGTGTGGTCAGCACTGGTTCAACTCTCTATTTTATTGTTTTCGCCGCACCAATGGGCTACACCATCACACTCTATATCAATGGCATCCCAAGAGTTTTTGGGTGGGACTCAGTTTTGGGGCAGTTCTATCGATTCACAATTCCATTGACAATAAATGTCGTGGACATTGAGTTCATGCTTGTTCCCGCGTTCACAGTCAGACTGGACATTGAAGATGGTGGCTTGTCTATCTACTATGATTTCAGAGTATCAGTTGGGCAAGGAGGGTTTGCTGAGCCGTTGAATGATGGAGACTATGTCAACGCAGGAGTGAGTCTTGCAATTCAAGTTTGGGAAGTGCCAACAGGGATGATAGTCACGGTCTATGTGAATGGAGTCGCGGTGGTGTTCGGTGGACAGGGTGAATATCTTGAACACATTTTCATAGTTCCATCAATGGAAGCATTATCAATAGTCTTTCATGTTGTTTCCGCTTAGCTCAAAAGATGTCTAAATCAATTATGGCAAACCCAAAATATGTCCTAAAATTCAAGCATCATGACAAAAAAGTGCAACTTCAAACCTGCACTTTTTTGCATTTTATATATTTTTGCTGCTGCAAATTAAGCAATGCAAACATGTATTTGTTAACAAATAATGAACAAATTAAGAAGAAAATATAAATTTTTTAAAGAAATTTTGTGAAAATCGGGTAAAAACAGTTGACGAGCATATAATTTAACTATATAATATAGTCACAATGCTTAAGTGGAACATATTCATTTGAGCAGAAAAACTAACAAATATGCGTGAACTACAGAAAATAAAACATCTATGTCCAAAATGTTTTAACCCAATCGCGAGAGGTGCGAATGGGTGTTTTGTCTGTGGGGAAGCGGAAAAGAACACAATTCGTCAAGATGTCCCGTCAGCACTCCCATTGAAAACTGTCCTAGTTGGAAGATATGTCATCGGAAAACCACTCGGGGCAGGCGGATTTGGCGTCACTTATCTTGCATATGATTTAAAAGAAGACGCAAAGGTTGCCATCAAAGAGTTTTTTCCAAAAGGCTTCACGATGCGTTCAAGTGGGGGGAATCATGTCACCCTTATTAATAAGTCTCATGGAGATGCTTTCAACCATTGGCTCAAAGCTTTCGTCAAAGAAGCACAAATCCTAATTTCAATCAAACACCTTAAAGGTGTTGTCAGATTTTTTGATTTTTTCCAAACTCGTTCAACTGCCTATATTGTCATGGACTATCTTGAGGGAGTGAGTTTGAGAACCTATCTCAACAATCAGAATGGCAAAATGAGTCTTCAAAGAACTCAAAAAATGATTCGTCCAGTACTCGACAGTCTTCTCTCACTTCATCAATATGGAGTCATCCACAAAGACATCAGTCCAGAAAACATTTTGATTGTCGACAATCGCTATGTCAAGCTAATCGACTTTGGCGCCGCGTCAATCTACACTCAAAGAACCGAAAAACCCTACATTGTCCTTAAAGCAGGATTTTCTCCAATTGAACTCTACACGACATCTGTCGCACAAGGCCCATTCTCGGATGTTTATCAAATTGGCGCAACTATTTATAATTGCATTTGTGGGGCAATCCCTCCACCAGCGTCCGAGCGTCTCAATCAAGACAGAATCATTCGCCCTTCGCAATATGGCGTCAAAATGCCAATAATTCTTGAAAACAGTCTCATGAAAGCTCTCGCAGTAAAGCCGCGCGATCGCTATGACAACATGGGCGCATTCATTCAGACATTCTATGGTGAGTTCAACTTCCCAACAATAAAATCCCGACCATTTGGCTAAGAAAAAAGAAAACCGTGCAATAAAATCGCGCGGTTTTTTTTGCAAATATTATTGAGTGTGAGTTTGGAGATATTTTTGTGGGATGTTTCAGTGCAATATCAACTTCTAACAAAAGTATCAACTGACAAGGGTCTTCAAACCGTTTGACGCTGAATGCTGTCACATGGTATTTTCCGACAGGGGCATTGAAGATGCTTGACTATGGTCTTCTGCCCTCCTGACGCTGAATGCGAGTGCAAGCAGAACCCGACAAGCCAGTCGAAGACTGTTGACAAGAAGTTATTTTGGTGATATAATCTAAGAACACTGGAGGAAAAAATCATGTTCAAAATGATGAAAATGAGAAAAAGTCTATTAGTTGGAGCAGTTGCTCTAATTCTTGTTGCAGTGTTGATGTTTATTGGTTTCAGCGGTGCAATAAGCGCTTCTGCGGATTCCATAAGATTGTATTCATATCATTTTGTTGTGGAAGACGAATTGCAATATTTGCCGGAACTTCCAGCTGAGACTATGAGAGGGCGAGAGATTGACTCAAGCGAAACTCCTTACATAATCATTGAAGACATAACACGCCGAACAAGCCATGTTCGATATTTCTACATGAGCAATGGCTCATTCATGAGGGAAGAATTTGCCGAGCCAATTCACTTTGCTGACAAAGATGGAAAGTATCAAGTCATTGACAACTCATTCATTAGACAAATCGATGAAGACGGAGTTGAAACAATTGCAAACAGCAACAACGCATTTGAAGCGGAGTTTGCAATTGATCCAAATTCAACGGCACCTCTTGCAACAATCAGAAAAAATGGAACAAGTTTAGAATTTTTTGCTGTTGAAAATTTCACAACAGAAGAAGAGCTTGAAAACGATGAAGAAAGCGCTGTTGTTGCCTTTTCTCAATCAACGCAACAATCTCACGGTCATCAAAGACATCGTTCTCCAAATGCACAAGTTAACTCTCGTCACATGCATCAAAGAGGTCGTTCACTTGATTTTGACTATTCAAACCGTCGAATCGAAAGAGGTGTCATGACTGGAAACCTCACCACCGAAATCGCTTTCCCAAGCATCATGCCAAACATCGACAGGCACTATCAAGTCACTCCAACTGGAATCAATGAAAGCATCACAATCAACGCTCAACAAGAAGAATATTCGTTCCAGTTTCTTGTTCGAGCATATGGGCTTGAACTCATTTTGTCACGCAACAACGAACTATTTGCCTATAACTATCGCTTTGAAAGAATATTCAACATCGCTGAGCCTTTCATGTTCGACAGCCTTGGCGAACACAATTTCACCGATGTTGTCTTTGACCTTGAATATCTCGGCAGCTACTATAATCTCTTGACAATAACCGCATGCAGTGAGTGGCTTAACCACGAAGAGAGAGCATTCCCAGTCCGAATCGAACCAATGAATGTTAGGGCGGTTCAAATGTCGGGAATAGCTCCCTTGAGAGTTTTTCAATATGGGAATACTGGGAATTTTATCAGAGAGGGAACTGATAACGCATATATTAGAAACAGTGGAAGAGTAAATGTGAACACTCGTATGGTGGGAGTAGAAATTCCTGCTGCTGACTCTAATAACATTGGAGCATATTTGATGTTCGACATTGCTGGAAGATGGAACTCAAACACTCCACCACCAGTTAATGAGCGTTATGAGATAACAGCAAGAAAGTGGAGATATGGTTTGACAAGTTCATTAAATCCACTGTTTGCAAGATGGAATTTAGACACACAAAGCTCGTCATTGAACAACATAGTAAATCTTGAAGTAACAGATATTCTGAGAGTTCAAGAAGGAAACGATTTTCGTGATGTTTTCCGCATAGTTTTCTCAGTTGAAATAAATCGTCCACACCAAAACTATCAACCAACAACCTCGCATTTCAATTTGTCAAACTTTAGGGCATCTCGTTTTGTCTACAATCCTGCTCAATCAAGACATCCAATTAACTTCGGCGGTGAAAATTTTCATGCTGAAATCGATTTAATTTCACTCAATCAAAGAGTCATTGTTCCATATTTCGTTCAACAATCCGAAGTCATGCCAATTGAAATTTTTGGAGTCCACAACCCGGGTTTTAGCGCAAAGAGAAATGACCTAATATCAAACAGCAGAATTTCACCACATCGAACTAATTTTTATGGACTAGACATGAAATTGAACATTCAACAATTCATGTTGCCTTCGGGCTCATCAACTAGAAGATTCTACTATACTTTTATTGATGCAATGGGAGACAGGCATGTTTTCACAAGGCGGACAGATGGCGTTTTTCGTTCGTCAACGACATCACTTGAATACATCCCTATAGTCAGAATGCTTGGAACTCCGTTGAACCCTCAAATGTTTAGGTTTGACGCGCTTGGAAGACTGAACCGAATCAGAAATTACGACGGACAATTCATTAACATAACCTTTGCAGCAGGCACAAATTCTGCGACCAATCCTGTTGGGGCGATAAGAAGTGTCTCAAACAATTTTGCAACGATTGAATTTGAATATCAAAATGGAAAGCTGGACACTTTGCGTTTTCAAGGAATGAACACCTTGTCAACTCGCATAAATTACGATGGAATTGGCAGAGTGAGCGCAGTCGGCGACAATCGCGCAACAAACGCAAAAAATGTTCAAATCACCTATGTTGATTCCAACATAGAAACTATTGGATGCAACACCAACAGTGGACGTGGTTTCCATTTTGAATTTTGGGCAAACAACGTGCAAATAAGAGAAACTTTCAATGGAGTGCAAAATTTGCATTCTCGAAAAAGATTGCAAAAAGGGGGAAGAGACAGAGTTGTTTATTACCAATGTCAGGGAGCAAGGCGCACTTGGGTTCACACTTTCGACAATCACAACAGACTTGTCGTAAAGACTGACAGTGCATTTTGCAATATCACATCAGTGCAACCCCCAACAAAAAGAACAAGAGTAGGGTTCGGAACCTCGGCTTATAGCGACAGAACAAGGTATTCAACAATAATTTCACATTATGACGGAAGAACTTTTCGTGATTCTGATTTCGCTGAATCTCAAATCATAGAAACAACAATGCTTAACACAGGAGCTTTCCACTCTCAAACAATAATAACAGAAATTTTTCGATTTAATAGACCAATTGAAAGACACACTCAAAATATTGACAGTTTTGGACGAATAACAAGCGAGAGGCACCAAACATTGAGGGATGACATTGAAATATTCTATCAACACAACACCGGAAGAAGACATCGCTTGGAGCGCGTTCGGAAAAGAGATTCAAGCGGGTTCATAGAAGAAATGCAGTTTCAGAATTTCAATTCTTTTGGACAACCTCAAACAATCTGGCATGACGCACTCAATCGAAATGGCATTCCCGCAAGACGTGTGATTGAAACCATTTCTTATGACGCGTTTGGAGGAATAACAAGCCACACTAAAAACGCAGTGACTCAAAACTTTGAAAATGATTTTCTCGGAAGAGACGCAAGCGGAAATCCAACAACCCGAAACAGAGGAATTATTTCGCACACTGTTGGGGGCGAGAACATAAACTTCTACTATGATCGTTTTGGCGATTTCACTCATGCAATAACGGTTTTGCCGAATGGCAGGACTTTGAGACAAGAAGCAAGAAGAAATCATTCCTATGACAGATTTGGAACGGACTCAAATCGTCACTATATGATTGGATATTATCAAGGAAATTTGAGTTTTATCACAAACCAAAACCACAACGCATTGCTCTCTTTCGATTCTTCGCCAAATGGAAACATCAACGCGATTTCGTTTGGAAACAATCAAAGAATGGTCTATGAACACAACGGACTCGGACAAATGACTGAAAAAAGAAGCTATGATTGCAAATGGGATCTTGAGCCAACTCAAACATTTGTTTATAATCACAATTCAAGAGGAGAACTTTCAAGAGTGACGTTTGATGGACTGACAAGAACTTTCACCCGAGGAACAGGTGTGCAAACGATGACATTAAGAGGATTGACAACGTTGCCACTTGGTGGTTCAAGAGATTTTTCTGTGACAACATCAGTGAACACAAGCGCGACCATACACATGTCAACAAATTTCTTCACTCCACACAGCATAACATATAGCATTGGGACAATTGTTCAAAGCCGAAATTTTTCAGTTGAAGAAAGTCGTGGTTTTGCAAGCGCAAGGCAAATAACAGTCAGAGACGGAAGGTTCACAACAAGATATAACTTTGAAAGAGACTCAAGGCTTGCGAACTACTCCATCAGTTCAACA